>Ga0073899_10003349_pt1 | contig 14197 bp, 10 predicted proteins | sample KloWWTmetaKNB5Ph_FD_88975 | JGI IMG/M metagenome (GOLD analysis project Ga0073899, IMG submission 88975) | Active sludge microbial communities from Klosterneuburg, Austria, studying microevolution and ecology of nitrifiers - Klosterneuburg... | ecosystem: Engineered > WWTP > Aerobic digester >... | reverse complement strand
CCCAGGGCCTCCCCGGGCGGATCTCCTGGGCCCTCGACTATCACGGCGTCCAGGGCATCGAGCCCGGCCTCAACCTCGAGCTGCGCCCCTTCACCTCCTTCCGCATCGCCCCCCGCCGACCCGACGACAGCTTCGACAAGTCCTTCCCCTTCCTCCCCAACGGCGGCTTCGACGTGAAGTACGGCCTCCGCGGCAACCTCACCCTCGACCTCGCCGTCAACCCCGACTTCGGCCAGGCCGAGGTCGACCCCGCGGTCCTGAACCTCGGCCCCTTCGAGGTCTTCTTCCCCGAGCGTCGCACCTTCTTCCTCGAGTCCAAGGAGATCTTCGAGACCCGCTTCCAGCTGTTCTACTCGCGCCGCGTCGGCAACAACCCCAGGCCCGCCCGCGCCGACCTGACCACCCGCAAGGACGCCAACGGCAACGACGAGCAGGGCGCCCTCACCCAGCTCGACCCGCTCACCCGCATCTTCGGCGCCCTGCGCATCACCGGTCAGGCCGCCCGCTCGTGGAGCGTCGGCGCCATCACGGCCACCACCGGCGCCACCTACGGCAAGGAGCGCTTCAGCGACGGCACCGACCACGTCATCACCGTCGACCCGACCAGCCAGTACTCGGTGCTCCGCGTGCGCAAGGAGTTCGACAGCCAGACCAGCGTCGGCGGCATCGCCACCGGGGTCGTGCGCGGCGGCGGGGAGCCGAGCGCCTTCACCGGCGGCTTCGACTACCGCATCCGCTTCGCCGAGCGCTGGCGCCACTCGGCCCAGATCATCGGCACCCACGACGGCCGCCGCGCCGGCATGGGCGCCGGCTTCGACCTGCGCCGCAGCGGCAAGAACCTCTCGATCGACTCCGCGGTCGAGATGCTCACCCCGCACGTCAACTTCAACGACCTCGGCTTCATGCGGCTCAACAACTACATCGACGGCAACGCCGGCGTCAGCGTGTACAACGCCCAGCCGATCGGCCGCCTGCGCAAGCTGGTCGGCGGCGTCGCCACCCGCGTCGCCTCGAGCTTCCAGGGCCAGCTCCTGCAGAAGCAGCTCACCGGCGAGGTCGGCCTCATCTCCCTGAACCTGTGGCAGTTCGCCTTCAACACCGGCGGCCACCTGCCCCAGCTCGACCTCTACGAGACCCGCGGCGGCATCCCCTACGAGGTCCCGCTGCACTGGTGGACCGGCCTCGACATCACCTCACCCGACAACCGCCGCGTCATCGCCGGCTTCAACGGCGCCTACGGCGAGCAGAACGGCTACGCGAGCCCCGACCTCGCGCTCGAGCTGCGCGTGCGCCCGGTCAACCGCCTCGAGCTCACCCTCCGCGGCGACTTCAACGCCAGCTACGGCCGCCCGCGCTGGACCACCACCAACGCCCTCGACGAGCCGGTCTTCGCCCGCGCCACCGTCAACTCGTACACCGGCCTGCTGCGCGGCACCCTCGGCATCATCCCCACGCTCACGCTGCAGTCGTTCAACCAGCTCTACTACCTCAGCGCGCACCACACCGACTTCTTCATCCTCACCTCCCCGAGCGTGCTCGCCCCCACCTCCGCCGCGCCCTACTTCGGCGTGGTCGACCAGGGCCTCTCGAGCTTCATCTCCAACACGATCCTGCGCTGGGAGTATCTGCCAGGGAGCTTCCTCTTCATCGCCTACACCCACCGCACCACCCTCAGCGAGGGCGGCATGGTCGTGAAGTTTCGCCCCGGCTCCGGCTTCTCCAACCTCGCCTCCCCGCTCGCGGCCAACGAGGACATCGTGTTCATCAAGCTCCAGCACCTCTTCGGCCTCTGAGGTTTCCGCAGGCCACTGGCGGCCGCCCGAGGCCAGCGCCTACCAGCCGAGCACGTACGCGAACACCAGCGGCGCCACGATCGTCGCGTCCGACTCGATGATGTAGCCCGGCGTGTCGACCCCGAGCTTGCCCCACGTGATCTTCTCGCCCGGCACCGCCCCCGAGTACGAGCCGTAGCTCGTCGTCGAGTCGGAGATCTGGCAGAAATACGCCCACAGCGGCACCTCGGTGCGGCGCAGGTCCTGATGCAGCATCGGCACCACGCAGATCGGGAAGTCGCCCGCGATCCCGCCGCCGATCTGAAAGAACCCGAGCGTGCTGTCGCGGGTCACCCGCTGATACCAGTCCGCGAGGTAGATCATGTACTCGATGCCCGAGCGCACCGTGTGCACGTTCTTCACGTCGCGGCTGATCACGTGCCCCGCGAACATGTTGCCGAGCGTCGAGTCCTCCCAGCCCGGCACGATCATCGGCAAGTTGGCCTCCGCCGCCGCCAGCAACCACGAGTCCTTCGGGTCGATCTGGTAGCTGCCCTTCAGCGCACCGCTGCGCAGGATGCGATAGAAGAACTCGTGCGGGAACAGGCGCTCGCCCGACTGGTCGGCGCGCACCCACTCCGCCAGCACCACGTCCTCGATGCGCCGCATCGCCTCCATCTCCGGGATGCAGGTGTCGGTCACCCGGTTCATGTGCCGGTCGAGCAGCGCCTTCTCGTCGTGCGGCGTCAGCTGTCGGTAATGCGGCACCCGCTCGTAGTGATCGTGCGCCACCAGATTGAACACGTCCTCCTCGAGGTTGGCGCCGGTGCAACAGATCGCGTGGATCTTCCCCTGACGGATCATCTCCGCCAGGCTGATCCCCAGCTCCGCCGTGCTCATCGCCCCCGCCAACGTCACCAGCATCTTCCCGCCGCCCGCGAGGTGCCGGTTGTAGCCCTCCGCAGCGTCGACCAATGCCGCTGCGTTGAAGTGACGATAATGCTTGCGAATAAAGCTGGAGATCGGGCGATCGTTGAGCATGGGCGGGCGCCGAGAATACGCCATTCCCGGGCCCTGTGGAGCCTCTGCGGCGAGCGCGCGAACCCGCAGAAAAAGCCCGTTGGCGCCCGCCATGCACGCGAGTAGCCTTGCCACCGCATGCGACGGGACCTGCCACGGACCTGCGCCAGGGTCCACGACCTCGTCATCGTCGGCGGCGGGGTCACGGGGGCCTGCATCGCCCGCGACGCCGCCCTCCGCGGGCTCTCCGTCGCCCTCATCGAGAAGCAAGACTTCAGCCACGCCACCAGCGCGGCCTCCTCAAAGCTCATCCACGGCGGACTGCGCTACCTGAAGCAGCTCGAGGTCGGCCTCATCCGCGAGTCGCTCCGCGAGCGTCGCATGTGGCTCCGCACGGCCCCTCACCTCGTCTACCCGCTGGCGATGCTGCTGCCCACCCACCGCGGCCACGGCCGCAGCCGGGGCAAGCCGATGCTGCGCGCCGGCCTCAGCATCTACGACCTCCTCGCCTTCGACCGCGCCTGGCTCGCCGACCCGACCAGCGCCTCCCCGGTCACCGATCTCTCGGCATCCGCGAGACCCTCGCCCTCCAGCCCGACCTCCCCGCCGACGACCTCACCGGCGCGATCGTCTACCACGACTGCCAGATGTTCTCACCCGAGCGCCTCGCGCTCGAGTGCCTCCTCTCCGCCGCCGCCGCAGGCGCACAGCTGTGCAACTACACCCTCGCCGAGGGTCTGCTGCGCGACGGCTCCCAGGTCCTCGGCGTCCGCGCCCGCGACCTCCTCACCAACAACACCCACGAGCTGCGCGCCCGCCTCGTCATCAACGCCGCCGGCCCCTGGGCGGACCTCCTGCTCGCGGGACTGCCGACCTCCCAGCGCGTGGTCCGCTCGAAGGGCGTGCACATCATCACCCGCGCCCTCACCACCGGCCACGCGATCACCTTCGCCGGCAAGCACGGCCACCTGTTCCTCCTCCCGTGGCGCGGCCACACCCTGATCGGCACCACCGACGAGGCCTACGAGGGCGCCCCCGACGACTTCCGCGTCACCGAGGCCGACATCGCCAGCCTGCTCACCAGCGTCCACGAGCACCTCCCCTCGGCCCGGCTCACCCGCGCCGACGTGCTGCACTTCTACGGCGGCCTGCGCCCGCTCGTGAGCGACGGCAGCGACGACAGCGACGCCAACACCTACGACGCCAGCCGCAGGGCCGAGGTCCACGACCACGCGCACGCCGACGCCGACCACGCGATGACCGGCCTCATCTCGGCGATCGGCGGCAAGTGGACCACCTCGCGCCACCTCGCCGAGCAGGTCGTCGATCTCGCCGCCCGCAAGCTCGGGCGCCGACTGCCTGCGTGCAGCACCGCCACCACGCCACTGCCCGGCGGGGCGATCGCCAACTTTCGCCGCTTCGTCGCCGCCCAGATCCTCCGCCACCCGGGCCACGACCCCGCCATGCTCGAGCACCTCGCCCGCAACTACGGCACCCGCATGGGCGAGCTGCTGCACATCATCGACGCCGACCCGGACCTCGCCCGCCCGCTCGCCGAGGGCCTGCCAGAGATCGGCGCCCAGATCGTCCACGCGCTGCGCTGCGAGATGGCCGTCGCCCTCCCGGACGTCGTGTTCCGGCGCACCGGCCTCGGCACCCTCGGCAACCCCGGCGAGGCCGCCCTCAGCGTCGCCGCGCGCCTCATGGGCGGCACCCTCGGCTGGGACCGCGCCGAACGCATGCGTCAGGTCGAGCGAGTGCTCGACACCTACGGCGCCGCCCCCTGACCCCGACACGGAGCACGCGCATGACCACCAGCAACCGCCGCATCCGCGCCATCGTCAACCCCAAATCCTCGCACGGGCGCACCCGCGGCAACTGGCCGAAGATGCACGCGGCCCTCGAGGCCGCCCTCGGCCCCGTCGAGGTCGCCTTCACCGACGCCCAGATGGCCGCCACCCTGCGCACCCGCGAGGCCCTGCAGGACGGCGTCGACCTCATCATCGCGGTCGGGGGCGACGGCACGATCAACGAGGTCGTCAACGGCTTCTTCGCCCCGCCCACCGGCCCGGAGAACGTCCTGCTGCGCCCGGGCGCCGAGCTCACCCTGCTCACCTCCGGCTCCGGCGGCGACTTCCGCAAGACCTTCGGCCTCCCCCTCGACCTCCCGGGACAGATCGATCGCATCGCCCACGGCAGCGTGCGCGCGATCGACGTCGGCCGCCTCGACTACACCGACCACGACGGCCACCCCGCGTCCCGCTACTTCAACAACATCGCCAGCTTCGGCCTGTCCGGTCTGGTCTCCCGCCGGGTCAACGAGGCCACCTTCAGCAAGCGCATCAACAGCCGCTTCGCCTTCTTCTGGGCCTCCGTCCGCTCGCTGTTCGGCTACGCCATGCCCCGCTGCCGCATCCAGGTCGACGACCAGCCGGCCTTCGAACTCGGCATCAACACCGCCGCCGTCTGCAACGGCCAGTTCTTCGGCGCCGGCATGCAGTTCGCCCCCAACGCCCGCCCCGACGACGGCCGCTTCGACCTCGTGATCATGCACGACATGAGCACCCGCGAGATGCTGCGCGACCCCAACGCGGTCTACAGCGGCAAGCACATCCTCCACCCCAAGGTCCGCTCGCTGCAGGCCCGCCGGGTCGTCGCCGAGGCGCTGCCCGGCCCGCCCGCGCTGCTCGACGTCGACGGCGAGACCCCCGGCCGCCTGCCCGCCACCTTCACGATCCTCCCGGCTGTCCTCAAGTTCAGGTGCTGACAATCCCATGACCATCGAACGGCGAAAGCTACGCTGGAACGGCTGGGGCCTCGCCCACGCCACCTTCGAACTCGGCGCGCGCGAGCAGGCCGTGTGGGCCTACATCGCCGCCGCCCTCGGCCGCGAGCGCCTGACCCCGAGCCCCGCCGTCCCGCTGCCGGAGATCGAGCTCGCGCCGCCCCGCCTCGGCGAGGCCACCCTCGCCGCCCTGCACGGCGTCGTCGGCAGCGAACACGTCAAGACCGACCGCTACGAGCGGGCCTTCCACGCCCGCGGCAAGAGCTACCTCGACCTCATCGCCCTCCGCGCCGGCGAGCTCGGCGACCAGGTCCCCGACGCCGTCGTCTACCCCGGCGACGCCGAGGAGGTCCAGACCCTCGTCGACCTCGCCGTCACCCACGACCTCGCGCTCGTCCCCTACGGCGGCGGCTCGAGCGTCGTCGGCGGCGTCACAGCAGAGCGCGGCGCACACGCGGCCGTCCTCACCGTCGACATGACCCGCATGCGCCGCCTCCTCACCCTCGACGAGCGCTCGCACTGCGCCACCCTCGAGGCCGGCGTCTACGGCCCCGACCTCGAGGCCCAGCTGCAAGCCCGCGGCTTCACCCTCGGCCACTACCCCCAGTCCTTCGAATTCTCGACCCTCGGCGGCTGGGTCGCCGCCCGCGGCGCGGGCCAGCAGAGCAACCGCTACGGCAAGGCCGAGAAGTGGCTGCTCGGCGCCCGCCTGGCCACCCCGCGCGGCGCCTGGCACACCGAGTCCTTCCCCGCCTCGGCCGCCGGCGCCAACACCAACCAGCTCGTGCTCGGCAGCGAGGGCACCCTCGGCATCATCACCGAGGCGACCGTGCGCATCCACCCGGTGCCGCAGCTCCGCGACTACCGCGGCTACCTGTTCAAGTCCTTCGCCGAGGGCGCCGCCGCGGTCCGGGAGATCGTCCAGCGCCAGCTCCCGGTGGCGATGCTGCGCCTCTCCGACGCCTCCGAGACCCACTTCCTCCAGACCTTCTCCGCCGCCCAGCACCCGCCCGGCGCGGCCACGCGGATCGGCAGCCGCGTGGTCGCGTGGCGCGGCTACGGCGAGGGCCGCTGCCTCCTGCTCGTCGGCCTCGAGGGCGAGCGCGAGGCCGTGCTCGACGCCCAGCCGCTCACCCGCTGCGCCTGCGCCCGCCACGGCGGCCTCGCGATCGGCACGAGCCCCGGCCGCAAGTGGTACGCCCGCCGCTTCATGATGCCCTACCTGCGCGACCCGCTGCTCGACCGCGGCGTCGCCGTCGAGACCCTCGAGACCGCGACCCGCTGGTCCAACCTCCTCCCGCTCTACCACGACATCGACGCCGCGATCCGCGAGGCCCTCCGCCGCAACGCCGCGTCCCCGGACGACCGCGCGATCGTCATGTGCCACGTCTCCCACGCCTACGAAGATGGCGCGAGCCTCTACTTCACGATGGTGTTCCCGCAGCGGCTCGCCGACTCGCCGGCCGCCTCCGCCGCCGCCGCGCGCGCGCAGTGGCTGGCCATCAAGCACGCAGCCACCGAGGCGATGGTCCACGGCGGCGGGACCATCAGCCACCACCACGGCGTCGGCACCGACCACGCCCCCTGGCTCGCCCGCGAGAAGGGCCCCGTCGGCCTCGCGGCCCTCACCGCCGTCAAGCACAGCCTCGACCCCGGCGGGGCGATGAACCCCGGCAAGCTGCTCCCCACCGGCAGAGACGTGACCTTCGGTGGGCATAGCCCCAGCGAGGCCTGAACCCGGCAAGCTGCTCCTCGCCAGACCATGCCCGGTGCGTACTTGCGCGCCTGGGGCTCACGAGCCACTTGCGGGGTCCATCGCTGTGCCATTAGGGTGATCCCATGGCCCAACCTACTGCGTCCCCGTGGATCTTCGCGTCGGTCCTCCTGCTCGGCCTCGGCTGTGGTGATGACACCGCCGAGAGCGAAAGCGCCGGCAGCACGAGCAAAGCCACCAGCGACCCCGGGTCGAGCAGCGGCAGTGGCAGCGCCAGCGCGACCACCGGCGGCAGCACCCCGACCACCAGCGGCGCCGAGGGCACCGCCTCCGACAGCGGCATGAGCAGCAGCAGCGACACCACCGCGACCTCCTCCCCCAGCACGACCGCCACCACCGCCACCACCGGCGACACCACCACCGGCGGCACCGGCAGCACCGGCGGCGTCGTCTCCGACACCGACCTCAGCACCGGCGACCCGGGCTCGAGCACCGGCGCCGCCATCCCGGACCTGCCCGCCAACAACTGCGAGGTCAAGTGCGGCGAGACCGACTGGAGCTACGTGTGGATCGCCAACAGCGGCGAGCACACCGTCAGCAAGCTCGACACCCGCACCATGACCGAGCTCGGCCGCTACTACACCCGCCCCGACCAGCAGGGCAGCCCCTCGCGCACCTCCGTCAGCATCGACGGCCGCGCCGTCGTCGTCGCCAACCGCCACGGCGGCCTCACCAAGATCTGGTCGCGCGCCGAGTACTGCAAGGACGCCAACGGCAACGGCAAGATCGACACCTCCACCGGCAAGAACAACGTCCTCCCGTTCGGCATGGACGAGTGCGTCGCCTGGTACACCGCCTTCCCCGGTGCCACCACCCAGCGCCCCGTCGCCTGGACCTCCGGCGTCTACAACGAGGAGACCTGCGAGTACGACGACCAGCAGATCTGGAGCGCCGCCAGCTACGGCGCCAGCGTCAACTCGCCCTGCCAGGGCGCCCAGGGCATCAAGGTCTTCCGCGTCAACGGCGACACCGGCCAGGTCGACGACACCGTCGACCTCCCGAACCTCTCCTGCGGCCTGCTCGGGGCCTACGGCGCCGCCGTCGACACCAAGAACAACGCGTGGTTCTTCGTCTTCGGCGGCGGCATCATCTTCAAGGTCGACCACGAGACCCTGCAGGCCGAGGTCGTCAACAAGGGCTTCTACGGCATCACCGTCGACACCAAGGACCGCGTCTGGCTCGACGACGGCTCACGCTACGACCCGGTCACCAAACAGTGGGCCGCGCAGATCGGCAACCTCCCGCCCAACGGCGGCAGCGGCGTCGCCGTCGACCTCAAGGGCCGGGTCTGGCACGCCACCCAGGGCGGCATCGGCTGGCTCGACTCCGACACCATGGTCGTCGGCGGCAAGGTCAACCTCCCCAACCAGAACCTCGCGCGCGGCATCGGCGTCGACGTCGACGGCTACATCTGGGCCGTCCCGCTCGGCAGCACCATCGCCTACCGCATCCACCCCGAGACCTTCGAGATCGCCACCTACGACGGCCTCAATTCGCCCTACACGTACTCCGACATGGCCGGCGGCCAGATCAACAACGTCGTCTGCCCGCAGTGAGGCTCAGACCGCCAACAAGGCGATCAGCGTGCCAAGCGATCAGCAACGTCGTCTGCCCGCAGCGAGGCCGGGCCGCCAACGAGGCGATCCGGCGTGCTGAACGACCCACCGCGCCTCAGCCTCGCCGCTCGATCGGCAGCAACGCCAGCGTGCAGCAGCGGTGGCCCACGCGGTCGCCGATCGCTAGCGTTCGCTGGACCCGCGGCCACAGCGGCAACCCGCGCTGGCTGGCCCGCGCGGCCCACACCCCGAGGTCGTGCTCCGCGACCACCGCGTCGGCGGTGAACACGATCAGGAGCACCGCCGCGTGGGCGATCTGCGGGTCGCTCGCCAGCTTCTCCACGTCGCGCCACACCGGCCGCTGCAGCGCCTGCGCGTAGGCCATGTTCGGCGCCAGCGCCCTGAACTGCGCCACCGCCTTGACCTCGATCCACATCGCGTCCGCCAGCGCCATCGCCTGCGTCGGCGCGAACAGCCCCAGCTGCGCCGCGTCGTCGACCAGCGGCAGCCCCTCCGGCGTCACCACCAGGTCGCAGCGCGTCCCCTCGCTCCGCCTCCGCAGCCCCCGCTCCCGCGGAAAACGCTGCTCCGGGTGCACACCGTAGCCCGCCGCGCGCAGCCCCGCGTGCAGCAGCGGGTGCAGCTCGAGCTCGCTGCGCACGTCGAGCCCGTGCACCGCCTGCTCCAGCTCCAGCTCCGCCGACGCACGCGCCAGCCCCGACGCCAGCGCGTCGGCGAGGTCCTCGTACGACCAGCGCGGCTCCGACACCGCCGCGAAGGTAGCGCGACTCGGCCCAGCCCGCCGCGTGTTATGTAGCGCCCGTGCTGCTCCAGGCCCTCACCAGCGTCCCCACCGACGACCTCAAGAAAGCCCTGCTCCTGCTCCACCGCGGCGAGCTGCGCCTCCCGATCACCGCCCTCGAGGTCGTCCGCACCGGCCTGCACGCGCACCAGGACGCCCTGCTCGGCCACCTCCGCGGCCTCGATGCGCCGGCCGTGCGCGCCGTCCTGACCGCCGTCCTGTCCGAGCGCCTCCAGCCCCGCTGAGCCCACCGCGGCGCTCGAGCTCCACTGAAGTGGCTGTGGGAGCCGTGATCCAACAGCGCCGAGCGCTCTGATATCCTGACCCGGCCATGACCGCCCCCGGCCTCCGCCGCGCCACCTACGACGATGTGCTGAGCGCCCCGGCCAACATGATCGCCGAGGTCCTGTTCGGCACGCTGTACACGCAAGCCCGCCCGGCCATCCCGCACGCACGCGCTGGCACGCGCCTCAGCAACCTGCTGGGCGGCCACTTCGACACCGACGACGAGGGCCCCGACATCTGGCTCCTCCTCTACGAACCAGAGCTGCACCTCGGCAGCGAGCCCGACATCATCGTCCCCGACCTTGCAGGTTGGCGCGGCGCCCGTGCCCAGCAAGTGCCCGCTGAGGGCCCGTGGATCGGCGTCCCGCCCGACTGGGCCTGCGAGATCATTTCACCCTCCACGCAAGCCCGCGACCGCGGCGTCAAGCTCGACATCTATCTCCGCGAACAAGTCCGCCACGTGTGGCTCGTCGACCCGATCGCCGAGACGCTCGAGGTCTACCGCCACGGCGGCGCCCACTGGATCCGCTGCGCCCTGTACGCCGGCAACGCAGCCGTGCATGCCGAGCCCTTCGAATCCTTCGAGCTCCAGCTCACCAAGATCTGGCGCCGTCCGCCGCCCCCACCGCCTGATACTCTGGTCCCGCCATGACAGCTCCCGCCCGCGCGACCTACGAGGACGTGATCAACGCATCACCCCTCATGATCGCGGAGATCCTCGACGGCACCCTGTACACGCGGCCGATCGAGGGCCTGCTTCGGTACAGCGCTCTGCACCTCAGCTCGCTCCTCGTCCGTCCCTTTCAGCGCAGCGAGAATGGCCCAGGCGAGTGGCTCTTTCTCCTCAAGCCCGAACTCCACCTCGGCAGCGAGCCTGACGTCCTCGTCCCCGACCTCGCCGGCTGGCATCGCAAGCGCCTCGCCGATGTTCCCTACCAAAGTCCGTGGATAACAGTCGCACCCGACTATGTCTGCGAGCTGCTGTTGCCCTCCAGCGCGGCGATCGACCGCGGACCCAAGATGGACATCTACCTGCGCGAGCAGGTCCGCCACGTGTGGCTCATCGACCCGATCAATCTCATCCTCGAGATCTATCGCCACGGCGGCACGCTCTGGCACCGCGTCGCCGGACACACCGGCAACGTCACCGTCCGCGCTGAGCCCTTCGAGGCGATCGAGCTCCCACTGCAATGGCTGTGGGAGCCCTGATTCAACGCCGCCGAGGGCTCCCACTGCGCTTGCTGTGGGAGCCCTGAAGCCGCCGGCCCTCAGTGCACGAGCTTGCGGTAGCGGATCCGGTGGGGCGTCAGCGCGTCCTCGCCGAGGCGGCGCTTCTTGTCGGCCTCGTAATCCTCGTAGTTGCCCTCGAACCACACGACCTTCGACTCGCCCTCGAACGAGAGGATGTGGGTCGCCAGGCGGTTCAAGAACCAGCGATCGTGGCTGATGATCACCGCGCAGCCCGGGAACGCCAGCAGCGCGTCCTCCAGGTGACGCAGGGTGTCGACGTCGAGGTCGTTGGTCGGCTCATCGAGCAACAGCAGGTTGCCGCCCTTCTTGATCAGCTTGGCCAGGTGGACCCGGTTGCGCTCGCCGCCTGACAGCACCCCGACCTTCTTCTGCTGGTCGGCGCCGTTGAAGTTGAACTTGCTGACGTAGGCCCGGGCGTTGACGTCGCGCCCGGCGATGCTCAGCAGCTCCTGCCCGCCCGAGATCTCCTGGTAGATCGACTTGTCCGGGTCGAGCGCGTCGCGGCTCTGGTCGACCGCGGCGATGTCGACCGTCTCGCCGATCTTCAGCTCGCCGCTGTCGGGCTTCTCCTGGCCGGTGATCATGCGAAACAGCGTGGTCTTGCCGGCGCCGTTCGGGCCGATCACGCCGACGATGCCGCCGCGCGGCAGCATGAAGTTGAGGTCGTCGAAGAGCAGCCGCTCGCCGAAGCCCTTGCTCAGCTTCTTGGCCTCGATCACCGTGTTGCCGAGCCGCCGCGTGAACGGGATCACCAGCTCGGTGGTGTCGGCCCGCTTGTCGGACGAGGCCGCCAGCAGGTCCTCGTAGGCCTTGACGCGCGCCTTGCTCTTGGCCTGCCGCGCCTTCGGCGACATCTGCACCCACTCGAGCTCGCGCGCCAGCGTCCGCTGCCGCGAGCTCTCGGCCTTCTCCTCCTGCGCCAGCCGCTTGCGCTTCTGGTCGAGCCACGACGAGTAGTTGCCCTTCCACGGGATCCCCGCCCCGCGGTCGAGCTCGAGGATCCACCCGGCGACGTTGTCGAGGAAGTAACGATCGTGGGTGATCGCGACGACCGTGCCCGGGTACTCCTTCAGGAAGCGCTCGAGCCACGCCACGCTCTCGGCGTCGAGATGGTTGGTCGGCTCGTCGAGCAGCAGCAGGTCCGGCCGCTGCAGCAGCAGGCGACAGAGCGCGACCCGGCGGCGCTCGCCGCCGCTGAGCGTCGTCACCTCGGCATCGCCCGGCGGACAGCGCAGCGCGTCCATCGCGATCTCCAGCGTGCGGTCGAGCTCCCAGCCGTTGCCCGCGTCGATCTTGTCCTGCAGGTCGGCCTGCTCGGCCAGCAAGCGGTTCATCTCGGCGTCGCTCATCGGCTCGCCGAGCTTCATGCTGACCTCCTCGAAGCGCGCGAGCACCTGCTTCATCGGCGCGACCGCCTCCTCGATGTTGCCGAGCACGGTCTTGTTCGGGTCGAGCGCGGGCTCCTGCGGGAGATAGCCGACCGACACGCCCTCGGCGGCCCAGGCCTCGCCCTGAAACTCCTTCTCGACGCCGGCCATGATCTTGAGCAGCGTCGACTTGCCGGCGCCGTTCGCCCCGAGCACGCCGATCTTGGCGCCGGGGAAGAACGAGAGGTAGATGCCCTTGAGCACCTCCTTGCCGTTGGGGAAGACCTTACGCAGGTCCTTCATCGTGTAGATGTACTGATAGGCGGCCATGGCTCGTGCGGTCTCCTCGGCGCTCCTCGCCCAGGCGGACGCGCGCGGCGGGAGGATACCAGCGCGGCAGCGCCGCCCAAACGACGAAGATCTGTGTGAAATCTCGGCGTCGGCGCCAACCGGGACGGCCCCGGGGGCTGGTGCCCCGCCGACGCGGCTCCCATAATCCCGCCGCGATGGCCCAGACATCTGAAGTCGACACCGACACCCAAGTGAAGTCCGAGCCCGCCACCGCGGCCGCCGCTCCCGAGGCCGCCCCGCCGCCTCCCGCCGAGCCGACGGCCAGCGAGAGCGAGGCCAAGCGCGCCGCCCAGAGCCACGCGCTCGCCGTCGACGCCTCGTTCAAGCGCTACGGCATCGACCGCTGGGGCCGCGACTTCCTCCGCTCCAACGAGCAGGGCCACCTGGTGTTCACGGCCCCGAACTGCCCGGTGGTCGACCTCCACGTGCTCTCGCTGGAGCTGGCCCGCCGCGGCATCCGCACGCCCTACGTGGTCCGCTTCCCGACGATGATCGAACGCCAGATGGAGACGCTCAAGAGCGCCTTCAGCAAGGCGATCAGCGACAACAACTACCAGGGCTCGCACATCGGCGTGTACCCGCTGAAGGTCAACCAGCGGCGCAGCGTGGTCGACACCGTGGTCAAGGCGCGCGAGCGCCTGAACTACGGGCTCGAGGCTGGCAGCAAGCCGGAGCTGCTGCTGGCGCTGGCCCAGCCGCCGCTCAAGCAGTCGCTGCTGATCTGCAACGGCTACAAGGACCGCGAGTTCATGCGCATGGCCTTCCACGCGGCCGAGCTCGGCCACCACGTGATCATCGTGCTGGAGAGCACCCGCGAGGTCCGGCGCTACCTCGACGTGTTCAACGAGCAGGACTGGATCGCCCGCCCCGAGGTCGGCGTGCGGGCCAAGCTCTACAGCCGCGGCTCCGGCCGCTGGCAGAGCTCCGGCGGCGAGAGCTCCAAGTTCGGCCTGACCACCAACGAGATCCTCGCCGTCGCGCGCGAGCTCGCGGCCGCCAACCTGCACGGCCAGCTGTCGCTGCTGCACTTCCACATCGGCTCGCAGATCACCCAGATCAAGCGCATCAAGACCGCCGTCCGCGAGGGCGCCCGCATCTACGCCGACCTCCAGGAGCACTGCCCGCAGCTGCGCTACCTCGACCTCGGCGGCGGCATCGGCGTCGACTACGACGGCAGCCGCACCTCCTACCCGTCGTCCGCCAACTACACCCTCGACGAGTACGCCTCGCAGGT
>Ga0073899_10003347_pt1 | contig 14199 bp, 10 predicted proteins | sample KloWWTmetaKNB5Ph_FD_88975 | JGI IMG/M metagenome (GOLD analysis project Ga0073899, IMG submission 88975) | Active sludge microbial communities from Klosterneuburg, Austria, studying microevolution and ecology of nitrifiers - Klosterneuburg... | ecosystem: Engineered > WWTP > Aerobic digester >... | reverse complement strand
CTGTGTCACCTTACAGGCTGTGTCACCTTACAGGCTGTGTCACCTTACAGGCTGTGTCACCGCACAGAAATGCAGGAGATCATGACGCAAACGCTTGCCAGATCGGGTTCGGCGTATGTGAGCGCCGACGCCGGCTCATCGCAGTGGACAATCGGTAATGAACGCATCGGCAAAACGCTCGCATGGCAGGAAGGCGCCGGCCTCGTCCTGACGGCGCTGGAGCATCGAGCTTCTGGCCACACTTGGCGACCAGATCTGACGGCCAGCGACCTTGCCGATGGGGAATTTGTGCTGCATTGGAACGATGCGCCCCTTTCCGCCCGCCAGGCGACCGCGCTGCACGGCGCTCATGCTGAAGCCGGCCATGCTTCTGTCACGCTGCGCATTGACCTGGTTGTGGCACAGGCGCTGGAGATCAGCCTGTTCTACCGCCTGCACGCCGACGCCGCCGTGATCGAGCAATGGCTGGAGGTGACGCCGCGGCGCGCCGGCGCGCTGAGCCGCGTGGCCCCCATCACGATCAGCGCCGATGCGCTGCGTGCGCCTGTGCTTCACTGGGCGCGCGGGCTGCAGGGACATGGCGCGGGAATGCCGGATGCCGGCCCTTATCCTGCATTCCAAATCCGCCACGAAGCGCTGGGCGCGGTGGCGGTCGAGTCCGGCCTACGCTCCACCTGGCGCGAGATCGCCTGGTTTGCGCTGGATCACAATATTGCTAACGATTACAATGTTGCCAACGAAGGGCTGTTTGTTGGCCTGCTCTACTCAGGACGTTGGTCTGCCCACGCACAGGCGCTGGCTTCCGGCGTCACGCTGGATGTTTTCACCGAAGGCTACGCGACGCCACTCGCCGCCGGCGAACACTGGACAAGTCCAGCCGCGTTCGTCGGTCTCTATCACGGCGACCTCGATGACGCCGCCCATGTGCAACACACGTACATGCGGTCGGCCATAATGCCCGCTACGCCGGAAGATTTCCCGTGGGTGCAGTACAACACCTGGTTTGCACATCTGGTCGACATCGACGAAACGATTTTGCGTCGCGAAGCCGAGCTTGCCGCACGTCTGGGCGCCGAGGTCTTTGTGATCGACGCGGGGTGGTGGGCGCCGAGCCGGCGCACCAGCGACAATTTCACCACCGGTCTAGGCGTGTGGCAGCCGAGCGCCGAGAAGTTCCCCAGCGGTATCCCAGCCTTTGGCGACTATGTGCGCTCACTGGGGATGCGTTTTGGCATCTGGGTGGAGCCGGAGCGGGTCGATCTGCGCCAGCCGGCAACGTGGCGGCTCGACTGGCTGGTGCGCCATCACGACGCGATTGTCTCGCCGCCGTGGCCGCCGGACACGGTGAGCGGCTGGCTTTGCTTCGGCCATCCTGACGTGCAGGCGTGGGCGCTCGACTGGATCAGCCGGCTGGCAACGGAGGTGAACGCGGACTGGCTGAAGTGGGACTCCAACTGGTGGGGCGTCTGCACCTGCGGCCACCACGGCCACAGTACGACCGACGGCGAGTTTGCCCAGGTGCAAGGCGTGCATACCGTGCTGACCGAACTGCGGCGCCGCTTCCCCGATCTGATCATCGAGAATTGTGCGGGCGGCGGCACGCGCACCGATTTTGCCATGCTCGCCAACACGCACATCACCTGGCTGCACGACGCGTCCACCCCCAGCCGCCGCGTGCGCTATCACCTGGCCGGCGGCGCCTATCTCTTCCCGCCGGAGCTTTGCAACACCTGGGTGGTCGATGCTGAGGACGAGTCGCTGATGGATGCGGCGACCCCGCGCGCCGACATTGACGCGATTGCGCGCAGCCGCATGTTTGGCGCGTTCGGTGTTTCCGCGCGGCTGGAGGAGTGGACTGCGGGCGCCTTTGCCGCGATGCAGGAATCAATCGTTCAGTACAAGCAATTGCGTCCGCTGCTCAAGCACGGCCGCTTCTATCATCTGCTGCCTCAGGCTGAACTTGCCTGCCCCGATCTGGCCTTGAACGGCCAGTGGGAGGCGTACGCCGTCGTCGACCCCACAGCGTGTCGTGCTGCGATCTGGGTCTTCCGTGCGCTCGATGGTGAACCAACGCGTCGTTTGCACCTGCGCGGCCTGCTGGCAGATCGCACCTATACGCTGACGGACGCTGACGCCGCGCAGCGTGTGAGCGCTTCGGGTGCAAGCTTGATGGAAGAGGGCTTTATCGTGGATCTGAGCGGCCGCACGTCCGCACTGTTGCAGCTCCACACGGTCGAGCTTGGGAATTTGTAATTGTCCAGCCTGGTTCTATAGACCACGGATGGGACGGATTCGGCGGATTCTCACGGATTTCATTCGAACCACCGGACTTTTCCGTCTAATCCGCCGAATCCGTGGCTATCTTTGCGATAGCGTATAGTTATAGGGATTTTTTTGGGGAGACGACGAACGCATGAAGAGTCCAGTGCACATTGACACAAACTGGCACTACCACGGTTTGCGCGCGCTGGTGATCGAGAACAGTTGTCTGCGCCTCGTCATTCTGCCGGAACTGGGCGGCAAACTGTGGTCGCTGATCGACAAATTGAGCGATCGGGAGATCTTCTGGCACAATCCACGCCTCGCCCCGCGATCCGCGCCCTATGGTGTGGCCTACGACGATTGGTTCTGCGGCGGCTGGGATGAGTTGTTTCCCAACGACGCGCCCACCACTTTTGCCGGCGACGCCTACCCGGACCACGGCGAGTGGTGGTCAATGCCCTTCGATTGGGAGGTCACCACGCGGCAACGCGACGAGGTCACGCTGCACTGCTGGAGGGCCGGCGTCGTGACCAACACTGCGGTCGATCGCTGGATCACGGTGAGCGCGGACGATCCGCGCGTGCAAATCCGCTATCGCATCCACAACGCCGGGCCGCAGCCGCTCGACTTTTTGTGGAAGCTTCATCCAGCCCTCGCCATTACACCGGACGCGCGCATCGACCTGCCGGCCTGTCGCGTCCAACCCGAAGCCGCCTTCAACGACCGGCTGGACAAGCAGCTCTTTGCGTGGCCCACCGCGCGCGGCGCGCAGGGCGAGGCAGTGGACATGCGAACTGTGCCTGGCTTCGACGCCGCCACGTGCGACTTCTACTACGCCACCGATCTGGCCGCGGGCTGGTGCGCGCTGACCGACGCCGCCACGCGCGCCGGCTTTGGGCTGGCGTTTGACCCGGCGATCTTCCGCAGCGTGTGGGTCTTTGGCGCGTACGGCGGCTGGCGCGGTCTGTACACAACGATCCTGGAGCCGTGTACGGGCTATCCCTACCAACTGGAGGATGCGGTTGCCCAGGGCACGGCCAGCCGGCTGGCGGCTGGTGCAACCATCGAAACCACGGTGACTGCCGTGCTCTACCACGGACGCAACGCTGTCACCCAGATTACACGCGACGGGGAGGTGCAGTGATGGGTGAACTCGGCGGCAAAGTGGCATTAGTGACGGGCGCGGCGCGCGGCATCGGCCGCGCAGTGGCGGAAGTTTTTGTGCGCGAAGGCGCGGCAGTGATGATCGCCGACCTGGCCGACAGCGACGGCGCCGCGACCGCGGCCACGTTGCGCGACGCGGGCGGGCAGGCCGCCTACACCGCCGCGGATGTGACCCAGGACGCCGAAGCGATGGTGGCGGCGACGGTGGCGACCTTTGGCCGCCTCGATATTCTCGTCAACAACGCCGGCATCTTTTACAATGCTGACGCGCTGATCGCGCCCTTCGCTGATTGGCTCAAGGCGGTTGACGTCATCTTTTACAAGGCGTTTCACTGCAGCCGCGCCGCTGGTCGCGTCATGGTGGCGCAGGGGCAGGGCGGACGCATCGTCAACGTCTCGTCGGTCAACGCCTTTCTGGGGATGGCGCAATCCAGCCATTACAACACGGCCAAGGGCGCCGTCGATCAATTGACGCGCTGTCTGGCCGTGGAATGGGCGCCACACGGCATCCTGGTCAACGGCGTGGCGCCGGGCTTTGTCGATACGCCGATGTCGATCGTCGCTGGCGTCAACGAGTTGGAAACACCTGATTTCCAGGACATCTACGTGCGCCGGCGCCGCATCCCGCTGGCCCGCGCCGCCCAGCCGGCAGAGATCGCCGAGGCGGTCTGCTTCCTCGCCTCACCCCATTGTAGCTACATCACCGGCCACACGATTGTGGTGGATGGCGGGTTGTCGGTGACGTTTTGAATGGGTGTGTGTCAAGTTTTTGTTACGACCCCGGCACTGGTCAGACGCGGCCCTGTTCAACCAAGTTCTCTTGACCAGTGCCAGGGACGTTCTCGCCAAAATTTTGGAACGCACCCGTTTTGAATCCTCTCTTTCGGATGTTCCAGCAATTTGATATAGAATGGCCGCATGAGCCAAACAACCCTGTTGCAAGATATTTTCTCTCAAGAGCTCCCTGACCAGGAGCAATCACTCAACGCTATTGCGGCATTGGACAGCGCGTTGATGCGCCGATTTGAGCGAAGGCTGATTGTCGATCCTTCCTTAAACCGGCAGATAGTGAGTTTCCAGGCCAACAAATCGCGGCCCGCCTATCGATGGTACAAATATAAAGAGGCTTACTCCGCGGGGTTGGTGGAATATCTTTTGGCGCGCTACAACCTGACTGCGGGCACACTCCTCGATCCATTTGCAGGAAGCGGCACAACGTTGTTTGCAGCGACCAAGCTGGGGTTACATGCGGATGGGATTGAGCTACTCCCGATTGGTCAACAAATCATCGCGACAAGAGATCTTCTGGAACACGATTGTTCGGACGAAGCCACGGCGGTCATTCACCGGTGGTTGAAAACGGAACCTTGGCGCAATACGGAATCCAACGTTTCACTGCAGGAGTTGCGGATTACAAAGGGCGCTTATTCCACGGCCACGCATAACGCCATTGAGTGTTACATGACAGCAGCACAACGTGAAAATTCATGTGCACAAACAATCTTACGTTTCGCTCTCCTGTGTGTGCTCGAAGAAATCAGCTTCACACGCAAGGACGGCCAATATCTGCGCTGGGACTATCGTGCGGGGCGGCGACAAGGCAAGAAAAGTTTTGACAAAGGACCGATTCAGGAATTTTCGTCGGCGATCCGCACCAAACTGACTGAGATCATTCAAGATCACACCGAAGCAACTATGCAGGGTTCGCTATTCGCCTCTGCACGACCCACTGCGGGGCGCATTCGTTTGCTGAATGGCTCGTGCCTGGATGTCATGCCGCAATTGCTTGCTGGCAGCTATGATGCACTGATGACCTCCCCGCCTTATTGCAATCGCTACGATTACACCCGCACCTATGCGCTCGAGCTTGCGCTACTGGGGACGGACGAACGCAAGCTTGCTGCATTGCGGCAGGAAATGCTGAGTTGCACGGTCGAGAATCGCGCCAAAGACTTGCTGCACATGAATCCGGCGTGGCAAAACGCCATCGCAGTCGCCGATAACCAACGCCTGCTCCAGGCGATTTTGGCGTACTTGAATCGCCAGCGTGAGCTTGGACTCCTCAATAACGCCGGCATTCCCAGGATGGTGCGGGGATATTTCTACGAAATGGCGTGCGTCATCGCTGAATCGGCGCGTCTTCTTAAACCGAATGCTCCCTTGTTTATGGTCAACGACAATGTTCGTTATGCTGGCGTAAGTATTTCCGTCGACTTGATCCTGTCGGACATGGCAGAGTCGCTCGGCTTTATCGTGGACGAGGTGCTTGTGTTGCCCAATGGCAAAGGCAACAGCAGCCAGCAAATGGGACAGCACGGCAGAGAAGCATTGCGCAAGTGCGTCTATATTTGGAGAAAAGCGTGAACCAGTATGGGCGGCCCTATCTTGCGCATTTAACTTCCAGCCAGGATTTGATGACGACGCCAGCCGCTAAGCGCGCTGGGTTTGTCGCTGCGGTGCTGGAAAAGAGCAAACTGGCGGATGGGTTTATTCGCGACGCTCGCACGTTGCGAACAAAGGCAAGCGCTGCCCACAGTCCAGAGGAACTGCTCGATATTGAAGACATTCAGGCAGGATTGCTAACGGCAGCAGGTGTGCCGGATAAGGCCACCAGCTATCTGCAACCCAGCGATCGTCGCGAAATCCTGCGTGAGTATGCCAAAACCGTTTTGGAGCCGGCAGGCGATAAATTTGTCGAAGAATTGGTCTATCGGTTTCTGTTGACGCGTGGAGATACGCTAGGCGGAAAGGTACGCAATCTGGTTGGTGTATGGGCGCAACGCCAGTTCTCCAACTACATCATCTCTGAATTTCGAGTTGCGGGCAGAGAGCTACGTTGGGTCGGAGCCAAACGCTCACGCTGGCAACCGATTGACGAACTAACCGACCCAGACCAGATTCGAGCGTTTGCATGGAAAACAGGCTACCTGCCTCGCGTACTTGCCTACAACGTTGGTGTAGCCTTGATTAAAACTGATGAAGAGGTGGCAAAAGACGCTTCTGCTAAGGGGAACGCCTCAAGTCGAGGCGGTAAAAACGTGGATTTGTGTTTGTTACAAGCGACTGAAGAAGCTTATATAGACAAGCCGCAACGTTTTCGCGCTGTGAAAGAGACTCAGCTTTATATTGCGTTAAGTGAACTCAAGGGTGGGATCGACCCGGCCGGCGCTGACGAACACTGGAAAACGGCCAGCGCACATCTGTCGCGTATTAGGCGTTCTTTTGCCCTCTATGATGTTGCGCCGGCGCTGTTTTTCATTGGCAATGCCATCGAAGCAAGTATGGCAGGCGAGATTTGGGGTATGTTGGAGCGAGGTGAGCTGGCGAACGCCGCCAATATGACCGACGATCAGCAAGCTATATCACTGGCGTCGTGGCTGTGCAAACTCTAACCCAGAAAGTCCGGTAACGTACTGTACCATCACATTCGCGCCAATCGCGTCTTGACGCAGGTTGCGACACTGGGTAGGACAGACCATAGTTGCGGTTGGGCATCGACGCATCAGCCGACGCGGTAGCGGGTAACGACATCCTCATCCAACTCGACGCCCAGCCCTGGTTCCTGCGGCGTCATGACATAGCCGTCGACCAGGGGGAAACGCTGGCGCGTCAGAGTCTGGCGCAGTGGAGACTGCTCGACGCAGTATTCCAGCCACCCTGCGTTGGGCAGCGCCGCCAAGAAGTGGAGCGACGCGGCAATGCTGATGCCGGTCTTGTACGAATGGTTGACGCAGAGACGGCGACGTTGCGCAGTGAGACGGCCGATCTCGATGGCGCGGCTGATGCCGCCGACGCGCGCCACGTCAGGTTGAAGCACGTCGACGCCGGCGTCGAGCAACGCCGTAAACCCCTGGATCGTCGTCTCCTGCTCGCCGGCGGCAATGCGCAATGGTGAAGCTTGCACCAGGCGTGCATAGCCTTCCAAATCGTCGGGATGAAGCGGCTCCTCCAGCCAAAAGGGACGAAACTCGGCAAACTGCTGGCTGCGACGGATGGCGGTGCTGGCATCATAGCAGAGGCCGGCGTCGATCATCAGTTCGAGATCGTCGCCCAACCCAGCGCGCGCGTGACGGACGAGGTCGATGTCGAGCGCTTCGCTTTGTCCCATCGGCCCCCAGCCAAACTTGGCCGCGGTAAACCCCTGATCAACCAGCCGCCGCGCCTGTTCATAGGTGGCTTCTGGCGTGTCGCCAAAGAGATTGGACGCATAGGCGCGCAGCTTGGTGTGAAACGCGCCGCCCAGCAATTGATAGACCGGCAGCCCCAGCGCCTTGCCCATGATGTCCCACAGCGCCATGTCGATGCCGCTGATCGCCTGCTGCGCCGCGCCGCCGCGGCCAAAGAAAATCGTCCCCTCGTACATGCGTTCCCACACGACGGCGATATCAAGTGGGTTTTGGCCGAGCACGCACTGGCGCAGCCCGCGGGCAATGGCATGGGAAAGGGGCGCTTCGATGATGGCTTTAGCCACCATCGGCGATGAATCGACCTCGCCGATGCCGGTAATGCCGGCGTCGGTGTGCACGCGCACGACGAGCGTGTCCTGAGTGCCGTCGCAGCGTTCGTCCACGACGGGCAGTTGCAGCCAGATGGCTTCGACATCGGTGATTTTCATGAGGACCCTGGATGATAGCCGAGCACGCGTGAGAGCCGGGCTGCGCCTCGTTGCATCAGCAGACGCAGTGTGGCCTGACGCTCGGCGGTGAAACGTACAGTCGGCACGGAAACGCTGATCGCAGCAACGATGACATCGTCACTGCCAAATACCGGAGCAGCGATACAGCAAAGACCGGGCGTGGATTCCTCAAAGTCGGTGGCATAGCCACGCCGCCGGATCTCGGCCAATTCCTGGCGAAAGGCGCTAGGATCGGTAATCGTGCGTGGTGTGATAGGCATGAGAATCTTTTCAGGCGGATAGATTTCATCTAATTCGGTGGCGGCCAAGGCAGAGAGCAGCATCTTGCCGACGCCAGTGCCATAAGCCGGGAAGCGCCTGCCGACCGCGGAAACCATACGCACGGTATTCGTCCCCTCCTCCTTGGCAATATAAAGCACCTCATTGCCGTCAAGGATAGCAAGATGCACTGTCTCATCGCAGGCGTGCGCGGTCTCACGCACCACCTCCTGCCCCTCGGTCAGCAAATCGGCGCCAGCCATGTAACTGCTGCCAAGCTCGAAAAGCCGCGCGCCCAGGCGATAGGTGCGGTCGTGTCGCCCCTCGCGTAAGTAGCTCCGGCTCATCAATGTAGCAAGCAAGTTGTGTGTGCTGCTCTTGGGAATCGACAGTTTGGCGGAAATCTCCGAAAGGCTGATGCCATCGGGATATTGGGCGAGCAGTTCAAAGATGTCGAGCACACGCAACGCCGACTTCACGCCTTCAGGTTGCTTCAGACGATCCATACGCAGTGTTCACAGATATGAATGGTTTTCGATATGGCGAATAGAAAGGAGTATAGCAGTCTGGCATCTGGCTGTCAAACCAAGTTTTCGGAGCAGGTGTGCGCCGGGTCTACGTCGGGCTGGTAGCCCGACCTACGCATCAGGCTGCCAAATTTTTAGGCTGCGCCCTTTTGGAGGCGCCCCAGAGTTTCGACAACGCCAATGCAACAGCCTGCATGGTATACTCACGACAATAAATTTTTCATCCTCGATTCAGACTTTGCAGGAGGTCAAAGGTGACTGACGCACAGAGCTATATGGGCAAGTTGATCACGATCGATCGCTACATCCTGGAGCAGCAACAATCTCACCCGGAAGCGACCGGTACACTGACAAATCTTCTTTACGATCTGGCGCTAGCAGCCAAGATCATCGCCAGCAAAACGACGCGTGCGGGGCTGGCTGAGATTCTGGGCAGCGCAGGTGAGGAGAACGTGCAGGGCGAGGAAGTGCAGAAACTCGACGCCTTTGCGCAGCGCACGATCTTCCGCCTCAACGATCACACGGGGCGTCTGGCTGTCATGGCGTCGGAAGAGGTCGAAGATGTCATTCCGATCCCGGAGCGCTTCTCTGTCGGGCCGTATGTGCTGGTTTTTGACCCGCTCGACGGTTCGTCAAATATCGACATGAACGTAAGCATCGGCACGGTCTTTGGCATCTACCGGCGCAAGACCACCACTGGCCGAGGCGCGCTGGAAGATGTGCTCCAGCCGGGGCGTGCGTTGGTGGCTGCCGGTTACATCCTGTACGGCGCCAGCACGATGATGGTCTACTCGACTGGCCAGGGGGTGCATGGCTTCACGCTCGATCCCGCGATCGGTGAATTTTTGCTTTCGCATCCACATCTTATGCTGCCGGCGAAACCCAAATATTACAGCGTCAACCAGGGCTATCAACCCTATTGGGCGCCAGGCGTGCAGGCATACACGGCATGGCTGCAACACGATACACCGGAAAAGCCGGGACTGTCGTTGCGCTATATCGGTTCGCTGGTGGCCGATTTTCACCGCAATTTGCTGGCAGGCGGCGTCTTCTATTACCCTGCAGACCATAAAGACCCCCAAAAACCGGGCGGCAAGCTGCGGCTTGTTTATGAGGCCAACCCGCTTGCGTTTCTGATCGAGCAGGCTGGCGGCTATGCCTCGGATGGCGCACGGGCGATCCTCGACATCCAGCCGGAGCAGTTGCATCAACGCGTGCCGTTGTTTATCGGCAACCGTATTTTGGTTGAGCAGGCTGAAATGTTGCTGCATCAGCAGGATGCAACGGTCGCCGCGTGACCACCATGACGCCAATGCCACAGCAATTAACGGGTGGACGTGATGCGCCAACCCTGACCGCGGCCGTCGACTTCGGCATCAGCAACACCGATGTGGTGGTGCGACGCGGCGACGAACTGATCACCTGGAGCCAGCCTTACACCCGCGACCCGGATGAAGCCAGCGTAGTCGCACTGCTGGCCGCGCACGATGTTGACCTGAGTGCGCTGCCGTGGCTGGCCGTGACTGGCGGCCGCCACCGCGTGCTGTCCGACTTCCTGTGCAGCACCAGCATTCTAAAGATCAGCGAAGTGCAGGCCATCGGTCGCGGCGGACAGGCGCTGCTGGGGCTGGAGGGCGAGCAGCGCGCTGTGCCGTTGATGGTGGCAAGCTGCGGCTCCGGCACCGCGCTGATCAAGGCGCAGGGGGACGCCTACGCGCACGTCTCTGGCAGTGCAGTCGGCGGCGGCGCCATGCTTGGCCTGGCGCGACTGATCCTGGGCACGATGGATCCGTTGGAGATCGAGCAGTTGGCCGCAGCAGGCGACCGCAACGGCGCTGACCTCAGCCTCGCCGATGTGATCACCGGACCGATCGGCTCGCTGCCCGCGGACGCCACTGCCGTCAACTTCGGGCGGCTGGGCCGTTCCAGCTTTCACGGCGACGTCAGCTGCGCGGATCTGGCCGCGGCGCTGGTCAATCTTATCGGCCAAACCATCGCGCTGATCACGATCAACGCCGCGCGCGCCCAGCAGTGCAAACGCATCGTGCTGATCGGCCACATGCTCGACATGGCATCCCTGCGCGAGGTCATCGCGCTGGTCGGCCAGTACTACGCCGCCGAACTTCAGCTTGTCGAGCGGCCGGGGTACGCCACGGCTATCGGCGCGCTGCTGCTGGCGGAGCATCAAGCCAGCCAGTGAGAAACGACAATATTCTCGACGCGGAGGCGCGGAGCAGCAGAGGTTCGCAGAGGAAAAGCAGCAAAGGGTTCACCGGTTTTTTCTGCGCGTCGCGGCCTCGCTTCGCCACTGCATCAAAGTGGCAACTGATCACAGGAAGGAAGTATATACTATGCACTATCGTCTCTTAGGCAGCACCGGCGTGACCGTTTCCAGCCTCTGCTTCGGCGCGATGTCCTTTGGCGGCGACGCCGACGAAGCGACCTCGGCGGCGATGTATGCGCGCTGTCGCGACGCGGGCGTCAATTTCTTCGACTGCGCCAATGTCTACGGTCGCGGCCGCGCTGAGGAGTTGCTCGGCAAGTTTATGGCCGGCCACCGCGACGAACTGGTCATCACCAGCAAGGTCGGCTTTGCGATGCGCGACGGTCTCAACGGCAGCGGACTGGCGCGGCGCCACGTCCTGCGCGAAGTCGAAGATAGCCTGCGCCGGCTGGGCACGGATCGCATCGATGTCTACTTCTGCCACCGCTTCGATGCCAGCACGCCGATGGAGGAGACGCTGGCTGCGCTCGACACGCTGGTGCAGCAGGGTAAGATTCTCTACCCGGCGGTGAGCAACTGGGCGGCGTGGCAGATCGCCAAGGCCCTGGGTCTGTCAGCGCGCAACCACTGGGCGCGCTTTGCCGTGATGCAGCCGATGTACAACCTCACCAAGCGCCAGGCCGAGGTCGAGCTGCTGCCGCTGGCGCAGGCGGAGCAGATCGGCGTGATCCCCTACAGTCCGCTCGGCGGCGGCCTGTTGACCGGCAAGTACGGCGTGGGGCAGCGGCCAGACGCCGGGCGGCTGGTCGAGAACACGATGTATCAGAAGCGCTACGGCGACGAGATGCATTACGCGGTGGCGGAGCGCCTCATGCAGTATGCGCAGGCGCGCGGCCAGCATCCGGCCACGCTGGCCGTGGCGTGGGTGATGAACCATCCGGCCGTGACCGCGCCGATCATCGGCGCGCGCAATCTGGCGCAGCTTGAACCGTCGCTGGCCGCCGGTGATCTGGCGATGACGCCGGCGGCGCGCGCGGAAATTTCGGCGCTTTCGGTCGAACCGCCACCGGCGACGGATCGCAGCGAGGAGAAGGCGTAATTTGTGAACAAACAACCCAACAGCCACAACTGCTTCGTCTGCGGCGTCAAAAACAGCGCCGGCGTCCACGTCAGTTTTTATGAAACTGTTGCCGAGGATGGCAGCGGCGAAATTCTGGCGCGCTTCACCGGCCAGCCCTACCATCAAGGCTATCCCAATCGTATGCACGGCGGCGTGATCACCGGCATCCTCGACGAGACGATCGGCCGCGCCGTCAACATCGACGAAGGCGAGGATCCCTCTACGTGGGGCGTCACCGCCGAGCTGACGGTGCGCTTCCGCAAGCCGGTGCCGCTGGGCGTCGAGCTGGAGGCGCGCGGCCGCATTACCCGCGATATCCATCACCTTTTCGAGGGCACCGGCGAAATCTACTTGCCCGACGGCACGGTCGCCGCCATCGCGCACGGCAAATACATTCGCCTCAAGCTGGACACCATCGCGGACGCCGAGCCGGAGGATTTGGGGTGGCGGGTGTATGAAGATTGAGCGCTTCTACGCGCAGATGCAGTTGATCCGGCGCACGGAGCAGACTTTTTTCGACCTTTACAGCCGCGGGTTGATGGCGGGCACCGTGCACACGTCGATCGGGCAGGAGGCGTGTGCCGTCGGGGTGGTCAACGCGCTGAATCGCAGCCGCGACGTGATCTTTTCCAGCCATCGCGCGCACGGCCATTTTCTGGTCTGGTGCGACGACGTCGAAGGGCTGGTGGCCGAGCTGCTGGGGCGGCGCACAGGCGTGGTCGGCGGCGTGGGCGGCACGCAGCACCTGCACGTGCGCAACCTCTACACCAACGGTGTGCAGGGCGGCATCGTCCCCAACGCGGCCGGCGCGGCCTTTGCCGAACAGATGCGCGAGAGCGGCGCGGTCGTGACCGTTTTTCTGGGCGACGGCACGCTGGGCCAGGGCGTCGTCTACGAAAGCATGAACCTCGCCAGCCTCTGGTCGCTGCCGCTGCTCTTCGTGCTGGAGGACAACCAGTACGCGCAGAGCACGCACCGCTCGTTAGAGCACGCCGGGACACTGGCGCAGCGGCCGCAGCCCTTTGGCATCGACTGCGCCGAATTGGAGGCGGACGATGTGCTGGCCGTCCACACCGCGGCGCGGCAGGCGGTCGATTTCGTGCGCAGCCAGCAACGGCCCTTCTTTCTCACCCTGCACACCTACCGCCTCGCGCCGCACAGCAAGGGCGACGATACCCGCACCGCCGAGGAATTGCAGCGCCATTGGGCGGCTGATCCGCTGGCGCGGCTGGCGGCAACGCTGCCAGACCATCAACGAGCGGAGATCGACGCCGCGGTGGAACAACGCATCCAGGCCGCGGTCGACAAGGCGCTGGCGGAGGAGCCGCAAAGGGCGGCCGAGTTTCGCGCTAGAATGAGAGAGATTGGAGATTGGAGATTGGAGATTGAAACAACGCAATCGCCCAATCGCCCAATCGCCCAATCGCCAATCTCTACTCTCCAATCTCCAATCTCCTACCTCGACAGCCTGCGCGCTGCTCTCCATGCCATCCTTGATGCAGACCCGCAGGCCGTCGTCCTGGGCGAGGATATTCTTGACCCCTACGGCGGTGCGTTCAAGGTGACGAAGGGGCTCTCCACGCGCTTCCCCGACCGTGTGCGCACAACGCCGATCTGCGAGGCGTCGATTGTGGGGATGAGCGTCGGGATGGCGCTGCGCGGGCTGCACCCGATCGCCGAGATCATGTTCGGCGACTTCGTCACGCTGGCCGCCGACCAGATCGTCAACCATGCGGCCAAGTATCCCGCCATGTACAACGGGCAGGTGCGCGTGCCGCTGGTGATCCGCACCCCGATGGGCGGCGGCCGCGGCTACGGCCCAACGCACAGCCAGTCACTCGAACGGCTCTTCCTGGGCATCCCGCACCTCAGGATCGTGGCGGCCTCGCATCTGCACGATGCCGGCGCGCTGCTGCGTCAAGCGGTGGCCGATCCGCAGCCGGTGATCTTTGTGGAGAACAAGCTGTTGTATCCGATGGAGTTGATGAGGGGCGAGGGGCGAGGGGCG
>Ga0073899_10003346_pt1 | contig 14204 bp, 15 predicted proteins | sample KloWWTmetaKNB5Ph_FD_88975 | JGI IMG/M metagenome (GOLD analysis project Ga0073899, IMG submission 88975) | Active sludge microbial communities from Klosterneuburg, Austria, studying microevolution and ecology of nitrifiers - Klosterneuburg... | ecosystem: Engineered > WWTP > Aerobic digester >... | reverse complement strand
GAAGACGTCGGTTTCGACGCCTCTTTCTCCTTCATTTACAGCCCACGTCCCGGCACCCCGGCGGAGGAGATGGAAGACTCGACGCCGAATGACGTCAAATCAGCCCGCCTCTCCCGTTTGCAGAAACGCATTGAGGAACAGGCGCAGGTAATCAGCCAGGCCATGGTCGGCACGGTGCAGCGGGTTTTGATCGAAGGTACCTCGAAAAAGGATGTTCTCGAACTGGCGGCGCGCACGGACAACAATCGCATCGTCAATCTCGTCGGCAACCCACGGTTGATCAACACCTTTGTCGATGTGCGGATCACCGCCGCATTGCCGCATAGCCTGAGGGGCGAGATTGTCATCCGAGAAGCCTAAGGCTGTTTCAAAGGGGCGGCCGGTGGAAATTGCACTTGCTCCGGTCGACAACGTTTTACTGGCAAATTTGTGCGGCCCGCTTGACGAGAACATCCGCCAGATCGAAACCGGTTTTGACGTCACCATCCAGCGCCGCAACGAGCGATTCTCGGTACGCGGCAAGAAGGCACGACTGACCGCCGATGCCATTCGCCATTTCTACACAATGGCGCGGGCACCGCTCTCGGTCGATGAGATCCAGCTGGGTTTGATTGAACTGCTCAACGCGCCAGTGCATCGGGTTTCACTCGGCCCCAATAGCGTCGTTGATGGGCCACAACTGCTAACACGCAAAACTGACCTGCATGGCCGTACACCGCGCCAGGTGGCTTATCTGAAAGCGATTCAGGAACACGACATCACTTTCGGCATTGGCCCTGCCGGCACCGGCAAAACCTATCTTGCCGTCGCCAGTGCGGTCGATGCGCTTGAACGTGACTTGGTTGAACGCATCATCCTGACGCGTCCGGCGGTTGAAGCCGGCGAGCGTCTGGGCTTCTTGCCGGGCGATCTGACACAGAAAATCGACCCTTACCTGCGCCCGCTTTACGACGCGCTCTACGACCTGATGGGTCACGACCGCGTCAGCAAACTGTACGAAAAAAATGCCATTGAGATTGCACCCCTTGCCTTCATGCGCGGCCGGACGCTGAATCACGCCTTCATCATTCTCGACGAAGCACAGAACACGACACCCGAGCAGATGAAGATGTTCCTGACCCGCATCGGCATTGGCGCCAAGGCGGTCGTAACCGGCGACCTGACCCAGGTCGATCTGGCCAGGGGACAAAAAAGCGGCCTGCGTGAAGCGCGCGAGATATTGAAGGATGTGCGCGGCCTGGCCTTTACCGAATTTTTGAAGGAAGACGTCGTGCGCCACCCGCTGGTTGCCCGCATCGTTGCCGCTTATGAATCCCAAACCAAGCAAACGCCTTAATCTCTCCGTGCAATACGCCTGTAACAAGGCGGGCTTACCCTTGCGGGCGGATTTTGTCCGCTGGGCGCGGGCGGCATTGGTGGGTGGCGGTGAAATCGCCATCCGCCTGGTCGAGTCCGATGAAGGCCAGGCACTTAACAAGGAATACCGGGGCAAGGATTACGCGACCAACGTCTTGTCTTTCCCGTATGACATCGAGCCGGTCGTCAGTGGCGATCTGGTGATCTGCCCGGATGTGGTAGGACGCGAGGCAACCGAGCAAAACAAGCCGCTGGTGGCCCATTACGCCCACTTGGTGGTGCATGGTATGCTGCATTTACAGGGCTGGGATCATGAAAACGATGACGATGCCCAGGCCATGGAAGAAGAAGAAAGGGAGATTCTCGCCGCGATGGGTTATCCAGATCCTTACCTGGATGACCGCACGGCCTAAAAATTATGGACAGTCCCAGTAGACCAAGCTTCATAGAACGACTGACTTCCCTGCTCCTGCGCGAACCTGAAGACCGCGAGCAGTTGCTTGAAATCCTGCACTCGGCCCACGAGCGCAACCTGATGGATGCCGATGCGCTGACCATCATCGAAGGGGCGCTGGCCGCTTCGGACACCCGCGTTACCGACGTGATGGTGCCGCGAGCCCAGATGTACGTAATTGACATCGATGACCCGCTGGATGAGATTGTCCCGATCGTCATCGAAGCGGCCCACTCGCGCTTTCCGGTGGTCGATGGTGACCGCGACAAGGTACTCGGCATCCTCCTTGCCAAGGATTTGCTGCGCATTCATACCGAAAAGTGTTTCGATCTGCGCGACTGGCTGCGTCCGGCGGTGTTCATTCCGGAATCGAAACGCCTCAACGTGCTGTTGCGGGAATTTCGCGTCTCGCGCAACCACATGGCCATTGTCGTCAATGAATACGGCGGCGTCGCCGGGCTGGTCACCATTGAGGACGTGCTCGAACAGATCGTTGGCGACATCGAGGACGAATACGACTTCGACGAGGCACACGACAACATCCGCCTCGATACCAGCGGCCGTTTCCGCGTCAAGGCGCGTACCGAAATTTGCGATTTCAACGAGGCTTTCTCGACCAGTTTCTCGGACGAGGAATTCGATACGGTCGGCGGCCTGGTTCTGCGCCACCTCGGCCGCGTGCCAAAACGCAACGAAATCATCGACATTGTCGGCACCCGTTTCCAGGTGCTGCGCGCCGACAGCCGCCGACTTTACACCCTGCTCGTCACTCCACCCGCCAAACCTGAACCCGGTGCTGAAGACTTTACTGGCTAAACAGCCGGCGGCTCGGTACGTCATCGCGGCCGCCATTGGGGCCAGCGGGGTACTTTGCTTTGCGCCGTTCGAACTCTTCTGGCTGGCCCCAGTTGTCTGGCTGGGTCTGTTTGCGCTGCTGCGGCGTGCCGGCTCGTCCAAACAAGCTGCGCTGACTGGCCTGAGTTTCGGCCTCGGTTTCTTCCTCACCGGCGTTTCGTGGGTTTACGTCAGCCTCTCGGTGTTCGGGGGCATGCCGTGGTGGCTGGCCGGGGTTGCAGCCTTCCTGTTCTGCAACGTCATGGCCCTCTTCCCGAGCCTGGCCGGCTGGATTTTCAAGCGCTGGCAGCCGGTTGAATTCTGGCAACAGGCCTTGTTCTTCGCCGCACTGATTGCTGCGGTCGACTGGCTAAGAAGCTGGATTTTTACCGGCTTTCCCTGGCTCGCCGTCGGCTATTCACAAGCGCCACCGAGCCCGCTGGCCGGTTTCGCCCCGCTGCTTGGCGTGCATGGCCTGAGCTTGCTCGTCGCCCTTTCCGGCGCTTTGCTGCTGCGCTGGCGAGTCGGCCTGGGATTTATCGCCTTGGCCGTGGCCAGCGGCTTCGGCCTGCAACAGGTGCAGTGGACGACGCCGCTTGGCGAGCCGATCAGCGTCGCGCTGATTTAGGGCAACGTCCCGCAGGAAATGAAATTTCGACCGGAAGCGTTTTTCCACACGCTGAACCTCTATCGCGAACTGGTCGCACAAAATCCGGCGCAACTGACGCTGCTGCCGGAAACCGCCATTCCCGCCTTTTTCGACCAACTGCCCGCCGGCTACGTCGAAACGCTAAAAGAGTCCGTGCAAACGCACGGCGGCGATCTGATTCTTGGCACCCTGAGCGGCGATGGCCAGCGTTACTGGAATAGCGCCATCAGCATCGGCAGTTCGCCGCTGCAGATTTACAGCAAAAGCCACTTGGTGCCGTTCGGTGAAATGATTCCCCCAGGCTTTTCGTGGTTCATGAATATCGCCAGCATCCCGATGTCCTCCTTCTCGCGCGGCCCGGAAACGCAACTTCCACTCGCCGTCGCCGGCCAGCAGGTTGCGGTCAACATCTGCTACGAGGATGTTTTTGGTGAGGAGATCATTCGTGCGCTGCCCAAGGCCGGCATTCTCGCCAACCTCTCCAACACCGCCTGGTTCGGTCGCTCGCTGGCCCAGCCGCAACACCTGCAGATCGCCCGCATGCGTGCCGTTGAAACCGGCCGACCAATGCTGCGCGCGACCAATACCGGCATGACGGCAGTGATCGGCGCCGATGGTTCGCTACAGGCTATCCTGCCGCCGTTCACGCAAGGGGTATTGAAGGCGGAGGTTCGGGCCTATCAGGGCATGACGCCCTACGCCCAGATCGGCAATCTGGGATTTTTGCTGCTGGCCGGCCTGTTGCTGCTAGCCAGCCAGTGGCCAAGGCGCCATTAATTTCAGGTTGTACGCCGGGCGTGCAAAGCCTGTTCCAGACGCTGCTTTTCAGCAAGCACCTTGGTCGAATAGCGTCGATCGGGATCGTTAATGGCGCCACCGAATTGCTGCAAACCAACTTCCAGGCCACCACTACGACGGATCGACTCTTTCAGTACGCGTGCCCCGACCTGAACATTGGTTACCGGATCAAGGAAAGCTGACTGATCGGCCTCATCAGGCAGTTTGTCGAGATGGAAGCGCGGCATCACCTGCATCAGACCTTGAGCACCAACGACGCTCTGGGAAAAGGGATTGAAGCCTGATTCGACACCGATCACGGCCACGATGAGCAGGGGATCAAGCCGCAACTCACGGCCGACAGTCTGGGCGGTAGCGAAAATCGGCTGCAGCGCCTCAGTGGATACGCGATAACGTCGGGCAACGTAATCCAGTGCGCCCTGCATCTTCGGGCTTAGTCGTTCCACCGACGGTTCGGCTGTTGCCTCGTTGACCAGCTCGCTGGGCACTTCTTCGGGTAATGACGCCACGGCTGCGGGAAAAAGAAAAGATTTGAGGCTATCGAGCAGGCCAAGGTGGCCGCTCTGCAGACCGACAAGACCCATGACAAAAACCAGCCCGGCGACCATCAGGAACTTCTGGAACAGCGCTAGCGCCAAGGATGAAACACGGCTTATAGCCGGCGAAAAAACAGTCGAAGCGAACATGCGACCTCCTTCACTGTTGTCACTGCTGGAAAACATCTCCGTCAGCGAACGGTTACTGGGAGTACGACACCGGCAAGCTTCCAGAGTGAGGGCAAAAATCCTGCGTCAGACCCTGCCAGAAACCCTGAAAAACCGATGCTGCACCGCAACATTAAATACAGTCTATTGATTCCATTGATATTTGTCAATAAGTATCGGGCCAGCATGGATTGAGAGTGTTGCATCGCAACAACACTCGGCCTTAGAAACCGCTGCTGGCGGGCGATGCCGGGCAAGCCGGGCGCCTCGTGCCGGATCAAGGCAAAAGCTAGTAAAATCCAGCGCATTCTGTCATTTCGAGTGCGTCCGATGACCACCAGCAAAAAACCCACCTTTCAGGAAACCATCCTGCGTTTACAGACGTACTGGAACAACCAGGGCTGTGCGCTTTTGCAGCCGTACGACATGGAAGTCGGCGCCGGCACCAGCCACACGGCGACCTTCCTGCGGGCGATCGGCCCCGAGCCCTGGAAAGCTGCCTACGTGCAACCATCCCGCCGGCCGAAGGATGGCCGCTATGGTGAAAACCCGAACCGCATGCAGCACTATTATCAATACCAGGTCGTGCTGAAACCGGCGCCGGACAACATTCTGGAGCTCTATCTCGGCTCGCTTGAAGCTTTGGGTTTCGATCTGAAGAAAAATGACGTTCGCTTCGTTGAAGACGATTGGGAAAACCCGACGCTGGGCGCCTGGGGTCTGGGCTGGGAAGTCTGGATGAACGGCATGGAAGTGACCCAGTTCACCTACTTCCAGCAGGTTGGCGGCATTGATTGCAAGCCAATTACCGGCGAGATCACCTACGGCCTGGAACGCCTCTCGATGTACCTGAAGGGTGTGGAAAACGTCTATGACCTGCAATGGACGGAAGGGCTGACTTACGGTGACGTTTATCACCAGAATGAAGTCGAGCAATCGGCCTACAACTTTGAACACAGCGATGCCGATTTCCTGTTTACCGCTTTCGGCGCCCACGAAAAGCAGGCCCAGCATTTAATGGGGGCCCAACTGGCACTGCCGGCCTACGAACAGGTGCTGAAAGCCGCCCACACCTTCAATTTGCTCGATGCTCGCGGTGCCATTTCGGTGACCGAGCGCGCCGCCTACATCGGCCGCATCCGCAACCTGGCACGCGCCGTGGCGCAGGCTTATCTCGACAGCCGCGCCCGCCTCGGTTTCCCGATGGCGCCGAAGGAATGGGCGGCCGAAGTGCTGGCCCAGATTGAAAAGAAAGTAGCCTGATCATGTCGTCAAAAAACCTGCTCGTTGAACTATTCGTTGAAGAACTGCCGCCCAAGGCGCTGAAAAAACTCGGTGAAGTGTTTGCCCAAACGCTGGCGCAAGCCCTGAAAAATGCTGGTTTAGCCGGGTCGACCGCAGCAATCACCCCTTATGCCTCGCCCCGCCGGCTGGCCGCCCATGTCACCGACGTGTTGTCGGTGGCGGCCGACAAGGCTGTGGCGCAGAAGCTGATGCCCGTCGCCGTCGGCCTCGACGCCAGTGGTAACGCCACCCCGGCGCTACTCAAGAAGCTCGCCGCATTGGGCGCCGACGCCTCCGTCGTCCCCAGCCTGAGGCGTGAAAACGATGGCAAGGCCGATGTACTGTTCCATGACAGCCAGGCCAAGGGCGCGACGCTGGCCGAGGGCCTGCAAAAGGCGCTGGAAGCAGCGCTGGCCGCACTGCCGATTCCCAAGGTGATGACCTATCAGCTGAAGGATGGCTGGAGCAGTGTCAATTTCGTGCGCCCGGCACATGGTCTGGTCGCGCTGCATGGCGCCGAGGTTGTGCCGCTGGCCATCCTCGGCCTGACTTCCGGCCGCGAAACGCATGGCCATCGCTTTGAAGCGACGGTTGATCCGCTGGTGATTGCCGATGCCGACAATTACGCCAACAAACTGGCTGCCGAAGGCGCCGTGATTGCCAGCTTTGCCGAGCGCCGCGCCGAAATCGCTCGCCAGTTGTTGGCTGCCGCCGCCAAGGCCGGCCCGAATCTGACGCCGATTGACGATGACGCGCTGCTCGACGAAGTCACCGCCCTGGTCGAAAGGCCGAATGTGCTGATCGGTCAGTTCGAGGCGGAATTCCTCGACGTGCCGCAGGAATGCCTGATTCTGACCATGAAGGCCAACCAGAAGTATTTTCCGCTGCTCGACACCGCCGGCAAGCTGACCAACAAGTTCCTCGTCGTCAGCAACATCAGCCCGGCCGACCCGAGTGCGGTGATTGGCGGCAACGAGCGCGTCGTGCGGCCGCGTCTGGCTGACGCCAAATTCTTCTTTGATCAGGACCGCAAGAAGACGCTGGAATCGCGCGTGCTCGGGCTGGCCAAGGTCGTTTATCACAACCGGTTGGGTACGCAGGGCGAACGGGTGCAGCGTGTTTGCGCCATTGCCAAGGCCATCGGCCAGCAACTGGGCGCGAATGTGGCAAATTCAGCCATTGCCTTCCAGGCCGAACAGGCGGCGCTGCTAGCCAAGGCCGATCTGCTGACCGACATGGTCGGCGAATTTCCCGAACTGCAGGGCATCATGGGCCGCTACTACGCGCTGCATGATGGCCTTTCAAGCGACATCGCCGATGCCATCGAAGACCACTACAAACCGCGTTTCGCCGGCGATACGCTGCCGCGCAACCAGGTCGGCACCGTTGTCGCGTTGGCCGACAAGCTGGAAACGCTGGTTGGGATGTTCGGCATCGGCCAGATTCCGACCGGCGACCGTGACCCCTTCGCGCTGCGTCGCCACGCCTTGGGCGTCATCCGCATGCTGGCGGAAAACAACCTCGATCTGCCGCTCGACAAACTGCTGCAAACCGCCGCCGCCCCGTTTGCTGCGGTCGACGGCTTTAAATCGGCAGAAAGCACGCTGGCCGATTTCATCTACGACCGCCTCGCCGGCAGCCTGCGCGAGCAGGGCTACACGGCGCAGGAAGTCGACGCGGTCGTTTCGCAGCGGCCCCAGCGCCTGGGCGATATTCCCAAGCGCCTGGCCGCCGTCCGCACCTTTGCCACGCTGCCGGAATCAAGCAGTCTGGCCGCGGCCAACAAGCGCGTCGGCAATATCCTGAAAAAGGTAGATGGCGAAGTTGCGGCAAAAATCGATGCCGCACGACTCACCGAAGCCGCTGAAATTGCGCTAAATAGCGCGTTGACCGCAGTCAAGCCGCAGGCGGATGCCGCTTTTGCCGCCGGTGATTACACCGGCTCGCTGCAAGCCCTGGCGGCATTGAAGGAGCCGGTCGACAGCTTCTTCAATGATGTGATGGTCAATGCTGAAGACCCGGCGCTGCGTGCCAACCGGCTCGGCCTGCTGGCGACCCTGCACCTGGCGATGAACCAGGTCGCCGACATTTCGAAACTCTCGGCATGAAACTCGTCATCCTCGACCGCGACGGCGTCATCAACTTCGATTCCGCCCAGTTCATCAAGAACCCGGCGGAATGGAAGCCGATCCCGGGCAGCCTGGAAGCGATTGCCAAGCTCAACCATGCTGGCTACCGCGTGGTTATTGCCACCAACCAGTCCGGCATCGGTCGCGGCCTGTTCGACATGGATACGCTGAACAGCATCCATGAAAAAATGCACAAGGCGCTGTTCGCGGTGGGTGGTCGGGTCGATGCGATTTTCTATTGCCCGCATGCGGCGGATTCGGCTTGCGAATGCCGCAAACCCAAGCCCGGCATGTTCAAGCGCATTTCCGAGACGCTGAACGTCGATCTCAAAGGCGTCGCGGCCATCGGTGATTCATTGCGCGACCTGCAGGCGGCGGTGGTCTATGGCTGCAAGCCCGTTCTGGTCCTCACCGGCAAAGGCGAGAAAACCAGTGCTGAGGGCAATCTCCCGGAAGGCACCGTGACCTACCCCAGCCTGGCCAGCGCAGTCGATGGCCTTCTGCTGAAAATAAAGCCATGAGCGCCATTCGTTCTACCCTTTTTATGGTCTGGGCCTTGACCTGGTCGGTCCTGATCGCACCGCTGGTCGTCATCGCCGCCCTGCTACTGCGCGGCCGCTGGGGCTATCATGCCGGCAAATTCTGGCGACTCGGCATCCAGTGGGGCGTTGAAAACCTGCTCGGCATTCGCCCCAAGGTCATTGGGCTGGAAAACATGCCGCAGGAGCCCTGCGTCATTCTTTCCAAGCACCAGTCCGCCTGGGAAACGATGACCTTGCAGGATTACGTGCCGGACGGCGCCTACTGCGTTTTCGTCCTGAAGAAAGAACTGTTGAGCGTTCCCCTGCTCGGCTGGGGGCTGGCTGCGATGAAGATGATTTCGATCGACCGCAAGGCCGGCAAGGATGCGCTCGATCAGGTCGTCCAGCAGGGCCGCGAGCGCCTGCAACAAGGGTTTTACGTTATTGTTTTTCCGGAAGGCACACGCGTCCCCCCCGGCCAGAAAAAGCGTTACAAACCGGGTGGCGCCTACCTCGCCACCCATGTCGGCTGCAAGGTAGTGCCAATCGCTCACGACGCCGGCGAGCTTTGGCCGCGCCAGGCTTTTCTGAAGCAGTCGGGGACGGTTACGGTCAGCATCGGCCCGGCTTTCGACGCCACCGGCATGACGGAGCATGAAGTCAACCAACGTGCCGAAGTGTGGATTGAAGCCGAGATGCGGCGTATTTCACCGCATCGTTATCTTGATGCCGCCAACAGCCAAGCCTGAAGCCGCGCAGCGCGTTGCGCACCACATCGATATCGCCGGCCAGACGGTCGCCTATCAACTGAAGCGCAGCCAGCGGCGCACCATCGGGCTTGCCATCGACCATCGCGGCCTGCGCATCGGCGCCCCGCTGCGGGCCCGCCAGGGCGATATCGAAACGCTGATCCGCCAGCACGGCCAGTGGGTGCTCGACAAACTCGCCGCCTGGCGCGACCGCCCGGCCCCGGGAAAACTGATTGTCACCGATGGCACCGTGGTTTTTGCCCTGGGCGAGCCGTTGACCGTAGCAATCGGCGAGGGCAAGCGCGCCAGCTGGCAATTCGCCGGCGACCGACTGCAACTCACCCTTTCGCCGACGGTCGACGCCAATCAATTGCTGGAAAAGGCACTGCGGGAGAAGGCCCGGGCAACATTCACCGAACGACTCGCCCATTACGCGCCGCTACTCGGTGTCGGCCTGCCGCCGCTACGCCTCTCCTCGGCCCGCACCCGCTGGGGCAGTTGCAGCCACCACGGCGGCATTGCGCTGAATTGGCGGCTGATTTTTATGCCCTTGGCGATTGTCGATTATGTCGTCGCCCACGAACTCGCACACCTCAAGGAAATGAACCACAGCCCGCGCTTCTGGTCTGTGGTTGAGCAACTTTGCCCGGACTGGAAGGCGCGCCGGCTGGAATTGCGGCGACTCGCCCAGCAGATTCCCAAACTCTAAAAGCCAAGGAAAACAGCATGCGCATTCTGCACACCATGATTCGCGTCGGCGATCTCGATAAATCGATTGCCTTCTACACCGAAACCCTCGGCATGCAATTGCTGCGTCGCCAGGATTACCCGGAAGGCCGCTTCACGCTGGCTTTCGTCGGCTACGGCCCGGAAAGCGCAGGCGCCGTGCTCGAACTGACGCACAACTGGATACGCCGAGCTACGACCTGGGCAATGGTTATGGCCATATCGCGCTGGCCGTGCCGGATGCGGCGGCGGCCTGCGCCGAGATCAAACGGCTGGGCGGCAAGGTCGTCCGCGAGGCCGGCCCGATGAAGCATGGCACCACCATCATCGCCTTTGCCGAAGACCCGGACGGCTACAAGATCGAGCTGATACAAATAAAATCAACCAGTTAACATACAAGACGCCAAATCGGACGCCAATTTGTAAATTTATCGGCAAGTCTGGTCATTTTTTTCTAACGACTTCTTTGCGGTTGTCACACGTATTCTGGTGTCCAAACGGGACACCAGAATCATGAAATCTGCCACCCAGCCCCAGCACACCATGAATAGTCGTGGCTACTACCGGCCGCAATGGCTGTCAGCACCGGCAGCAAGAAGTCTCGCAGATCGCCGACCACGGTCGCCAGTGGCGTCTTGTCCAGGGCGTTCTTGCGCAGAAAACCCTGCCATTGCTTTTCCTTCTGGGCATCCTGAATAAACTCATCCGCCAGACCAATCGGCATACCATCGGGAATGGCAGTCCGGCGACGCTCGAAGGTGGCCGCTACCGCCCGCGACAAAATCAATCCGTCGAAGTTGGAATGCCTGGCCAGTATCCAGAGATCGAAATAGTCCTTCATCCGGCTGTTGAGCATGCCGAGTGAGGTCAATGCCTCCAACTTTTCGGCCACCACCGTGTAGCGGGGATAGACCCGCAGATGCGGCTCGGCCATCTCGCCGAGAATAACTGGATAGTGAACCTCCTCCGGGCCGGGTACGACGGCATCGCCGAAACCGATATCGATCTGTACGGGACAGCGGGCACTGTCCAGCATGCCCATCAGCGTCACCCGGACACCCGCATAATTGGCTTCCTTGCGAATCTCGGCGGCCTTCACGGACTCGGACTGAAACGCGATCCCATCCTCGACCTCGATGCGGCAGATATCCCGAAAGAGTTCTTCGACATGTGGAATTTCGGCCGACCCAAAACCGAGGAAGTCGGCGTCATGGGTGGGACGATGCGGCACATCGAACCAGAGATCGAACAGCAGAGCCCCCTTGAGGAGAAACTGGTCGCGCTGCTGCGAGACACTCAGACGGTAGAGTATCCGTTCCAGCGCATAGCGGGTCAGCAGCAGATTGAAATCTAGCTTTTCAGCCCGCGCTTTGTTGAGCAGACGTGCACGAACGGATGCACTGATGTTTTTTTGGTTCATGCCAGACTATCCAGGTAGGGGCGCATCACGTTGGCCACGCGGCAGACCTGGGCGTAGCGCCAGAGCTCGTCGCTGGTCATGCGTTTCTCACGCCAGGCCTCGCGCAGCGCTTCCAGCGCAACATCAAGGCCGATCTTGTTCCGGTACTTGAAGCAATCGGCGACGGTTTTTGCGACACAGGTGATGCGAACTGTCACACCATCCACGACATGCTCCTCGATGCCATCGGTGAGCGCAGCCCCAGAGAAACGGACAATGCGCAGCGGCGGGTAGTTGAGTTTAGGCGCCATGGCCTTATTCTCAATAGCCAGCCACACCTCGAAAGGCGCCTGGGTAGTCAGCCCATAAAAACGCAGGGCCGAGAGCAGACATACGACCCCTCGGGGCACCCGGCGTGCTACTTCGGCCAGCGATCCATGGGCTGAAACTTCACGCCCTGGCAGACCATACAGCCCGCGCCCGAGACGTTCTAGTTGCCCACGACGGACAGCGCGGGTCAGGGAAATCCTGGAGATTCCCAACGACAGCAGATCACGGGAGCGAATCAACCCTTGGGATCGCACCAGATCGATCAGCTTCTCGGCAGCAGTATCCATGTCGATATGGTGTTTCATAACATCGGTAAATGTCAATAACTACCGCCATATTGAAACAGAGTACTCAAGAGCCCCTCACCGTCATCGGTCCCCAATTTGTAAATATTAGGTTGTAGTCGGTTCGCCAGAACCAAGAACCCCGAGTCGCTCGATAACTGGCGGCGAACTGATGGTCTCGGCCAACAACATCACCGTGGCCTACGCCGAGGCACTGCTCGTGGCCACGCCCTCTGAGATGCTGGTCGACGGTAAGAAGCCGCAGAAACTGACCGGCGTCACCCAGGAGCAAATGTTGCGGATGGAACGAGAGATGGCGAACTTGCAGGGACAGTACAAGCTGGTCGAACAAACCTATGCCGAAGACGTGCTCAACTTGGTGCTGGCTCGGGGCTACTTGACCAAGCTACTGGACAACAAATCGGTCGTCCGCTATATCAATCAGAAACACCCCGAAGTCTTGGAGCAGTTCGAAGTCATTGTTGAAACCACTTCACTCGATCAATAGCAACTTATTCCCTTTGGGAAATTTATTGAAATACCGGCGTGGATTGCTGCACATCCAGCAACTACAGAGGAACGATAGATTGACAATCTTTGCCAAGTAATTCGGCATCGTGACTGATGTAAAGGCTTGATTTGAGTTAGCCGTCCCCGACTGGTCGGCCTATCCCCGTCATGCCAAATGCCTGTGCGAGAAGTGTGAGAACCCTGGCATTGCCGGAGGAAACGGCAGATGCAAACGTGATCATTTCCGTGCTCATAGCAAGCAACTCAGTCAAAGATGCACATTCGGCAATCCGCCTATCCGTAGAAGCCATGAAGTCTCGGAGGTTAGATTGGCTGAATCCGGCACGTTCCACCATATGTCGTGCCGAGTCGTTCAATAAAATGTTCGCTCTGGCCCGAAGGGCATATTCCTCGGTCAGTACCGAATAACCTAAGTCCGGGTCCTTGGCAGAAGATGCCGTCAAACGCTTCAATGCCGCATGAACCGAATCAGCCAACGCGACTACCATGTGCGCGAACTCCGTAACGTCCTTCAGTGTATCTAGCGCGGGAGCGCAAGTTGCCGGTTGGCGATCCATATCAGATTCCAGTCATGTCGCGAGAGAGGTTGACATCGCCGATCCGGTCGGTACCGATCAGGCCAACGATACACCCGAAGTCTACCAAACTGATCGCGCGTAAGAGGTGCCGCTGCGAGGCCTTTTCGTTGACTACAGTTAATCTGTCATTCGTTCATCAATTGCGTCGCAGTTATTTGATGCATTCGTGTAAAATTCAATCGTACTTAATTCGCATTAGTCGAGCCCCCCTATGGGCAATAAATTCATTATCGTTACTAACTGCACTGCCCGAAAGAAAGCTGGAGTAGCCCTGCTGCGGTTCGTACCAAAAGGGGAAGGCATCCGGCAGATCGCCGACGATTGGCGTACCTGTCTCGAGGCGCACCCCTCTCGATTGCAGGCTGGATTGTTATACGTCGGGCGATCAATAGCCGAAGCCAGAAACATCAGCCAGTGCCTTGGTGCACAACTTTTCATAGTGTCGGCTGGAATCGGACTCGTGGAGTCGGATAAACCAATTCCCGGATACGACCTTTCGGTATCTGGAAAGGGAACCGAACTCGCAACGACACTTACCCAGCACGGTGCGTCCAAGGCTGACTGGTGGCATTTGTTGGCATCTGGAAACGGATTGGCTTGGCTGCTGCGCGAGCACCCCGATGCAACAGTGTTACTTTCGCTACCAAGCGAATACTTGGATATGGTGCTCGAAGACTTGGGGGCTGTTTCCCTCGGCGATCTTTCCAGGGTACGGGTATTCACCTCCACCGTGGGACGGAAGAAAATCGAGCATTTGCCCGGTTTGGCCGCACTTCCTTACGATGAACGACTGGAATCGATCTCCGGGTACGCCGGGACCAGGCCAGACTTTCCGCAGAGAGCACTCAAGCATTTCGTCTCCGCTTTGAAAGGGCATT
>Ga0073899_10003345_pt1 | contig 14204 bp, 10 predicted proteins | sample KloWWTmetaKNB5Ph_FD_88975 | JGI IMG/M metagenome (GOLD analysis project Ga0073899, IMG submission 88975) | Active sludge microbial communities from Klosterneuburg, Austria, studying microevolution and ecology of nitrifiers - Klosterneuburg... | ecosystem: Engineered > WWTP > Aerobic digester >... | reverse complement strand
TAGTTCGCATCGATAGCTTGCTGAACATCACCCTCGTTACCACTCAAAAACAGAGAGGCATTAAATGCCGGAACGTACTCGTGAGGCGACCGCCCCGTCATGAATGCTGCACGAGAAATGTCTAGTCCATAGTAATTGATTGAACGAAACACACGCAATCCAGTTTCGGGGGAATTTCTCGATAGAAGAACCACTTCCACTGGCAACTGCTTCGGAAATGCCTTGTTGATACCCAAGAATCGACGGATAAATGGGAAAGCAACCCCTTTTGGGAAAGGTACGTCGATATTTTCCTCTTGGTGCAGCCGATAACCATCAACACCCTTCGTAAGGTAAATTTGATGAGATTCGGATAGGTCAAATAGTGCGCTTGAAGCCACGCTTATTACTAGCTTCCGTTCAATTGGGTAGGCCATAGTCGGAATTTGAAATCTTGTAGGGTGCAGATCTGCGGACTCGTCCGATAGGTTGCGGTATGACTCGGTAAACTCTGCGTCGGCATCTATTCGTTGCAGACGATTATTTTTAGATATGGAAATTTATACCCGGGCCTAAATCAACGGAAAACCGGACGGGGGTTTTCAGTACCTCGACGGATCCGAAGCATCTATGTCGAACAGATGAAGTGTAACAGCGCATGACCGCTCCTGGCCGATAGTACCCCCTCAGCATCATCACGGTAAGCAGCCGCCCGCCGGCGAAAGCTGCTTGGCGGGCAGCCGTTCCGGGTTCAGATCTCAATCTGCTCGGAGATCTCCAAGGCGTCATCGACCTCGATGCCCAGGTACCGCACAGTCGATTCGAGTTTGGAGTGACCGAGCAGGAGCTGAACGGCCCGCAGGTTCTTCGTGCGTTTGTAGATCAATGTCGCCTTCGTCCTCCGCATGGAATGCGTACCGTAAGCGGAAGGATCCAGGCCAGCCGCCACCACCCAGTGCTCGACGATCCTCGCATACTGCCGCGTGGAGACATGCGGAGACTCGTGCAGGCGGCTCGGAAAGAGGAAATCTTCCGACCTCAGGACGGCCTTCGCGATCCAGGCAGCCACGGCCGTGCGCGTAGGCTCGGTCAGTTCGAACTGGACAGGCCGCTGCGTCTTCCGCTGCACGACCATGGCGCGTGAGAGCACCTGGTTTCCATGCGTCACGTCGCGCACCCGCAGGCTGACGAGGTCACAGCCTCGGAGCTTGCTGTCGATCGCGAGGTTGAACATGGCGAGGTCGCGCACCTGGTGGGCGTTCTGCAAATGGATACGGATGGCCCAGATGTCCTTGGGTTTGAGCGGTGCCTTTTGGCCAACCAGCTTCCCTTTGTTCCAGGCTTCCCGATGCGGATGTTCTCGCGTTTCCATGACAGGCTCCTTGCTGTTGATCGGAGTCTGATTCTTGAACCTCCGACGAACGGCGGCTACCGGGGAAGATGCCCAGAGCGTACTATCGGCCATCTGCTGCCGCTCATCGATTCCGCGAACCAGCGATTTTAGCGGCAGCTTTAGTCGGAGAGCAGTCGGCCGCCCTACACGTGCAACTCGGCCGTTGCCGCCGTTGGCCTGTCGCTCCCAAACGGGCAGCAATGCGTCAGCTATCTGTCGTCCAGTCTTGAGAGGGTTCGAACGGCGGCTTCTCTAACCGGCGAACGCGAACAACCGACCCTGAAGAGACCCGCTGTCCTGTTTTCGTCGCCTCAAAGGTGCCGGTCGGACCCGCACACAGCCACCCGAAGGAGGCCCGCAAGCGATGGGCACACATCCGTAGGCAGTCGTCTGAGCGATCGAGGCGCGAGCACGGCTTGAGACCGTGCGGACTTACCACCTCGGGAGCCCATCGTGGAAGCCATCTGCTGACAGCCCTAGCGGGCGCCCGATGGCGCCCCGGTCCACTACGAGCACCACCGGCCGGAGCAGACCACGCTGTACCGCCTAGTGCAGCGGCCAACATCACCGCCCACACCGGAGCCAGCATTGGCGCCGAACTATTCCGGTTCCAGCACTGCCCGAACTTTAGCGGCGCGGGCGCTGTCACGGAAATCGCATTGGAATTCACGGAGGGGAAATGATCTGGGCGACAGTCCTCAATCCCGCGGCGGCCTTGCGACATTGATCGGCCACCTGACCCAGGTTTGCCGACAGCCCATCCTGGTCGCCTTTGAGCTTCCCGCTCGCGTCCTGCAGACTGTTCTTGACCTCTTCGAACGGCTTCCAGTCTTGAGACTTGATACCCGTGACGATCTCCGCGTCTAGCAGATCGAATCGTTTCGATGTCCACGAAACGACCGGCACGGTCACGTTGACCTTGCTGCCGGCGTCGCCCAGTGCGGTGCCAGCCGCCTTAATGGGTACCTGTGCAGCGCGCAGGGCGGTCTCCATTCCCGCTAGGGCGTCAGCCGTCGCGTTCAAGGCGTCCGCGGCCGCCTTGAGCTGCGGCAGCATCTTGATCAGGTCCTTCAGCCAGCCTGGTTGTCCGCACGAACAGAAGAGCAGGGCGATGAGCAGAATCGCAATCAGGAGCAACAAGAAGAGAGCCGGAATTATCAGTGCGGCGGGGGGGAGCCCCCCAAGGACGCCCATCATGTCGGCCATGGGCATCGGCGCGTTCGCCGGCAGCGGAGCCGGCGATGCCGTGCCGCGGGCCAACAACATCCAGGTGAAGACCAACCCCGCGAAGAGGAGCAAGCCCGCGAGCAGGAAGAGGAACATGCCTGCGGCCACGAGAACCATGAACCACACTCGCCCGCCGCCGTTGCCGCAGCCGCAGTCGCGGCTCCTGACCTTTGCATTCGTCATGTCGGTCTCCGTTCAGGGCGTGGACTCGTCCGGGCAGGGCATCGTCGAGGATGCCGCCGGCAGAGGGATGATCGGAATGAGACTCGTCGGCCAGCTGTTGAAGCAGCCGATCGCGTTGCCGTAGTAGTAGATGATGAAGTTGACGACGGCGAGTGCGCCCATGTCAATGAGCCAGGGGATAGAGCCGAGTAGCGCGAACAGAAAGCCCGCCACGCCTGCGAACACGGTTCCGCACACACCCGACACGACGCTCGCCGCCCAGACGAGCAGGCTGTCCAACAGGATCGTAAAGAAGGTGCCGAACCCCAGCAGCCACGCACACAGCCTCAGCATCTCGCACATCGAGATCGGTGACTTGATGCCGTCACATCCGCGGCACCGGAACAGCCAGACGACGATTAGGATCACTCCGACCACCGACATCAGGGCGCCGACGAAGGTAATGATGACGAAGATCCAGTAGATGATGACGGCGGCAAGAATGGCGAGCCCGCCGGTCGGGGTCGCGAGCGCCACTGCGCCGTCGATGAAGCACGGCCACAGCAGCAGCACGCAGGCGCCGATCGTGAATAGGATGTGGCCGGCGAAGAACAACAGGAGGCCACCGATCATCATGAACAGACACCACGGGATCGCAGGCCAGAACCTTTCCTTTACGGCCAGAACCCCTTCTTGGCACCGCCGTAACGTGCGGGAGACCGACTTGACACAGGTGCCGATGCCCACCCGTGCAGTGACCGTGTGCTCGTCGGCATCAAGGTTCACGCGCAAGCTGCGCGGCGTCTCCGGCGAAGCCGCGGCCGGTTGCCCGTCCAGTGTCCAACTGACATCGCCCTCGTGATCGGGCGCCACGACATCGGCAAGCGGCCCGCGCACGCAATCGGCTCCGGCGACCTCCGTCCCGTTTTCGTCCAGTACCTTAAGCGTGTAATCGTCTGGCAGCGGAACGCACGGGCAGCGCACGGCGGACACCGAGATCGGAAAGACACAGTCGCCACGGGTCAACGTGGCCGTGACGATGACCCTGCGGCCATCGGCCGGCAGTGGCACACGGACCTTCAGATCGTCGACGCGTTCAGTCGGTACGTCTTCCCCAAAGGTCGTCGCCTTCCAGGTGACCGGCCCCGATGCGGCGCTCACGGTGACCTTGTCGCCGGGCACGCATCCCGAGTCGTTCGGGTCGATGATCTCAGTACCCTGAAGGTCAGTGAGAATGAAAAAGTCAGCCGGGTTCGGCGACGAATCGCAATTGCAGGCCGGCACATGGAATCGGGCGACCGTTCGGTCGTGCCCGGCGCAGTGCGCAGGCGTCACGTAGCCCAGGGTGCCGGCGTAGTCGCGGTCTGCCCTCAGGGTTAGCTCGAAGTCGTAGAGTGCCGTCCCGGGTGACACAGCCAGGGTCCGCTCGGCGCCCGGGGCTGAACTGCCGGGCTGTGCGACGGCCAGTCGCAGCGACAATACTTCCGTGCTCCCTGCCGGCCAATCGACTCTTATCTGGTACGTGTAAGGGCGGTACGTGCCGTCGTTCGTGGGTAGGCAGGGACCGTTCTGCACGCCGATAATCTGGAAACGAGCGCAGCAGTGCAGCACTCTTGATTCGGCATGCGTACACAGGACGGCGCCGTTGTCGATGCACTGCGCTTCAATAAGGACGGTGATGGCATTCGCAGTCATCGCCGCTTCGCACCACGCCTTCGTCCTTACGGGATCGAACCCCTCGAACGTGGCGGTCCAGTCGCCGCTCGACACGTCGGCCGCTGCCGTCCGCGCGCCGTCGGGGAAGTGCACCGTGACAGCCAGCGACGGACAGGGCTCGGTTCCGTCGAGCGTGCCCGTCACTCTGACGGTCACATCGTCGATGACCCTCAATTGAAGAATGGCGCAACCGCAAGCCATGCGACGACCCTCCCTTAAGGCTGCGTGACACCGACGAAGTCTTCCGGGCAGCACGGCTGGCGAGAATTGTAGAGGCGGCGCAGACATCCGCAGAACCTTTGCCCCGGCCACCGCGCAGACTGTCACTCTAGGTTCCGCATCGGCTTCGGTGACCTGTTCTGGTTGCCCCTGCCTATGCGGCTCCAACCGCGTTCGCAGCTTGGCGTTCGGGGTCAGCACTCCGTGAAGTCGTATAGCCTGCGGTCGCGGCCGCCAATTCCGGTTGCCGTCTGGTGACCATCTCCTGACGACCGACTGCGGGAGCATGGCCGAGTGAAATGCCTGGAAGCTGCCCGTGGCCACCGACGTGTCCTGGCCGAAATGAGCCTCTTGTCATGTCATTGCTTCAACATAGCCGACTGCCAACGACATTCAAGCGAAACGTAACTGCCACCGGCAGCTCCTGGCCGTTATGGATAGACGTTCATAACGGCCAGGCGACATTGAAGGGTTTCGGCTTCGAACGGCAGGATAGGGTCGATTGTTCGCGTTCGCCGGTTAGAGAAGCCGCCGTTCGAACCCGCTCAAGACTGGACGACAGGTAACTGACGCATTGCTGCCCGTTTGGGAGCGACAGGCCAACGGCGGCAACGGCCGAGTAGCTGAAGTAAGTCATCCGTCGGGTTTCAGAATCGAGCGGCCCTTCAGATCTCCGGTCCGGAGAGAAGATCACCGGCCCAGCGTGGCCGAATTCAGATACTCGCGAGTGTCGAACAGCCGACCACGATCGCAAGCAATGCACTGATCAATGGCCATCGAAGCCGGCAATCAACTTCACTGCATGACGTAGTTTTTATGCAACATGCCTACATTGCGTTGGAGAGTGCGTGCCATGTCACTGAAAGTCACAGCCCACACCCGTCAAACAGCAGATTCCTGACTTTCCATAATCTCGTTCACGAGCATCAGCCCTTCGCTGTTTCTTGCGCCTTTTTGAGGCTCTTGGTTCCGGTTTCCACCCGAAAGTACTCGCGGACATGAAAACGCCGCCCCGCTGAAGCCGCGGGGCGGCGTTTTTTACGTCGATCAAGCTAGGCCGGCCTCGGGCCGGCGGCGGCAATCAGGGGGTGACCTGCGCCTCCATCATCGCCAGGAACTGATCCGAATAGGGCGGCAGCAGGCCCCATTCGCGACGCGGATCGTAGGCGGGGGCCTTGAACACGGTGCGCATGTGGCTGAATTCGATGAAGCCTTCGCGGCCATGGTAGTGACCCATGCCGGAGTCACCAATGCCGCCGAAGGGGGCATCTTCCATCGCGGCGTGGAACATCGCTTCGTTGATGCAGACGCCGCCCGACAAGGTGTGCTCGAGCACGTGCTGCTGCTCCGCCTGGTCCTCGCCGAAGTAGTACAGGGCGAGCGGGCGCGGGCGGGCGTTGATGTCGGCGATCACTTCGTCGATTGCGGCGTAAGGCTTGACCACCACCGCCGGGCCAAAGATCTCCTCCTGCATGATGCGGGCAGTGCTCGGCGGGTCGATGACGATACGCAGCGGGCGACGGCGCTCGGCGGGGTCGAGGGCCGTTTCGGCCGGAGTGCATTCGACGCGCGCACCCGCGTCTGCGGCGTCGTTGACGTAAGACTCGACGCGTTCGAGGTGGCGCGCATTGACCACCGCGACCATGTCCGGGTTGCCCGGCACGCCCGGGAAGAGTTCGGCAAAGTTGCGCTTGAGCGCAGTCACGAAATCCTCGAGTTTGTCGCCCGGCACATAGATGACGTCCGGGTTAACGCACAGCTGACCGGCGTTGGAGGCCTTGGCCACGGCGATGCGATGCGCGGCGGTGGCCAGATCGGCACTGCGCGCGATGATGGTCGGCGACTTGCCGCCAAGCTCGAGCGTTACCGGCACCAGGTTCTGCGCCGCATTGCGCATCACTGCCTTGCCCACTGAGGTACTACCGGTAAACACGATGTGATCGAAGGGCTGGGCGGTGAAGGCCTCGCCCATGTCGGGGCCACCGGTGACGATGCCCACCTCCAGCGGATCGAACATGTCGACCACGGCGTCGGCAACCACCTGTGCGGTATGCGATAACACCTCGGAGGGCTTCAGGATGGCGCGATTGCCGGCCGCGAGTGCGCTGGCCAGCGGGCTGAACAGGGTGAACAGCGGGGCGTTCCAGGTGCCGATGATGCCGACCGTGCCCTTGGGCTGGTACATCACCCAGGCTTCGGCGCCGAACTGGTCGTAAGGCGGGAAGGGGGTACGCGATTCGCTTGGCATCCAGGGCTCGAAATGGTCACGCGCATACTTCAGCGAGGTCAGCGAACCGATCACGTCGTTCATCAGCGAATAGCCTTTCGGGCGACCGCCAAAGTCGGCATCCATGGCCTCGACCAGCGGCTTGTGGTACTTCACCAGCAGATCGATTGCGGTCTGCATGCGGCGCCGGCGTGTAGCGACATCCACGGCGCCGGCTTGGCGGAACGCGGCTTGTTGGCGGGCCAGCAGGTCTGCCAGGCCATCGACGGAATCAATTTTTTTGCTCATCGTGTCTCTTCCTGTTGTGCTCAAACGATTGGGGTCAGGTGGAACGGGCCACGCCTCAGGCCAGGCGGAAGCGGCCGGACAATTCATCAAGGGAGCGCGCCAGGGTATCGAGCCCTGCGGCGGATTCGGCGCTGCGACTGGCACTGGCCGAGAGGTCGGCCGTGCCATTCGAAACCATGTCGATCCGGTGCACGATTTCACGGGTGGATTCCGCCTGCTCCTTGATCAACGCACTGATGTTACCCACCGCGGCAAAGACCTCGCTGGTGCCGCTGCGGATGCTCTCGATCGACTGGTCTGCCTCGCGCGACAGGGTTGCGCCACTGGCAACGCGCTCCACGACCTGCCTCATGCCGGCGGACACGCTGCGGGTTCGAGTCTGGATGTCGGCGATGGTGGTGGTGATCTGTTCAGTCGATGCCGAAGTGCGCTCTGCGAGCTTGCGCACTTCGTCAGCGACGACGGCAAAGCCTCGTCCCTGTTCACCCGCGCGGGCAGCCTCGATCGCGGCATTGAGCGCCAGCAGATTGGTCTGATCGGCAACTTCGCGAATGACCTGTACCACGCTGCTGATCCGGTGCGAGAGTTCGTCAAGGCCATCCACCTGCGCGGCCGTGGCGTCCACCACGTCCGACACCCGGTGCATCTCCTCGGCCATGCGCCGGATGAACTGCTGACTGTCCTCAGCGCGGGCAAACGAGGTCTGCGTGGTCTGCAGCGAGGCCGTGGCGTGGGCCTCGACCTGATCGATGGAGCGCACCAGTTCGGTCGCGGCATGGGACATCCGGCCGAGCGCCTCTTCCTGTGATGCTGCGCGCTCCGATGCGGTGCTCGCGATGCCCGACATCTGGCGGGCCTGAACCCCGAGCTGCTGGACTTCCTTGCGCAAATCGTCGACCAGGCGATGCAGGTTGTCGCGCATCTGGCCAATATCCGCGAGCAGAACGCCGAACTCATCGTTGCCAAGCTTGGGGACCTCGGCCGACAGGTCGCCACTGGCAATCGCCCGCGCCACCGATGATGCCACCCCGAAGGCAAGGCGCAAGCGGCGCAGCGTGGTGAAGGCGAGCAGGGTTCCGCACACCATGCCGAAGGCCGACAGCGCGAGATAGGCGGTCACGATCAGACGGTACTGTGCCTGGGCCGCCTCGTAACTCTCGGCAGTCAGCCGGGCTTGATGATCATGGAGCGCAGCAATGGCGTCTCCGGCGGCTTCCCCGGCAGGCTCGCCGCCCTGCACGAAGGCGCTCATATAGGCCAGACGGAACGCACCCGTGCGCAGGGACGCGAGCACGTCGTCGACCTGGGCATACCACTCGTCGTAGCGCGCGACGAAATTGTCGAACAAAACCTTTTCCTGCGCGTCATCGATCTGCGCACGGTGCGCCTCGATCAGCCCAGAGACTTCCTCGGTGTTGTGGTCGATCTGCGCGAGGTAATGCGACAGCGGCCGCTCATGCGCTGGCGCCAGACCACCCTCCGGATCAAGCTGGAAGGCCAGCAGGACGAGCCGGCGATTGGTTTGCAGATGGTCCTTGATGGATTCGAAACGGGACAGTGCGACGAGGTTTGTTTCGTGTACCTCGCGCAAGGCTTCCTTGGCCTGGTAGAGCCCGAACCAGCCAAAACCCACCGAGGTAAAAAAAAGCAGTCCCGCGACGAGCGCCCAGATCAACAAGCGTTGAGCGAGAGTAAGTTGGCGCATGCACAAACCTCTACGACACGAGCGAGAGCGTGAAGATAACAATAGCGCCGTACCCCACCATCGTCCGAACGGACAAAAGGTCAGGCCCATGACATCGGGAACTCGACGGTAGTCCGTTGGGACGATGACCCTCTTTTGGCCGGATTCCATACTCAACACCGTTATTTAACCCGCCTCGCGAGACACGACATGACGACGCAAAAGGGTTTCGATCCCCAGGCATTCCGTGCTGCGCTCGGCACCTTCACGACCGGCGTCACCATCATCACCACCCGCGCGCAGGATGGTGAGCTGATCGGCGTCACCGCCAACAGCTTCAACTCGGTGTCGCTGAACCCGCCGATGGTGCTGTGGAGCCTGGCCAAGAACGCACGCAGCGTGGCTGCATTTTCGAACTCGAAGCACTGGAACGTTCACGTGCTGTCGGCCAACCAGGAAGAGCTGTCGGGCCGCTTCGCGCGTCAGGGCGAAAACAAGTTCGCCGGCCTCGAACTGGACGAAGGCATCAGCAAGGCGCCGCTGCTGAAGGAGTGCACCGCGCGCTTCCAGTGCCGCACCGCCTTCAGCTATGACGGCGGCGACCATATCATCTTCGTCGGCGAAGTACTGGGTTACGACCACAGCGCGCTGCCGCCACTGGTATTCCAGAGCGGCCAGTACGCCCTCGCGGCCCGCAAACCACGCGAAGAAGTGCGCCTTGGCGCCACGCCACCGCCCGAATGCAACTACACCGAGGATTTGCTCGGCTACCTGCTGGGACGCGCTCACTACCAGATGCTTTACGCCCTGCGCCAGATGCTGAGTACGCAGGCCCTGGACGAACGCTCATTCTTCATCCTGTCGGTTCTGTCCATTCGCGACCGGCTGACCCTGGAGGAGCTCAACGCCTTCATCGATTACACCGGCATGAAGGCCTCGGCCGAATCGATGGCGGCACTCGAAGCGCAACAGTTCGTGGCGCTCGAGACCGAGGGCGAAGACCTGCGCTACGTGATGACGGCCGATGGCCGCGAAGCCTCGCTGCGCCAGATCGCGCTGGCCAAGGCAGTCGAGGAAGACATGGCAGCCAAGCTTGGCCCTGGCGACGCGATGGCGCTCAAGCTGCTGCTCAAGCGCCTGATCGCCAGCAGCGACCCCGGCATGCCCGACCTTTGGTCGGCGCGCTGACACGCCCATCGTCGCTCCCAGTACAGAGGACACTCCATGAGCATCATCGAACGCTTCCGGCTTGATGGCCAGGTTGCAATCATCACCGGCGGCGGTCGCGGCATTGGCCGTGCCATCGCCATCGCTTACGCCGAAGCCGGCGCCGATGTGGTGTGTGCGGCGCGCACGCTGGCCGACGTCGAGGCCGTGGCGGCAGAAGTCCGCGCGCTCGGACGCCGCGCCCTGGCCGTCACCTGCGACGTGACCGACCTGGCGCAACTCGCCGCGGTGGTCGATGCCGCGCTGAAGGAATTCGGTCGCATCACCCACCTGGTTAACAATGCCGGCGGCTCGGGGCCGAACGATCCGCTGAAGATGCCCACCGACAAGTTCGAGGACGTGTTCCGCTTCAACGTCAGCTCGGCTTACGAACTCACCCGCCTGTGCGTCCCGCACATGCGCGCAGCGGGCGGCGGCAACGTAGTCAACATCACCTCGGGCGCCGCACGCTACGCCCAGCCCCACTTCAGCGCCTACGGCACGGCCAAGGCGGCGCTGAGCCAGCTCACCCGTCTGCTGGCGCACGATTTCGCGCCGGACGTTCGTATCAACGCAATCGCCCCGGGTCCGATCATGACCGCTGCCCTGGACCGTGCGCTGCCCGCCAACATGCGCGAAGGCATGATCAAGAACACGCCGCTCAAGTGCCTCGGCGAGGTCGAGGACATCTCCGCCGCCGCGCTCTACCTCGCCAGCCCCGCATCGGGTTGGGTCACGGGGAAGATCATCGAAGTCGACGGTGGCGCTGAATCGAGCGTCTGGCCGGGCTGAACCGCCTCAATTCCCCTTTACTGCCCGCACGGACTCCGTCCCATGGAAGATACCCAGATTCGCCGCCTCGGCGACGAGCTTTACCACGCCCTGCGCCAGGGCAAGACGCTCACGCCACTTACCGATCGACATCCCGAAATCAGCGTCGACGACGCCTATCACATCTCGCTGCACATGCTGTCGCGCCGCGAAGCCGACGGCGAGAAAGTGGTCGGCAAGAAGATCGGCGTCACCAGCAAGCCGGTGCAGGACATGCTGAACGTGCACCAGCCGGATTTCGGCTTCCTCACCGACACCATGCACTACGCCGACGGCGCCACCATTTCTCTGGCTAAGGCGGGCCTGATCCAGCCGCGCGCGGAAGGTGAGATCGCCTTCATGCTCAAGGCCGACCTGCAGGGCCCGGGCGTGACCAAAGAAGACGTGCTGGCCGCGACCGCCTGGGTAGCGCCATGCTTCGAGATCGTGGACTCCCGTATCGATGAGTGGAAGATCAAGATCCAGGATACCGTCGCCGACAACGCCTCCTGCGGCGTGTTCGTGATCGGCGAGCGCCATACCGACCCGGCGGGGCTGGATCTGGCCGCGGTGCGCATGCGCATGACACTCAACGGCGAACCCGCCGGCGAAGGTCTGGGTTCGGCGGTGCAGGGCCATCCGGCCGAGGCCGTCGCCTGGCTCGCGAACACTCTTGGCGCGTTCGGCATTCCGTTCCGCGCCGGTGAGCTGATCCTGTCCGGTTCGCTGGCACCGCTGGTACCGGCCCGCGCCGGTGATCATTTCGAGATGGACATCGAAGGCCTCGGCCGCTGTTCGATCGCTTTTTCCTGACCCCCCGTTTTGCAGGTGCGCGGCGGCACATCCCTCCCTCCTCCGTGTGCTGCCGCGCAGCCTGCAACCCCAGGGATCGAAATCCTTTGTATCGAGGCGGAGCACACGCTGCCGCCTCACACGCTGCGGCCTAGTACGTAGAAGACTGACGTAGCCGCCTGATAGAGAGCTGAACACACATGAAAAAAATCAAATGTGCCCTGATTGGTCCGGGCAACATCGGCACGGACCTGCTGTACAAACTGAAGCGCAGCCCGGTGCTGGAACCGGTGTGGATGGTGGGCATCGACGCCACCTCCGAGGGCCTGGCGCGTGCGCGCGAGATGGGCCTCAAGACCACCGCCGACGGCGTCGATGGCCTGCTGCCGCACGTGCTGGCCGACGGCGTGCAGATCGCCTTCGATGCCACCAGCGCTTACGTGCATGCGGAGAACAGCCGCAAGCTCAATGAGCTGGGGGTGCTGATGATCGACCTCACCCCGGCGGCGGTCGGCCCCTTCTGCGTGCCGCCGGTCAACCTGGTCGAGCACGTGGGCAAGGGCGAGATGAACGTCAACATGGTCACCTGCGGTGGCCAGGCCACGATCCCGATGGTGGCGGCGGTGTCGCGCGTGCAGCCGGTGGCCTACGGCGAGATCGTCGCCACCGTGTCGAGCAAGAGCGCCGGCCCCGGCACGCGCAAGAACATCGACGAGTTCACCCGCACCACCGCCGGTGCGGTGGAGAAGGTGGGCGGCGCCAAACAAGGCAAGGCCATCATCATCCTCAACCCGGCCGAACCGCCGCTGATCATGCGCGACACCGTGCATTGCCTGACCGAGACCGAACCCGACCAGGCAAAGATCACCGAATCGATCCACGCCATGATCCGCGAAGTGCAGAAGTACGTGCCCGGCTACCGCCTCGTCAATGGCCCGGTGTTCGACGGCAATCGCGTCTCGGTCTATCTCGAAGTTGAAGGCCTGGGCGACTACCTGCCCAAGTACGCCGGCAACCTCGACATCATGACCGCCGCGGGTGCGCGCACCGCCGAGATGTTTGCCGAAGAGATCCTCGCCGGCCGCCTCAAACTCGAATCCAACCGCGCCACGATGGTGGCCTGAGCGCTACGCGCCAGAAGGAGATGAACATGGAACTTCGCGGCAAGAAAATCACCGTCCACGACATGACGCTGCGTGACGGCATGCACCCCAAGCGCCACCTGATGACGCTCGAGCAAATGAAGACCATCGCCTGCGGTCTGGACGACGCAGGTGTGCCGCTGATCGAGGTCACCCACGGCGACGGCCTCGGCGGCAGCTCGGTGAACTACGGCTTCCCTGCCCACACCGACGAGGAATACCTCGGCACCGTGATCCCGCTGATGAAGCAGGCCAAGGTCTCGGCGCTGCTGCTGCCCGGCATCGGTACTGTGGAGCACCTGCAGATGGCGCATGAGCTGGGGGTGTCCACCATCCGCGTCGCCACTCACTGCACCGAAGCCGACGTCTCCGAGCAACACATCAGCTACGCGCGCAAGCTGGGCATGGACACCGTCGGCTTTCTGATGATGGCGCACATGAACAGCCCTGAAGGGCTGGTGAGCCAGGCAAAGCTGATGGAAAGCTATGGTGCCAACTGCATCTACGTCACCGACTCGGCCGGCCATCTGCTGCCCGACTCAGTCAAGTCGCGCCTGAGCGCAGTGCGTGACGCGCTCAAACCCGAGACCGAACTCGGCTTTCACGGCCACCACAACCTCGCCATGGGCGTGGCCAACAGCCTCGCCGCACTCGAAGTGGGCGCCACCCGCATCGACGCCGCCGCCGCGGGCCTGGGCGCCGGTGCCGGCAACACGCCACTCGAAGTCTTCATCGCCGTGTGCGACCTGATGGGCATCGAGACTGGAGTGGATGTGTTCAAGATTCAGGACGTGGCCGAAGACCTGGTGGTGCCGATCATGGACTTCCCGATCCGCATCGACCGCGACGCGCTGACGCTGGGCTATGCCGGCGTGTATGGCTCCTTCCTGCTGTTTGCCAAGCGTGCCGAGAAGAAATACGGCGTGCCGGCACGCGAGATCCTGGTCGAGATGGGCAAGCGTGGCATGGTCGGCGGGCAGGAAGACATGATTGAAGATACGGCGCTCAATCTGGCCAAGGCCCGTCAAACGGCTCAGGCCTGAGCACCTGAACCCAGGCCATGACTGCCTCGGCAGCACCTTCGCCGTGGCGCACGCATGGCCTGCTGATCCTGCTGGCGATGATGTACGCCGACAATTTCGTCGGCAGGCAGATCGTCGCCGTGATGATCGAGCCCATCAAGCACGAGTTCGGAGCCAGCGACACCTCGATGGGCCTGATCTCCGGCCTCGCCTTTGCCGCAGTGTTCGCGGTGCTGGGTCTGCCGGCCGGACGGCTTGCCGACCGTATGTCGCGCACCGCCCTGCTCGCCGTCTCCAGCCTGTTGTGGGGCATCACCACCATCCTGTGCGGGCTGAC
>Ga0073899_10003343_pt1 | contig 14207 bp, 13 predicted proteins | sample KloWWTmetaKNB5Ph_FD_88975 | JGI IMG/M metagenome (GOLD analysis project Ga0073899, IMG submission 88975) | Active sludge microbial communities from Klosterneuburg, Austria, studying microevolution and ecology of nitrifiers - Klosterneuburg... | ecosystem: Engineered > WWTP > Aerobic digester >... | reverse complement strand
CCATGCCGAAGGCGAGCAGCTTCATGTTGCGGGTGTTGATGCCCATCGCCTTGGCGGCGATCTCGTCCTCGCGGATGGCCATCCAGGCACGGCCGATGCGGCTGCGCTCCAGGCGGTAGCAGATCACCACGCTGGCCACCACCAGCGCCAGGAAGACGTAGTAGTAGTTCGTCACCGGCGGGATCTCGAGCCCGAACAACTCGTGCTTCTGGCCCAGGTCGAAGCCGAAGAAATGCATCGAGTCGATCGGCCCGATCCCCTTGGGACCGTTGGTGATGTTCACCGGGTGGTCCAGGTTGTTCAGGAACACGCGGATGATCTCGCCGAAGCCCAGCGTCACGATCGCCAGGTAGTCGCCGCGCAACCTCAGCGTGGGCGCGCCGAGCAGCACCCCGGCCAGGCCGGCCACCCCCGCGGCGAGCGGGATGACCAGCAGGATCGGCATGTGCAGGCCCTGCGGGAACATGGCCGCGATGGCCGGGAAGGTCTCGGTCAGGTGGCCGCTGGCGAGCAGGCCGAAGATGTAGGCGCCCACCGCATAGAACGCGACGTAGCCCAGGTCGAGCAGCCCGGCGTAGCCGACCACGATGTTCAGGCCCAGCGCCAGCAGCACGTACAGCAGCGCGATGTCGATGATGCGCACCCAGGCGTTGCCGAACAGCTGTGCAACCAGCGGCAGGATCAGCAGCGCCACCGCGGCGGCGATGAAGACGGGGAGTTTGTTGTCCTTCATGGGGTGCTCTCCTTCAGGCCCGGTCCGCCACGCGCTCGCCGAGCAGGCCCGAAGGCCGCAGCGTGAGCACGAGGATGAGCACGATGAACGCGAAGATGTCCTGGTAGTGGCTGCCCAGGATGCCGCCGGTGAGCGCGCCGATGTAGCCCGCACCCAGCGCCTCGATGATGCCCAGCGCGATGCCGCCCACCATCGCGCCGGCGAGGTTGCCGATGCCGCCGAACACCGCGGCGGTGAAGGCCTTCAGCCCGGGCAGGAAGCCCATGGTGTGCGAGGCCGAGCCGTAGTTGGCGGCCCACATCACGCCGGCGATCGCGGCCAGCGAGGCACCGATGATGAAGGTGGCCGAGATCACCATGTCGGGGCGCACGCCCATCAGGCCGGCGACGCGCGGGTTCTCGGCGGTGGCGCGCATCGCGCGCCCGAGCTTGGTGTAGTTGACCAGGTACATCAGGCCCGCCAGCGTCACCGCCGTGATGACCAGGATGAGGATCTGCACCGTGTTGATGACCGCGCCGAACACGTTGATCGGCTCGGTGGGCAGCAGGATCGGGTACGACTTGATGGTCGGCTTCCAGATGATCATCGCCAGCGTCTGCAGCAGCAGGCTCATGCCCATGGCGGTGATCAGCGGGGCCAGGCGCGGCGCGCTGCGCAGCGGCCGGTAGGCGACCTTCTCGATGGTGAAGTTCAGCGCCGAGCAGATGACGATGGCCGCCACCAGCGAGATCAGCAGGATCAGCCAGCCGGGCAGGCCCGAGCCGGCCAGCGCCGTCACGATCGTCCAGCTGACGAGCGCCCCGACCATCAGCACCTCGCCGTGCGCGAAGTTGATCAGGTTGATGATGCCGTAGACCATCGTATAGCCCAGTGCCACCAGCGCGTACATGCTGCCGAGCACCAGACCATTGATGATCTGCTGGATGAAGGTCTCCATCGAGGAATCTCCTGCAGGACTCTGCTTTGTCGATCGGGCCACCTTGTTCGAGGCGGTGGCCTCGGCGGGCGGAAGCTTGCGCACCACCCGGGCGCTTTCACTCTAGTAGCAAAAAGCCCGCCGCACGGGGTGCGTCGGGCCTGGCTTTCACCTAAGGGTTTGGCGTTGGGGGCGCATTCTAGGGCTGCCGCCCTAGGGAGATCCTACGGAGTTTCCGCAGGCATGCGCCCCAAACATAAGGTCATGCACGGTTGCTACCGACGATTCTTCGCCTCGGCGTTCAATCGACGCAATTCGTCCAGTTTCTCCCCGATGCGGATCTCCAGACCTCGGGGCACCGGCTCGTAGAAGCCTGGTGGCTGCATGCCCTCGGGCCAGTAGTTCTCTCCGGCGGCGAAACCGCCCTCCTCGTCGTGGGCGTAGCGGTAGCCTTTGCCGTAGTCGAGGTTCTTCATCAGCTTGGTCGGTGCATTGCGCAGGTGCAGCGGCACCGGACGGGTGCCATCGGCCGCGATGAAGGCCCGCACCGACTTGTAGGCGCTGTAGACGGCGTTGCTCTTCGGTGCCACCGCGAGGTAGACCACCGCCTGCGCGAGCGTCAGCTCGCCTTCGGGTGAGCCCAGGCGCTCGTAGGTTTCGGCCGCGTCGAGCGCCATGCGCAGGGCGCGCGGGTCGGCCAGGCCGATGTCCTCGCTGGCCATGCGGATCAGGCGGCGCGCCGCGTAGCGCGGGTCGACACCGCCGTCGAGCATGCGCACGAACCAGTACAGCGCCGCATCCGGGTCGCTGCCGCGCACCGACTTGTGCAGTGCCGAGATGGTGTCGTAGAACTGCTCGCCGCCCTTGTCGTAGCGGCGCAGCTGCTCGCCGAGCGACTTCTCCAGCATGGTCTCGTCGATCTCGGCCACCGGGCCGAGCATGGCCACCAGGTTCTCGTAGGCGTTGAGCAGGCGGCGCGCGTCGCCGTCGGCGTAGCCGATCAGGCGCGTGGCTGCGGCTTCGCTCATCGGTGGCGCCTGCAGCAGGGCTCGCGCGCGTTCCAGCAACGCACGCATGTCGTCGTCGCTCAGGCTCTTGAGCACGTGCACCGTGGCGCGCGAGAGCAGCGCCGAGTTGACCTCGAACGAGGGGTTCTCGGTGGTCGCGCCGATGAAGGTGAAAAGGCCCGACTCGACGTGCGGCAGGAAGGCGTCCTGCTGGCTCTTGTTGAAGCGGTGCACCTCGTCGACGAAGACCACCGTGCGCCGGCCCTGTGCCTGCACGGCCTGCGCGCGCTCGACCGCCTCGCGGATGTCCTTGACGCCACCGAGCACCGCCGAAATCGCGATGAACTGCGCGTCGAAGGCGGTGGCCACCAGCCGCGCCAGCGTGGTCTTGCCGACGCCGGGCGGGCCCCACAGGATCATCGAATGCAGCCGGCCCGACTCGAAGGCCGCGCGCAGCGGCTTGCCCGGGCCGAGCAGGTGCTGCTGGCCGATCACGTCGGCCAGCGTGGCCGGCCGCAGCCGTTCGGCGAGCGGCGCGCCGGCGGGCAACTCGGGGGCCGGAGGCTCCAGCGGAAGGTCGAACGTGGTCATGGACGAATTGTCGCAGCCGGGCCGTACCCTCAAGTTTGGGCCGGCGCGGACGAAGACCCTGTCGTCACGCACGAACCCAGCCCTCCCCCAGCCCCATGACGGCCCCCCTGAACGGCATCGATGCTGCCGCGGCGCACGAACTCGAAGCGCGACGCGTCGCCGACGCACTCGATGCGCTGGCCCAGTCGATGGCCGCGCTGGAGCCCGGCATCGAGCGTTTGCTGGTCAACGCCTCGGCCGACCCGGCGCTGCTCGACCGTGCGCGCCGCTCGGCGCGCCGGCTGCGCCTGCATGTGGAACGCATCACGCTCGTCGTCGACGGGCAGGTGCCGGCGCCGTGGCACGGCCAGGAGCGCCGCGGCCCGCAGCGCGCGACCAACGTGGCGCGCCTGCCCGATCGGGCGGCCGCTCCTGCCAAACCCTTCACGCCTTCGCCCGACGACTGGGAGCCATTCTGAGACAGACTTCGGTCGTCGATCAGACCCGGAATGAAACGATGACCTTGCCCCGCATCGCCCAGTGTCTCGCCACCCTCGCCTCGTTCGCGCTGTGCGGCGCCGCGCAGGCGGCCCGCCCGCTGGCCACCGAAGATGCCGACGTGCTCGATCGCGACCAGTGCGAAGCCGAAGGCGTGATCGCGCAGTCCAAGCCTTCGGGCCAACCCTCCACCCGCGGCTGGACGGCACTGGGCACCTGCGGTGTCGGTGCCAACACCCAGTTGATCCTGGCCTACAACCGCAGCCGCACCGACGACGCCAGCGTCTCGGGCCTGCTGTTCGGCGGCAAGACTGCGCTGATGCGGCGCGAAGGCGACGGCCTCGGCGTCACGCTCGCCTGGGGCCTGGTGTCGGCGAAGGCCGAGACCGGCTCGATGGAACACGAGCTCACCTACCTCAACGCCGTGGCGTCGCGCGACCTTGCGCCCGGCTGGACGGGCCATGCCAACCTGGGCTGGGTGCGCAGCGAGAGCGCCAGCTCGAGCAGCACCACCTGGAACGTGGCGATCGAACATGCGCTGGGCAATGGCGTCGATCTGACGGGCGAGCTCTACGGCGACGACCGCGCCAAGCCCTGGATCGGCGTCGGCGCACGCTGGGCCGTCTCCGACAAGCTCAGCCTGAACGCCGGCTTCGCCACGCAGCGCGAGACGCCGCGCGTGAACGCCTGGTCGATCGGATTCAAGCTGGCGTTCTGAACGCCGGCTTCACTGCTCGATCACGTCGGCGCCCTTGGGCGCGACGAACTTGAAGGCATCGGCCGCCATGGCCGAGTTCGGCCTGAACTGGCTGAACTGCAGAGAGGAGCGCTGGCCGAAGCTGTCGACGATCTCCACCGCGGCGAGCTCCTTGCCGCGGAAGCCGACCTTCAGCGTGTCGAAGGCACTCTCCTTGGCCCTGGGCTTGGCAGCGACCCATTCCAGCCCGTCCTGCGCCGGCAGCGCGGAGAGCGTGAAGTCCTTCTCCAGGTTGCCCCCGGCCAGCAAGGCCGCCGGCGTGGCGCCGATGGCGGCCGACAGCTTGCGCGAGCTGACCTGGTTCAGGTCGGCGTCGTAGATCCAGACCTTCTGGCCGTCGGCCACGATGACCTGCTCGAAGGGCTTGGTGTAGGTGAAGCGGAAGCGGTTCGGCCGCGCGAACTCGAAGTTGCCGCTGCTCGTCTTCTTCTTCGCGCCGTCGGGCGAGGTGACGGTCTGGGTGAACTGCGCCTTGCCCGTCTTCACCTCGCGCACGAAGTCGCGCAAGGTGTCGACGGCATCGGCGCGGGCGGAAACAGCGGCAGTGCAAAGTGCAAGCAACAGCGGGAAACGAAAGTTCATGCGTCGCGGTTCGGGACGATGATGTCGCGATTGCCGTTGGTGGACATGGCACTTACGAGCCCGGATTTCTCCATTTGTTCCAGCAATCGCGCCGCGCGGTTGTAGCCGATGCGCAGATGGCGCTGCACCAGCGAGATCGAGGCGCGCTTGTGCTGCAGCACGATGGCCACCGCCTGGTCGTACATCGGATCGCTCTCGCCACCGCCCGCGCCGGCTTCGCCGGCCAGCACGTCGCCGCCCTCGCCGTCGAGCACGCCGCCCTCGAGGATGCCCTCGATGTAGTTGGGCTCGCCCTGGCTCTTCAGGTACTCGACGACACGGTGCACTTCTTCATCCGAGACGAAGGCGCCGTGCACACGCACCGGCAGCCCGCCGCCCGGCGTGAGGTAGAGCATGTCGCCCTGGCCGAGCAAGGCTTCGGCGCCCATCTGGTCGAGGATGGTGCGGCTGTCGATCTTGCTCGACACCTGGAAGGACAGCCGCGTCGGGATGTTCGCCTTGATCAGGCCGGTGATCACGTCGACGCTGGGCCGCTGCGTGGCCAGGATCAGGTGGATGCCCGAAGCGCGCGCCTTCTGCGCCAGGCGCGCGATCAGTTCCTCGATCTTCTTGCCCACCACCATCATCAGGTCGGCGAGTTCATCGATCACTACGACGATGTAGGGCAGGCGGTCCAGCGGCTCCGGCGCTTCGGGCGTCAGGCTGAACGGGTTGGGGATCAGCTCGCCACGTTCGGTGGCATCGGCGATCTTCTTGTTGTAGCCCGACAGGTTGCGCACGCCCATCTTGCTCATCAGCTTGTAGCGGCGCTCCATCTCGCCGACACACCAGTTCAGCGCGTTGGCCGCCTGCTTCATGTCGGTGACGACCGGCGCGAGCAGGTGCGGGATGCCTTCGTACATGCTCATCTCGAGCATCTTCGGGTCGATCAGGATCAGGCGGACGTCGCGTGCCTCGGCCTTGTAGAGCAGCGACAGGATCATCGCGTTGATGCCCACCGACTTGCCCGAGCCGGTGGTGCCGGCCACCAGGCAGTGCGGCATCTTGGCGAGGTCGGCCACCATCGCGTTGCCGACGATGTCCTTGCCCAGGCCCATGGTCAGCTGCGAGGCCGCGTCGTTGTAGACCTGCGAGCCGAGGATCTCGGACAGGCGGATCATCTGCCGCTTCGCGTTGGGCAGTTCGAGGGCCATCGTCGTCTTGCCGGGAATCGTCTCGACGACGCGGATGCTCACCAGGCTCAGGCTGCGCGCCAGGTCCTTGGCGAGGTTGACCACCTGCGCGCCCTTCACACCGGTGGCCGGCTCGACCTCGTAGCGCGTGATCACCGGGCCGGGCGAGGCCGCGACCACGCGCACCTCGACGCCGAAGTCCTTGAGCTTCTTCTCGATCAGCCGCGACGTCATCTCCAGCGTCTCGGGCGTGACCGACTCCTGGCGGCTGCCGGGTGCCGCGTCGAGCAGGTCGACCTGCGGCAGCTTGGTGTCGGCGAGTTCGACGAACAGCGGCTTCTGCCGCTCCTTGGCCACGCGCGCCGACTTCGGCAGCTCGGCCACCGGCTCGTCGATGACGATCGGAATGTGCTCCTCGTGCAGCTGGTGCTCGACCTCGACCACCTCCTCGCGCTCGCGCAGCGCGCGTTCGCCCAGGCGGATGTCTTCGGCGCGCTCGATGCGCTCGGCCCGCTTCTCGCGGAACGACTCGAGCCAGGTGCCGATGGACTCGGCCACGCGCAGCCACGAGAACTGCAGCGACATCGCGATGCCCGCCACCAGCGCGGCGATCCACAGCACGCCGGAGCCGGCGAAGCCGAGCAGCTTCTGGCTCGCCGGGCCGAGCAGGTAGCCGAGCACGCCGCCGGCGTGGCCGCCGGCCACGCGCGCCTCGAACTGGTACAGGCGCGTCGACTCGAGCGCGCAGCTGGCCGCCATCAGCACCACGATGCCGACCCAGAACAGCCAGGCGGGCGGCTCGTGCGGATCGACCGGCGCCGCCGGCGGCTGCTCGCTGCGCAGCACGCGGGCGAGCGCGCCGAGCCAGCCGCGCAGCCCGATCAGCAGCAGCCACCAGGCCGAGAAGCCGAACACGAAGTAGGCACCGTCGGCGAACCAGGCACCCAGCGTGCCAGCCTTGTTGGTGGCCTGCGCCACGGCGCCCGAGGTGGTGAATGCCGGGTCGGCCGGGCTGTGCGTGGCCAGCGCGAGCAGCGCCAGCAACCACAGCACCGCGCCGAAGCCCAGCGCGAGGCGCGCGCGCCAGCGCGGCGTGACCGAAGCCGTGCCTGCGGGTGCGGCGGCGCTCTCGCGCCCCTTGCGGCCCGAGGCGCCGGGAGAAGCTGTCTGCCCCGCGCCCCCGTCGGCGCGCAGCGATCCGAGTGGAAACGTCATGGCGCGATTGTGGCCGATCGCCCCGCAGGGCTTGTATCCGCTCGCAGCCGCGCCGCCGCACAATGCCCGACCATGAAACGCCTGATGATCCTGATGCTGGCCCTGCCCCTGGCCAGCCACGCCGTGCAGGTCTGCGACCTCGCCGGCGAACACGTCAACCCGGCCAACGGCCACACCACCGCCGGCAAGACCGGGCTGATGCGCTGCCGCGAGGGCGAAGGCGGGCCGTTGCAGCGCGAGCAGGAGCTGAAGGACGGCAAGTTCGTCGGCGTCGTGCGCTTCTACAAGAACGGCGTGCTCGAGCGCGACTACAGCGTCAACGAACGCGGCAATCGCGAAGGCCTGTCGCGCGAGTACGCCGCCACGCCGGGCGCGAAGAACCCGCTGCTGCACGAGGAGACGCAGCGCAACAGCCGCACCGTGGGCCTGTCGCGCAGCTGGTACCCCAGCGGCACGCTGCGCCGCGCCGCCTTCCACGGCGACGACGGCCACGAGCAGGCGATGGCCGAGTTCAACGAGGGCGGCCAGCTCGCCGAGCTGCGCTGCGGCCCGAGCGCGTTGCTCGCGCCCGCCGCCGATGACGCCGCCTGGTGCGGCCACCGCGGCGCCTCCAGCGTGTCGCTGTACGGCTCGAAGGGCGACCTGAAAGGCCGCCGCGTCTACGAACGTGGCGAGATGCGCAAGCGCGAGTCGCTGTGGGACAGCGGCAGGCCGCGCGAGGTGGTCGAGAGCGATGCCAAGGGCGGCATCGAACGCCAGTTCGCCGCCGACGGCACGAAGCGGCGCGAGACGCAATGGCAATGGCTGGGCGGCAACGACAGCAGCAAGCGCCGCATCACCACGCTCGAGCAGGAGTTCCACGACAGCGGCTCGCTGGTGCGCGAGCGACGCTGGGCCATCACCGAGCGCGGTGGCGAGCTGGTGAGCGAGAAGCGCTGGTACCTCAACGGCCAGCCGCGCGAGGCCAGCGACTACAGCAAGGAAGGCGGCCGCGCGCTGCGCCGCGACACGCAGTTCCACGACAACGGCAAGCCGGCCTTCGAGGGCATGTGGGTTCTCGAAGGCCGCTACGACCGCCAGGCCAGCGGCGTGCACCGCAGCTTCGATGCGGACGGCCGGCTGCGCCTGGAGCGCCACCACGACGAGCGCGGCCGCGTCACCCGCGAACGTGAACTCGACGAGTCCGGCCGGGTCACACGCGACGATGCCTTGTTCGAGGATGGTTCGCGCAAGGCCTTCTCGCGCTGAGCTGTCGATGCCACCGAAGGGAGTCACCATGCCTGCCCCCAGCCACCCCTCGCGCCGCTTGCTGCTCGGTGCCGCCGTCGCGCTGGCCGCCCCGGCCGTGTGGCGCGGCGCGATCGCGCAGACCCGGCAGCGCCCCACGCCGGCACAGACCGAGGGCCCGTTCTACCCGGTCGAACTGCCCGCCGACAGCGACGCCGACCTGCTCGTGCAGGGCGCGCGCCGCTACGCGAAGGGCCGCGGCGCGGTGCTCGAAGGCACGGTCACCGACACCGCCGGCCGCGCACTCAGCGGTGCTGCGGTGGAGATCTGGCAATGCGACCAGGACGGCCACTACCACCACCCGGGAGACGGCGGCCGCGCCGACCCCGATTTCCAGGGCTTCGGCCGCGTGCTGCTCGGCGCCGACGGCGCCTACCGCTTCCGCACCATCCGCCCGGCGCCCTACAGCGGCCGCACGCCACACATCCACCTGAAGGTGCGGCTGGGCTCGCGCGAGCTGCTCACCACGCAGGTCTATGTGCAGGGCGACCCCGGCAACGAGCGCGACTTCCTCTGGCAGCGCCTGCGTGGCGAAGACCGCGCCGCGCTGACGGTGCCCTTCGAGCCGGCCGGCGACACGCTGCGGGCGCGCTTGGCGATCGTCGTCGCTGCCTGATGGCGCTGCTGCCGCTGGCCGACGCCGACGCCGTGCGCCTGGCGGACACGGCGCTGGCTGCGGTGCGCCAGCGCTTCCCGCACAAGCTCGACCACCTGATCCTGCACGAACGCGACCTGCCCGCACCCATCACGATCCATCCGGTGTTCGACGGCAGCTACGACTGGCATTCGAGCGTGCACATGCACTGGTCGCTGCTGCGGCTGCTGCGCCGGCAGCCCGGTTTGCCGCAGGCCGCGCAGATCGTGGCGCACTTCGATGCGCGCTTCACGCCCGCGCTCGTGGCGGTGGAACGCGGCTACGCCGCGCAGCCGCAACGCGGCAGCTTCGAGCGGCCCTACGGCTGGGCCTGGCTGCTGGCGCTGCAGGCAGAGCTCGACGAGCCCGATGCCAGCGTGCCGCAGCGATCTGCCTGGGCCGAGGCGCTGCGCCCCTTCAGCGACGAAGTGGCGGTACGGCTGGCGGGCTTCCTCGGCCGCAGCCACTACCCGGTGCGCGCCGGCATGCATGCCAACTCGGCCTTCGCGATGCTGCTGGCAAGGCGGCGCGGCGACGCTGCTCTGAACCGCGCCATCGCCGCCGCCGCGCAGCGCTGGTTCGGCGGCGACCGCAGCTACCCGGCGCACTACGAGCCCGACGGGGCCGACTTCCTCTCGCCCGGCCTGTGCGAAGCGCTGCTGATGCACGAGCTGCTCGGCGAGGCGTTCGCGCCGTGGTGGTCGGCCTTCGAGCCGGCTGGCGAGGCGCTCGCGGGCTGGCTGCAACCGGCCCGCGTGAGCGACCGCATCGACCCGCAGCTGGTGCATCTGGACGGACTGAATCTCTCGCGGGCCTGGTGCCTGCAATCGCTGGCCGAGGCCGTGCCGGCCGCGCTGGCGCCACGCTTTGTCGCCGCCGCACAGGCGCACCGCGAAGCCGCCTGGCCGCACGTCAGCGGGGGTGACTTCGCCGCGACGCACTGGCTGGTGAGCTTCGCCCTGCTGTCGCTGGGCGACTGAACTGCCTCAGCGGCCCAGGTGCTGCAGCACGTCGTAGCGCAAGGGCGGCCCGCTGACCGACTGCACCAGGGCATAGCCGTTCACCGGCCAGGCCCAGCGGGGGCTCTCGGCAGGCAGCGACGTGGCCTGCGCGTGGCGCGCCAGCGTGACGTGCGGCCGGAACGGGCGGATGTCGGTGCGCACGCCGAGCTCGCCCAGCGCAAGCCCCAGCGCGGCGTGCAGGGCCGCGAGGCCGGGCGGCACCCCGAGCGGCTCGAGCACCGCGATGCCTTGCGGCCACAGTGCGGCGCGGCCGAACTCGAGCACGAACGGCTCGGGCAGGCCCGGCAGGCGCGCGCGCAAGGAGGCCGTTTCGACCTCGCCCAGTTCGCCGAGGTAGTGCAGCGTCAGGTGCAGACGCTCGCTCGGCACGGGCGCGGCCTGCGGCGGCCACGGCCAGGCCGATGACGCATCGACCAGCCGCTGCCGCACGGCTGCGTCGGGCCACAGGGCGAGGAACAGGCGCATGCCGGCATTGTCCGCGGGACGACGGGCGTCAATCGCCGCGCGACCCGGCTGCGCTAGATTCGCGCCATGAAGATCACATTCCTCGGCGCGGCCGACACCGTCACCGGCTCGCGACACCTCGTCGAGATCGACGGCCAGACCCTCCTGCTCGACTGCGGCCTGTTCCAGGGCTTCAAGACGCTGCGGGAGCGCAACTGGGCGCCGCTGCCGGTGCCCGCGCGCGAGATCGATGCGGTGGTGCTCAGCCACGCCCACCTGGACCACAGCGGCTACCTGCCCGCGCTCGTGAAGCAGGGCTTCAAGGGCGCGGTGCACTGCACGCAGGCGACGCGTGACCTCGCCGAGGTGCTGCTGCTCGACAGCGCACACCTGCAGGAAGAAGACGCCCGCCGCGCCAACCGCAAGGGCTTCTCGCGCCACGAACCGGCGCTGCCGCTGTACACCGTGGCCGATGCCAAACGTGCCATCGCCCGGCTCACGCCGCTGCCTGCGGGCAAGACGGTGCGCCTGGGCAACGTGCTCGCCGAGCTGACGCCGGTAGGCCACCTGCTCGGCGCCTGCGCGGTGACGCTGCGCCAGCGCGATGTCTCGGTCGTCTTCTCCGGTGACATCGGCCGAAGCAACGACCTGCTCATGCCCGCGCCGCAACGCATCCCGCGCGCCGACGTGCTGCTCGTCGAGTCGACCTACGGCAACCGGCTGCACCCGCCCGAAGACGTTCAGGCGGCGCTCGGCGCCACCGTGCGCGCCACCGTGCGCCGTGGCGGCTCGGTGCTGCTGCCCTCCTTCGCGGTGGGCCGTGCGCAGGCGCTGATGCTGGTGATGCAGCGGCTGAAGGCGGCCGGCGAAGTCCCGGAAGACCTGCCGGTGTTCCTCGACAGCCCGATGGCCACGGCCGCCACCGTGCTCTACCAGAAGCACCGCCGGCTGCTGCGATTGAGCCCGCGCGAAGCGAACACGCTGTGCGACGGCGTCACCATCGTGACCACGCCGCAGCAGTCGGAGAAGGTGTCGCGGGCGCGCTACCCGAGCGTGATCATCTCGGCCAGCGGCATGGCCACCGGCGGGCGCGTGCTGCACCACCTGAAGGCGATGGCGCCGAACCCGAAACATTCGATCGTCTTCCCCGGCTTCCAGGTGGCCGGCACGCGCGGCGCCAAGCTGATCGAAGGCGCCACCGAGGTGAAGATCTTCGGCGAGTACGTGGCGGTGAAGGCGCAGGTCAGCCACCTCGAGGGCTTCTCGGGGCATGCCGACGCCAACGAGCTGATGCACTGGCTGCAGGGCTTCGAGCATGCGCCGCGCGAGACCTTCGTGGTGCACGGCGAGCCGGCCGCGGCCGACGCGCTGCGCAGCCGCATCGCCGACGAGCTCGGCTGGCGCGTGCGCGTGCCCGAGCACCTGTCGCAGTTCTCCGTCTGAGGCGCAGCCTCTGGACCTCCTCGACGCGGCCGGCAGCGCTGCGACGGGCATCGCCGTCGCGCTGGGCTGCGGCCTGCTGATCGGCCTGGATCGCGAGCGCCGCAAGGGCGAAGGCGACGACCGCTCCGCGGCAGGCCTGCGCAGCTTCGCCATCGCCGCGCTGCTGGGCGCGCTGGCGCAGACGGCGGCGGTGCCGGGGCTGGTGGTCGCCGCCGCCCTGCTGGTCGCGCTGATGGCGGCGCTGGCCTATGCCCGCAGCCGCTCGCGCGACCCCGGCCTGACCACCGAGCTGGCGCTGTTCGCCACCTTTCTGGTCGGCGTGCTGTCGGTGCGCTCGCCGCTGCTCGGCGCTGCCTGCGGCACCGTGCTGGCGGTGCTGCTGGCAGCGCGCACGCAGCTGCACCGCTTCGCCACGCAGTGGCTGAGCCAGCGCGAGCTGCACGACGGGCTGATGCTCGCCGCGCTGGCGCTGGTGCTGCTGCCGCTGGTGCCCGACACCGCCCTGCCCTGGCTGGGCGGCATGCGTGCGCGGCCGCTGGGCGCGCTGGTGCTGCTCATCCTCGTGCTGCAGGCGGCCGGCCATGTGGCGCTGCGCCTGCTCGGCGCGCGATTCGGCCTGGCGGCTTCGGGCTTCTTCGGCGGCTTCGTGTCGAGCACGGCCACCATCGCCACCTTCGGTGCGCGGGCACGTGCCGGCGAGGCGCCACTCGCGATGGCGGCTGCGGCGGGTGCGCTGTCGGGCTGCGCGACCTGGCTGCAACTGCTCGTGCTGGCGGCGGCGCTGTCGCGGCCGGCACTGGCCTGGTTGTGGCTGCCCGCACTGTGCGGCGTGGTGACCACCTTCGCCGTCGCGCTGGCCTGGCTGGCCGGACGCGACGCGGGCGGCGATCGGGAAGCGGACTCGCCGCTGCTGGCCGATCGAGGCGCCCTGCGCCTGCGCGAAGCCGTGCTGGTCGCAGTGCTGCTGGCCGGCGTGGCGCTGGTCGTCGGCCAGGCCCAGCGCTTGTTCGGCACGAACGGCGTGCTGGTGAGCACCTCGCTGGCGGCACTCGGCGATGCGCACGCGCCGATCGCATCGTTGCTTTCGTTGTTCGCCGCAGGCCGGATCGATGCGGCCACGCTGCTGGCCGGCGCCGTGCTCGCGGTGGGCACGAACACGATCACCCGGCTGGTGACGGCGGCCGTGACCGGCGGCCGCGCCTATGCGCTGCGCGTGGGCACGGCCCTGCTCGCGGGCCTGGGGGCCGCTGTAGCCGCAGCGGCTTCGCTTGCGGCTTGATTCGTCTGGACACAGTGTGACAGCGAAGAAGGGCTAAGGTTGGGTTCATCACTGGAGATTCGGCCATGAGAACCACCTGGCGCACCGCATGGCAGGGGCAGGACATCGTTGTCTATCGCGAGGACCAGGAGGTCGATCGCGTGAATGCGCTCGGCATCGAGCGGGTCGTGTTCGTGCACCGAGAGTCGGGCGATTCGCCCGGCGACCTGCAGTACGCGATCGTCGAGCTGGCCGAGGAGTGCCTCGTGTTCCCCGACTACACCGGCTTCGCCGGCCGCGTGAACTTCGAGCGTCAGGCCTTCTGGGCCGAGCGCGGCTGCGTGTACTGGGTGGGCGACGGGCATGCTGCGTTGCCCGGCCGGCTGCGCCGCGGGCGCTGGCTGCTGCGTCATTCGGGCCCGGAGTTCATGCGGCTGCCGCGCGTGGAGCTGTCGCCGCTGATGGAGAAGTGGCCGCTCGAGGGCCCGCAGACCTGGGAGCAGCGCAAGTGGCGCCGCATCGAGAATTCGCGGCCCTTCGCCAACTCGGCGCCGGGGCATCTGCGCGCCTGAGGCAACGCACTCCGCAATGAAAAAACCCGGCCGAGGCCGGGTTTCTTGTCCGAGTCGGAAAGACTCAGGCTGCCTTCGGAGCGGCCTTGGCCTTCTT
>Ga0073899_10003341_pt1 | contig 14218 bp, 8 predicted proteins | sample KloWWTmetaKNB5Ph_FD_88975 | JGI IMG/M metagenome (GOLD analysis project Ga0073899, IMG submission 88975) | Active sludge microbial communities from Klosterneuburg, Austria, studying microevolution and ecology of nitrifiers - Klosterneuburg... | ecosystem: Engineered > WWTP > Aerobic digester >... | reverse complement strand
CGCCCTCGCCCGCCGCCGGCCGCTCGAACCGCACCACCGCGGCGCCCGGGTAGCGCAGCTCCTCCTCGATCGTGACCTCGACCGGGGCGTCGCCGTGGTTGGCCACCGAGTACAGGATCTCATCGACGACGTGGCGATCGTCGCGGGCCAGCTGGCGCTTGTGGCGATAGCCGATCAACGTCGCCGAGCTGGCCAGCGGCACCCGCGCCGCGACCGGCGGCTCGAGCGCCGGGGCCGGCAGGGTCGCGCGCACCCGCCGCGTGGCGTCGCCGTCGAGCACCACCTCGAGCGGGCCGGCGACGTCGGTCGGCGCCGGCGCCAAGGCCAGCTCGCGCCACACCAGGCCGTGCGATCCGGCGTGCCAGTACTCGCCGGCCGGCGGCTCGTCGGCGCTGCCGAGCGCGCCGCGGTACACCCAGCCGGCCCGGGCCGGCCGCGCGGTGGTGGCGCCGGTGACGACCACCGGCCCGCCGCCGATCGTCAACTCGCCGCGCCAGGCCTCGGCCGGCGCGAACGGCCCGTCGGGCAGCCCGGCCACCAGCCGCACCGTCGCGGCGCGCGGCGTGGCCAGGCCCGGCGCGACGATCGTGTAGCGCGGGGTCAGCGGCGCCGCGGTGATCGCCGCCTCGCCGCGCAGCTCGACGCGGTAGCTGGCCGACCAGCCGAAGCCCGGGCTGGCGTAGCCCAGCCGCACCAGCTGGCGGCCCGGCGCGCCGCTGGTGACGTGGCAGCGCAGCCCAGGGTGATCGTCGTCGAGGCGGATCGCCGCCACCCCGGCCAGCGGCACGGTGCGGGCCTGGCCGCCGGCCAGCCCGACGGTCAGCGACCGCGGCCGCGCGCTCACCACCGGTCCCAGCACCCGATCGCCGCCCGGCGTCTCACCGCGCACCACCTGCCCCACCGTCGGCGCGGTCGCGAGCGCCTCGCCGCCGCCGTCGACCAGCGCGCCCGCCTCGACCTCGCCGAGCGCGTCGTCGGCGACGATCGTCACCGGCGCGCCGACCGCGAGCAGCGTCCCCGCCACGACCTCGCCGCCGGCGACCGTCACCTGGACGCCGCGGCCCAGCGCCGCCGGCAGCTCGCCGGTGCCGCGGGTCACGCCGGCCGGTCGGCACGCCGACGCGGTGAGCGCGCCGCGGCCGTCGACGGCGGCCAGCACCACCGAGTCCAGCTCGACGTCGGCCGCCACGTCGGGCAGGTCGATCCAGCCGTCCGCAGGCACCGCGATCCAGCGGCGATCGTCGACGAAGGCCCGGCCGGCGCCGGTGGCGCGATCGACGTGGATCGCGATCGCCAGCCCGGGGCTGACCGGCGGCCGCGCGCCGCCGCCGTGGACGCACGCGGCCAGCGCGACCGCGCCGACCGCGAGCCCGCGCGCGCCGCGCACCGTCACTCCTCCGCCGCCACCGTATCGGCGGCCAGCCGCGCGGCGTCGGCGACCGACACCTTGCCCGCCACCACGCCGGCCAGCCCGGCCAGCAGCGGCATCCGCACCCGCTTGCGCTCGGCGAGCCGCAGCGCCGTCACCGCCGCGCGCGCGCCCTCGGTGGGCCGGGTCGTCGCGGCCTCGCCGCGGGCCAGCGCCTGGCCGAACGCGTAGTCGGGATCGTCGGCGCTGGCGCCGCGCACCAGCAGGTTGCCCAGCCCCGCCAGCCCGGCGAACGTGCGCGCCTGGCCGCCGGCCGCCTCGAGCAGCCGCGCCGCCTCGGCCACCGCGCGGGTCACCAGCACCGCCCGCGGCCCGACGCCGACCTTGGCGCCGTCGGCCAGCCCGAGCGCGGCGGTGTACGCGCCGGCCAGCGCCGACGCCAGCTCGACGCCGATCACGTCGCGCGAGCCGTACAGCCGCAGCGCCGGCGGCAGGTTGAGCAGCCGGCGCGCCTCGGCGGTCACCTCGTCGAACGCCGACGCCACCACCATCGACGCGAACCGGCCGGCCGCCAGATCGCCGGGCAGCGCCGGCCCGGCCAGCACGCCCGCGCGCAGCACCGGCGTCGCGCGCTCGATCAGCTCGCTGACCCGGACGTCGTCGGGCGCGGCCAGCGCGCCGACCGCGTGCACGATCAGGTGGCTGCCGTCGACCACCGCGCCCAGCTCGATCAGCCGTGGGCCGACGTCGGTCGAGGTCACCGCGATCACCAGGAACCGCGCGGCGGCCGCCAGCTCGCGCGGCGACTCGACGACGCGCACCGCCTCGGGCACCACCACGTCGGGCAGCCGCGGACACCGCCGGGTGGTGGCGATGGCCTGCGCCACCGCCGGCGTGCGGGAGTACAGCACGACCGCGCGCCCGGCCCGGGCCAGCGCCACGGCCAGCGCGGTGCCGAAGCTGCCGGCGCCGACGATGCCGACGGTGTCGCCCTTGGTCGCGGTCACGGCCGCGCCTCCACCGGCAGGTGGGCCAGCCGGTTCTGGTAGTAGTAGACGAGCGGCACGTCGCCGATCCGCACGACGTCGCCCCGGCGCTCGAGCACCGGGTGGCGGTGGTAGCTGCCCAGCGCCCGCAGCGCGTCGTCGAGCGTCGCGGCGTCGCCGGCGCTGGCCACTCGGTGGTGCAACCGCCCGGCGTCGGGGCGCGCCGCCAGCTGCGCGCGCAGCCCGCCCAGCCCGGCGATCACGTCGGCCACCGGCACCTCGCGGCCCGGCGGCAGCCGGGTCAGCCGGTAGATGTCGCGGGTGCCGGCCGCCGCGCACAGCCGATCGAACACCGCGCGCGCCACCACGGTGGTCGCGTGGAACACGCTCTCGCGCGGGAACGCCTGCACCAGCCGCCGGCCCAGGAGGCGCGTGTACTCGGCGTCGCGCTGCTCGTCGGCGCGGAACCGGCCGTCGGCGCCGACGAAGTAGCTGCGCAGATCGACCACCCGGCCGCTGCGATCGCGCGACTGGCCGTCGTCGTCGACGTCGTGGCCCAGCGGATCGAGCGGCCGGCCGAAGCGGATCACCACCGCGCCCTCGTGGACCAGGATCTTGCGCAAGAACTCGACGATCCGCCCCAGCCGCGAGAACTCGTCGTCGGTGATGATGTAGCGGCTCTTGCCGGTCTCGGCCAGGTAGTCCTGGATCAGCGTCTCGGCCTCGAGCACCAGCCGGTAGTTGATCGTCACCGGCACCACGTAGATGCGCTTGTGCGCGCCGCCCGCGGCGGCCAGGTTGCCGTAGGCGGTGACGGCGGTGCCCAGGAGCCCGAGCTTCAGGCTCGGCTCGATGACGTTGGAGCGGCAGCGGGTGCCGCCGGGGAAGAACAGCGAGTGGTAGCCGCTCTCGAGGAGGACCGTCGAGTACTCCTTGAGGATGTCCTTGTACAGCTCGAACCGCAGCCGCCGATCGACGCGGTACGCGCCGAGGTTGTGCATGAAGAACGAGATGAACGGGTTGGTGAACAGGTTCTTGCCGGCGCCGTAGGTCACCGGCGGCAGGCCGGCGCGCTCGAGCGCCAGCCCGATCACCACCGAGTCCATGTTCGACGAGTGGGTCGGGGTGACGACCAGCGTGCCGCGCTCGGCCAGCGCGCGCAGCTCCTCGAGCGGGCCCTCGACCTGGATCCGGCTATCGAGCTCGGCGAGCAGGCCGCCGACGCCGCCGGTCACGCTCTGCATCGGCGCGAACAGGAAGCCCAGCCCCGGGGTCAGCACCTTGGTCGCGAACCGGTACACCCGCGGATCGAAGTTGCCGACGATGTCCTTGCCGTAGTGCGCCACCAGGTGGCGCAGCTCGCCGGCCAGCGCCGCCGGCGACAGCCCGCCCAGCCGCCCGGCCAGCTCGCGCCAGCGCCCGGCGTCCTTGCCCGCCGCCTCGAGCCGCTTGATCTCGCAGACGCAGACGTCGTTGAGCACGTACTCGAGGGAGGCGTCGCCCCCGTCGGCCGCACGCGCGGTGATGCGCTCGACGACGCGGCGCTCGACCTCGCGCAGCACGCGCTCGCGGTCGGCGTTGAAGCCGTCGAGGCGACTGCGGGCCTCGAGCACCGGCCGATCGCTCGCCATGCACTACTCATACACCGGGGCCATCGACTCTGCCGATCGGCGCCCACGCAATTTCGGGGGCCGGTCGCCCAGCCCCCCTCGCTCCTGGCGTAGCCAGCGAGCCTCCCCCCGGGACGATTTCGTCCATCCCCCCTAGCCGGCCGCCGCGGCCGTGTTAAGGTCGCTCCACGCGCGGCGCTCGTGCTGGGTACGAGCGACGCGACGGATCGCCCGCCGGGCTCCCGGCAGTGCATCCAACCACTCGACAGACCATGGGATTGCCATGGCGGCAGTGGGGCGCGGCTCGAGCATCTGTGGCTTGAGCCGACCCAGGCGAAGGCCAGGATCGATGGCAACGAGCAAGCGGACCAAGACCGGCGCGGCCGGTCCCACCAAGGCAGCCAAGGCGGCGCCCACCAAGGCGACCAAGCCGGCGGCCCCACGCTCGCGCAAGCGCGCCGAGCCGGAACCGGAGCCCGCGCCCGAACCCGTCGCCGCTGCCCCCACGCCGGCGCGATCATCGCGCAGCAAGAAGGCCGCCGAGCCGCCGCCGCCGCCGGCCCCCGCCGCCCCGCCGAGGCCCCGCCTCGCCGAGGTCAACCCCGACACCTTGCTGGCGCTCGGGCGCGAGGTGCTCGGCATCACCGACTACCGCCCCGGTCAGCGCCAGGCCATCGAGCACATCCTCGCCGGCAAGGACGTGATCGCGGTGATGCCCACCGGCTCGGGCAAGTCGCTCCTGTACCAGCTGCCGTCGCTGGTGTTGCCGGGCCTGACCGTCGTCGTGTCGCCGCTGATCGCGCTGATCAAGGATCAGGTCGACAAGATGGTGGCCAAGGGCGTCGCGGTGGTGCGCATCGACTCGACGCTGACCACCCGGCAGCGCCGCGAGATGGACGCGCTGGCGCGCGCGCCGGGCGGCAAGCTGCTCTTGACCACGCCCGAGCGCATGGCCGACCCCGACTTCCGCACGTTCCTGCGCGAGTGCGCCGGGACGATCGGCGTGTCGCGGTTCGTCGTCGACGAGGCCCACTGCGTCTCGCAGTGGGGCCACGACTTCCGGCCGGCGTACCTGTCGCTGCGCAAGGCGCTCGAGGACGTGGGGCGGCCGCCGGTGCTCGCCACCACCGCCACCGCGCCGCCGCACGTCCGGCTCGACATCGTCGAGCAGCTCGGCATCGACACCGCCGAGATCGTCACCACGACCTTCGATCGCCCCAACCTCCACTACGAGGTGATCACGTTCCCGGGCGAGGACGACAAGGTCAAGACGCTGGTCACGCTGCTCAAGAAGCTGCCGCGCCCCGGCATCGTCTACTGCGCGACGGTGAAGAAGGTCGAGGAGCTGCACGAGGCCCTGGCCCGCCACGGCATCCCGGTGGCGAAGTACCACGGCCGCCTCACCAAGACCGAGCGCGACGCCGAGCAAGAGCGGTTCATGGCCAGCAAGGACCTGGTCATGCTGGCGACCAACGCCTTCGGCCTCGGCGTCGACAAGAAGGACGTCCGCAACGTCCTGCACTACCACGTGCCCGGCTCCCTCGAGGCCTACGCCCAGGAGGCCGGCCGCGGCGGGCGCGACGGCAAGCCCACCCGCTGCGTGCTCTTGTTCTCGCCCGACGACGTGGCGATCCAGGAGTACTTCCTGTCGGGGACCTACCCGACCCGGCGCCAGGTCAAGGCGGTCTACGACTCGCTGTGCGCCTACGCCAGCCACACCGACGACACGCCCGCCAACGTCGCCAACGTCGCGCTCGGCGCGGGCGTCGGCGCGCAGCGCACCCGCACCGTGCTGTCCCTGCTCAAGGACGAGGGCTTCATCGTCGAGAAGGGCGACGGCGTCTACGAGCTGGCCGACCCGCCGCTGCCCGACGAGCTGCTGATGGAGAAGGCCCGGCAGTACGAGGGCCGCCGCATCGCCGATCGCCGGCGCCTCGACGCGCTGCTCCTGTACGTGAAGGTGCCGGGCTGCCGCAACCAGGCGATCCTCGACTACCTCGGCGAGGCCGGCGCGCCCGCGTGCGGCCGCTGCGACAACTGCCTGCGCTCGCGCGACGCGGCCCTGGCCGCCGCCACCGAGGCCAGCGCGCTCGGCGCGCGGGTCACCCGGCAGCTCGACGAGGAGGGCGCCGGCAACGACAAGCCCAAGCGGATCGTCAAGCACCGCGTGGTGCGCATCGATCAACCGCCGGCCGACGCCATCGCCGCGCCCGCGCCCGCGCCGCTGCCCCCGCCCGCGCCGGCCCCGGCGGTGCGCCGCCGCGCCGCCGAGGTCGCCCCCGCTCCCGTGGTGCGCGCCGCGCCCGCCGCCCCGCTGCCCGCGCCAGCGCCCGCGGTCCGCCGCCGAGCCGCCGAGCCCGCGCTGCCCGCGGCCGCCGCCCCGGCCGCCCCGAGCGCGGCGGCCCCGGCCGCCCCGAGCGCCGAAGCCGCGCCCGCCCCCGCCGTGCGCCGCGCCAAGGCCGCCACGCCGGAGCAGCCGGCCAAGCCCGACAAGCCGGGCGAGGACGACGAGCTCGAGGACGACGACGACCTCGACGACGACGAGCTGGACGATGACGAGGACGACGACGACCTCGACGACGATGAGGACGGCGACGACGACGAGGACGACGACGAGGACGACGACGACGACGATGATGACGACCTCGACGACGAGGACGACGACGACCTCGACGATGATGAGGACGACGACGACGAGGACGACGACGAGGACGACGACGACTACGAGGTGATCGACAAGACCGCCGCCGAGCTGGCCGAGGAAGGCCACGAGAGCGGCGGCGAGATCACCGTGCTGGCGCGCAAGCGGGTGCCCAAGCCGGCCCGCGTGCGCGCCCCGCGGCCCGAGGGCGCCAGCCCGCCGGGGGACGCCGATCGCTCGGCCGCCGCCGAGGCCCGCCGCCGCCGCCGTCGCCGCCGCCGGAAGCGCCGCAGCATGCTGCCCCGCCGGTCGGACTACACGACGCCGGTGCTGACGACCGCGACGCCGCCCACCGACGGCCCGCAGGTCACGGTGCTGCGCCGCGGCGCCGCGCCGCTGCCGGGCGGCCCGGTCATCGAGTACGTGCGCGGCCCGATGCGCATCAACATGGCGCCGGTGGCCTCGGCGGCCCCCAGCGACACCGCCGGCGTGGACCGCGGCCGCGGCCGTCGCCAGAACCGCTTCGACGGTCGAGGCCGGCCGCTGTCGGCCGCCGAGCGCCGCGCCGAGCGCCGCGCCGAGCGGCTCGAGAAGCGCAAGCGCCGCCGGCGGCGGCGCAAGGGCAACGCGCAGCTCGGCCCGAACGCCGAGGTGTCGTTCTTCTCGCCGATCGGCGGGCCGCGCGAACTGCCACCGCCGCCGGCCGAGGCCGGCCCGCGCCCGCCGCCGCCGATCGAGCTCGGCCCCGATGGCCAACCGCTGCCGCGCAAGCGTCGTCGGCGCCGACGGCGCGGCCGCGGCGGTCGGGGTCGCCCCGACTTCCGGCCGACCGACGGAGGGGCGCCACCGGCCGAGGCCGGCGCCGGCGCGCCCCCGGCGCTGCCGCCCGGCGACAGCGGCGACGAGTCGTAGCCCGCGCCTCCGCGCCCCGGGTTACACTCTCGGCATGCTGGCCGAGATCGGGACGATGCAGGTGCGGTCGCGCTCGGCGACCCGCGTGGTCATCGCGATGGGCTGGAGCACCGCGGTCATCGGCTGGGCGGTCCTGGCGATCGCGCTGTCCGCCGCGTTCGCGCTGGCGCCGACGTCGCGCTGGCTGGCGGGCGTGGCCTGCGCCGTATCGTTCGCCGCGTGGCTGGTCGCCACCGCGCGCCACCGCCTCGAGTTTGACCGCGACGACGGCGTCCTGCGGATCGAGCGCCGGATCGCCGGCCTCGGCACCCGCGCGGTCGTGCCGCTGTTCCACCTGCGCGCCGTCGTGGTGCGCCGCAAGCGCCACGGCGACGGCTTCGTCGCCGCGCTCGAGCGCCGCAACGGCGAGCCGATCGTGATCGACAGCGGCGAGCGCGCGGCGCCGCTCTACGAACTGGTGCGCACGATCGCCGACGTGACCGATCTTCGGCTGGTCTACGACACGACCGCGGCCTCGTGATCGTGACCGCGCCCGCCTGGGCGGTGTAGCCTGCCGGCCGATGCGCCGCTGCCTCGTACTCACCGTCGTCCTCCTCGGCTGCTCGACCAAGAAGGCCGCGCCGCCACCGCCCGAGGCCGAGGGGCCGCGCGGCACGCTGGTCGGCATCGACCCCGATCGCTGGGGCTGCGAGGTCGTCGCCACCGTCGCCGCCGTCGGCGAGGTCGTGGCCGGCCCGGTGCGCCAGATCGAGGGCTCGCTCGCGCCGCCCCGGGGCGTGCCCAAGCCGTGCAACTACGTCCTCGAGGCGCCCACCGGCGTCGAGGCGTGGACCTGGGACCTCGACTGCCGCAAGGGCGCGCTGGCCACCGCCGAGACGCTGTGGAAGCAGTACTCCGACCAGAACGCGGCGCTGGTGGCCGCGGCGTCCGACGCCGGCGAGGCCGAGCGCAAGGACGACGCCGGGGTGATCCACGCCCCGCCGCCGCCGGCGCAGGAGGTCGCGGTCGGCGCCAAGGGGCTCGACCACAACGGCCAGGCGCTGCTGTTCGTCGACGACGACACCCCGTGCTACGGCCGCATCGTCGGCCCCGACCCGGCGCGCCGGCTCGCGCTCGCGCAGCTGATCGCCAAGAACCTCCGCCCCGCGACCGCGCCGATGGAACCCCGCGCCGCCGGGAAGTAGCCGCCCCCTCTGCCTGGTTGCACCCCCATGCGCACGCTGCTCCTGTCCGCCGTCCTGGCGCTCGCCGCGACGCCGGCACTCGCCGGCCCCCAGGCCGCCCTGCCGGTCGAGCACTACCGCCTGGCTAACGGCCTCGAGGTCATCCTCGCGCCCGACCCGAGCGTCACCAGCGCGATGGTCGAGGTCTGGTACCACGTCGGGTCCAAGGACGAGGTGCTCGGCAAGTCGGGCTTCGCCCACCTGTTCGAGCACCTGATGTTCGAGGGCAGCAAGCACGTGCCCGAGGGCCAGTTCGACGTGCTGCTCGAGAGCGCCGGCGGCTGGAACAACGGCACCACCAACAACGACCGCACCACCTACTTCGAGCAGGTGCCGGGCAACCAGCTGCCGCTCGCGCTGTGGCTCGAGGCCGATCGCATGGCCGGCCTGTGGGACGCGATGAACGCCGACGTCCTCGCCAACCAGCGCGACGTCGTCAAGAACGAGCGGCGCCAGAGCTACGAGAACCGCCCCTACGGCGTCGCGGCGTTGACGATCCAGCAGGCGCTGTGGCCCAAGGGCCACGGCAACTGGAACCTGACGATCGGCACGATGACCGATCTCGACGCCGCCAGCCTGGCCGACGTCGAGGCGTTCTGGCGCACGTACTACGTGCCGTCCAACGCGACGCTGCTGGTCGCCGGCCGCTTCGATCCCGCCGCGACCCGCGCGCGGATCGAGCGGCTGTTCGGGTGGATGCCGACCAAGCCGGCGCCGGCCGGGCGCACCCTCGACGCGCCGGTCGCGCCGCTGGCACAGCAGGTCGCGCTCGAGGCCACCGACAAGGTCGCGGTACCCAAGGTCATCGTCACGGTGCGCGCCCCCGAGGCCAGCGCCCCCGGCCTGGTCGACCTCGAGGTCGCGACCCAGATCCTCGGCGGCGGCAAGACCAGCCGGCTGTACAAGCGGCTGGTGTGGAAGGACCGGCTGGCCACCGACGCCTACGCGTACCTCAACCCGCAGTTCCTCGGCAGCGAGCTGCAGATCGAGGCGGTGGCGCGCCCCGGCGTGACCGCCGAGGCGCTGCGCGCGGCGCTGCTCGACGAGGTCGCCGCGTTCACCGCCGCGCCGCCCAGCCCGGCCGAGGTCGAGCGCGCGCGCCGGTTGATCGAGGTCGGCCTGCTGTCGACGCTCGAGAACCTGGCCTCGCGCATCAACCAGCTCGCCGACTGGGCCGCGTACTTCGGCGACCCCGACCACCTCGCCGAGACCCAGGCCGCGCTGGCCGCGGTGACGCCGGCGTCGGTGGCCGCCGCCGCCGGGCGCTGGCTGCGCGTCGACGCCGCGGTGGTCATGGTGGTGCGGCCCGAGCCGGCCGCCGCGGCCGGAGGTGCCCCGTGAAGCGCGTCGCCGTCGCCGCGCTCGCGATCGCCGCCTGCTGCCCGACGCCGCCGCGCGCCGCGTCGCCCTCGATCGCCACCCGGCCGCCCCCGGTCGAGCCCGGCCCCACCCAGCCGACGCCGCCGCCGGCCCCGCCGCCGCTCGACTGGAGCGCCGCCGGCGTCGACTGGACCGCACCGCCGCCCGCCGATCCCGAGGTGGCGTTCGCGCCGCCGGTGCCGACCGAGCTCCGGCTCAGCAACGGCGCCCGGGTGCTGGTGGTCGAGAACCATCGCCTTCCGCTGGTCAGCGTGCGGATCGCGATCGAGTCGGCCGGGGCCCGCAGCGATGGCGCCCTGCCCGGCCTGGCCGCGCTGACCGCCGATCTGCTCGACGAGGGCGCCGGCGCCCGCTCGGCGCTCGAGCTGCCCGAGGAGCTCGCGCGGCTGGGCGCGTCGCTCACCGTCGGCGCCGGCGCCGACGCCACCGAGCTCACCCTCGACACGCTGGCCGCGACGCTGGGCCCGTCGCTGGCGCTGACCGCCGACGTGCTGATGCGGCCCCGGCTCACCGCCGACGACTTCGCGCGGATCAAGGCCGAGCGCCTCGCCGATCTCGCGCTGCGCGTCGATCAACCCACCGCGATCGCGCGGCTGGTGTTCAACCGCGTGGTCTACGGTCGCCACCCGTACGCGCCGCCGATCGAGGGCGAGGTCGCGACGGTCGGCAAGATCCAGGCGGCCGACGTCACCAAGTTCTTCCGCGCCCACTACGGCCCGGCCGCGGCGACGATCGTCGTGGTCGGCGACGTGACCGTGGCCGACGCCCGCGGCGCGCTCGAGGCGGCGCTCGGCCGGTGGACCGGCAAGGCGGCCCGGCCCAAGCGCCCGGCCGCGCCGGCGGCCGCCGCGCCCACGCTCGCGTTCATCGATCGGCCCGGCGCCCCGCAGAGCGTCGTCGCGCTCGGCCGGCTCGGCCCCGACGCCACCGACCCGGCGCAGGCCGCGCACGACCTGGTCAACACGGCGCTCGGCGGCAGCTTCGCGTCGCGGCTCAACAGCGCGCTGCGCGAACAGAAGGGCTACACCTACGGCGTCGGCTCGCAGTTCATCCGCAACCAGTGGGCCGGCACCTGGCGGGTGTTCTCGCAGATCCGCACCGACGTCACGGCGCCGGCGATCAAGGACGCGCTGGCGATCATCGCCGCCACCGCCGGCGCGCCGCTGCCGGCCGAGGAGCTGGCCAAGACCAAGGCGCTGATCATCCGCGGGCTGCCGCAGGGCTTCGAGACCAACGCCGGCATCGCCGGCGCCTACCTCGGGCTCGCGCTCGACGGCCGGCCGCTCACCTACTACCGCGACCTCCCCGCGGCGCTGGCCGCGGTCACCGGCGACGCCGGCCAGCGCGCCGCCGCCGCGGCGTGGCACGATCTGACGATCGTCGTGGTCGGCGACTGGGCGGCGGTCGGCGCCGACCTCGCCGCGCTCGGGCTGCCGATCGTGCGCTACGACGCCGACGGCCACGCGCGCCCGTGACCACCGGCGGCGGCGAGCTCGCGGCGCAGGCCCGCCTGGCCGCGCCGCTGGCGGCGCAGCAGGTCGGCATGGTCGCGATGGGCGTGGTCGACACCGCGCTGCTCGGCCGCTTCGACGCCGACGCGATGGCCGGCGCCGGCATCGGCACCGCCCTGCTGTTCGCGCTGTCGTGCCTCGGCATCGGCGCGCTGCTCGGGCTCGACCCGCTGATCGCGCAGGCCATCGGCGCCGGCGAGCGCGCGCGCACGCCGCGGCTGCTCGCGGTCGGCGTGCGCGTGGCCGTGCAGCTCGGGCTGGCGCTGACGCTGGTGGTGCTGGCGGCGCCGGTCGCGCTGCGGCTGGGCGGCGTCGATCCGGCGGTCGCGGGCCACGCGGCGGTGTACATCTACGCCCGCGCGCTGGGCGTCGTGCCGATGCTGGTGCAGGTGGCGCTGCGCGCGTTCTTGCAGGCCCACGGCCACACCCGCCCGATGCTGGTGGCGGCGATCGTCGGCAACGTCGCCAACGCGGTGCTCGACTGGATCCTGATCTTCGGCGACGACGGCCTCGCCGACCTCGGGCTGCCGCGGGTCGGGCTGCCGCCGCTGGGCGCGCTGGGCGCCGCGCTCGCGACCACCGCGGTGACGTTCGTGCTGCTGCTCATCTACGCCCGCGCGATCGCCGAGGTCCGGCGCGGGCTGCCGCCGCCGCTCGCCGCCGAGCCGCCCGCCGCGATCCGCCGCGCGATCCTGCGCCTCGGCGGGCCGATCGGCCTGCAGCTGTTCGCCGAGGTCGCGGCGTTCGCGCTGGCCGCGGTGCTGGCCGGCCGGCTCGGCGCGGTGCCAGCCGCGGCGCACCAGATCGCGCTGCAGCTGTCGAGCGTGTCGTTCGCGATCGCGCTCGGCATCGGCGGCGCGGCCGCGACCCGAGTCGGGCTGGCGATCGGCGCCGGCGACCACCACCGGGCCCGCCACGCCGCGCTGACCTCGCTCGGGCTCGGCGCGATCGTCATGTCGTCGTCGGCGGCGTTGTTCGTGCTGGCGCCCGGGCCGCTGGCCGCGCTGTTCGGCGCCCGGGTCGAGGTCGCCGCCAGCGCGGCGACGCTGGTGCAGATCGCCGCGGTGTTCCAGCTTTCCGACGGCGCCCAGGCCATCGCCGCGGGCGCGCTGCGCGGCGCCGGCGACACCCGGGCCGCGTTCGTCGCCAACCTGATCGGCCACTACGCGATCGGCCTGCCGGTGGCGCTGCTCGCCGCCTTCACGCTCGACCAGGGCGCGCCCGGCCTGTGGTGGGGCCTGACCGCGGGCCTCACCGGCACCGCGATCGCGCTGCTGGCGCGGCTGGCGTGGCTGACCCGCCGCCCGGTCGCGCGGGCGACGATTGGCTGACCGGGCGCGGCCGGCCGATGTTATGAGGCGGGGATGGGACCTCGCCTCGCCGCCGTGGGGATCGCGCTCGCGCTCGTCGCCTGTGGTGACGACGGCGGCGGCGCCCCCGACGCTCGCCCGACCGGCACCGCCCGCGTCACCGTCAGCCGCTACGACCTCGACTTCGATCTCGGCGCCCGCGCCGGCACCGCCCGGGTCACGCTGCGGCTGGTCGACGCCGGCGACTGCGTGCAGCTGTCGTCGCGCAACCCCGGCGTCGATCTGGCGTCGGTGACGCTGGGCGACGCGCCCGCCACCGCCACCACCGACGGCTTCACGCTCACCGCGTGCGGCGCCGGCTGGGCGGCCGGCACCGAGGTCGTGCTCGGCGCGGCGCTGACGCTGGCGCCCGGCACCTGGACGCCGAGCCAGGTCGGCTTCTCGGTCACCAACGACGCCGGCGGCAAGCCGCTGACCTACCTCTTGTCGTGGGTGCAGCAGTGCGATCGCCTGCTGCCGTGCGACGCCAGCCCCGGCGTGTTCGCGCGCTACGCCTTCACGATCCACCACGCGGCCGACACCACCGTGCTGTGCCCGGGCCAGCGCACCGCCGCCGCCGACGTCACGACCTGCGCGTTCGAGCACGACGGCGGCCCCACCTACTCCACCGTCGGCGTGATCGCGTCGCCGTCGTGGACCACCACCGACCTCGGCGACTGGGGCGGCGTCCGCGCGACGCTGTTCGATCGCCCGGGCTCGGGCATCGCGCCGCGGCTCGACGCCGCGTACCACCGCGCCTTCCTGGCGTGGATGGTGGCGCGCTTCGGCCCGTACCCCTACGGCGGCGAGCTGCGCGTCGCCAGCGGCCCCACCTACTGGAGCGGCTTCGAGCACCCCGGCAACATCGTGCTCGCCGACGCGCTCGGCCGCACCACCAACTCGGCGTACACCCGCCCGGTCGGCCACGTCCTCAACCACGAGCTCGCGCACCAGTGGGCCGGCGATCAGACGACGCTCGCCGGCACCTACGACTTCGTCTGGAAGGAGGCGATGGCCGAGTACCTGGCGTTCGCCTACGAGGACGAGACCGAGCCGGCGGTGGCGCTCGCGACCGCCCAGGCGTGGAAGAACTTCTCGGTCGGCGCCGGCTATCACCCGGTGCCCGAGGACGCACCGCGGCCGGCGCTGCTCCAGTACTACGGCGAGGTCTACGGGCCGGGGCCGATGATCCTGTTCCGCCAGCTCGAGGCGCTGACGTCGCGCGCCGCGGTGATCG
>Ga0073899_10003340_pt1 | contig 14221 bp, 12 predicted proteins | sample KloWWTmetaKNB5Ph_FD_88975 | JGI IMG/M metagenome (GOLD analysis project Ga0073899, IMG submission 88975) | Active sludge microbial communities from Klosterneuburg, Austria, studying microevolution and ecology of nitrifiers - Klosterneuburg... | ecosystem: Engineered > WWTP > Aerobic digester >... | reverse complement strand
GACCGAGTTCGCGGGCGCGGGGCCCGGGGGCGGCGACTCGACGATCTACAACCCGTCCTGGGACCAGACCGCCTTCGTCGGCCTCGACCCGACCCTCGCGGTGTCGACGCTCAACGACCAGGGCCTGGCGAGCTGCTTCGACCTCTTCCAGTGCTCCTGGAACCACCCGCTGGTGTTCCCGCTGCTGCTCGAGTTCCTGCCGCCGCCGGTCGGGGTCGAGGCGCTCGACTTCTACATCGACCTGCCCTCGTATGCGGCGCAGATCGATCTGATGAAGTGGAACGACGGGGCCGAGTTCTCGGCCGCGCTGCTGGACCGCGTGATCGAGCCCGGCATGCACGCCGACGAGCTGCTGACCACGTGGCCGTATCTGACGCGCCTGTACACGACGATCTCGCCGGCGGAGATGATGGAGGACCCGATCTTCCATCAGAACCCCGACCTCGCCGACGTGCCGAACCTGCGCACCGCCGATAACTACGTGCTGTGCAACGCGGACAGCGTGGTGACCCTGCCCGACGGGCGCGAGTTCTACATCCCCGGCGGCGGCCCCTGGCCGGAGATCCCCGGCGAGGAGTGGTTCGCGGAGGAGGTCCAGACGGTCGCGCTCAAGGGCGCGCCGATGACCCTCGTCAACAACACGGCGGCGATCAATCAGAAGCTGAGCGAGTGGAACCTGTCGCACGGCTGGCCGCGCGTGCCCGGTGACAGCGACGGCGTGCCCACGACCAGCGAGAGCGACGGCGCGACCTCTGGTGGCACCGGCACCGGCGGCGGTAGCGAGAGCGACTCGGCGACCACCGCCGGCCAGGGCGGCGACTCGGGCTGCGGCTGCCGCAGCACGGAGCCGCAGGGCCCGGTCTGGCTCGGCCTGTCGGTGCTCGGCCTGCTCGGCCTGCGCCGGCGCCGGGCCTGAGCCGGATCCGCAGGGCTGGCCCAGGCGGGCGGCCCATGAGCCAGACGGGTTCGGTCGCGGTGCGCGACCGGGCCCGTCTTTACATGTTGGCGACGCGGTGGACGAGCCACCAGAGGTTCGCGGCGTGCTGCTCGGGCATCTCGCGGCGGACCGCGCGGAGGTTGTTGCACAGGGTCTCGAGCGCGCGGTCGAGGGCGACGGCCTTGCGCTGCTCGACCTGGACGGCGTAGCCGATCGGCTGCCACGAGGTGCCCCAGGGGATCTGCCAGCACATCAGGCGCTCGCCGGGCTTGACCAGCTGGGAGGCGTTGCGGTCGAGCGCGGTGACGGGCTCGTCGCGCAGCAGGTCACGTCCGCGCATGCGGTGCTTGCCGACGTGCACGTCGTCGATGCTCATCACCACCAGGCGGGCCTGCAGGCAGGCGTCGAGGGCCGCCTTCTGCCGGCCCTCGACGGGGAGGCCCGAGTCGGCGAAGAGGTCGATGACGCGGATGCCCTTCGGGTCGCGGTAGGTGTAGAGGAAGAAGCTGTAGAAGGCGGTGCGGATGCCCGGGTTCTCGCGCTCCTCGGCCGTGGCGGCGCCGTAGAAGCCCTGGGCGACGGCGTTGACCAGCGGGCCGAGCCGCCGGTTGGCGAAGGAGGCCAGCATGCTCTCGACGCGCTCGAAGTCGGGGCGCTCATAGCGGCCGAACTTCGGGGTGGCCGGCGTGGGCTCGGCGCTGGTGCGCGGGGTGGCGGCGATCTGCGGCCTGGGCCGCGAGGTCTCGAGCAGGCGCTGCTCCTCGGTGGAGATCGGTCCGGTGCCGCGGCGCTTGCGGCGAGAGCTGCTGGTCTTGTCCGCGTCGTCGTGGGTCTCGGTCATGGCAGGGTCGGGCTCAGAAGTGGCACACGCCGTCCTCGCAGCGGGTGCATTGTTCGTTCGAGGTGCAGTCGGCGCAGACGCCGTCGCTGCGCACGCGCGGGACCGCGAGCGCGAGGCTGATGTTCGGCGCGAGGGGCTCGGGGGCGGCGGCGTTGGAGAAGCAGGGGCCCTTGCCGTCGTCGTCGGTGGCCCAGGCCTCGACCTGCAGATCGTAGCGGGTCCCGCCCTCGAGGGTGCTCCACACCAGGTCGCTGGTGTTGCGGATCCGGTCGAATTCGCTGCACACGTCCTCGACGGGGAAGGGCACCTCGTCGAGCGTGACCTGGTCGCTGGGCTGACCGTCGACGAGCAGGGTGACGCGGGTGGTGCCGAGCACGAGGTCGCCGAGGTCGACGAGGCTGGTGGGGTCGCAGGGGCGGGCCAGCGGCGCGTCGGGGTAGGGCAGGTACTGGATCGAGAACGGGAGCGGGCCGCGAAACGGCGGCTCGGCGAGGAAGGACGCGATCGAGAAGTCGACGACGATCGGGACCAGCGCGAAGCCGGTCTGACCGATCGTGAAATTCGCGTTGTTGGGGTCGGTCAGGGGTTCGGTGACGGGGACCCCGTCGCGGTCGAGGCCCTCGACCATCCAGCTGTGCTCGCCGGGCGGGAGGTCGGCGCTGAACGACTGCACGGTGGTGGTGCAGGGGATCGTGCGGGCGCCCGCGCCGTCGCCGTCGAGGGTGATGCGGAAGCTGGCGAGGCCGAGGCCGTTGCAGGTGGCGCGCGGGTTGTCGCCGCCGAGCAGGGTCGCCTCGAAGGTGAAGAGGGCGCCCGAGAGGTCGAGGTCTTCGCGGGTCTGGCCGTCGCGACAGGGTGGATCGGACAGGTCGACGGAGCCGTCGTTGTCGTTGTCGATGCCGTCGGCGCACTCGTCGGCGCCGATCAGGCGGAAGCCGCTCACCAGCGCGCCCTCGCCCTTCTCGCGGACGACGACCTTCTGGCCGTCGCGCGCGAGCACCGGCTCGGGGTCGTTCGGGTCCTCGGGGTTGGGGTCGGGGCGGGTCAGGCCGCGGCGGGTCAGGCCGAGCACGGTGACGTAGTAGTCGCCGGGGCTGAGCTCGGGGCCCGGGGCGGCGCCGTCGGCTCGCTCGAACTCGTCGGGGAAGCAGGGGAACTCGCGGCGGTCGACCTCGGTGCCGTCATCGGTGAGGGTGACGACGCGGACCGAGCTGAGGCCGAGCTCGCTGCACTGTCGGACGGAGCGGAGGGCGCGGTCGGCCTCGGCTTCGGTCCTGCCGACCTGCCAGCGGAGCACGAAGCTGGAGTCCTCGGCGCAGGCCGTCGTGGCCAGCGTGAGGGCGGCGACGGAGAGGAGGAGTGCGCGCGCCATTCGTGCGTGTCTAGCCGGCGCAGCCGGGCTTGGCAAGGTCGACGGCGAGGGCTGCGCCGTCCTGGTCGACGAGGAAGTCGAGTTCACAGCGACGGCCGTCGACGTCGAGGCGCAGGAGATAGGCGCCGCGGTCGAGGTCGGCGAAGCTGTGGGGGCCGTCGGAGAGGCTGGCGCACGGAATCGGGCTGCCGACGAGCAGGCCCTGCTGGCTGCGCAGGGCGTTGCGATAGCGGTCGGCGGCGGGGTCGGGGTCGAGGAGGTCGGCGGCGGGGTCGGCGTAGAGGATCTCCAGAGTGAGCTGCTCGCAGGCGGCGGCGCCGCTGAGGTCGAGGGTCCATGGCAGGAGCGGGGTGCGCAGCTCCTGCTCGACGAGGAGGATCGTGTCGGCCGCGACCTGCAGGGTCTGCTGGCTGGTGCCGAGCAACGCGCCGTCGTCGAGGTCGCGGGTCGCGGCGAACCAGCGCAGGTCGAGCCGATAGCGGCCCTCGCGCAGGTCGATGAAGATCTCGGGGAGATCGGCGACGCGGGCGGCCGATGGGGGGTTGCCGGCCGCGCAGGCGAAGCTGAACGTCCGATGCCGTCCGTCCGCGTCGAGGTCTCGCAGCTCGGCCTCGACCCGACCCAGGCGTGCGCCCGCGCAGCTGCGCAACCGCGCGGGGTCCGACGCCGGGGCGTCGGCCCGGTTGCCCTCCGGCGCCGCCCACAGCAGCTCGATGCCGGTCGCGCCGGGGTCCGGTAGCACGCATGCGACCTGTCCGAATAGACAGGTCGCAAGAGCCAGGCCCGCGGCGCGAGGGCTCAGGGGCTGGCGGCGCAGGTCGGGTCGGGGGTGCAGCATGCGTCGAGGTCGAGGCGAGGGCGGCCGCCTGCGATGCTCTCCCGGATGTTATCGAGGCCGAGGACGAGCAGGTAGACCTGGAGGTCGGTGACGAGGCCGGCCTCGACGGTGCGACGGCGCGGGCCGGGGACGAGGGCGCAAGGGGGGGTGAGGGCGCAGCCGCAGGCGCCGTCGCGGGGTGCGGCCACGAGGTCGACGACGATGTCGTAGGGCGAGTCGATGCGGGCCGGGACGGTGGAGAAGCCGCGGGCGGCGCTGCAGTCGTAGCGGAGGTCCTCGACCTGGCAGGCGGGGTCGTCGCAGCCGGCGGCGCAGTCGGGGTCGCACAGGCGCAGGCGCAGCTCGAGGTCGTAGGAGGCGGCTTCGGCGTCGGGGGCGAGCTTGCCGGAGAAGTCGCAGGTGTCCGCGAGGACGCCGAAGGGGGCGACGGTGGTGCCGGCGCGGTCGACGAGTGTCCAGTTGAGCTCGATCTGCCCGTGCTCGCGGTCGCAGGCGGCCTGGCCCCCGAGGCCGAGGATGAGGCCGAGGATGAGCGCGCGGGCGAGGCCGCTGCGCCCGGTGGGCATGCCCGGTGGCATGAAAGCGAGCCTGGGGCGCGCGGCGATCACGGGCGCAGGATAGCAGGGGGTCCGGTCGGGAGGGAGCGGGCATTGCCGACGGATCGCCCGCCCGGCGCGGGTTTGACGGGGAGCCGACGGGCCGTGTAGCCTGCCCCCGTGCTGGCCTCTCCCGTGTCCCTGCTCGCAGAAGTCGACGTCTTGCACCTGATGTTCGGTGGCAGCGGCGCCGTGTTCATCGTGGCGATCATCTTGACGGTGTCGCTGGCGCTGGCGCTGTTCGTCATCTTCTACAAGCTGGTGGCGATCAGCCAGGCGCAGTCGCAGTCGATCACCTTCCTCGACCGGTTCTGGGAGAGCAAGCGGCTCGACGACATCTTTCGCGTCGCCGAGACGCTGAAGTACAGCCCGCTGGCGGCGATGTTTCGCGCCGGCTACATCGAGCTGTCGAAGGTGAAGAAGGGCCAGGTCCAGCAGAGCGAGTCGGGCACGATGCACGACAAGATGGACGGCCTCGAGAACATCGAGCGGGCGCTGGCGCGGGCCAAGGTCAGCGAGACCACCAAGCTCGAGAACCTGCTGCCCTTCCTGGCCACGGTCGGCTCCGCGGCCCCCTTCGTCGGGCTGTTCGGGACGGTGTGGGGCATCATGGAGGCGTTCACGAAGATCCAGGTGGCCGGCAAGGCCGACCTCGCCAGCGTGGCCGGTCCGATCGGCGAGGCGCTGATCGCCACGGCGGCGGCGCTGGCGGCGGCGATCCCGGCGGTGGTCGCGTACAACTACTTCAACCGGCGCGTGAAGGTCCTGGGCGCGGAGATGCAGACCTTCGCCAGCGACTACCTCAACATCGTCAAGCGCCACTTCTTTTAGGCCGCGATGTCCTCTCATCTTCTCGACGACGGCTTAGGGGGCGGGGACGGCCCGGTCGCTGGCATCAACGTCACGCCGATGGTCGACGTGATGCTGTGCCTGTTGATCATCTTCATGGTCTCGGCGCCGCTGCTGGGTCCGCAGGCGCCGATGGAGATCAGCATCCCGCGGGCGGTCGGCAGCGCGGTCGCGGAGGAGCAGTTCCTGCTGACGACGATCTCGGTCGACAAGAACGGCGGCGTGTTCCTCGGGACGGTCGCGCTCGCCAGCGACCCGGTGACTCTGGCCGCCGAGCTCAGCAACAACGCCAAGCTCAAGGCCGATCAGATCGCCTTCATTCAGGGGGACGAGAACATTTCCTTCGATCGGATCGTTGATGTCCTGGTCGCGCTGCGGACGGCCGGCGTGTCCAAGGTCGGCTTCTTGACCGATCCGAGGGCCGAAGCCGCGCCCGCCAAGTAGGGGCCCGGCGCGCGAGGAATAGCCATGACTGACGAAATCAAGGTCCGCACCGTCCCCGCGCTGCTCTCGCCGTTCGCGTCGTTCGCCCGCGAGTTCGGCGACATCCTCCGCAACCCGCTCGCGTTCTTCGGCGGCATTTTTGGCACCGGGCTGTTCGCGGGCGGGGTCGCCGCGCTGGTGCTGTTCGGGCCGAAGTTCGAGGGCCGCGCCGAGGCGGCGGACGACGACGACGTGCTCGAGATGGAGTTCATGCCGGGCGCGCTGGTCCGCAAGGGCGAGAAGATGGACCCGATGACCATCCCGGAGAAGATCATCGTCGAGGAGACGGTCGCGGCCGCGGCCGAGGTCGAGGCGAAGATCACCAAGGACGAGAAGGCCGTCCCGAACCCCGACCCTCCGAAGGCGGACAAGCCCAAGGACAAGGTCAAGGCGACCGAGGCGCCGGACCCGAACAAGAAGGGCGCGAAGGAGTCCGACAAGAACCGCGAGGGCAACAAGCAGTACGACACTGACTTGCCGACGGTGAAGGACCTCCCCGGCGACCCCTTCGGCTCGCCCAACGGCTGGGCCGACATGGCGAAGGACGGCGACCCGTGGGCGACGGCCGTGCTGGGCGCGCTCAACGGCATGAAGGTCGGCGCGTACGGGGCGCAGGGGAAAGCCGCGACCTACAAGTTCCAGCTGGTGGTCTGCGCCGACGGCACGGTCGATCGCATCAAGGTGACGCAGCCCTCCGGCGACGCCCAGCTCGACGGTCAGATCAAGAACGCGGTCGAGTCGCTCAAGCTGCCGAAGGCGCCGGCGAACATCGCCCAGCAGCTGGCCGGCAAGTGCAAGCGGATCCCCTACGATTTCACGTGGAGCGCCAAGGGTGCTGGCGGCGTGGTGAAGTGATCCCCTCGGGCTCGGCGGGCCCGGGAAGACGCGTTGGGCTCCAGAGCTGCGGATGGCTCGCGGATGCGCTGCTGCGATAGCGCGGTAGTCGCGCGTTGCGGCCCGGGACGGCCGTCGCAGGGCGATGCGAGGGGTCGGGCGGAGGCAAACTTTTGCGCCGCGGGGGGTTTCATTGCAGCGGGGTGGCATGTATGGTCCTTCCGCCCACGGTCAGAGGTGTTTGAAGCCCATGAAGCGAACGCTGCTCGGAACCTCCATCCTCGCCACCCTCCTGCTCGCTGGCTCGTTCTACGCCGGCCAAACCCCAGCGATCGCCAACGCCGCCCCTGACACCAGCGTCGAGCTCGGCGGGACTGGTTTCCGCCTGTTGCGCCTCGCGGTGCCGGCGGACGGGCGGATCGGTGACATCCTCCGCAAGAACGCCACGATCTCGGGCGGCTTCGAGGTGATGGACCGGCGCTCCATCCCGGCCGGCCTGATCAAGGCCAGCGACTTCAATAAGAAGGGCTGGCAGGACATCGGCGCCGAGTCGGTGATCCTCGCCGACGAGGCCGGCGGGCAGTTCAAGTTTCGTCTATACGACCTCGGCTCGGGCGACAAGCCGGTGCTGTCGCGCGGCTACGCGGCCAATGACCCGCTCAAGGCCGCCAACCGGTTCATGAACGACGTCATCGAGCACTACACGAAGACGCCGGGCGTGTTCGGCTCGCGCATCGCCTTCGTCCGCACCAACCGCAACCCGACGGTGACGAAGAACGTCTACTCGATCGAGATGAACGGCGAGGCGGCGAGCGCGGTGACCAACAACCGCTCGCTCAACGTGTTGCCGTCGATCGGCCCGGGCGGCCAGGTCGTCTTCACCAGCTACGCCAAGCGGAACCCCGACCTGTGGATGAGCGCCGGCGGCTCGCTGTCGCGGATCTCGACCCAGCCGGGTCTGAACCTCGGCGGCGTGATGAGCCCCGATGGGTCGACGATCGCCCTGACGTTGTCGAAGGACGGCAACTCGGAGATCTATACGATCGACACCAGCGGCGGCATCAAGGCTCGCCTGACCAACAACGCCGCCATCGACGGCTCGCCGACCTGGAGCCCCGGGAGCAACCAGATCGCCTTCGTCTCGAGCCGCTCCGGCGGCCCACAGGTGTTCCGGATGGCCTCCAACGGCTCCGGCGCGGCCCGCCTCAGCAAGCAGGGCAACTACAACCAGACCCCCGACTGGAACCCCGGGCAGGGCGCGCGCGCCAACATGGTCGCCTACGCCGGTCGTGACAACAGCAACCGCTACGACATCTTCGCCGTCGACGTCGGCAGCGGCAAGCTGAGCCGCCTGACCCAGAACCCGGGCCGTAACCTCGACCCGAGCTGGTCGCCCGACGGCCGCATGATCGCGTTCCAGTCGACCGTCGGCGGCATCGTCGTCGCCAACGAGCAGGGCAATAATCAACAGCAGGTCGCCAAGGCCGGCACGACCCCCGACTGGGGCCCGCGCGCCAACTGAGCTGACGTGAGGGACATGTCCCGGAGACCCTGAGTCTTCGGGACATGCCGCGTTTAAGCGGGTCGAGCAGGGAGCAGGAGCGAGACATGAGCGAGTGGCGCGCCGTCATTGATATCGGCACCAACAGCGTGCTGCTGCTGCTGGCTCGGCGACGGGCGGACGGGACGCTCGAGGTCGCACGGGACCAGAGCACGATCACCCGACTGGGTCAGGGGGCCGGGGCGAGCGGGATGCTGGCGCCCGAGGCGATCGCCCGGACCCTCGAGTGTTTGAAGGGTTACCGCGAGGTGGCCGCGGCTGCGGGCGCGACGCTGACGGCGGTGACGACCGAGGGCGTGCGTATGGCGCGAAATCAAGCCGCGTTCCTGCAGCCCGCGGCCGAGCTGCTGGGGCAGCCGGTGCGGCTGCTCAGCGGCGACGAGGAGGCCGAGCTCAGCTACCTCTCGGTGGCGCGCGAGACCCCGGAGGGCGGGCCGCTGCGGGTGCTCGATATCGGCGGTGGTTCGACCGAGCTGGTGGTCGGCGAGGGCCTCGAGCTGCGCTCCGCGGTCTCGCACCCGGTGGGTTCGGTGCGGCTGACGGAGCGCGTGATCACGGCGGATCCGCCGACGGCGGCGATGGTCGCGGCGGTGCACGACGCGGCGCTGACGGCGTTTCGGGCGGGCCCGCCGGTGGCCCCGCATCCGGTGCTGCACGGGCTGGCGGGGACGGTGACGACGGTGGCGGCGCTGCTGCTGGGGCTGCAGGTCTATGATCGCGCGCGGGTCGACGGCGCCCGGTTCACCCGGGGTCAGGTGCTGGCGCTGCGCGACGCGCTGGCCGCCGAGGCGCTGGAGCAGCGCAGTGCTCGGCCGTGCCTCGAGCGTGGCCGCGCCGACGTCATCGTCGCCGGTGTCACGATCTTGCTGGCTGCGCTGGAGTTTTGCGGCGCCGAAGCTCTGGTCGTGCGTGACCGGGGTCTGCGCTACGCGCTCGTGTGAGTTGAAGGCTTGCGCGCGGCCAGGGCGCGCGGATCGGGTACTCTGGCGCCGATGCGCGTCGATCTGCACTGCCACTCCTCGCACTCGGATGGCAGCTTCGCGGCTGACGAGGTGGCGACACGGGCGGGGCGCACAGGGGTCGCGCTGTTCTGTTTGACCGACCACGATACGCTCGACGGCTACGAGGCGACGCGGGCGGCGTTGCCCGATGCGACGGTGTTGCGCGGGGTCGAGCTCAGTTGCAAGCATCAGGGGCGGACGATCCACCTGCTGATGTACGGCGTTAAGGATGGACCCGGGGCGGATGCGCTCGAGCAGCGTCTGGTCGGCGTGCAGGGCGATCGTCGCAGTCGACTGCGGGCGATCTGCGGCCGCCTCGACGAGCTGGGGATCCACCTCGACGCCGAGCAGATCCTTCGCGACGCGGCCGGGCGCACGCCGGGTCGCCCGGATGTCGCTCGCGCCCTGCTCGCCGTGAAGGCGGTCCGCAGCCTGCGTGAGGCCTTCGAGCGCTATCTCCACGACAACGGCCCCGCGGACGTCGCGTTCGCCAGGATCTCGCTCGCCGAGGGCCTAGAGCTCGGCAAGGCCGCCGGCGCCCGCATGTCGCTGGCACACCCGCACACGCTGCGTAGCCCCGCGCTGGTGGCCGACATCTATCGCCGCCACCGCGCCGACGGCCTCGAGGGCATCGAGGCGCTCTACGGCCGCTACTCGCACGCCGAGCGCGAGGGCTGGCTGCGGCTCGCGCGGCAGTGCGACCTCGTCGTCACCGGCGGCTCCGACTTCCACGGCGAGGCGATGCCCGACGTCGCCCAGCCGGGCATCGAGCTGCCCGAGCCCTACGCGGCGCGGGTCTGCGAGTGGCTGGGCGTCTCGCCGTCGGCCTCGTCGTTCTCGCCGATGGCCTCCGTCTCGTCGTCCAGTTCGCGGTCATGACCGGAGGAGCAGGTCCCGAAGGCCAGGTCCCGGGCCCTGAGATGTCTCAGGGGACAGGTACTCAAAGACAGGCGCTGTTGCTGGCGATGCGCGGGCTGTGCGTGGACCGGCCGGACGGGACGCCGCTGCTGGTGGATGTGGAGCTGGAGCTGCGGGCGGGCGAGGTCGTGGCGCTGTTCGGGGCGAGCGGTGCGGGCAAGTCGACGCTGACGACGGCGCTGCACGAGCCGGAGAGCCTGCGGGCGCGGGGCTTCGCGGTGCGGGCGGGCCCGGGGGTAGTGGCGACCGGGGTGGGGATCGTGCCGCAGCGGGGGGCGCTGTTCGACCACCTGAGCGCGGCGGACAACATCGCGCTGGCGCTGCGCAACGCGGAGCCGCCGCTGGCGGCGGACGAGTCGGCGGTGCGGGCATGGATCGCGCGGGTCGACCTGCCGCCGGCCTGGGCCGCGCGCGGGCACGCGGTCGCGCACGTCAGCGGCGGCGAGGCCCAGCGCCTGGCGGTCGCGCGCACGCTCGCGGGTGGGCGCAAGATCCTGCTGCTCGACGAGCCCTCGGTCGGCCTGGATCCGCACCGCGTCGCCTTGCTGGCGGCGACGCTGCGCGCCCAGATCGCGGCGGGCGGGGCGGCGGCGCTGGTGGTCACGCACGACCTCGGCTTCGCGGCGGCGCTGGCGGATCGCTTCCTGTACATGGACCCGGTGAGCCGGCGGCCGGTGGTGTTGCCGGTGCCGCCGGCGCGGACGCCCGGCGAGGTCGCGGCGGTCGAGCAGGCGCTGGCCCTCGCGGTCCGCGAGCGCCTGTCCCGAGAGACAGCTCATGCGCACGCGCCGGCGCGGGCCGGCTGGGGCGCTCGCCTGCGCGCGATGCTGGTCGACTGGCTCGCGCCGTTCGCTACGGCGGCGCGCGTGCTGGCGGCGGTGCCGGCGGCGCTGCGTCGGCCGCGGGACTTCGCGGAGGTGGCCAGGGTGACGCTGGGGCAGGCGCTGTGGCGGCCGGCGCCGTTCTTCGCGGTGGTCTCGCTGCTGGTCGGCTGCACGCTGCTGTACATCTTTCACCGGGCGCTCGGCGGCGGCGGGCTGCCGGTGCGCGCCGACAAGGTGTTCTCGCTGATCGGCTCGATGCACGTGCTGGCTCTGGCGCCGCCGCTGTCGGCGATCCTGTTCGCGGCGACCTCGGGGAGCGCGATCGCGGCGTGGCTCGGGGGGATGTCGCTGACGCGGCAGACGGCGGCGCTGCGCGGGCTCGGCATCGCCGAGCCGCGCTATCTGTGGCTACCGGCCTGGCTGGTGCTGGCGCTCAGCTATCTGCTGCTGGCGAGCCTGTTCACGGCGGGGATGGTCGCGGGCGGGGTCGCCTATCTGCAGCTGTACGCGCCCGAGGCTGGTGATGCGTGGGCCCTGGTGACCGCGGATCTCGTCGATCCGCCCGCGGAGCGTTCGGTGTTTCGCGCGCGCGCGGTCGTGCTGATCGTGATCTACGCGCTCGGCATCGCCAGCGACGCGGTCGCCAAGGGGGCGCGCGAGAAGGCGAGCGCCGAGTCGGTGACCGCGGCGATGGTGCGCAGCGTGATGGCCTGTACGCTGTGGGTCGTGGTGGTCGAGCTCGTGTCCTTGCTGGTGGTCTATGGCGCGCGCGGGGGCTGAGCTGCGGCGCTGGGCGCTGGTCGGGCTCGGGCTGGCCGGGCTGGTGTTCGCGGGCTCGCGTCAGGTGCTGCGGGACAGCGCGCGCGTCGAGCCGTTTCGCGTCGAGGTCGCGGCGCCGCAGGCGGTCACGGCGTCGGCGAAGGGGCTGCGCTGGAGCGGGCGGGTGCGGCCGGACGAGCTGGCCGCGCGGGTGGAGGCGCGGGTAGACGGCGTCGTCGTGCCGGTGGCGTTGGCGGCGGAGGTGCTGACGATCGAGCTCGGGGCTGCGGGATCGGGGGTGCACCTCGTCGAGCTCGAGCTGCGGCAGCGGGGCGGGCGGACGCAGACGGTGACGGACACGGTGCTGGTCGGGCCCTTCGCGGATCCCGGAGCTGACCCTGAGGACATGTCCGAAGCGGCAGATCTGTCGAGCTGCGGGCTGTCGATGACGATCGCCGAGGCGGCGATCCAGCGGCTGCTGGTCCCGCCGCTGCGCGAGCGGCTGCTCGGGGCCGCGCGGGCGAGCCCGCTGCTGGGGCCGGAGACGGTGCTCGAGCGGGCCGAGTTGACGCTGGTGCGCAACTCGATGCGGGTGCGGATCACGCTAGCGGGGCTCAATCGGGTCGGGGTCGACGCGTACGTGATCGTGCGGCCGCGGGGGCCGCGGGGGATCGAGCTGTCGTTGCTGAGGCTCGGGCCGGTCGAGTTCAGCGGCCAGCTGCGCACGCGAGCGACGATGGGCGGCGCGGCGCTCGGTGCGGTGGTGACCGGGCCGCTGGCGCCGCTCGGGGCGCTCGGCGGGTACTGGCTGACGGACAGCTACATCGAGCGGCGCGCGCGGGAGGAGGTGCACACGCAATTACGCCTCGGGCTCGAGATGGCGTCGACGCTGCCGCTGCTGCCGGAGCGGGCCGAGCTGCTGATCGGTGAGCCGCGCTCGGCGGTGGCGCTGCGCTTCTGTGGGCCGGTGACGATCGAGGCGGGCACGGGGATCGCCACGCGTCTGGCGGTGCGCTCGCTGGTGCCGGGCGGCGGACCGGGGCCGGTGCGCCGCGGCGTGCTGCTGGGCTCCGGGCCGATCGCTGCGGAGATGTCCGGAGAGACAGCCGATGTGCAGCTCGACCTGTCGATCGACGCCGTCAATGCGCTGCTGCACGCGTGGACGGGCAATGGGTTGCTCGGCGACCTGGCGGCGGCGGCCAACTGGGTGCCGCAGGTGGACGCGGAGCTGCAGGCGTGGACTCGGCTCAACCTCGCGGGCCTGCACATCGAGCGCGCGCCGGTGCTGATGGCGGCGGATCAGGGCGCGGGCGCGCCGGAGGAGCCGGCCTGGGCGCTCAGCTTCGGCGGGTTGCAGCTCGATCTGCGCGGCGGGGCGGCGGCGGGCGACCTGGTGGTCGCGGGGCGCGGCTGGGTGCGCCCGCGCTTCGATCCGGCGAGCGGTCGGATCGAGCTCGGCGGGCAGGTCGATCGCTTGCGGCTCACGTGCATCGACGGCGAGCTGCTGACGCCGTGCTTCGGGGCGTTGCTCGAGCTCGGCGAGGTCGAGCGGCGCCTGGATGAATTGCTGGCCCCGGGGACAGGTCGTCTGCCGGCGCTCGATGTGCGCGCGCTGCTGCGCACGCGGACGCGGGAGCTGCGGGCCGAGGGCCTCGATGTCGAGGGGATGCGCCTCGAGGTGCCGGCGGGGATGCCGGGTGTGCTGCGGGTGCGCGCGCGGCTGCGATGAGCGGCGCGCCGCGAGCGCGCGTGTGGCTGCGGTGAGCGGCGTGCTGCGGGTGCGCGCGCGGCTGCGATGAGCGGCGCGCCGCGAGTGCGCGCGGGGCTGCGATGAGCGGCGCGCCGCGGGTGCGCGCGCGGCTGCGGTGAGGGGCGTGCTCCGGCGGGTGCGTGCCGCTGCGTGCGGGCTCAGTCGCGGAGTTTGCCGAGCAGGGCGTCGACGTTCTTCTTGGCGTCGCCGTAGAGCATGCGGGTGCAGTCTTTGTAGAAGAGCGGGTTGTCGACGCCGGCGTAGCCGACGCCTTTGCCGCGCTTCATGACGACGACGAGGCGGGCCTTCCAGACCTCGAGGACGGGCATGCCGGCGATGGGGCTGCTGGGGTCGTCCTGGGCGCCGGGGTTGACGATGTCGTTGGCGCCGATGACGAGCACGAGGTCCGTGGTGGGGAAGTCGTGGTTGATCTCGTCCATCTCCATGACGATGTCGTAGGGGACGTTGGCCTCGGCGAGGAGGACGTTCATGTGGCCGGGGAGGCGGCCGGCGACGGGATGGATGGCGAAGCGGAAGTTGCAGCCGCGGGCGCGCAGGAGCTTGGTGATCTCGGCGACGGGGTGCTGGGCCTGGGCGACGGCCATGCCGTAGCCGGGGACGATGATGACGCTGCGGGCCTCGCGGAGGGCCTCGACGG
>Ga0073899_10003339_pt1 | contig 14223 bp, 14 predicted proteins | sample KloWWTmetaKNB5Ph_FD_88975 | JGI IMG/M metagenome (GOLD analysis project Ga0073899, IMG submission 88975) | Active sludge microbial communities from Klosterneuburg, Austria, studying microevolution and ecology of nitrifiers - Klosterneuburg... | ecosystem: Engineered > WWTP > Aerobic digester >... | reverse complement strand
GACCGACGGCTGCGGGGCCGATCTCGACTCGGGGCGGAGCCTGGTCCACGGTACGGGCGACCTTGAGCGCGACGCCGCGAAGCAGGCGAGTGATCTCACGGTCGAGCTGCCGTACACCGGACTCGCGAGTGAAGTCCGCGATGATCGCCCGAAGCGCCAGGTCCGTGATCTCGACCGAGCGCGGGTCGAGACCGACCTCGGGCATCCGCTTCGGGATCAGGTGCTGGCGGGCGATGCCGAGCTTTTCGGTCTCGGTGTAGCCCGAGAGCTCGACGATCTCGAGGCGATCGCGCAGCGGCGCCGAAAGCGTGTCCAGGGTGTTCGCCGTGCAGACGAACAGGACCTCGGACAGGTCGAACGGCAGCTCGAGGTAGTGGTCCGTGAAGCTGCGGTTCTGCTCGGGGTCGAGCACCTCGAGCAGCGCCGCCTCCGGCGAACCGGACCAGCCGGCGAACAGCTTGTCGATCTCGTCCAGCAAGATCACCGGGTTCTTCACGCCGGCCTTGCGCATCGCGTGGACGATCCGGCCGGGCAGCGCTCCGACGTAGGTGCGGCGATGACCGCGGATCTCGGCCTCGTCGCGCGCCCCGCCCAGGGCAATGCGCACGAAGGGGCGACCCGTGGCGTCGGCGATGCTCTGCCCGAGCGAGGTCTTGCCGACCCCAGGCGGGCCCACGAAGCACAAGATGCTTCCACGCGGGTTGCCCGAGAGCTTGTGCACCGCCATGTGCTCGAGGATGCGCTTCTTCACGTCCTTTAGGCCGGCGTGATCCTGGTCGAGCTTCTGCCCGATGGCCGTCAGGTCGAGCGGGGCCTCCGCGCGGCGATTCCAGGGCAGGTCAGCCAGCCACTCGAGGTAAGTCCGAATCACGTTGGCTTCCGGGCCCTGCCCACCCTGGGCCTTGAGCCGTCTGAGCTCGCGTGCGGCCACCTTGGCCACCTCGTCGGGAAGCGCAGCGGCCTCGACCTTCTTCTTCAGCCGGTCGACCTCGCCGCCCTCGTCGTCGTCGCCCAGCTCGCGCCGGATCGCGGAGAGCTGCTCGCGAAGCACGACCTCGCGCTGCTTCTTCCCGAACTGCTCGCGCACGTCGCGATCGATCTTGCTCTTCAGATCGGCGAGCGCCTTGACCTGCGCCAAGAGCTCGATCACACGCTCGAGCCTTTGCACCACGTCGGGAGTGGCGATCAGCTCCCGGGCCGCGTCGGTCTCGACGAACAACCTCGCCGCCACGCGGTCGGCGAAGAGGCCCGGGGCGCGGTCGATGCTCGGGGCGCCCTCGAGAGCGCCGTTCGACTCGCGGGCCACGCGTTCGAGCTCGCCGTGAAGGGCTTCGGCCAAGAGCTGCGCCTCGGGGGCATCGGCTCGGGTTTCCTCGAGCAGCCGGCCGCGACCTTGCCAGTAGGGCTCGATGCCGGTCAGCGCTTCGAGCTCGAAGCGCTCGAGCCCCTCGAGCACCACCCGATAGGTCCGCTCGTTGTGCCGCTCGACCTCGACGACCCGTGCCAGGGTGCCCCGCGGATGAAGGTCGGAGAAGCCCGGATCGCGGATCTCGCCCTTGCGCTGGCTCACCACGATCACCAAGTCTCCGGGGTGCAGAGCCAGCGCCAGCGCCAGCGATCGGGGTCGCCCGACATGGAAGGGCGCCACGCTTCCGGGAAACAGCACCCCCGAGCGCAAGGGGAGCACGGGCAGAGCCGAATCGGGGAGCGTTGCGCCAGATCGAAGGGTTTTCACGGAGCCTCCTGAATGATGAACGGAAAGTAAATCCGTTCACGGCTCCGTCAACCCGTCAGCGTGCGCTCCGGCGCGCGGGCCGGGCGAAGACCCCGGCCACGAGCACAGCGTTCAGCTCGCGACACAGCGCGAGGGCGCGCCGCCGGTCGAGCTCGAAGAGCCACGGCGGGCTCAGGGTGGCGTGCGCGCGCTCGATCAGCTCGGCAACGCGGGCGGCTTCCTTCACTCCCTCGCTCCGCAAAAGCTCGATCACCAGGTCGCGCTCTTCGCTGCGGAAGCGCCCGTACGACCCCTTGGTGCTCGCGCACATCACCAGGTCGCACGAGTGCGTCCCTTCCTGGCGCAGCTCGAACAGCGTGTCGACCCGCGCCTCGAGCGCGCGCGTCAGGCGCTCGGCGCCGCGCGCGGTGCCCGCGGCAGAGCGCATGGCCGAAAGCACTCGGTGGTGCCGTCTGCCCGATAGCTCGGCGACGATCTCGTCTTTGGAGCAGAACTCCAGGTAGACACTGCCGACGCCGACGTCCGCTTCCCGAGCGATGTCGCCGATGGTGGTCTTCCCCGGACCGTAGTGGCGAAACAGCTTGTCCGCGGCGTCGAGAATGGCCGCGCGGCGCTCTGGGTCGCCGCTGCGCTCGGCGCGGGGCGCCGACTTGTCCGGGGGCTTGTCCGCCACTGGCTGAAGCCGTGAACGAATCGTTCAGGCCTTCACAGACTAGCCGAACCACAAAAAAGGAGAAGGGCGACCCGGGGGCCGCCCTTCGTGAGTCTCGCCGAGCTCCCAAGGTGGGGGCTCGACGGGTGAGCTCACTTCTTCTCCTCGGGCTTCGCCTCGTCCTTCTTCTCGCCGCCCTCTTCCTTCTTCTCCTCGCCAGCGGGGGCTTCGGGAGTCTCCGGGGCCTTCGCCTCGGGGGTCGCGGGGGCTTCCGGGGCCTTCGCCTCGGGGGCCGGGCTTCCACCGCAGGCAATGCCGAGGGCGCTGATGCAAACGAGCGAAACGAGAGCGGTAGCGGTACGCAGATTCATCTTCGAAGATCCTCCTGTGGTGGGCCGAAGCCCGGCCCAACACACCCCAGACGCTCGACGCGCGGAAAAAGGCTCGGCGCCCGCGGCGCTTCCATAAGCTGAGCGCACAAGTCACTGAAATCGAAGAGTTTTTACTGCGGCCCAGGGCAGGCGTATCCTCTGCCACGGCATGGACGAGCGTCGGAGGCAGCTCGGGCGAGCAGTGGGGGCGGCCGGGCTGGCCTCGGCCGCCATCGTCGCCCAGCTGGTCGGGGCCAAGGCGGCCCGGGATGCCCTGTTCCTGTCGCACCACCCGGTCGCACGCCTGCCCGAAATGATGGCGGCGGCCGCGGGGGTGTCCCTGGTCGCGGCGCTGGCGGCCGCCCGCGCCATGGCGGCCTGGGCGCCCGCCCGGGTGCTGCCCGTGGCCCTGGTCGCCAACGCCGCGCTGTTCGGCGCCCAGTGGCTGCTGGTCAGCCGCGCTCCCGCCAGCGCAGGCATCGCCCTCTACCTGCAGGTCGCCTTCTTGGGCGCAACGCTGACCGCGGGAACGTGGGCGCTGATCAACGAGTGCTTCGACCCGCACACCGCGAAACGAGTCGTCGGCCGCATCGCGATGGGCGGCACCGCCGGCGGGGCGGTCGGCGGCCTGATGGGCTATGCGCTGGGGCGGTCGAGCGGGATCCCCGTCATGCTGCTGATGCTGGCGGCGCTGAGCTTGGCTGCGATCGTGCCCGTGCGACTGCTCGGAAGCCGCGCCAAGAGCCAGCCCCCGGCGGACCGCGTTCGAACGCGCTCTGGCTTCGACGTGATTCACGCTCACCCGTACCTGAGCAAGCTCGGCACCATGGTGGTCCTGGTCGCGCTCACCTCGGCCTTGCTCGACTTCGTGATGAGCGCGCGAGTGGTCGCGCGGGTTCCCAAGGGGCCCGAGCTGATGGCGTTCTTCGCGTTGTTCCACATGGGCGTCGGCCTCTCGTCGTTCGCCGTGCAGGCGCTGGCGACGCGGGCCACGCTCGGTCGCCTGGGGCTTGCGGGCACCATGGCCCTGCTGCCGCTCGGGGTGATGGGTGCCTCGGGGCTGATGATGCTCGTTCCCAGCCTGGTGACCGCGCTGATCACGCGTGGCGCCGATGCGCTGGTGCAGAGCTCGCTGTATCGAGCAGCCTACGAAGTGGCCTACACGCCGGTGCCGCGCGGGCAGAAACGACCGGCGAAGATGCTGATCGACGTCGGGTTCGACCGGATCGGGACGGCGCTGGGGAGTGGCCTGGTACTCCAGATCTTGCCCCGGGTCGCGGATGCCGAGCGGGTGTTGCTGGCGGTGGCGGTGGCCGCCGCGCTGGCTTGCTTGATCACCATCTTGCAGCTGCACCGTGGCTACGTCACGGCGCTGGCCGACAGCCTGCGTCGCGGCGCCGTGCGGCTGGACGCGAAGGACGTGCTGGATGCCACGACACGGCGGACGCTGGCCGAGACGGCAGCGCTCGATCGCAAGAAGCTGCTCGCCAGCATCGAGCGCTTGCGTCCCAGCATAGCCGGGCAGTCGGATCCCCCTCCCCCCGAGGTGGGTGGAGACACGCTCGGCGATCTGCCGCCCGACGTGCGCGAAGAAGGCTTCGGCTCGGCGCCACTCTCGATGCGCTTCGCGCTGCCCGACCCGCCAGACAGCGTGGAGCGGGCACTCGCGGATCTTGGTTCGGGTGACGCTTCACGCGCGCGCGACCAGCTGCTTGCCGACCAACCCATCGACCCGGAGCTGGTGCCAGCGGTGATCGAGCTTCTGGGCAACGACGATCTGTCGCGCGACGCGCTGCGCTGTCTGCGCCGCTGGGGCGAAGTGGCGCTGCTCGACCTCTGCGCCGCGCTGGCAAACCCGGAGCTCGACGTGGTGATCCGGCGCCGCATCCCCCGGGCCCTCGAGGCCCTCGACGACCCGCGAGCCACCACCAGCCTGCTCGACGCCCTGTTCGACGAGCAGCTCGAGGTCCGTCGTCAGGCAGCGTTCGCGCTGCAGCAAAAGCCCGCGGCCCCCCCCAGAGATCGAGTGCTGTCGGCAGTCGAGCTCGAGCTCTGCCGCGGAGCCGCGGCGCTGAACGCAGCAGAGTCCAGCGCCGACCCCGCGGCCGGGGCGTCGGTGGAGCAAGCGATCGTCCTCATGTCGCTGGTGCTCGAACGCGAGCCTCTGTCTCTGGCCTATCGCGCTCTACGGAGCGGGGACGACTCGCTTCGCGGGACCGCCCTCGAGTACTTCGAGAACGTCTTGCCCGAGGCGCTGCGGTCGCAGGCACTCCCGCTGCTCGCGAGGCTCAAGCCACGCGACCAGCCACGACGTGACACCGCCACGCTGCGTGCCAAGCTCTTGGAGACGCGTTCGTGATAGGCTTCGCGCGTGCGCTGGTTCGCTGCTGCCCTCGTGGGTTCATTGGCCTCTGCGTGTGCCTCGGATCCCAAGGTCTCGTCGATCGTCGGGCCCGACGGCTCGTCGATGTTTCACCTGAGCTGCGCCGGGCAAGAGGCACGCTGCTTCCAGCTGGCGGGCGAGCGCTGCCCCGGCGGATACGATCTGACCCGCACCCAGCAGGGGCGGGACACGTTCTTGCTCAGGTGCCGCGCCCCGGGGCAGATCTCTGCCAGCTCGACCTGGGCCCCGCGCGCGGATCTGGCACCGTCGCCCTACGGCGCGCCGCCCGTGGGGTCGCCGTCGACCATGCCTTACGCGCGCCCCCTTCCGGTGACCACCGTGCCGCCGGGGTACCCGCCCCTGGCACCCGGCTCGGGGCCGAAGAACGACGTGGGCTACTGAGCTCGAGTGCGCCGGCGCAGCCCGCCGAGGCCCAGCGCGGCCAGTGACAGGACCCCAGGCAGCGCGCCGAAGCTCAGCCCCAGCGAGGTGCACTGGCCGGCCTCTTGGTAGCCCTCTGCGCGGATGCGCTCGCGCTGCTCCGGGGCGATGGACGCGCCCGAAACCGCGTCATCGACCGTGCTTCTGCCGAGCATCGTCCCGCCCGCGCCCATGCCTGGGACCGAGCAGGAAACCGCGAGCGCGACCCCGCCGAGCACGACCCCAACGCGCGGCTTGGCGATGGCCACCCCCAGCGCCACCATCGCGAAGAGCACGGAGAGGATCGCCAGGCCGAGCACCGCAAAGGCGGGCCAGCCGCACTCCCTGAACATCTCCATCGCGCGCTGACGCTATCATGCGCGGGTGCGCTCGCCCACGGTCCTGCTGTTCGACATCGACGGCACGCTGGTCACCACCGGCGGCGCAGGCCGGCGCGCCATGAACCGCGCGTTCCAGACGCTGACCGGACGTGACGACGCCACCCGGTTTTCGTTCGCCGGTATGACCGATCGCGCCATCGTGCGGGCGGGGCTCAGAAACGTGGCGGGCGACGACGACGACGCCGCCGTCGAGCGCGTGCTGTCGCTCTACGTCGAGCTGCTCGAGGGCGAAGTCCAGTCGGCGTCGAGCTATGGAGTCTATCCGGGCATCGTCCAGGCGCTGGACGCGGCCGCGGCCGCCGACCACACCGCCATCGGGCTGGGAACGGGGAACGTCCGCTCGGGCGCGCGCATCAAGCTCTCGCGGGTCGGACTCTATCAGCGCTTCGCCTTCGGCGGATTCGGCTGTGACCACGAGGACCGCGCCGAGCTCTTGCGAACCGGAGCCGAACGCGGCGCCGCCCTGCTGGGCCGAGCGCGGAACGACTGCCGAGTGGTGGTGGTGGGAGACACCGTTCGCGACGTGGATGCCGGCCTTGCCATCGGGGCCGAGGTGATCGCGGTGGGCACGGGCGGCGAGGCTCTTGCGGTGCTCCGCGCGCGCGGTGCCCGGCTGGCGGTTCCGAGCTTGGACGAGCCCGGCGCGATCGACGCGCTCTTGGGCTAGGTCAGCGTCTTTTCCACGAAGCGAGGCGCGAACAGCAGCCCGACCAGGCCGGGCAAGATCTGCTCGATCGCGCTGAACGAGAGCGAGGCGCCCAGCAGCGCGACCGGCGAGGCGCTGCCGCGCAGCAGCAGCACCACCAGCGACTCGCGCAGCCCGAGGCCCATCACGCTCACCGGAAGCTTGGCGCCCAAGAGACAGACGGGAAACCAGAAGAGCAGGCTTGCGACGGGCGGGGAAGCGCCGAGCGCCGAGAGCGCGAGCGCGAAGACGCCCAGCTGACCGAGCCCCATCAGCAGGGTGAGCGAGAAAGCCTGGATCACGGCAGCGCCGCGGCGATGCACCCAGAACGCCACCAGGGCCAAGGCCAGGGCGCCGCTGCCCGCCCCCCAGCCATGGCCCGAGAGCAGCGCACCGACGGATGCGAGGGCCCAGAGCGCAACGAGCTTCAGGCCGAGCAGGCTCAGCTCGGCGCGAAGGGCGCTTGGTGTGTCTGCGCCGTAGCGGCGCGCGAGGTACGCGGCGCGCGCCGATTTGCCCACCACGGCGGTCGCGCCGGCATGCAACGCCAGGTGCCCGAGAGTCGCCTCGAGGGCCGCGCGGTACGGCAACGAGACCCCGTGAGCTGCGAGGGCGGGTTGCAGAGCCCAGGCCGAGAGCGGGCCATTGACGGCCAGGGCGACGAGCACCGCCGCCAAGAGCGGGGCGACGTCGGCGCCGGTGAAGAGCGCCGAAAGCTGGTGGACGTCGAACTGGCGCAGCACGAGCCACAAGAGCGCGCCCGAGACCGAGAAGCTCAGGGCCAAGACCCAGCGCTTCCGCGTCACCCCGCCATCCTGCGCGCTTCGGCCCAGCGCCGGGTCGCGAGATCCCACCAGGCGCTCGGCTCGAGAGAGAACAGCAATCCCTTCTCGACGTTGTGAGCACACTGGCACACGTGCCCCGAGCAATCGATGCGCGGGAGCCGCCGGAAGGCCTCGCGAACGCCGAGTTCGAGCACGTTCGGCGCGGGGAGCGCGCTCGGGTCGTTCACGCTGCGCGAGCACGGGAACAGGCGGCCGTCCACCTCGAGGCGCGCCGTGATGCGCCCAGCATGGGGGCGAAGGCGGTGACGTTCGGGGTAGCGCTCGAGCTCACGCAGGCCCCGCGCCGAGTTCCAGACCCAAGCAAACCGGCGGGGGTCGCCCGAGAGCGAACGAATCGCGGCGCGATAGCGCTGCACGTCGGGCGCTTCCGGGTTCGGGTCGCCCGAACCGAGCACGTGGGTCGCGCCGGGCTGGACCACCAGCCGCGAGCGGAAGCGCCGCGCGACGTCGAGCAGGTAGGGCAGCTGATCCAGATTCCGTTGGAACAGCGTGACCGAGAGCAGCGCGGGTTTGTGCGCCCGCCCGAGCGCTGCCAGGCCCGCCAGCGCGCGATCATGGGCGCCTGCCCCGCGATAAGCGTCGTGGACCGCCGCGACCCCGTCCAGACTCACCAAGAACGCGTCCGCTTGCTCGATCACCTCGGGCCGCTCGGTCAGCAAGATGCCGTTGGTGTTCACGCTGCTGGTCATGCCGCGCTGGCGCACCCGCGCGAGGATCTGGCTCAAGTCTGGGCGGGTGAGCGGCTCCCCCCCGGTGAAGTGCACTCGCCGACATCCCAGGCTCGCCAGCTGATCGACCACGTCGAGCGCGGCCTGGGTGCCGACCCCCACCGGCCCGCCGTGACGGCTACAGAACGGACAGCGCGCGTTGCACACCTGGGTGATCGACCACCCGAGCCCGAGCAACGTGGGTCGCCCCAAGACCGCCGCGGCCCCGAACCGCGCCGCGCTGCCGAGCGTGGTCCGGAGCGACATGCCGCGACTTTACGCCAGCGTCCGGTACAATGCCCGCATGGCTGCGAAAGCGCTGCGAACGCCCTTCGCGTGGGTGTTCGTGGCGATGGTCGCGGCGTACCTCGGCGTGGTCTTGGCGGCCCCCGAGCTGTGGCTCTGGCTGGCAGCCAAAGAGGGGCCGCTCGAGCACGCCGGTCACCTGGCGCTGGCGGCGGCGCTCGCGCTCTGGCTCGGCGTCGTGGTGCGTTCGACGGGACCCGCCCGTGGCCTCGCGGTCTGCGTCAGCGCCTACCTGAGCTTCGCGCTGTTCGAAGAGATCGATTGGGGCGCGGTGTACGGACTGGATCTGGGACACAGCCTGATCGCCAGGTGGACCGGGGGCTCGCCGAACCTGCACAACGCCCAGTGGAAGCACGCCTCGCTCGTCGGCTGGTCGGTGGTCTGGATGGGCGCGCCGATGGGGCTGTTCTTCGCGCTGCCGCTGGTTCCGCTCGGGCGCGTGCGCCGACTGTGGGAACGTTGTGCTCCGGCCAGCGCTCAGCCCACGGAGGGCGCGCTGTTCTTGATCGCGGCGCTCTTGACCACGTGGATCGACGGCCTGCCGCTCCTCGAGCGCGGGCTCGGCTACGTTCCGCGAGCGGGCGCCGGCGATCCGATCGGGGGGCCGCTCGGGTTCTTCCAGATCGCGTTCTACGCGGCGTGGGCGTTGGTCGCGTGGCGGGCGCTCGGCGAGCTGACCCGGGCCGCGAGCGCAGCGCCAGCCCCCGGTGTAGGCTGAGCCTCTGGTGAAGGTCGCCTTCGTCTACCCACCGTTTTACGCCAAGCCGTTCAACGAGAACCTACCGACCGTCGACGACGAGTTCGGCTTGTTCCCGCACATTGGCTTCGGGTGGGCGGCGCGCGGGGCCAGGGCCGCCGGCTGGCAGGTGCGGCTCTGGGACGCGCCCGCAGAGAAGAAGTCCCTCGACCAGGTGACGCGCGAGCTGTGCGCCTTTGGCCCCGATCTGATCGCGTTCTCGGCACACGCCTGCCAGACCATCCGCGACCTGTATGCGTGGTCCCAGCCGATTCGGCAGCGCACCGGCGTCCCCACCCTGGTCGGCGGTTACGAAGCCAAGGTGTACCCCCACGAGATCGTGGAGCAGGGCGGGTTCGACTTCCTCTGCGGCGGCGAGGGTCACGTGTTCTTGCCCGAGTTCTTGCCCGCGCTGGCCCGCGGGCACGGCTACGAGCGGGTCCCAGACTTGTTCTGGAAGCGGCGCGGTGAGCTGACGCACACCTTTGCCGGAGCGCGCCCGCGGTTTTGCGACTTTCCCACGCCCGATCGCAGCCTCTTCGACAACCGCCTCTACTACTCGCACATCTCGCAGCGGAAGAATTTCACCATCGGCATGAGCGAGATCGGCTGCCCCTACCCGTGCACGTTCTGCTGCATGCGACAGAGCGGCTTCGATGCCCGCACGGCCGAGCAAGTGGTGGACGAGATGGCAGAGTGCGCCGCGCTCGGCATCCGCGAGATCGACTGGTTCGACCCGCTGATGCTGCACGATCGACAGCGCGCGCTCGAGATTGCGCGCGAGGTGCGCCGGCGGAAGCTGGACGTCATCTGGTCGTGCCGGTCCCGGGTGGACTCGCTCAGCTTCCACGGGACGCGGCACCGGCCCGATCACGAGCTGATCGGCGCGCTGGCCGAGGGCGGGTGCCGGCGCATCTACTTCGGGATCGAGAGCGGCGACGACGACGTGCTCCGCGAGATGATGAAAGGGCAAGTGGCCTCGAGCGACCTGGGGCGGACGCTGGCGGCCGTTCGCGAGTCCGGGATCATGGCCCTGGGCTTCTTCATCCTGGGCGCGCCGGGTGACACCGCCCAGAGCGTGCGCCGCACCGTCGATCTGTCGCTTTCGCTGCCGCTGGCCTACGCCCAGTACCAGATTGCGGTGATCAAGCCCCACACCGAGCTCGAGCGCCGCCACGTGGTGGACGAGCTGGGCATCGACTACTGGCGGCAGTACGTCGCCGGGCGCGTGGACGCGCTGCTCTTGCCGACGCCGTGGACGAAGCTCGAGCGCGCGGAGCTCGAGCGCATGGCGCGCCGTGCTTACCTGCGCTTCTATTCGCGACCGCGCTACGCGCTCTCGATGCTGCGCCGCGTGCAGAGCCGCGACGAACTGACACGCTATGCTCGCGTGGCGCTGCAGCTGGCGCTCAGGCCACTGCGACCCACGGCGGGCGCGGGCGTCGGGCGGCGCCTGGCACGCGCGGCGCTGACCTTCGCCGAGGCGACGCTGACGGTGGCCAGCCCAGTCGCGCGGCACGGCGTGTTCGCCCAGGGCGGCGGCCTTCGCGGTGCGCTGCGGCTGGCCCGGGAAGAGCTGACTCGCCGCGCCGCAGAGCCGGTGCTCACCCGCGACCAGGCGGGCGCGCGCGGCACGGTCACCCACCCGCCACCGGGCCGCTACCAGACCTTCTTCGATCGCCTGCGCCCTCTCGGCCTCGGCGCGGACCATGGCCTGGGGGGAAAGTGAGGGCGGTCGACCAAGCGGGGGCGCTGCTCGATCTGGCCAAGGTGCGAGCCCTGGGGCGGCGCATCCCGGTCGCGGTGCGCATCAACCTGAACAACCGCTGTCACTCGCGTTGCCGCTACTGCTCGTTCTGGTCCACGCCGACCGAAGAGCTATCGACCGCCGACTGGCGGGCAGTGATCGCGGACCTCGCCCGGGCTGGCACGCGCCGCCTGTCGCTGTCGGGGGGCGAACCCACCCTGCGCAAAGACCTGGCCGAGATCGTCCGAGCGGCCGTCGATCACGGCATTGCCACCGAGCTGAACTCCACCGGCTTTCTGTTCGACGAACGGCGCGATGCTCTGCGCCCGCTCGAGCTGGTCAAGCTGTCGCTGGACGGCAGCCCCACGGTGCATGACCGGATCCGCAATCGTCCGGGGGCGTTCGACGAGCTGCTGGGCGGGATCCGGGTCCTCCGCGAGCTGGGGGTGAAGCTGTCGTTCGCGTTCACGATGACGCGCGAGAACCTGGCAGACATCCCCTTTGCCCTCGACTTTGCGCGCGAGCACGACACCTTCGTGGCCTTCCAGCCGGTCATGGCCACCGAGCACTCGGCGGAAGACGTGCGCCGGGACCTGTTCCCGACCCCGGTCGACTACCGCCGCGCCGTCGAGCTTCTGATCCGCGCCAAGCTGCGAGAGCCCGCCCGCCTGCGCAACAGCCTGGGCGGCCTGCGACACATCGCGAGCTGGCCCGACATCCGCGGGCTCGATTGCTGGGCGGGCGAAGCGTTCGCCATGATCGAAGCCAACGGCGACGTGGTGCCCTGCGACCGCATTCGCTACGACTCGCCGGTGCCGAACGTGCGTACCCACGGCACCCTCGGCGCCCTCGGCGAGCTGCCGGAATACCAGTGTGCCGGTTGCGGCTTCTGTGGCTCGGTGGAGCTCAACATGCTGCTCGCGGGCCGCCTGGACATCGTGCCCACCATCGCGCGCGTCATCGCGCGGCGCTAAAGCGCCTGCCGCCCCTCACTCGGCCTTCGCGAGCGCGGGGTCCGCCGCGGGCTTCGCTTCAGCTGCGGGCTTCGCTTCGGCTGCGGGCTTCGCTTCGGCTGCGGGCTTCGCTTCGGCTGCGGGCTTCGCTTCGGCTGCGGGTTTGGCCGGGGCCGGGGGCTGGCCGCGCTTCGGGTCCTGCATCTCCATCAGGTTCGACGCCTTGCCCCAGGCAAGCGGCTTGCCCTTCTCGTTTTCGTACAAACGGTCCATGGTGAGGACCAGATCTTCGCGGTGATAGGCCGGGCGCTCGGGCTCGCGCGTCATCACGATGGCGTCGGTGGGGCACACCTGGACGCAGAGCTCGCAATAGATGCAGGCGTTGAGGTCGAGCGTGAAGTCCTTGGCGTAGCCGCGACGCTTCTGGGTGATGGGCGACTCGCGCTTCTCGGCAACGATGCTGATGATCTGCGACGGGCAGACCTTCTCGCATTGCAGACACCCCACGCAGGCTTCGTCCCCGTCGGCATCGTGGACCAGCGCGAAGCTGGTGCGGAAGCGCTTGGCGCGTGGCCGCTTCTCGGCCGGGTAGTGCACGGTCACCGGCGGGCGAAACGCGCTCTTCAGGGTGAAGGCCAGGGCGCGCAGGCTGTCGAGCAGGGCGCTCATCCGCGCGTGCCCGCCTTGTAGTGGACCCAGAACGCCGAGAGCATGACCAGCACCAGGCCCGCGGGGACCAGGTACTTCCAGCACAGCGACATCAGCTGATCGGCGCGGAAGCGGAGGAACGTCCAGCGCACCCAGAACACCGCGAAGAACAGCAGCAGCGTCTTGCCGACCATCCAGTGCAGCCCCGACCCGAGCCCGAAGGGCCCGGCCCAGCCGCCGAAGAACAGCGCCGCGCCCACCGCCGCCACGATCAAGGTGTGCAGGTACTCGGCCAGATAGAACAGGCCGAACTTCATGCCCGTGTACTCGGTGGTGACGCCGGCGATCAGCTCGCTCTCGGCCTCGGGAATGTCGAACGGGATGCGGTTGGCCTCGGCCAGCGAGGCGAGAAAGAAGATCAGGAACGCCAAGAGCCCGGGGCCCGGCGGCATGCCCACGACCCAGCCATTCTTCTCTTGGTAACGCACGATGTCCGAGATGCTCATCGACCCGGCCAGCGTGACCGGCACCAGCGCGGCGAGCACCAGGGGGATCTCGTAAGAGATGCCCTGCGCCACGGAGCGCATTCCGCCCAAGAGCGCGTATTTGTTGTTGCTGGCCCAGCCGGCGATCCACACCGGGAACACGGTGAGGCCACCCATGGCCAGCACCCACAGCACCCCCACGTCGAGGTCGGCGGCGATCACCTCGGGGCTGAACGGGATGACGGCGGCGGTCCCGAGCGCGAACAGCACCGTGAGCGGGGGGGCCAGGTTGAACAAGGGCCGGTCCGCGGAGGCGGGGACGATGTCCTCTTTCTGCAAGAGCTTGACCGCGTCGGCCAGGGGCTGAAGCAATCCGAAGGGCCCGACCAGAGTGGGCCCGACGCGGCTCTGCATGCGGCCAGCGAACTTGCGCTCGAACCAGATGCTCCACGCCGTGATGGTCATGAGCACGGTCACGATCACGACGCCGTAGACGGCGCCGTGAACGTAGGGGTTCTTCAAGAGCTCGGTGGGCATCGCTCGCGGCCTGGGCAGCGCCCGGCAAAGCGTACGTAGCGTCAGATTTGGACGCGGGGAGGGCCATTTAGCAGGAAGCGACTCGGCCCTTCAAGCCATCGCGGGTTTTGTGGGGTACACCCCAGGGCGAAGCGTGGCCCCCGACCGCGAGACCTCGGAAAAAGCCGCCGCCCGCTACGCGACGCTGTCGCGCTTGGGCTGCCTGGGCGTGCTGGCCGCGGGTCTGGTGATCGGCGCCGGCGTGGCGTGTCTCGCCGTCGGAGCCTCGAGCGCCGACACCCTGCTGCAAACGCTGGGCGCGATCGTGCTCGGCGTCGGGGTGGTCGGAGGTGCCGTCGCCTCGGTCACCAATCTGGCGTTCTTCGGCCTTTCGATGGCCAAGCGCATGGAAGCTCGGTCGCGGTACTCTCCGTGACGCCCGAGGGGAAATGAAGATGAAACGTTCACCCGCACCGTTGGTAGTCCTCTTGGCGCTCTTGGCCGCCGCATGCCCGGGAACGCCGCCACCCGCGGCGCCGCTCAAGAAGGCCGAGCCCCCGGCTGCGGCCAACGAAGAGAAGGTGGTGTGGCGGGTCTCGAAGAGCGGCCTCGGGTTTCGCTTGAGCGACGCCG
>Ga0073899_10003338_pt1 | contig 14229 bp, 16 predicted proteins | sample KloWWTmetaKNB5Ph_FD_88975 | JGI IMG/M metagenome (GOLD analysis project Ga0073899, IMG submission 88975) | Active sludge microbial communities from Klosterneuburg, Austria, studying microevolution and ecology of nitrifiers - Klosterneuburg... | ecosystem: Engineered > WWTP > Aerobic digester >... | reverse complement strand
GGGTCGCCTTCCTTCGCGGGAAGGTCGAACAGCAGGACTTCGACTTGGGCATTGGCGAGGTGCGCAGCGATCTGCGCGCCCATCACGCCGGCGCCGAGCACGGCGGCCCGACGAATTCGGAGCGTTGCGTCAGTCATAAGGGTATCCGGTGGGGGAGGGAATCACGGTGCCCGCAGCCCGGCGGCTGCGAAACGGACGAAATGTTCGGCAGCAGTGCGTCGGTGCTGCTCGTCGGTGATGCCGACGGGCTTCTTGATCATGCCGAAATCGGACATCGCATAGGTGAGTGCGCCGCTGACGAAATCGAGGCGCCAATACAACGCGTCTTTCGATAAATGCGGAAGTAGATGCGCGATAACTTTTGCGAATTCCTTGAGCACGTGACCGTAGTTATCGGACACGAAGCGGCGCAGACGTTGGTCATGTTCGGCGAACGCACGCGCCAACAAGCGCACGAAGGACGATCCGCCACCGCGATCGGAGGCAAGTGACAGCGCCGGCTGCACGAATGCCTCAAGTACTGATTCGAGTGTCGGTTGACGCGTGCTTTTGACCTTGTCGAGCGCCGCCATTCGTGCGCCAGTGAGATCGTCGAGACGACGCTTGAACAACTCGTTGATCAAGTTTTCTTTGGAGCCGAAGTGATAGTTCACTGCAGCCAAATTGACGTTGGCAGCCGACGTCACCTGGCGTAGCGACGCGCCGGCGAAACCGGACTTCGCAAACAGGTCTTCGGCGGCGCTGAGGATGCGTTCTTTGGTCGAGAAATGGGGATTAATCACGGAGGAGTGCCTGGTCGACAGAGGAAAAGCGGGGCCAGGAAGTCGATGCGTGCAGCTCGCTCGAACGCTTCAAACAGGCGTTCGAATACTAGCGACGGAGTGGCTATGCGTCAACCTTGGAAAGCTTTGTCGCGCCGCAGTTGCTTCAGCAATCGCGGCAGGTCGCTAAGCATGTCCATCGGGGCTGGCGTACGGCCGCTGATTCGATAACTGGCGCTGGATTGGGTCTGCAATTCCGTCATCGCTGGCGTAGCAACCGAAACAGCGTGGCGCAACGTTTGCGCGAGTCCGGGCACGCCCAGCCGAGCCGCAATTGCATCGATGAGGTTCAGCATCTCTGGCGTTAGCGTGTCGCTCCGACCCGAGTAACGGATCTCGCCGCTGAGGTGCATCTCGATTTCGTTCGCGGCGACGATCATCAAGACCTCGGCGGCGGGCGTCGTGAGTTCGCCGAGCCTATCCAGGCGATGTGCTGCGGCCGAGGATTCATGCAGCGTGTAATCATGTACCAGTCGTTCGACCGGGCTATCGCGGCCACCAAGCAGGACTTCGATTTGGGTGATTGCCGCCTGTGGTCCGGCGTCGATCGGCGGACAATGCGTGTACAACGCGTGCAACAGCCCGGCCGCGACCACCTGAATGCGCAAGCGGTAGCGCAACAGGATGCCCGCAGTACCAATGAGGTGATTCAGAAATGGTCGTCCGCATGGCCGGTAACCAGCGTTCATCACCATCTGCGCGCGTGCACACGCATTGGACAGGCTAATCAGGTCGGCCGCGGAGTATCCGAGTTGCTGGGCGAGATCGAGCAGTTCCGAACGTGTATGCACCAATTCCCGTGGATGCATCGGTTCGAGCAATTCCGACAATGACTGCGCCGACGGCCGAACCGGATCGACCCGTGACACGTGATGTTCGAGAAACGAACGGACGCCGCCAAAGGAGCGGGCGTCGTCAATGACGTTCCATTTCTGCGCGAACGCAGCGATGCTGGCCTCAGCCTCACGCAAATTCCAACGCGAGCGCAGCAATGGCAAATCGTCGAGGGTGTAGGGCGCGAACGCGAGGTAGGTCAAGCGTGCGGCCGGTTCGAACCAGCATTCGAAGCCGAGTTCGCGCGCGACCAAGGCGGTGTCGATGTGTTCGTGTACGCAACTGATCGCGGGATCGAACATGCGCGAATCGTCGAGCAGTTCGCGTCGAATCAACATGCCATGGAATTCAGCGAAGTCGCAGCGGCGTCGTTCCAGAACTTCGTGCTCCGGGTCGGCATTCATCAAGTAATGAGACTCGTCAAGCACGCGACGCTCGGATTCCGCATGTTCAATGATGAGTCCACCAGCCATATGGATGCGGGGACGGCGGATGCCGTCACTCCACAAGTACAACGGTGCGACGATGCCGGCACCAGTCTCGTCGGCGCAGCGAACCAAGGCATCCAACCAACCCGGTTCGACGGTCACATCGTTATCGAGAAACATCACAAAGTCGCCGATGACGTCACCGACGATTCGGCGTCGTGCAACTTGCGGCCACATGGGTTCATCGAAACAATGCAACTCGAATTGGCCAGCCTCGGCCCGCGCTCTCAGTTCGGCGCGCAATTGACTCGGTGATTGCACGTCGAGATAGAGGAATTGAAACGGCTGTGAGGTATTCGCGAGCACGCTGTCGATTGCGGACAGCGTGAGCGCGTGCCGTTCGCGCACTGTCATCACCACAGTGACCCGACATGAGGCGGGCGATTCACTCATGCCCGGTTCCGCCCTTGCGATGCTTGGCGAGGCGCAACCAGGTATCGACCACCGTATCCGGATTCAGTGATACCGACTCAATACCCTGATCCATCAGCCATTCGGCGAGATCGGGGTGGTCGCTGGGTCCCTGGCCGCAGATGCCAATGTACTTGCCACGCGCGCGGCAGGCTTGAATGGCCATCGACAACAGCGCCTTGACCGCGCCATCACGCTCGTCGAACAGATCAGCGACCAGCGCCGAGTCCCGGTCAATACCGAGCGTGAGCTGAGTCAAGTCGTTCGAGCCAATCGAGAAGCCATCGAAATAATCGAGGAACTGGTCAGCGAGCAATGCATTCGACGGCAGTTCACACATCATGATCAGCTTAAGCTCGTCCTTGCCGCGTTCGAGCCCGTTCCTTGCCAGCACTTCAACGACGCGCCGAGCTTCATCGACGGTACGCACGAACGGAATCATGACCCAGGCATTGGTCAGACCCATTTCTTCGCGCACCTTTTTCATGGCACGGCATTCCAGCGCGAAGCAGTCGGCAAAGTCGGCCGACACATAACGGCTGGCACCGCGGAAACCGATCATCGGATTCTCTTCATGCGGTTCGTAACGCTTGCCGCCGATCAGGTTCGCATACTCATTCGACTTGAAATCTGAAAGACGCACGATCACCGGATTGGGCGCAAAGGCCGCAGTTAAGGTGGCGATGCCTTCGGCAAGGCGGTCGATGTAGAACTGAACCGGATCGGCATATCCGGCCATCCGCGCGTCAATCAATTTCTTTGTTGCGGCGTCTTGGTGGGCATAGTTCAACAATGCCTTCGGATGCACGCCGATGTGACTATTGATGATCATTTCGAGACGGGCGAGGCCGACGCCAGCATTCGGCAATTGCGCGAAGTCGAAGGCACGTTCGGGATTCGCAACGTTCATCATGATCTTCAGTGGCGCTGGCGGCATCTGGTCGAGATCAGCGGTGATGCGTTCAAATGCGAGTTGGCCGTCATAGATGAAGCCAGTGTCACCTTCGGCGCAGGACACCGTGACATCGTGTCCGTCGGGAATGGAGTCGATCGCGTTGCCGCAACCAACGACTGCCGGCACACCCAATTCGCGCGCGATGATTGCCGCATGACAGGTGCGGCCGCCGCGGTTGGTCACGATCGCAGAAGCGCGCTTCATGATCGGCTCCCAATCCGGATCGGTCATGTCGGCGACCAGTACATCGCCGGGCTGCAGCTTATTCATTTCGCTGATCGAGCGAATCACACGCGCTTTGCCGGCGCCAATTTTGTGACCGATCGAACGCCCTTCGCATAGCAATGGGCCCTTGCCGCTGAGGTGGAAACGCTCGAGTTGCGTGGCACGATCGCGTGATTTCACCGTTTCTGGCCGCGCTTGCACGATGAACAACTTGCCGGTGATGCCGTCCTTCGCCCATTCCACATCCATCGGGCGCCCATAATGTTGCTCGATCACCAGCGCCTGTTTCGACAATTCCTGCACATCGGCATCGGAGATCGAGAAGCGGTTCTGCAACTCCAATGGCGTGGCCTCCGTCAACACGCGCTCGCCAGGCTGGTTCGAATAGACCATGCGAATCTGCTTTGAACCGAGTTGGCGGCGCAGGATGGCGGGTTTACCTGCGCGCAGCGTCGGTTTGTAGACGTAGAACTCGTCCGGATTGACTGCGCCTTGCACCACAGTTTCGCCGAGGCCATAACTCGCGGTCACGAATACGGCATCGCGGAAACCGGATTCAGTATCGAGCGTGAACAACACACCGGAAGCGCCGATGTCCGAGCGCACCATCAATTGCACACCCGCCGACAGCGCAACGTCTTCATGCTTGAAGCCGTGATGCACGCGGTAGGTGATCGCACGATCGTTGTAGAGCGAAGCGAAAACTTGCTTAACCCGAAGAAGCACATCGTCGATACCGACGACATTCAGATAGGTTTCCTGCTGTCCTGCGAATGATGCGTCGGGCAGGTCCTCCGCCGTGGCCGATGAGCGCACGGCGACGCTCACGTCAGCCGTGCGTCCGGAGCCTACTGAAGCGCTATTGTCGGTACAGAGCTGGTCGTAGGCCGCACGGATCGCGGCATCAAGTTGTGCTGTCAGTGGGGTATCGATGACCCAACCACGAATCTCGGCACCTGCCTTCGCGAGTGCATCGACATCTTCCGTGTCCAGCGTCGCCAACTTGGCGAAGATGCGTGCCTTGAGACCACTTTGATCCAAGAACTCACGGAACGCATGCGCCGTGGTCGCGAAGCCGCCAGGAACCGACACACCAAGCGCGGTTAGGTGGCCGATCATTTCACCGAGCGACGCATTCTTTCCTCCGACTTGTGCAAGATCGGACAGACGCAAACGATCGAGCCAAAGCACTTGGTCGGTCATGGAATTCTCCGGAAGCGAGGGCGGGGCGCCGCAAAGCGGTGATTTTCAGTGATTGAAAGCGGACCAGCAAGCTTGCATGCACGACGCCGCCCTGCATTGCGTATGCTCAGCCATCTCGCAGATGGGGCAATTCGATGGCGCGCAAGATTTTCTACATCTCGGACGGCACCGGCATCACCGCAGAGACGATTGGACACTCGGTGCTGACGCAGTTTGAAAGTGTGGCATTTGAGACCATGCGCATTCCGTTTGTCGACTCGTATGAGAAAGCGCTGGATGCGGCCGAGCGCGTGCGTGTCGGTGGTATCGAGTCTGGCTTGCGCCCGGTCGTCGTGAACACTGTCGTCGATTCCGATCTGACGCGCGTCCTCGCAGATAGTGGGGCATTGATGCTGGACGTGTTCGCACCGTTCATCGCACCGCTGGAGCTGGAACTCGGCACCACGCGCCAGCCGCGCGTCGGCAAGGCACATGGTTTGGTCGACTTCGAACAATACGAGGCACGCATCAATGCGACCAACTACGCGTTGACGCACGATGATGGCATCGACTTCAACTACAACGACGCCGATGTCATCTTGGTCGGCGTATCGCGTTCGGGAAAGACGCCAACGTGTTTGTTCATGGCGCTGCATTTCGGTATCAAAGCGGCGAATTTTCCACTGACGCCGGACGATCTCGAGTTCGGTGAATTGCCGCGACGCCTAGCGATGCATCGGCACAAACTATTTGCACTCACGATTGACCCGCTAAGGCTGCAACAAGTGCGCGAAGCACGCAAGCCAGGCAGTCGTTACGCGACTTTGGAACAGTGTCGACGCGAAGTCACCGAAGCCGAGAAGATGTTCCGGTGCGAACGACTTCCTCTGTTGAGTACCACGCATACCTCGATCGAGGAGATTGCGAGCAAGGTACTGTCGGCGCTTGGCATCGAGCGACACCTGTTTTAAGGCGACAGTGCCGAGGCCGTGTTCCACTATACGCCGCATCGAAGCGTCTGTGCAGGCTGGTCGGATCGGTGCGAATCGGTAACATCCAATGCATGACTCCGAGCCTATTGCACACTGCCATCCAACGCCCGAGCCGCTTCGGCTATCTGATGGGCTTGTACGGTGCGAACTATTGGCAGCTCACGCGCATGTTCGGGCCGCGCGCGCTGGCACTCGGCCGCTATCGTTCGGCCGGATCAGTGGGGTTGCCAGTGATCGTTGACGTGCTGGAGCGCGCGCCGTTCACTACCGAGCTGCGCATCAGTTACGAACTGGTCGACGAGTTGACCGGACAGCCAGATCCATCGGCACACGTAAGATTGTTCAGCGACGCGCAATTGGCGGAAGTGACTGCCTGCTATTTCGGCTCGCGTCTGGAGGATGTGCTCGGACGCAGCGCCCCTGCAGCGACGGTTTTTCGGCATCGGCTGCAGATGAATGCATTCTTCGCGAAGTGGCTGGACTACTTGGAACAATGCGGCCATTCGCGCTTCAGTCTGCACCTCACTGCCAGCTCGTCGAGTTGAAATGAAGAAGGCGCCGTGCGGCGCCTTCCGATATCGCGTTGCGGCGAAAATTACTTGTAACCGAAGAACCCTTCGAGGACTTTTTCGTCGCCATCGTAATCGGCGCCGCTGGCGGCAATGAACTGTGTCACGCCAAGTTCTGCCAATACCTCGTAGGCGCCTTGATCCTCATGCAGCTTCAGCAACGCATCCTTGACGGCCTGCTTTGCTTCCGGCGGCACGGTCGGTGCGGCCGAAATCGCGGCACCTAGATACTCGGTCGAGGTCGCAATCGGAACGAGGTTAGGATACTGGTCCTTCAGCCAAGTCGGGACAATCGCTGCATCGGCTTCGCCGGCAAACACGATCTCGACACCATCGCGCCAGCTCTGTGCGGTCGACATCAGGTTAGGCTGACGCACCGGGTCTGGGAATAGTTGCAACAACATTGCGAAGCCCATGCTCGGCGAGGGCATGGTCACGATGCCCTTGCCGATCAGGCCTTTCAATGTGGTGTTGGTCAGCTGATCGCTGCCGAGAATCGTGTAACTGGTGTTCTCGATCGTGCGAGCGATCGGCTCGAACTGAAATCGCTTGGCTCGGAAATCAGTGAAGTGCGCTTCGGCGAACATGAAGTCGACCGGCGCGTTCTGGCGCACATCACGCCAGAAGAAGTGGTAATTGCGCGAGGTCACCAAGGTGATCTTGTGCCCGGTGGCCTTGCTCAGATATTCCGCCAGCGGTTGGTAGACTTCGACCGCACGCTGCACGTTGTAGCTCGGTTCGACCAGCAACGTGTACTCCGCCGCAGCGGCACCTCCGGTAGTCGAAACGCCGAACAGCGCCAGCAACGCCACCTGCATGCCTTTGTGCAATATCCGATTCATGGAGCCTCCCTCCTGATGGTCCTGCTATAGCACTAATTTCCAATGCTGCCAACGCACTAAAGCAACGATTTGTATCGGTTTCTAGGTGGTGGCTTCGATCGCCTCATCCACCATGACGACTGGCCTATCCGGTCCGAGTCGGAGGCTCGTGCCGGGTGGAACGACTTGGTTCAGCACGGCGAGTGCGGTGGTCTGGCCGCTGCAGGCAATCTCGCCGATGTCGATGCCGTCGCCGTAGAGCCTGTCGCCACTCCGCCAAACCGTTTCTGTGCCGCCTTGTAGTCGAACCAGCGCGCGCTTGTTGCGACCGAGGAAATGCGTACGTGCGATGATTTCCTGCCCGGGGTAACAGCCCTTCTTCACACTAAATGCGTCGAATCGTTCGAGTCGCAGCGAATGCGCCAAGTGGCGGCCAGATGCTGTTTCATCGATCAAGACTAGGCCGGCAGCGATGAAGCGATCGATTGCATCGATATTAATCACGATGGTTGCGCCACGATCGACCACAGCGAAGTGAAGCCCGTCGATGCCGGTGTCAAGACCTGTTGCCGAGGCGACGACGCATTTGTCGACATCGAATTCAATGCGCAGCTTGCGTCGAAACACGAGGCGGCGCAGGATGTCGGCCAACTCGTTCCCTCTTTGGAATGGGACGAGTAACGACCAATCGTTGACGGTTGTACGAATCACTGCCACGACGAATAACACGCGGCCTTGGGGATTCAGCAATGCCGACCAACGCAGTGTGCCATCGGCCAGCGCCATCAGATCGGCCGCGAATTGGCTGTGCAGGAAGGGGAGTGCGTCGGCACCCCGAACATTCAAGATTTCGAACAAATTGGTACGTTCCATGCCGCAATTGTGCCTGTATTGCAGACATGCCGCGTCGTCGATCACATCTTCATCCTTGTCGCTGATGCCCCCGGGGCAATAAACTCCGTGGCTCAGCCATGAAACAACAGCCACTCTCCGAACCCACGCCCGTCGACCCGTCGGCGCCAAAAGTGCCGCCGCCGATCACGCCCGTCGAAATCGGCGGCCGCAAGGGCCCCGAACCGACGCGCTACGGCGATTGGGAGAAAGATGGGCGTTGTATCGATTTCTAGGCTCCCCAATGTATCGACCAGGAGAATCCGATGAGCGTGCAACGGCCGTTGTCGCCCCACCTGCAGGTCTACCAGCTGCAATTGACTTCAACGCTGTCGATCCTGCATCGCATTACCGGGCTTTGGCTGTGCCTTGGATCGATCGCGCTGATCTGCTGGATCGTGTCGCTAGCGGCTGGTCCAGAAGCCTATGCAGGCTTCGATGATTTTGCGCACGGCTGGGGCGGCAAGGTCGTCGTGGTCGTGTCGGTATTCGCACTCTGCTATCACCTTGGCAATGGCATCCGTCATTTGTTCTGGGACGCCGGTCGTGGTTTCGATCTGAAAACCACTTATGCCAGCGGCTATGCAGTCGTCGCCTTCGCAATCATTGCAACCGGCGGCATACTCTTCCTGCTCGGAGGTGCACGATGAGCCTGCGTACGCCGCTCGCTCGCGCCCGTGGCCTCGGTTCGGCAAAAGACGGTACGCCGCATTGGTGGATGCAGCGCGTCACCGCCGTGTTGCTGGCACCCCTGTCGATTTGGTTCCTGCTCTGCGTCTTGCCGATGCTGGCTGCCGACTACGCTGACGCCCGTGTTTGGTTGGCGCAACCGCTGAATGCGTTACTGATCCTCGCGTTCGCGCTGGCAGTCATCTATCACGCCTTGCTGGGTGTGCAGGTAGTGATCGAGGACTACATTCATACCCGCTGGATCGAAGTTGCGCTGCTGACCTCGATTCGCTTGATTGCTTTCCTTGCCGCACTCGCGACGTCGCTCGCGATTGTGCGCATCGCCGTAGGAGGCTGACATGGCGAAGGACGCCTACAAGATTGTTCACCACAAGTACGATGCGGTTGTTGTTGGTGCCGGCGGTGCCGGTCTGCGCGCGACCATGGGCCTCGCCGCCAAGGGGTTGAGCACAGCCTGTATCTCCAAAGTTTTCCCGACGCGATCGCATACCGTCGCGGCGCAGGGCGGCATGTCGGCCGCACTTGCAAACATGGGTGCGGACGACTGGCGCTGGCATTTTTTCGACACAGTGAAGGGTTCCGATTGGCTCGGTGACCAAGACGCCATCGAATACATGTGTCGCGAAGCAATTCCGGCGGTGATCGAACTCGAACACTACGGCGTGCCGTTCTCTCGTACCGAAGATGGCCGCATCTACCAGCGCCCATTTGGCGGCATGACCACGAAGTTCGGCGAAGGCCCACCGGCTCAGCGCACCTGCGCTGCCGCCGACCGCACCGGTCACGCCATCCTGCACACGCTGTACCAGCAGTCGCTCAAGCATGACGCACGCTTCTTTATCGAGTACTTCGCACTCGACTTGATCATGGACAACGGTGTTTGCCGCGGCGTGATTGCTTGGGACCTGGCCGAAGGCACGCTGCACGTGTTTCGCGCGCATGCCGTGATTCTCGCAACCGGTGGTTATGGCCGTGCCTACTTCTCGGCGACCTCGGCACATACCTGCACAGGTGACGGTGGGGGCATGGTGCTGCGCGCCGGTTTGCCGCTGCAAGACATGGAATTCGTGCAATTCCATCCAACCGGCATCTATGGTGCTGGCTGCCTGATCACGGAAGGCGTGCGTGGCGAAGGTGGATACCTGACCAATTCCAAGGGCGAGCGCTTCATGGAGCGTTATGCGCCGAGCGTGAAAGATCTGGCGCCACGCGACATGGTCAGTCGTTGCATGACCATGGAGATCCGCGAAGGCCGCGGCGTCGGTGCAGAATCCGACCATATCCATCTGCACCTCAAACACCTCGGTGCAGCCACCATCCACGAGAAGCTGCCGGGCATTTCCGAATCTGCGCGCATTTTCGCGGGGGTCGACGTTACTCGTGAGCCGATTCCGGTTATCCCGACCGTGCACTACAACATGGGCGGCATCCCGACCAATTACCACGGCGAAGTCGTGACCAAGCAGGGCGACAATCCCGACACGGTCGTGCCCGGCCTATTCGCGATCGGTGAAGCCGCCTGCGTCTCCGTGCATGGTGCGAACCGGCTCGGTTCAAACTCATTACTCGATCTGGTTGTGTTCGGTCGCGCTGTCGCCAACCGCTGTGGCGATGTCGTTACCGCAGGTGCGACGCATAAGGAATTGCCAGCCAATTCGCTCGATGCATCGCTATCGAACTTTGATCGCCTGCGCCATGCCAATGGCAGCGCGCCGACGGCCGATATCCGCTTGAGCATGCAGCGCACTATGCAGCTTGATGCGGCCGTCTTCCGTACCGGCGAGTCGTTGAAGAACGGCTGCAACAAGATGACGGAGGTGTTCAAGTCGTTCGGCGACGTCAAGGTGACTGATCGATCATTGGTCTGGAACTCGGATCTGGTCGAGACGCTTGAGTTGCAGAACTTGCTCGGGCAGGCGGTTGCAACGATGTTTTCGGCAGAACACCGCACCGAGAGTCGCGGCGCACATGCCCGCGAAGATTTTGCGACGCGAGACGATGTGAATTGGATGAAGCACACGCTGGTGAACGTTAGCGAGCGCGGCGACTGCACATTCGACTATCGCCCGGTGCACATGAACACACTGGGTGGCGTCGATCCGATTCCGCCGAAAGAACGCAAGTACTGAGGCGACGATGTCACCGCAGACCGGACTCATCGCATGGCAGTGGGCGACCTACGAGCGCAATCACCGCGACCGTCTGAATCTCATCGTGCATTTCTTGACGGTACCGGCGTTTATCGCTGGGGTATTGTCAGCATTGCGTCTGCTGACGTTAGGATTGCTTGTTCAAGCGGCGGCGATGTTCAGCGTGGCCGCACTCGCATTCCTGGTTCAAGTCGTCGGCCACAAACGCGAAGCCGAAGCACCGATGCCATTCGATGGCCCACTCAACGTGATCGGCCGCATCTTTACCGAGCAGTTCATCAGCTTTCCGCGTTTCGTCTTCACCGGTGGCTGGGCGCGCAATCTCGCCGGCCAGTCTCCTGATCAGACATGAGGTCCACCATGGCCGAATTCACACTTCCGAAGAACTCCAAGATCACTGCCGGAAAGCATCACCCCGCGAAGGTCGGTGCCAAGCAGGTTCGCAAGTTCAAGGTCTATCGCTGGAACCCGGACGACGGTGCCAATCCGCGTACCGATACCTATGACGTCGACGTCGGCAGCTGCGGCCCGATGGTTCTCGACGCGCTGATCAAGATCAAGAACGAAATCGACCCGACATTGACCTTCCGTCGTTCCTGCCGAGAAGGCATTTGCGGTTCGTGCGCGATGAACATCGACGGTAGCAACACGCTGGCCTGTACCAAATCGATCAGCGAGTGTGGCTCAGGCGAGGTCAAGATCTATCCGTTGCCGCACATGCCGGTCGTCAAGGATCTGGTGCCTGATCTGACGCAGTTCTACGCCCAATATGCATCGATTCGTCCATGGATTCGCACCCAGAGCGCGCCGCCGCCGGACAAGGAACGACTGCAATCGAAGGAAGAACGCGCTCAACTCGACGGTCTTTACGAATGCATTCTGTGTGCGTGCTGCTCGACCGCTTGCCCGAGCTACTGGTGGAATGGCGACCGCTATCTCGGTCCGGCAATTCTGCTGCAGGCCTATCGCTGGATTATCGATTCACGCGACGAAGACACCGGCGATCGTCTCGACGACCTCGAAGACCCATTTCGTTTATATCGCTGCCACACCATCATGAATTGCACAAAAACCTGTCCGAAGGGCCTGAATCCGGCCAAGGCAATCGCGGAGATCAAGAAGCTAATGCTGCAGCGACGCACGCTCTGACGCCGTGATCGCTGCCGACGACCTACGTCTCAAGCGCATGCGCTGGCATTGTCGGCGCGGTACGCGTGAACTTGACCGTTTGCTCGAACGCTGGCTGGATGAACACGCTGCAGTTGCCAACGAAGCGCGTATCCTGCAGTTCGAAGCAGTGCTTGCCTGCGAAGACCGCGAGCTGCAACGCTGGATTCTCGGTTATCAAGTCTGCGAACGCGCCGAACTGACGGCGCTGATCGATGAAATCCGCGCCAATCCTATCGTTTGAACCGCGCCCTTCGCGCATTGCCGGCTGGTGTTCCGCACTGATCGCGGTGCTGGCCATCACCGCGATTTTCGTGAGCGGCTTGCCGTTCACAGGGCAGGCGGTGATCGCATGCCTTGTGGCGATTGTGCTGGCGCGATCGCTGCGTGCACCGCGCATCGCCTCTGGACTGCGCTACACCCTGCAACTTGATGACGAGTGGCAATACCTGCGCGATGCCGCTGTTCAATCGGTCAAGCTGAAGCAAGCGCATGACCTCGGTTTCCTCATCGCCCTGCAGTTTCGCAACGGCGCCGGAGGTCGCATCGACCTCGCGCTCTGGCCCGATTCGATTCCAGCGGACACGCGGCGGCAGTTGCGGGTGTGGCTCACTCGGCATCAGTGCTATTAAGCGTTCACATCACACCGCTACACTGACCTCTCGCCAAGACATTCCTGCATGTTCCGACCCCTAGAGCTGTTCATCGGCCTGCGTTACACGCGAGCAAAGCGCCGGAACCATTTCATTTCGTTCATCTCAATGGTGTCGATGCTCGGCATTGCGCTTGGGGTGACGGCGTTGATCACGGTGATCTCGGTGATGAATGGATTCGAGGGTGAGTTGCGGGCGCGCATCCTCGGCATGGTGTCGCATGCGACCGTTGCTGGTGTCGGTGATGGATTGGCCGAGTGGGAAACCGCGTTGGCGACAGCGAAGACCGTGCCGCATGTGATCGGTGCTGCGCCGTATATCGAGCGCGAGGCAATGCTGCAGGGCGGACGTGTCAGCGGTGCGATTCTGCGCGGTGTTGATCCTTTGCTGGAACGTGAAGTCAGCGAGATTGCTGATCGCGTCGTCGAAGGTTCCTGGGATGCATTGAAACCTGGTGAATACGGCATCGTGCTTGGCCGCGAACTGGCGCTCTGGGCAGGTGCTGAACTCGGCGGCGACGTGCTGGTCTTCGCACCGCAAGTGCGTGCCACTCCGGCGGGAGTTTTGCCACAGATGCGACGCTTCAAAGTTGTCGGCATCTTCGAAGCGGGTATGCAGGAATACGATCGCGGCATGGCCATCATCCATGTCGCCGATGCCGGCAAGCTCTTCCGCATGGGTGACAAGGTCACCGGCGTCCGTCTCAAGCTGGATGACCTGTTCAAGGCCAAGTCAGTCGCGGTAAAACTGGCGGACCAACTCGGTGGCTTCTATCGGGTGCGTGACTGGACCAGTGAGCACGCAAATTTCTTTCGCGCGGTGCAGACCGAGAAGACGGTGATGTTCATCATCCTGTCGCTGATCGTGGCGGTCGCGGCATTTAATCTGGTGTCGTCACTGGTCATGCTGGTGACCGACAAGCAAAGCGATATCGCTATTCTGCGTACGCTCGGCTTGAGTCCGCGTTCGGTGATGGGCGTGTTCGTGGTTCAGGGCACGATCATCGGACTGGTCGGGATCGTGCTCGGCACCATTGGCGGTGTGTTGCTCGCCGACAATGTGACCCGAGTGATGCGTTTACTCGAATCGATCTTCGGCTTCGAATTGATGCCGGCCGACATTTACTACATCAGCGACCTGCCGTCCGATCTGCGTTGGGATGATGTCGGCAGCATCGTCGGTCTCGCGTTTGTGCTGTGCCTGATCGCAACGCTGTATCCGGCATGGCGGGCGGCACGCACGCATCCGGTCGAGGCGTTGCGCTACGAATGAATACGAATAACGACATCGTGCTTGCTGCCCACGGCGTGGCCAAGACCTATCACGAAACCGGCGTTGAAACGCCGGTATTTTCGGGCATCGACTTTGCCGTACGTGCCG
>Ga0073899_10003337_pt1 | contig 14231 bp, 14 predicted proteins | sample KloWWTmetaKNB5Ph_FD_88975 | JGI IMG/M metagenome (GOLD analysis project Ga0073899, IMG submission 88975) | Active sludge microbial communities from Klosterneuburg, Austria, studying microevolution and ecology of nitrifiers - Klosterneuburg... | ecosystem: Engineered > WWTP > Aerobic digester >... | reverse complement strand
TCGTCGACGCGGCCGAGGTCGCCGGTGCGCAGGTAGCGCCGGCCGTCGAGCTGAAAGAAGACGTCGCGCGTCGCCTCGGGCTGGCGCCAGTAGCCCCGCATCGCCTGCGGCGCGTCGACGACGATCTCGCCCGCCTCGCCGGGCGCGACTTCGCGCAGCGTGTCGGGGTCGACGACGCGCGCGTCGACGTCGAACATCGGAATGCCCAGGCACTGCGGCTTCGGCCGCTGCGGCGGATTGATGTGCGTCGCCGCCATCGTCTCCGACATGCCGTAGCCCTCGACGTAGTCGAGCCCGGTCAGCGCCTTCAATCGCGCGCACACGGCCTCGGGCATCGCCGCGCCGCCGCCGCGGATGCCGGCGAGGCTCGACAGGTCCATCTCTGCAATGCGCGGATGCGCGAGGAAGTCGACGACCATCGTCGTGATCGCCTGCCACACCGTGACGCGGTGGCGCGCGATGCACGCCGCGGCGGCGTCGCGGTCCCAGCGCGGCAGCACGACGATCGTCGCGCCGGCGTAGAGCGGGCCGTTGAAGCTGCCCGCCATGCCGGTGACGTGGAACCACGGCAGCACCGACAGGTAGACCGCGTCCTGCGTGCGGCCGAACCACTGCACGCCGCCGACGGCGCTGCACATCACGCTGCGGTGCGTGTGCATGCAGCCCTTGGGCCGGCCCGTCGTTCCCGACGTGTAGGGCATCACGGCGAGATCGTCGGGGCCGGCCGTCATCGAGCCGGGCGCGAGGTCCGCCGCGACGACGTCGGCCCAGGCGATGAGGCCCGGATCGGCATCGAGCGGAATGCGCGGCGCGGCGACGAGCTCGGGCACCTGCAGCGCCGTCGGCTCGCGCAGCCAGTCGGAATAGGTCGCGACGACGATGCGCTGCAACCCGGCACCGCCTTCGACCGGCTCGCGCAGCAGCGGCCGCCATTCGGCAAGCAGATCCTGCGCGACGAAGGCGACGGCCGCGCCGGTGTCGGCGACGTAGTGGCGCAGCTCGTCGCTGCGGTTCATCGGATTGACCGGCACGACGACGGCGTCGGCGCGCAGGATGGCGTAGCAGGCGATCGCCCAGGCCGGGCTGTTCTGCGCGCACAGCAGCACGCGGTCGCCCTTGGCGACGCCGGCGGCCCGCTGCAGCCAGCCGGCGACGCGCTCGACGTCGCGGCGGAACGCGGCGTGGGTCAGCGCGTTGTCGTAGAAGACGATGAAGGGCTTGTCGGGAAAGCGCGTCGCCGAGACTTCGACGTTGTAGGCCAGGTGCGTGGCGGGCACCGTGAGGTGGCGCGGCAGCCCGCTCGGCCAGTGGTTGAAGTGGCGATCGGCCATGCGCGAGCCAGTATATCGACGCACCTCGGGAGGCGTTCCGGACCGAGCGCAGCGCATTTCGGCACGTCGCTTGCCCGCTTGCGGGTATCGCATCCCCTTGGAGGACCCGATCGATGAGAACCCCTGCCACGATCGCCAAGCACCCCATCCACCCCATGCTCGTCGGCGTGCCGATCGGGCTGTGGATCATGTCGCTGGTGTGCGACCTGATCGCCGCCGGCGGCAGCGGCAACCCCGACTGGGCCGTCGTCGCGCTCTACACCATGGTCGGCGGCATCGTCGGCGCGCTCGCCGCCGCCGTGCCGGGCTTCGTCGACATGCTCGCGCTGCGCGGCGGCCTGAAGCGCATCGCGCTCACGCACATGGTGATCAACCTGACGGTGGTCGCGCTCTACGTCGCCAACGCCTGGATGCGCATGGCAGGCGGCGCGGTCGATCCGGCGCCGGCGGCGACGCCGACGACGCTGGGACTGTCGGTGCTCGCCATCGGCATGCTCGCAATCTCGGGCTGGCTCGGCGGCAAGATGGTCCACGTGCACGGCGTCGCCGTCGAGGCGCCGCCCGAACCGGCATCGGCGGTGGAGAGCCACCGGCTCGGCACGTAGCCGGCTCGTCAGCGGGCCGCTTCGAGCTGCACACGCAGCTTGTTCAGCAGCGCCAGCAGCTGCCGGCGCTCTTCGGCGCTGAGGCCGGCGACGGCGGCTTCGCCGAGGCGGCGGCTGTGCCGCTGCAGCGCCTGCTGCACGGCCTTGCCCTGCGCGGTGAGCGCGAGCCGCACGCTGCGGCGATCGGCGGCGTCGGCGCGCGCCTCGAGCAGGCCGCGCTCGCGCAGGCCGCCGATCAGCCGCGCCACCTGGCCCTTGTCGCGCCCCGAATGCGCGACCAGCTCGCCCGGCGTGGCGCCGGGGTGCCGCGCATAGAAGCCCAGCACCTTGCCTTCCATGTGCGTCAGCGCGTGCGGGGCGTCGCCCAGCGCGCGCTGGCGCCGCGCACGGTACAGATGCATCACGGCGTGGACGAGTTCCATCACGTCGTCCGAGGCCTCGTTCGCCGTGTGGTTGACAAGGTCAACGTCTTTGCGCATGATGTTGACATTATCAACCAGAACAGGCACTTCATGGATTCCCGTTCTTCCGGCCGCCGCGTCCGGCGCGTGCGCCGCGAGCCGCGCCGGCGCGACGTGCAGGTCGCCGGCCTGCAGCCGCTCGGCCCCAACTTCCTCGCGATCACGTTCGCCGGCGAGGCGCTCGACGACTTCGTCTCCGACTCGTTCGACGATCACGTCAAGTTCATCTTCACCGACGCGTCGGGCGAGGTCGTGCGTCGCGACTACACGCCGCGCCGCTGGGACCGCGAGCGCCGCGAGCTGACGATCGAGTTCGCGATGCACGGCCATGGCCTGGCCTCCGAGTGGGCGCGCCGCGCCGTCGTCGGCCAGCATGCGGCGATCGGCGGGCCGCGCGGCTCGATGATCGTGCCGACGGACTACGACTGGCACCTGCTGGCCGGCGACGGCAGCGCGCTGCCGGCGATCCACCGCCGCCTCGAGGAGCTGCCGGCCGCCACGCGCGCCGTCGTGCTGCTCGACCTGCCCGACACCGCCGACCGCCGCGAACTCGCCAGCGCCGCCCGCGTCGATCTGCACTGGGCGGCCGGCGCCGACGAGTGGCTGTCGAAGCTGCGCGCGCTGGCGCTGCCGCCGGGCGCGGGCTACGTCTGGTGCGCCGGCGAGGCCGCCGTGATGGCCGAAGCGCGCCGCATCGTGCTGCAGGACAAGAACCACCCGCGCGAAGACATGCGCGTGGCGGCGTACTGGAAACGCGGCGCGTCGGACTTCCACGAGAACCTCGAATCCTGAGTCTGCGCACGGCGCGCCGCTGAGGTCGAAGGGGTCCTGAAACCTACACCCGCGCCGCGACCGCCTCGGCGATCGCCAGCGAGGCCGTGAGCCCCGGCGACTCGATGCCGTACAGGTTCACCAGCCCGCGCACGCCGTGCTCGGCCTCGCCCTGGATCACGAAGTCGACCGCCGCGGCGCCGGGCCCGCTCAGCTTGGGCCGGATGCCGGCATAGCCCGGCTGCAGCGCGCCGTCGGCGAGGCCCGGCCAGTAGCGCCGGATCGATGCATAGAACGAGTCCGAGCGCGCCGGGTCGACGCGGTAGTCGACGCGGTCGACCCATTCGACGTCGGGGCCGAAGCGCGCCTGGCCGCCGAGATCGAGCGTCAGGTGCACACCCAGCCCGCCGGGCTCGGGCACCGGATAGATCAGGTGCGAGAACGGCGCGCGGCCGGCGAGGCCGTAGTAGTTGCCCTTGGCCAGGTGCAGCGCCGGCACGCGATCGGGCGGCATGCCGCGCAGCGCTGCGGCCAGCGCCTGCGCGTGCAGCCCGGCGCTGTTGACGAGCACGCCGGCGCGCACCTGCATCGGCTGCTCGCCGCCGACGTCGAGCACGATGCCGTCGGCGCCGCACTCGCCCGCGAGCACCGGAGCGTCGTAGGCCAGCATGCCGCCGGCGTTCTCGAAGTCGCCCTGCAGCGCCAGCATCAGGCCGTGGCTGTCGACGATGCCGGTGCTCGCGCTCTCGAGCGCCGCGACGCAGCGCAGCTGCGGCTCGGCGCGGCGCGCCGCGTCGGCGGCAAGCATCTCCAGTTCGCCGACGCCGTTGGCGCGCCCTGCCGCCTGCAGCCTTTCGAGCACGCCGCACTGCTCGGCGTCGGTCGCGACGATCAGCTTGCCGCAGCGCCGATGCGCGACGCCGTGCGCGGCGCAGTACTCGTAGAGCAGTTCCTTGCCGCGCACGCACAGCGCCGCCTTCAGCGAGCCGGCCGGGTAGTAGATGCCGGCGTGGATCACTTCGCTGTTGCGCGAACTGGTGCCGCTGCCGGTGCAGCGCTCGCGCTCCAGCGCGATCGTCTCCATGCCGCGCAGCGCCAGCGCGCGCACGACCGCCAGGCCGACGACGCCGGCGCCGACGACGATGCAATCGACACGTTCCATCGCAAGAGGATCACGGCCATCGTGCCGTGACGCAGAGAGGTCGCCGGCAGTGTAGAGCCCGGCCGCAGACTCGATGGGGCAATGAAGCCGTAGCGCGTGCGCGCCGTGTGATACGGTCGCACACGCCCCCGCCGCGGGTGCGCCCTGCCGACCGATGGACGACAACGACAACAACAACGACACAGCCCGTCGGCGCACGCCGCCCTCCGAGCCGCTGCTGATCCTCAACATCATCGCCCAGATGGCCTTCGGCCTGCTGGCGATGACGATCTGCCTGCCTTCGATGCAGACCTGGGACACGCTGTTTCGCGTCGACGCGGCTGCGGTGCAGCTCACGTTCAGCGGCTACGTCGTCGCCTACGGCGCGCTGCAACTGCTCTACGGCCCGCTATCGGATCGCCACGGGCGGCGGCGCATCCTGCTCGTCGGGCTGGCGCTCGGCGGCGCCGCGTCGCTCGCCGCCGCTTTCGCCGGCACGCTGGGCGCGCTGGTGGCGGCGCGGGTCGTTCAGGGAGCGGGCTGCGCGGCGTGCATGGTCGTCGGCCGCGCGCTGGTGCAGGACCATTTCGAAGGGCCACAGCGCACGCGCGTGATGGCCTACATCGGCATGGCGATGGGCGTGTGCCCGCCGCTGGGCACGGTGATCGGCGGGCAGTTGCACGCGCTGCTGGGCTGGCAGGCCAACTTCGTGCTGCTGGCCGTCATGGCGCTCGCGCTGATCGTCGCAGCGTGGCGCGGGCTGCCGGCGGGCCGCGCGCCGGCAGCCGCGGCGATCGAGATGCATTGGCTGCGCGCGATGGGGCGCGCCTATGCGCGCCTCGTTCGCGAGCCGTCGTTCCTCGTCTACGCGACGATTCCCGCGGCGACGGCCGCCGCGTTCTACGCCTTCCTCGGCGGCGCGCCCTTCGTGCTGCGCAGCTACGGCGTCGGGCCGGCGAGCGTCGGCTGGTACATCATGATCCCGCCGGTGTTCTACATCGGCGGCAACTATCTGGCGAGCCGGCTGACGCGCCGCCACGGCGAGCAACGGATGATGGCGCTCGGCCAGTTGTTCAGCCTCGCCGGCATCGCGCTGGTGCTGGCGCTGTCGGGACTCGCTACGCCGCTGGCCTTCGTGCTGCCGCTGGCGCTGCTGGGCATCGGCCACGGCCTGCTGATGCCGCCGGCGCTGGCCGCGACGGTCGGCCTGGTGCCGGCGCTGGCCGGCTCGGCCGCGGCGCTGGCGGGCGTGCTGCAGCAGCTCACCGGCGCGCTCGGTGGCTATGCCGCGGGCTGGGTGTCGCACGACGGCCCGTTCCAGGTCGCGCTGGTGATGCTGGCCTTCACGCTGTGCGTCGGCGCGGCGCAGCTGCTGCTGTGGCAGCGCGCGCCGCGGTAGCGCGCAGCGCCGGCGCTGCTGACCCCGGGCACCTTCGGTCGCGTTGAACACCGGCGACAAGAGCCTGAGCGGAGCGGTGCTCGCGTTCCTGAGGCGTCACGCCGCCGCGTGACGGCCGCCCCGGCGGCGCACGGGATGCGCAGTGCCGCGGCGATTCACCGATCGAGCCAGCGGCCGAGCAACGGCTCCAGTTGCGCGAGCGGGCGGTAGCCGATCGTCAAGGCCGCCAGCCCGCCCTCGTCGCGCAGCACGACGGTGGGAAAGCTGTCGACGCCGACACTGCGCGCCCAGCGGAAGTCGCCCTGCGTGGCCTCGCGCGCCCCGTCGCCGAGATAGTTGTCGAGGAAGCTCTGCCGGTCGATGCCGAAGCCTTCGGCGAGGCGCGCGAACGAATCGGGGTCGTTCGGATCATGGTTGTCGCGATAGAAGGCGGTCTGCGCCGCGACGAAGTACGCCCACTCGCTGCCAGGCTGCATCAGGCGCAGCGTGACGACGGCGCGGCAGGCTTTCTCGGTGTCGTAGATCCAGCCCAGGCGGTCGAGGATCGACAGGCTGAAGGGCTGGCCGGTGCGCTCGCCGATCTCCTGCCAGTGGCCCTTGAGGAAGTCGCTGTAGCGCTGGTCGACGACATGCGTGCCGTCGGGGCGCAGGCCGCCCATCACGAGAGAGAACTTCGCGCGGTCCTGGTACTTCGCCCGCAGCTCGCCGATCACTTGCGTGAAGCCGTAGCACCACGAACACATCGGATCGCCGACGTAGATGACTTCCTTGTTCATGGCGACTGCTCCGAAAAATGGCTAAGCTGATGATTACAGTCTAAAGGACGCAGCGTCCTTGATGTGAAGCGGAAACGCATACACGCGCTTCAGAAACGCTCGAATTCCTTCGCGATGTGGTCCATGAACGTGCGGATCCGCAGAGGCAGGTGCTGCCTGCTGACGAAGATCGCATAGAGCTCGATGACGTCGCACCAATAGTCCCGCAGGCATTCCTGCAGTTCGCCGGCTTGCAGGACATCATCGACATCCCAAGTCGCCAGGAGCGCCAAGCCCTTGCTGTCGAGGGCCCAATCGCGCACGATCTCGCTGCTGGTCGAGCTGAGCGTGCCGGCGACGCGCACTTCGCGGGGCTTGCCATCGACCTCGAACTGCCACTTGTCGAAGATGCCACGTCGCCGAACCAGGCAGATGCAGTTGTGCTGGACGAGGTCTTCCGGGGTCTTCGGCACGCCGAAGCGGGCGAAATATGCAGGCGACGCGCAGACGATCCTGCGCTGAGACAGCAGTTTTCGTGCAACGACACCCGTGTCCAGCGGAAGCCCGACACGAATCGCGATGTCGAGCGAGTCGTCCACAACGTCGAGACCTGCATCCGATAGAGCGAGCTGCACGCGGACCTCGGGATACAAGTCGCTGAAACGCTTGACCATCCCAGCGACATGCCGGCGGCCCAGACCCATCGGCGCACTGATCTTCAGATCGCCGCTCGGGGTCGTGCCCCTCAAGGCCGCCTCCGCTTCGGCCTTGCCGATTTCTCTGAGGATGCTCGCGCAGCGCTCGTAGAACAACCGCCCCTCGTCGGTGGGCCCGAAGTGGCGAGAAGTCCTCGTGATCAGCCGAACACCGAGTCGCGCCTCCAGTCGAGCCAGTCGCCGGCTGACAGCGGCCGGAGAAGACTCCAAGACCTGAGCTGCAGCGGAGATGGTGCCGGCCTCGATCAAACGAGCAAACAGGCGCAAATTACTGACTTCATCCATCACATCTCCGTCTGCCGCGCCTGCCATGCGCGTCGCTTCTCGGACCTCTGTCGGGCGAGAGAACGATTTTCGCGACGGAGATTTGCGCGGCCAGCGGGGAAACGAGGGGTGACGCGGAGTCTGGCTCGGCTCACTTCTGAAGCAGTGCTCTTGCTTCCTGCAGCAATCGGTTGCCGTCGTGCCCCTTCTCCGCGACTTCCTTGACCCAGGACGTGCTTACCGGCTCGGCGGCCTTCTGCCATGCAGCGAGTTCGGAAGCTGGAACCTTATGGAACGAATTCTTCCGATCGACCGCCAGCGATCGGGCAGGCTCCCTCGCCTCGTCCCAAACCTTGCCGACCCATGCGGATGCATCTGCGCCGCTGTTGGCGTCGATGACGCGCTTCAGATCGGCAGGCAGGCTTTCGTACTTGGCCGGATTCATTGCCAGAACGAAGACGTTATTGGAGATGTTCGGCATGCTCGCATCCACCTCGGAATGGTGCCTAACGATCTCGTGAACCTTCAGCGAAGGCAGCACCTCCCATGGCAGAAGCGCTCCATCGATGACTCCCTTGGAAAGCGACTCTCCCACCTGCGGCACGGGCATCGCGACGGGCGTGCCCCCAAGAGCAACAATCAGCTTGCTGGCCAATCGAGTGGGTGCGCGCAGTTTCAGGCCCTTGAAGTCCGCCAAAGTCCGAATAGGTTTCGCGGTTGTATGAAAGATCGCCCCTTCGCCAACGTGAAAGACGAGCGGCCGGACACCCTTGAATTCGTTGGTCGCATTCTTCGTCGCGTAGTGCCACAGAGCACGACTCGATTTCTGACTCTCGGCCGTCATGAAAGGCAACTCGAACGCCTCGATCACCATGAAGCGTCCTGCCTGATACCCGGGAAGAGTCCAGACGATGTCGGCAACACCGTCCTTGGCCTGATCGAACAACTGCGGCGGCGTACCTCCGAGTTGCATCGAGGGGTAGATCTGACACTTCAACTGACCGCCGGATTCGCTATGAATCTTGGCGCACCAAGGCGCGATGAACTTCACGTGGGCCGTCGACGAAGCCGGCAGGAAGTGGTGCACGCGCAGTGTCACCACCTCGGCAGCCTGGACGGCACCGGTCATGCTCACCACCAGTGCGGCAGCCCACCATTTGCGCAAGTACGTCATCACAGCCTCCCCAAGCCTATGGTTTGTTCCTCTCTCGCGAGGATGCAGTCAGCATAGGCCTGCCCTCTCGGTCGTGAGAAGACGCGTGTCCGGATGGCAGCTTTCCGTCTTGCGCAAAGAAGCGAACCGCCGCGATGCGATCCTCGACTAGGACTGTCGCGGCTGGATTCCAGCCAGCCAACTGTCGGGACGCCCAGGGTCAGCGATCGGGAGCGTTCGCCGAGCCCATGATGACGGCAAAGGTCTTGCCGTAGTGGGCTTCGATCAGGTCTGCGGCCAGCGGCGCGTTGCGGACGACGCAGGCTTCGACGATCGCACGATGCTCGTCGAGCTCGAGCCGTTCCGGAATCTCAGCCGCAGCGAGCAGGCGATACCGTTCGGCCGCGTCGAACAACTGCGCTGAGATGCGCATGATCCACCGCGAGCCGCAGCCCGCGACCAGCGCGACGTGAAACTCGCGATGGAGGCGCTCCCATTCGGGATCGGGCGCCCTGGGTTCGGTCGCCGTCCAGCGGCTGATGCGAGACAACCGGTGTAGAGCCAGGACCAGCCCTTCCTCCCACTCGGTATCGCCGTTCGAGATCGCCTCGACGACGGCCGCCTTGTCGATCCAGCAGCGCGCGGTGACGAGCTCCTCGAGCTCGTCGCGGCTGACCGGCGCGACCCGGAAGCCCTTCTGCTCTTCCTGCCGCACGAAGCCTTCCGTGACCAGCCGGTTCAGCGCCTCCCGAACCGGGCTGCTGGCGATCGTGAATCGCCGGCACAACTCCTCGACGCGCAGGCGCGCGCCCGGCTTCAGCCTCCCGGCCACGATGTCGGCGCGCAGTTCGCGGTAGACCGCGGTGGTCAGCGTCACTGCCCCTTTACGTGGCGGTTCGTCGGGCGCCGAAGACTCCGCGTTGTTTTGTCGATTTTTCTTCATCATAAGGCAATAATATCGATTATATTGCTGAACCTGCTGGCTGTCGATGAGAGGCGAGATTCATGAAGCTTGGAATTGTCGGACTGGGATGGTGGGGCGGGACGCTGGTCGATGCCGTCGAAGGCAACCCGAATCTCAGATTCATCTCGGCCTATACGCGCTCCCGCTCGCCGCAGGACCAGGAGTTCGTGGCGAAGCACGGGTTGAAGCTCGTCGCGAGCTACGAGGCGATGCTCTCGGATCCGGAGGTCGACGGCGTCATCCTTGCGACGCCTCCCGCGGGCCACGCCGACCAGATCGTCGCCGCCGCGAAAGCGGGCAAGCATGTCTTCTGCGAGAAGCCGTTCGTGATGTCGAAGGCCGACGCGCAGCGCGCCGTGGCCGCGGTGCGCGCGGCCGGCGTGACCCTCGGTCTCGGCTACAACCGCCGCTTCCATCCGTCGTGGCTCGACCTCAAGCAGCGCATCGCATCGGGAGAACTCGGCACGATCCTGCACGCCGAGTGCACGATGTCCGGGCCGAATGGCCTCACGCTCGCCGAGAACGCGTGGCGTCGCAGTGCCGAGCAGGCGCCGTGCGGCGGCCTGTTTCCCATGGGCGTGCACGCAGTCGACGGCTTCATCGATCTGTTCGGTGACATCGACACCGTCTTCTGCCAGAGCTTTCGCCGCGCCGTGCCGGGCAACAACGACGACACCACTTCCGTGCTGTTGCGCATGAAGAACGGCATGTCGGCCTACCTCGGCACCATGATGGCCACGGCCGGCACGTTCCGTTTCCAAGTCTACGGCTCGAAGGCCATGGCGCTGCTCGGCGGCACGACGCATGTCGCAGGCCAGTCGTCGCAGCATCGCCGCTCGGGACTGTTCGGCGCCTATGTCATCCAGCCGGTCAAGGGTGACGCATTGGCAATCGACGTCCCGGTCTTCGACGTCAACAAGGCCGAGCTCGATGCCTTTGCACAGGCGGCCGGCGGCGGCGCGCCCTACCCGATTGCAGACGAGCAGATGATCCACGGCGTCGCCGTCACCGACGCGATCATCGCCTCTGCCAGAACCGGAATCCTCGAACGCGTCGCCTGATGCGACCGTCCTTCTCGTCGGAGCACTGCACCCATGGACCTCGGCAAGTACGGGCATCTCACCTACTCCACGCTCGTGCACCCGGGCGACACCTGGCCCGAGATGTGGAACAGCCTCAGGACCTACGTACCGCAGGTCAAGAAACGGGTGTGCCCCGACCAGCCGTTCGGCGTGTCGCTGCGGCTCTCGAATGCGTCCGCCTCCACGCTGATCGATTCAGCGGCCGACCGCGCACGACTCAAGTCGTTCCTCGCCGACAACGACCTGTACCTGTACACGGTGAATGCGTTTCCGTTCGGGCCGTTCAAGAACCAGATCGTCAAGGAACAGGTGTACGAGCCGGACTGGCGTGCCGAGGAGCGAACGCGCTACACGATGAACGTGGCCGACATCCTGGCCGACGTTGCCGCGCCGACCGTGAATCCGTCGATCCAGAGTCCGCCGCTCGGTTTCAAGCCGCGGGTGACCGGCCCGGACGTCGTCGAGTCCTACGTCGCGAACATCCGTCGCCTCGCGGCGCACCTGCACCGGCTGCGCGAGCGCACCGGCCGAACCGTCACGCTGGCCGTCGAGCCGGAACCGTACTGCTTCCTCGAGACCACGGACGAGACGGTGGACTTCTTCACCCGCGTCCTGCGGTCTGAGAAGTCGATCACGACCCTCGCCCGCGACCTGGGTGTGACCACGGACGAGGCTGCCACGATCCTCCACCGCCATGTCGGCACCGTCTACGACATCTGCCACCAGGCGGTCGAGTTCGAGGACATCGGCGCGTCGCTGCAGAAGCTCGTCGACAACGACGTCCCCGTCTTCAAGCTGCAGGAGGCGGCCGCCGTCCAGGTGCCCAAGGTGAACCGCGCCGCCGTGGAAGAACTCCGCAAGTGGGCCGACAGCGTGTACCTGACACAGACCATCGAGTGGAAGGACGGCAAGCTGACCCGCTTCCTGAACCTCGAGGACGCGATCGCTTCCTGGGAGAGGGACCCGGGCGGCGAACGCGAGTGGCGCATCCACTTCCACGTTCCGGTGTTCCTCGAGACCCTGGGCGAGCATTTCAGGACCACGCGCTTCGCGATCGCCGAAGCACTGGCCTTCCATCGCAGGAATCCGGTGAGCGCCCAGCTCGAGATCGAGACCTACACGTGGGACGTGCTGCCGTCGCATCTCAAGACCGGCGACATCGTCGATTACGTGACGATGGAACTCGAGTGGGTCCAGAGCCAGTTCGCGTGATCTTCGAGGCCCGCCTCGACCCGCCGGAGTGCCCGTGAAGGTCGGATTCATCGGCCTCGGCAGGATGGGGCATGGCATGGCGACCCGGCTGCTCGGTGCCGGCCATGAGCTTGTCGTGTTCGATCCGGACCGCAGGCAGGCAGAGCGCATGGCGATCGCAGGCGCTCGGGTCGCGCCTAGCTTGAGCGAGCTGGCGACCGCCTGCGACGTCGTCATCAGCATGCTGCCGAGCGACGACATCCTGCGCAGCGCGGCACTGGGTGACGGGGGATTGTCCGAGCACCTGCATCCCGGCGCGATCCACATGGTGAGCGGCACGCACGGCGTCGCCGTGATGCGCGAACTGGCCCAAGGACATGCCGCCGCGGAGCAGACACTCGTCGCCTGCCATGTCCTCGGCCGGCCCGACCTCGCGGTCACCGGCAAGCTGGGCCTCGTGCCGGGCGGACCACCCGCCGCGGTCGAGAAAGTGCGACCGCTCTTCGCCGCGATCGGTGAGCGCGTGATCGAGGCCGGCGCCGATCCCCTGTCGGCCACCGCCATCAAGATCGCCAACAACTTCATCCTCGGCTGCGCCATCGAGGCGATGGGCGAAGGCATGGCGCTGGTGCGCAAGTACGGAGTCGATCCCCTGGTCTTCCACCAGGTGCTCGTCGGCGGGCTGTTCAATTCGACCGCGTACCAGGCCTACGGCGACCTGATCGCCCGCGAAGACTGGGGGCGTGTCGGCGCCTCCGCCGTGATCGGCCTCAAGGATGCAAACCTGGCGCTCGACGCGGCGCAGGCTGCCGGCGTCCCGTTGCCCAGCGCGTCGATCTGGAAGGCCGCGCTGGAATCCGCCATCTCCCGGGGGGAAGCCCATCTCGACTGGTCCGTCATGGCGCGCGAGCGGTTTCGCGCCAGCGGCCTCGAGCCGGAGTGAAGTCTCGACAAGCTCGTGAATCGCTTGCCACCGCCCGGCTTCAGGCGGCTGCACCATCCCAGATCAATTTGAGCCCGGCCGCCATCAGCAGCAACGCCAGGATCAGGTTGAACTGGCGCATGTCGACAGACTTCATCAAGCGATAGCCGAGCCAGAAGCCCACAGGCACCGCTGGAAGCAACAGCACCGACACCGCAAGATTGGACAGGTCGAGCAGGCCGAGTTGAGCATACGGTGCGAGCTTGGCGAAGTTGACAATCGCAAAGAAGATCGTCGCCGTGCCGACGAGCTCTATCTTGTCGAGCTTCTGCGGCATCAGGTAGTGCATCAGCGGCGGCCCGCCGGCGTGCGAGATGAAGCTCGTGAACCCGGTCAAGGCGCCCCAGCCCGTCCCGCGCCAGGCGCTCGGCTTCGCAGGCGCACGGGGCGACACCCAACCGAACGCCTCGCGCAGCCGATCGATCGCGAAGACGATCGCCTCGATGCCGATGAGCACGCGGATCCAGCGCGGATCGACGCGCCCGAAGAGCAGCCAGCCGGCCACCACGCCGAGCAGCGCACCGGGCAGCAGAAGCACAAGATTGCGTCGGTCGAAGCTGCCGCGGAACACGACCAGGCCGATCGCATCGAGCGCCAGCAGGATCGGCAGCAGCACGGCCGCTGCGTAGGGCGGGGTCGCCGCGAGTGCGATCAGCGGCACGCCCAGGTTGGTGGCAGCGCCGCCGAAGCCGGCCTTGGCCATGCCGACGAGCAGCGTGGCCGTCACGGCCAGCACCCAGAAGGCCGGCGACTGTGTCAGTGCCTGATCGAACACGGCACGGATCGTGACGCCTGGCGGACCCTGAGATCTGCCATGTCGTCGGTCGCCTTCAGAACGCTTCGCAGCGCGGCATGCCGCAGGAGAGCAGGCGGTCCGGTGGGAAACTGGTGACGACCTCGCAGCCGTCCTTGGTGACGACACGTCCGAGGCGGTCACGGTTCATGCGCTGCAAGTCGATGCAGGGTTCCCAGTCCTCGGCCATCGTGCTCCGTGAGGCGGTGCCGTGCGGGCGGTTGCGTTTCATCGTCGGTCTCCGCAGCTCCGTTGAGCGTCAGCCCGGCGACGCCAGCGCGAGAATGACGCACGCCAGCATCCAGAACAGCGGGTACTCGATGCCGCCGATGTTCCACAGCCACTTCGGCTTGGCGAGGATCCCTTGCAGTCGCCAGACGGCCCAGACCGCGACGGCGAGCACTGCCGCGCCGATCCACGCGGCCCAGCGCGTCTGAATCCCGAAGAGGAGCCCGACGCACACCAGCGTCTCGACGACGGCTGCCACATACATCGTCGCCGCTGGCGTCGGCAGTTGCGCTGCCTTGAAGAAGTTCAGCGCCGGTCGCGGCGGCAGAAGCTTGCCCATGATGTGCGGGATGAAGAACAGCCCGCACATGAGGCGCAGTAGCACGAGGGGGTTG
>Ga0073899_10003336_pt1 | contig 14236 bp, 12 predicted proteins | sample KloWWTmetaKNB5Ph_FD_88975 | JGI IMG/M metagenome (GOLD analysis project Ga0073899, IMG submission 88975) | Active sludge microbial communities from Klosterneuburg, Austria, studying microevolution and ecology of nitrifiers - Klosterneuburg... | ecosystem: Engineered > WWTP > Aerobic digester >... | reverse complement strand
TGCGGTCGCGCTCGACCTTGGCGACGATCGAGGCGCAGGCGACGGCGTAGCTCCAGGCATCGGCCTTGACCAGCGCCAGGCAGGCGGGCGCGGAGTCGGAGGAAGCGAGATCCTCCAGGGTCACCGCGTCGACGACGACTGCGTCCGGGCGCGGAGCGAGCAGGGCGACCGCCTGGCGCATCGCCAGCCGGGTCGCCTGCAGGATGTTGATCCGATCGATCACTTCGGCGGGGACTGCCACCACGGCGAAAGCGAGGGCGGTTTCGCGGATCGCCGCTGCCAGCTCGGTGCGCGCCGCGGGACTCAATCGTTTGGAATCGTCGGCGCCCGGAATCAGCTTTTCGGAGTCGGGAATCACCGCCGCCGCGACGACCGGACCGGCGAGACAGCCGCGCCCGGCTTCGTCGACTCCCGCGACCCTGGCAAACCCGGACTGCTGGAGGCGAACCTCGAGCCCGCGCATCAGCTCAAGCCGGTAGACTTCGCAGCAGAGTTCGAACGTTGTCGTCACTCCGAGTATCCCGCCAACCGGCCCGCGCGCTCGACGCCGCGGGCTCTTTGCTCAGCCGCGCGCCGGAGCCGGTGCCTCGTCGCGACGCTCTTCGATGCGTGCCGCCTTGCCGCGCAGATCGCGCAGATAGAACAGCTTGGAACGCCGAACCTTGCCACGGCGCAGAACCTCGATGCGATCGACGACCGGCGCATGCAGCGGGAAGATCCGCTCGACGCCAGTGGCGCCGGAGATCTTGCGCACCGTGAACATCTCGCGGGTACCGCTGCCCTTGCGGGCGATCACGACTCCCTGAAATGCCTGCAGCCGCTCCTTGTCGCCTTCCTTCACCCGGACCTGCACGCGCACGGTATCCCCAGCGCGGAACTCCGGAACATCCTGGCGCAGGTAAGTGCGCTCGACTTCCATCAATGCGTGCATACGTTTCCTCTTCCCGTTTCCTGTCCCGCCGGAGGACCGTCCTGACGGCTTCCGAGTCGGTAATTATCTAAGTTTTCGGTCTTTAGGGCAACCCGACGGGGGGGTCGCCGCCTGGAGGCGGGCGAGCTCCCGGCGCTGAGCCGCCGTCAGGGGGGCGTCGGCCAGCAGGTCGGGCCGTTTCTCGAGGGTCGAGCGCAGCGCCTCGAGCTCTCGCCAGCGCTCGATGGCGGCGTGGTCGCCCGACAACAGCACTGCCGGCACGGCCTGTCCCTCGACCTCGGCCGGCCGGGTGTAGTGCGGAAAGTCGAGCAGACCGGAACGGAAACTGTCGCGTTCGACCGAATCGGTTCGTTGCACGACGCCGGGAACCTGGCGCGAGACAGCTTCGATGACCAGCATCGCCGGCAACTCGCCGCCGGAGACCACGAAATCGCCGACCGAGATCTCCTCGTCCACCACGGACTGCCGGACCCGCTCGTCGATCCCCTCGTAGCGGCCGCAAAGCAGGAGGAGGTCCCCTCGCGCCGCGAGCTCGCGCACCTTGGCCTCGTCGAGCCGGCGCCCCTGGGGGGAGAGCAGTACCCTCCATGGAGTCGCGGCGCCGGCGAGCGCCCGCACGGCGGCGAGCCAGGGCGGTGCCGTCATCACCATGCCGCCGCCACCGCCGAAGGGCTCGTCGTCGACCGAGCGATGGCGGTCGGCGCTCCAGTCCCGCAGGTCGCGCACCGCAACGCTCAGCAGACCGCGCTCGCGCGCCCGGCCGAGGAGGGCGGTTTCGAGGAAGGGCCCGAAGAGCTCAGGGAAGATCGTCAGGACTTGAATGCGCACGTCGCCAAGAGTCCTTCCGGCAAGCGGAGGTCGATACGCCGGGCTTCGCGATCGACGCCGGCGAGAAATGCCTCGACGAACGGCAACACCGACCGTGTGCCGTCCTTCTCCACCTCGAGCAGCGTCCCGCCGCCGTCTTCCTGGACGTCGACGACCGTGCCGATCTCGCCGTCGCGCTCGTCGAAGCAGCGGCAGCCGATGAGCTCGAAGACGTAGTAGGAACCGGCGGGCGGATCCGGAACTTCGCCGATCGGAACCCAGAGCTCGAGACCCCGCAGACCCTCGGCGGCCTCGCGGTCGGCGATGCCGGCGAATGCGACACGCAATCCACCTTTGTAGGGCGAGGAGCGTTCGACGCGCAGGACACGCTCCCGCCGGGGCGCTGCGGGGCGAGCCGCCGGCGAGGAAGCGGCAAGCTCGACGCCGGGTGCGAAACGGCGGTCGTAGTCGCTCCACAGAGCGACCGTGACCTCACCCTTGATGCCGTGGGGACGCAGGATGGTACCGACGAGGACCGCTTCCGGAAGACCTGCGGCGCGACCCTCAGTCGTCTGAAACTTCGACCTCATACGACTGCCCTTCCCGCTCGCCGCGAATATCGGTCAACAGCCGCAGCGCCTCGATCGTGCGCCCGCGGCGGCCGATGATCTTGCCGCGCTCGGCGCTGGGCACGCGAATCTCGAGCAGTTGATCGGGACCCTGCGCAACAGCCTCGACCCGCGCTTCCTTGGGATCGTCCACCAGCAGGCGGACGACCGCCAACAGGTCGGCGGCAGTGGTCGCGCCGGCCGACACGTCAGCTGGCAGAGCGCGCGACGAGCTGCTTGACGGAATCGGAGAGCAGCGCGCCCTGGCCGACCCAATAGTCGATCCTGGGGCGGTCGATCAGGATGCGCGGCGGATTCTGCCGCGGATCATAGGTACCGACCTCTTCGAGGGCGGCAGAGGATGTTGCCTTGCGCGAGTCGGAAACGATCAGCCGGTAAAAGGCCTTGTTCGTCGCGCCCATCCGGCGGAGCCGAATCTTGAGCATTTGCTTCAACCTCCAGGGTCTTGGGTGTTCCGGTTGCTCTCCGCCCGAGGGGGCTCCCGCCGGCGGAAACTGAGTGGGAAACGATACCACAACCCCCGCCATCCGACCTCCAGGCCCCGTTCCGGCAGCCCTCGCCGGCCGACGCGCCGCCTATCTCCGCCCCAGGGCGGCAGGTCCGCCACCCCTCGCAGCGGCCCCGAAAGCCTTCTTCATCCAGCCGGACTTGACGCCTTTCATCATCCGCTTCATCTGCAGGTACTGCTTGATGAGCTGGTTGATTTCCTGCACCGAGGTGCCGGAGCCCCGCGCCACGCGCTTCTTGCGGCTGGCGTTGAGCAGGCCCGGAGTGCGGCGTTCGTCGAAAGTCATCGAATTGATGATCGCTTCGGTTCGCGCCAGGCGGCGCTCGTCGGCCTCCGAGACGTCGCCCAGCCCCTTGAGCGGCCCCATCTTCGGCAGCATACCGAGGACGCTCTTGAGCGAACCGAGCTTCTTGACCTGCCGCAGCTGGTCGCGCAAGTCCTCGAGCGTGAACTCGTTGCGGCTGAGGCGCTCGGCGAGGCGCTGCGCCTCTTTGGCGTCCACCGTCTCCTGGGCCTTCTCGATCAGCGCCAGGACATCGCCCATGCCGAGGATCCGCGACGCCATGCGTGCCGGCGAGAAGAGCTCGAGATCCTCGGGCTTCTCGCCGACGCCGACGTAACGGATCGGCACCTGGGTGACGGCACGGACCGACAATGCGGCGCCTCCGCGGGCGTCGCCGTCGAGTTTGGTCAGCAGCACGCCGGTGAGCGGCAGAACGCGCGCGAACTCCTGGGCGGAGCGCACGGCATCCTGGCCGGTCATCGAGTCGGCAACGTAGAGAACCTCGTCAGGCGAGACGGTTTCGGCGATCTTGCCGATTTCGGCCATCAGCTCCTGGTCGACGTGGAGACGCCCGGCGGTGTCGAGAATCACGACGTCCCGGCCGCGCTCGCGCGCCTCGCGCAGAGAGCGTCTGGCGAGATCGACCACTTTCTCACCGGCCTCCGGCTTGAGCACCGGAATGTCGACCCGGGCGCCGACCTGCACCAGCTGCTCCACCGCCGCCGCGCGCTGCAGGTCGGCCGCGACCAGCAGCGGATAGCGGCCGCGCGCGGCCAGGCGCTTGGCGAGCTTGCCGCAGGTGGTGGTTTTTCCCGAGCCCTGCAGACCGCACATGAGGATGACCGCCGGGGTGCCGTCCGTCCGCAACTCGCGGGCATCCTCCCCGCCCAGGGTCGCGGCGAGCTCGTCGCGCACGATCTTGATCACCTGCTGGGCGGGCGACAGGCTCTCGAGCACCTTCTCGCCGAGCGCCTTCTCCTCGACCCGGGCGAGGAACTCCTTGACCACCCTGAAGTGAACGTCGGCCTCGAGCAGCGCGAGGCGAATCTGCTTCAACGCCGCGGCGAGGTGCTCCTCGGTGATGCGCCCCTCGCCCTTCAATCGGCGGAATACGTCCTGGAACTTGTCCTGCAGACCTTCGAACATGCGGCGCTCCCTCGTCGGCGATTCTCTCTCAAAGCCGTCCGCCGCGGGAGATCGGCCCCGGCGGAGGCGCTTTTCTGCGCCTCCGCCGGCCGGCTGCGATGCCGGCTACTGCAGTGTATAGACCACGTTGGGCGCGGTGGTGGCGCCGTTGCCGGAGATCCGGTTGTTGCCGGCCGACTCGACGAACGAGCCGGCGAAGATCGAGATGCCAGTCGTGTTGTTGACGATCACCGAGTCCGAGAGGCGAACTCGCGCATTGGCAATACCGGTCGAAATGCCGATGTTGTTCCCCATGAACGTGCTCTTGTCGATGCTGATCGTCGTCGCCCCACCCTGGCTGCGGACGCCGGAGAAAGCGTTGCCGACGAACATCGAGCGGCTGATCACGCCCTGCACGTTGTTGATCGCCGCGAGCCCGTGCCCGTCGGTGTTCTCGATCCGCACGTTGTCGAGCTCGAGCCGCAGCACGCCGGCCGAAGTCGAAGCGAGAACGCCCGACTCGCAGTTGGTGATCGAGACGTTGTGCAGAATGAGCCGGCCGTCGGTGGTGAGCGCCGCTTCGATCGCGTTCGAGGTCCCCACCGTCTGCATGCCGGAGATCGTGACGTTCTCGACCGTCACCTGGCCACCGGCGAGATAGCGGATCCCGTCGAGCCCGGTTTCGAAGCCGTGGATGGACAGGTTCTTCAGAATGATCTCGTCACCGGCGGCGGCGTTGATGACGATTCCGTTGGTCCCGGCGTTGAGAATTCCGGCCAGCGTGCCCTCACCGTTGATGGTGATCGCCTTGGTGATGGTCACCGCCCCGAAACCGCCCGGGTCGAGGACCGAGATCTCCCCGGCAGCGGCGGTCTTGGAGATCGCTCCCGCGAAGGTCTTGCAGGGCGCCGTCCGGCTGCACGGATTGGCGTCGTCGCCCACCCCGGAGACCCAGGTGCGCGAGGCCTGGCCCTGCGCCGAGACGGCGAACGCGAACGCCAGGCAGAAACAGATGCAGGTGAGGCTCTTCCAGTTCTTGTTCATGGTCTTCCCCCCATCAGATGAACCGCGTTTTCGGGCCCGCGACAGGACAAAGGCGCTTCCAGACCGCTGCGGCGTCGCCATCCTGCCGACCCTGCCGCCCTCTCCCCTGCCCGCTGCCGAACACGATATCCTGAGTCGCCCGCGAAGCAAGCGCGGCCTCCCATGGAACGACGCGCCAAGATCGTCGCCACGCTCGGACCGGCGACCGCAGACGAACGGATGCTCGACCGCCTGCTCGCCGCCGGCGCCGATGTCCTGCGCTTCAACCTCTCCCACGGCACCCAGGAATCGCACCGCCGGACGCTCAGGCTGGTGCGCAAGGTGGCGAAGGATCGCGGCCTGCAGATTCCCGTGCTGCTCGACCTCATGGGGCCGCGCTACCGACTGGGCGAGATCGTCGGCGGTCCGCGAGCTCTCCGCAGCGGCCAGCGGGTCACCCTCGGCGAACCTTCGGACCGGATCGACCTGCCGGTCGATGACCCCGACTTCCTCCATCATCTGCGCGTCGGGGAGCGCGTGCTCATCGACAACGGCCTGGTCGAGCTCGCGATCACGGGCAAGCGTGGTGGCGTGGTGGCGGCCAGGGTGATCCACGGCGGCGCGGTTTCGACGCGCAAGGGAATCAATCTGCCGGACTCGAAGCTCCCCTTCACCGTCTCGGAGAAGGACGCCTCCGACCTTGCCTTCGCGGTCGCCGAGCGCGCCGACTACATCGCCGCGAGCTACGTCGGCCGGGCGCGCGACCTCGAGGCGATTCGCGCGATCGTCGCCCTCCACGGCGCCCCGATTCCCCTCGTCGCCAAGCTCGAGCGCGCGGCGGCGATCGAGCACATCGAGGAGATCGTCGCCGCGGCCGACGCCGTCATGGTGGCGCGCGGCGACCTCGGTGTCGAAGTTCCGCTGCATCAGGTTCCGGTGCTGCAGAAGCGCATCATCGCCGCCGGCCGCCGCCTCGGCAAGCCGGTCATCGTCGCCACCCAGATGCTCGAGTCGATGATGGTCCAGCCGCGGCCGACGCGCGCCGAGACCTCGGACGTCGCCAACGCCGTCTTCGACGGCGCCGACGCGCTGATGCTCTCGGGCGAGACCGCGGCCGGGAAGTACCCGACCGAATCGGTGAAGACGATGGCGAAGATCATCGTCGAGGCCGAGCAGTACAAGCTCAAGACCTTTCTCTCCGGCGAGGTGCCGCGCGATCCCGCGCTCCCCGCTGGACGGTTCCCGGCGCCGGCCCCGCGCACCCTCGAGCGCTCGGCGGCGGCGAGCGGCGACGCGGCCGCCAGGATCGACGGCGCGATCGAAATCGCCGATGTCATCGCCGCTGCCGCCGTGCACGCAGCGAGCAAGCTCGCCGGCAGCCGCATCGTCGCTTTCTCGCAAGGCGGTTTCACCGCCCGCCGGTTGGCCCGCTACCGGCCGGTCGTGCCGACCTTCGTGCTCACCACCGACGCCCAGGTCGCGCGGCGGATCCAGCTGCTCTGGGGAATGCGGCCGATCCATCTCGCCCGCGACGTGCAGCATCGCGAAGACCTGATCGAGATCGTCGAACGCGAGCTCCTCGCGCGCCGCGACGTCCGGCCGGGCGAGTGCCTGATCCTGCTCATGGGCTTCCCGATCCGGCAGAAGGCGCTGACCAACCTGCTGCGTATCCACCGCGTGCGCGCGCGACAAAAGTCACCGGCGGCGGAACCGACGAAGCCCGCGAAACCGGCCGGCACCCGCAAGCGTTGATTCCGCTCAAGGACTCGCGGCGATCCCCCGGCGTCGCCTGGGGGACCTGGGCCCTGGTGGTGGCGAATCTCGCGGTCTTCGTCTGGGAGCTGCGGCTCGGGTCCGGACTCGAAACAGCGATCTCGCGCCTCGCCCTCTCCCCGGCCGAGGCCCTCTCGACGGGTTCGCTCGCCGAGCTTCTGGCTCGCCTCCCGCGTCTCGTGGCTGCGCTCTTCCTCCACGGCGGCTGGCTTCATCTGCTGGGCAACCTGGCGTTCCTCGCCGTCTTCGGCGACGATGTCGAAAGCCGCCTCAAGCTGCGCCGCTACCTGCTCCTCTACCTGGGCAGCGGCCTCATCGCGAGCGCCGCCCAGATCGCCGCCAGCCCGCGCTCGACGCTGCCCCTGATCGGCGCCTCGGGGGCGATCGCCGGCGTCCTCGGCGCCTTCCTGGTGCTCTTCCCCAAGGCCCGCCTCGCCGGCATCCTGCCGCTCGGCTGCCTGGTCATCCCGATGAAGAGCCGCGCCTTCCTGTTCATTCCGTTCTGGTTTCTGCTGCAACTCTACGGCGCGCTCGCAGCACCGCCCGGCTCGCTCGTCGGCGGCGTCGCCTGGTACGCCCACCTCGCCGGCTTCGCCGCCGGCCCGATCCTGCTCTTCCTCCTGCGCCGGCGCTAGCGAAGCCGGACCGGCTTCTCGGGTCCGCGGTGCTTGCGGCCGCGCAGTGTCAGGTAGGCGGGGATGACGGCGATGGCGACGAGCGCGGTGGTGAGCGTGCCGATCGTCGACACCAGACCCATCGAGATCAGACCGGGGTAGTGGGAGGTCGCGAGCGATCCGAAGCCGACGATGGTCGTCAGGGCGGCGAGGAAGACGCCGCGCGAGGTCTCTTCGACCGCCGCCGCCGGGTCGCCGCCCGGCGTCCGATCCGCTTCGCGGTAACGATGAATCACGTGGATGCCGTAGTCCACACCGATGCCGATGATCATCGTGATGACGAAGATGTTCATGAAATTCAGGTGCAGATCGAAGGCCACCATCAGCGCCACCATCCAGACGATGCCGACGAGCAGGGGGACCAGGGCGATGAACGCCGTGTGCACGTCGCGGAAGTCGACCCACAGCAGGAAGAGCGTCAGCGCGAGCCCGATAAGGCCCGACGCCAGCGCGTCGGCGCGGATCTCGCCACGCAGGCTCCGCGACAGGACGTTCATGCCGGTGAGCGTCGCCTGCGGCCCGAGACTCGCGGCGAGGTCGACCGCCGCCTCCGGGATCTCCCGCTTCGGTCGGCCGGGGAGATTGTAGAGCTTGACCACGCTGGTCCAGCCCTCGGGCGTCTCCTTGAGATAGCGGTCGAGGAGCGACCGGCCCTGCGGCACCGCCAGCACCCCTTCGCGGGTCAGCAGGCCCTCCGGCGACAGTGTCTTCGCCAGCAGGTCGAGCCCGGCCGCGAACGGCTCGATGCGCAAGCCCTCGCCCGCCAGGGCAGTGGCGAACTCGGAGCGGATGCGCACCATGTCCAGTCGGCCGGCGCGTTCATCTGCCAACCAGTCGAGCGCCTCCTGCTGAATCGTCGGCGGCGGCAGGACGGCGGTCACCGCGTCCACTCCGCCGAGCTGGCCGTCGGCGACCAGCCGCCGTCCGGCGACCGCCGCCTTGTCGGCGAGCGCCAGGACCTCGGGCAGCGTCTGCGCCTTGAGCACGAGCGACATCGAATCGAAGCCGGCGCCGAAATGCGAGTTGATCTCGGTCTGGGCGAGGATGCCGCGATTGCCCGGCGGACGGAGCGCCTCGACGTTGTCGTCGAAGCGAAGATACGGTGCCGTCGCTATCGCGGCGATCGTCATCAACGCCGCGGCCGAAAGCGTAGCGCGCGGCATCCGGGTGGCGAGGCGCGTCAGGTGCTCGATGCCGAAGGCGAAGATGTGCAGGCGCGGCTCGCTGTCGCGCTTGCTGTGGTGGGCTTCGCTCCAGCCGATCATCGCCGGTACCAGGAAGAGCACCGCGAGCAGGCAGAAGAGCACGCCGGTGCCGACGATCAGGCCCATCTGATAGAGCCCGGTGAAATCGGTGATCAGGAAAGCGTAGAAGGTCGCCGCCGTGGTGATCGCTCCGAGGACCACGCCGCGCGCCGTCGAACCGCCCATCGAGCGCATGGAGTCGGCCACCGAGGCGCCCTTTTGCCGCTCCTCGACATAGCGCCCGTAGAGCACGATGACGAAGTCGTCACCCAGCCCGACCAGCAGCGCCGCGACGCCGGCGGTGGCTGACGACAGGACACCGACGGCGAGCGCCGCGAAGCCGAAAGTGATCGCGAGACCGCAGGCGAGCGGCCAGAAGACGAGCAGCAGGAGCGAGGTGCGGCGATAGGCGATGTAGAACAGCACCAGCACGCCGACGATCGAGGTCGCCGCGTTGAGGATGACATCGCGGCGAATCAACCCGGTGTCGTCGAGGGCGATCATGTAGCGGCCGCCGAAGAAGACCTCCGGCACCGGCGCCTCGCTCCCTTCGGCGAGATCGCTCCAACCTGCGCTCGCCGCGGCGACCGAGGCCTGCATCGATTCGTACAGCCGGCGGTTGAAGTCGATGTCCTGCGGATTGTGCGTCGGCTTGCCCAGGACGAGCAGCAGACGATGGTCGCGCGACAGATACCGTCCGCTCGTCCAGTCCACTGCCAGCGGTCCGCGCTGGCCGCCGAGGCGGTCGAGGAAGATGCCCGAGATGCCCAGCGGATCGAGTTTCAGCAGGTCCTTGAGCGCCACGGCCTGCGGCATCTCGAGCGTCCGGCGAAGCTCCTTCGCGCGGTTGCGCACCTCCGGGCCGGTCAGCTTTTCGGCGAGCCGCTCGCGCGCCGGAGCGTCGAGAAAGAGGATCGCCTTCGGCAGGAACTCGCGCAGCAGCTCTTCGGGTTCTCCGAGCTTCGATTCGACGGCGCGGAAGAACTCCGTCGAAGCCGTCATGCGCCCGGCGAGATCATCGGCCAGCGCCTCGTACGGATCGAGCGGCGCATCCTCCGGGATGCGGATCCCGACCACGAAGTAGTCGACGTTGCCGAACTGCTCGAGCGTCTCGCGAAAAGTGATGACGTTCGGGTTCCGGGTCGGCAGCAGGTGGAGTACGTCGGGATCGAAGCGCAGGCGGAAGGAGAGCGCCGCGCTGCCGGCGACGACGAGAAAGAAGATCAGGAAGACCAGCCGGTGGCGCCGGCCAGCGAAGAGAATGAGACGCTCGAGCGGCCTGCGCGGGGTCAAGCGGTCACCGGCGGTTGGGGCGGCTCGGGCGGGCGGGGCCCGGAAGCGAGACCGCCGATCCGGCGCCAATAGCGCGCGAAGTACTCGAACCCCGAATAGAGGGTGACGATCACCGCTACCCAGAGCGAGATCGGCGCGAGGTGCGAGAACTCCCCCAGCTGGTTGTAGATGATGAGCAGCGAGATGGCGACGATCTGGGCGCCGGTCTTGATCTTGCCCGATATTCCCGCAGGGATGACGATCTGCTCCGCCGCGGCGTGGCTGCGCAGCGCGTTGACCGCGAACTCGCGCGCCAGGATGGCGACGACCATCCACGAAGGCGTGACCCGCGAGTCCAGCTCGACGAGCGAAACGAAGGCCGCGGCGACGAGGATCTTGTCGGCTGCCGGGTCGAGCAGCTGCCCGAACCGGCTCACCAGATTCCACCGCCGCGCGAAGTAGCCGTCGAGAAAGTCGGTCAGCGCCGCCAGCAGAAAGAGACCGAGACCGACGAACTCCTTGCCGTCGAACTTGGTCAGCAGAACGACCACCAGGATCGGGACGAGCAGAATCCGGACGGAAGTGAGAATGTTGGGGAGGTTCGACATCCGGTGGGCGCGGTGGGACAGGCGGCGGTCGCGACTACGGCCGGGAGACGCCAGCGGTCGTCAGTCTCACCTGGTTGTTGGCGTCACGCACGATGAAGACCCTGCTGCCGTCGAGGACGTTCTCGCCGCTGCCATCGAAGAGCCCGAGGACGCGGCGCACGTAGGCACGGGTCTCCTCGTAGGGCGGGATACCGCCGTACTTCATGACCGCCTCGGGACCGGCGTTGTAGGCGGCGAGGGCGAGGTCGAGGCCGCCGAATCGGTCGATCATCTGCCGCAGGTAGCTGGTCCCGCCACGCAGGTTCTGATCGGCGTCCCAGGGGTCGGCGACGGCAAGGTCGGCGGCCGTCCCCGGCATCAGCTGCATGAGCCCGATGGCCCCCTTGTTGGAGCGTGCCTTGCGGTTGTAACCCGATTCGACCTGCACCAGCGCCTGCACCAGACGCGGCTCGAGGTCGCGGGCGATGGCATGACGGTCGATCGCCTCCGCGAGCTCCGGATCCGGCACTGCGAGCAGGCGGTCCGAGAGGCGCCGGGTGCGCGCTTCGGACGGCTCGTTGACGATCACTTTCATGCCGTCGGCACGCACCTGGATCGAGGTCGAGCCGCCGAAGACCGGAGGCGAGGCCGCAAGCAGCAGGGCAAGTCCGAGCACCGAGCGCATGGCTGGACTGATCTTACTCCCCTACCCGCCAGACGCCGCAAGGGTGCCTCGGCATCAGCTTCCGCCACCCACCAGCTCGGCCACCGCCGCAGCGACTCCGGCCAGCGCCTCCGGCAGCCGCTCGGGCTCTTTGCCGCCCGCCTGGGCGAAGTCGTCCCTGCCGCCCCCCGAGCCGCCGATCCTGCCGGCGAGCGCCTTGAGGAGCTTTCCGGCCGGCACCCGGGCCTTGAGGTCGTCGGTCACGGCGGCGATCAGCGCGACTTTGCCCTCGCCCCGCGTACCCAGTACGACGACCCCGGAGCCGAGTCGCGACCGCAGCAGATCGGCCATGTTGCGCAGCTCGGCCGGCGGCGCGGTCGGCACTTCGCGCACCAGGATCCGGATGCCTTCGACCACCTGCTCCTCGGCGGCCGAGGCCGCGCCCGAGACCATCTGCACCCGCAGACGGGCGAGCTCCGCATCGCGCTCCCGGATCTCCCGCTTGAGCTTGGCGAGCTCGGCCTCGGCATGCCCCGCCGAAGCTCCCAGGAGCGACTCGACTGCGGCGAGCTCGCCGTCGCGCTGGCGCAGGAAACGCAGGGCGCCTTCGCCGGTGAGCGCCTCGATCCGCCGCACGCCCGAGGCCACGCCGCGCTCGCTGCGCAGCACGAACGGTCCGATCTCGCCGGTGTTCGAGACGTGGCAGCCGCCGCAGAGCTCGAGGGAGAAGCCGGGGACCTCGACCGTGCGCACCCGGTCGCCGTACTTCTCGCCAAAGAGCGCCATCGCCCCGGCGGCGATCGCTTCCTTGGGGTCGCGATCGGCGGTGATCCGGGTCGGTACCGCCCGCAGCACCCATTCGTCGACCAGCTGCTCGACGCGCTCGCGCTCGGAATCGGTCAGCGGCTTGCCGTAAGTAAAGTCGAAGCGAAGGTGCTCCGGGGCCACGAGCGAGCCGGCCTGACGGACGCCTTCGCCGAGCACCGACCGCAGGGCTGCATGCAGCAGATGCGTCGCCGTGTGGTTGCGCTGGATGGAGCGCCGAGGCGAAGCGGAAACCGCGAGAGAAAGCTGCTGGTAAAGAGGAAAGGAACCCTCGGCGAAGCGGACGAAGTGGAGCACGGCTCCTGCACCGTCCTTCTGCGTATCCACGACTTCCGCTTGGCCACCCGGCCACGAGATCCTGCCGACGTCGCCGACCTCGCCGCCAGACTCGGCGTAGAACGGAGTCTGGTCCACGACCAGCACCCCTTCATCGCCTTCCCTTGTTCGAGCTTCTTTTCCTTCGAGTACCTCGAAGCCGTCGCCGCGCGCGCGGAGTGCGCGCAAGACCTGGACATTCTCGAGTTCCAGTTGCTCGTAGCCGACGAACTTCGTCGGCGGCAGCGGGCCCAGGCGGGTGAGGACCTCCTTCAGCGCCCCCAGCCGCTTCTGGCTGTCGCCGGTGGCGGCGCGGGAGCGCTCGCGCTGGCCGGCGATCGCCTGTTCGAAGCCGGCCTCGTCGACCGCGAAGCGCTCCTCTTCGGCGATCTCGCGCAGCAGTTGGATCGGCAGGCCGTAGGTGTCGTAGAGACGGAAGACCTGCTCGCCGGAGAGCTCGCGGCGGCCGGCACGCTTGGCCTCCTCGATGCCCTCCTGCACCATCCGCGAGCCGATCGCGACGGTGTCGAAGAACTTCTCCTCCTCCGCCCGGATCGTCGCCGTCGAGGCCGACTGCGTCGCCTTGAGCTCCGGGTAGGCGCCGGCCATCGCCTCGTCGACGATCGGCAGCAAGCGGCAGAGGAACGGCTCCTCGAAGCCCACCCGCATGCCGTGGCGGACCGCCCGGCGCAGCAGGCGGCGCAGAACGTATCCGCGGCCGTCGTTGGTCGGAATCACGCCGTCGGCGAGGAGAAAGGCGGTGGCGCGCAGGTGGTCGGCGATCACCCGCAGCGAGGTGTCGTGTTGGGCGTCGCGTCCGTAGGCCGTCCCGGCGAGGGCCGCCGCACCGGCGAGGATCGGCTGGAAGAGGTCGGTGTCGTAGTTCGAGTCGACGCCGGCGACCACCGCCGCCACCCGCTCGAGGCCCGCGCCGGTGTCGATCGACGGCTTGGGGAGCGGTGTCAGCGTGCCGCCGGCAGCGCGCTCGTACTGCATGAAGACGAGATTCCAGATCTCGAGGTAGCGACCGCTGTCGGCGCCCTCCTCCCAGGCCACCGCCGGCAGGTCCGGCCGGCGATCGACGTAGATCTCGCTGCACGGCCCGCAGGGACCGGTCTCGCCCATCGCCCAGAAATTGTCCTTCTCGCCGCAGCGCACGATGCGCTCGGGCGCGAGCCCGGAGATCTTCCGCCACAGCTCCGCCGCCTCGTCGTCCTGCTCGTAGACCGAAGCGAAGAGGTGCTTCGGGGACAGTCCCCAGACGCCGGTGACCAGCTCCCAGCCGAACTCGATCGCCTCCGCCTTGAAGTAGTCGCCGAAGGAGAAGTTGCCGAGCATCTCGAAGAACGTGTGGTGGCGCGGTGACGGACCGACATTCTCGAGATCGTTGTGCTTGCCCGAGACCCGCAAGCACTTCTGCACCGTCACGGCGCGCGGAAACTCCGGCCGGGCCGCGCCGGTGAAGTAGTCCTTGAACTGCACCATGCCGGCGTTGGTGAACAGGAGCGTCGCATCGCCATGCGGCACCAGCGGCGAGCTCGCCACCGGCCGATGCCCGCGGGCGTGGAAGTAGTCG
>Ga0073899_10003335_pt1 | contig 14237 bp, 15 predicted proteins | sample KloWWTmetaKNB5Ph_FD_88975 | JGI IMG/M metagenome (GOLD analysis project Ga0073899, IMG submission 88975) | Active sludge microbial communities from Klosterneuburg, Austria, studying microevolution and ecology of nitrifiers - Klosterneuburg... | ecosystem: Engineered > WWTP > Aerobic digester >... | reverse complement strand
TGGATTCGCTGCGGGATGTCTATGCCACGGCGCATCCGCGCGCCAGATAAGCCGATGGCGCATGGATGACTAGAATCGGATGAGGTTTATCGGAGCGAAGCGAGGCGTCTGTGGCGGGGAAAGCGAAAAACGCGACTGGGCGGTCGGGAGACGTGACGCTCGGTCCGACGGGGCGCCCGTACCAGGGCTTTCCGACCCCGCCGAAGCTCGCGCAGCACGGACCTGCGCGCATCATCGCGCTGTGCAACCAGAAGGGCGGCGTCGGTAAGACGACGACCACCATCAACCTCGCCGCGTCCCTCGCCTCTTACGGCCGCCGCGTGCTCGCGGTCGACTTCGACCCCCAGGGCGCGCTCTCGGCCGGGCTCGGCATCGCGACCCACGACGTGCCCACCATCTATGACCTGCTGCTTGACACCAAGCGCGACCCGCACGAGGTGATCATCCAGACCCGCGTCGAGGGCCTCGACGTGCTGCCGGCGAACATCGACCTCTCGGCCGCCGAGGTGCACCTCGTCAACGAGGTCGCCCGCGAGACGATCCTCGCGCGCGTGCTGCGCAAGGTCGCCGACGAGTACGACGTCATCCTCGTCGACTGTCAGCCCTCGCTCGGGCTGCTCACCGTCAACGCGCTCACCGCGGCCCACGGGGTGCTCATTCCGATGGAGTGCGAGTTCTTCGCGCTGCGCGGCGTCGCCCTGCTGATCGAGACGATCGACAAGGTGCGCGACCGCCTGAACCCCGTCATCCAGCTCGACGGCGTGCTCGCGACGATGTACGACGCGCGCACGTTGCACTCGCGCGAGGTGTTGGAGCGGGTCGTCGACGCGTTCGGCGACGATGTGCTCGAGACCGTGATCGGCCGCACCGTCAAGTTTCCGGATGCCTCGGTCTCGGGCATGCCGATCACGGAGTTTGCACCCGAGCACGCCGCAGCCCAGGCCTACCTCCGCCTCGCGCGAGAGCTGGTTGCCCGTGGCGCGGTCGCCTGAGGAGGCCGTTCCTGCGGCAACGGAACCGGGCTTTCGGGTCGCGCTCGGCAACTTCGAAGGCCCCTTCGACCTGCTGCTGACGCTGATCTCGAAGCACGAGCTCGACATCACCGAGGTGTCGCTGAGCCGGGTCACCGACGAGTTCATCGCCTTTCTGCGCGAGCTCGACGGCGAGGAGGAGCTGGAGCAGGCATCCGAATTTCTCGTCGTTGCGGCGACCCTGCTCGACATGAAGATCGCGGGCCTGCTGCCGCAGGGCGAGCTTGTGGATGCCGAATCCGTGGCGCTGCTGGAGGCGCGCGATCTGCTGTTCGCGAGGCTGCTGCAGTACCGCGCCTTCAAGGAAGTTGCGGGCTGGTTCGCGGCGCGCCTCCACGCCGAAGACGCGCGCCACGCGCGCTCGGTGCGGCTCGAGGACCGCTTCCGGGACCGCGTCCCCGAACTCGTCTGGACGCTGAGCCCGACGGACTTCGCCGCGCTCGCGCTGCTGGCGACCACCCCTCGGGAGCTCCCCACGGTCGGGCTCGGCCACCTGCATGCGCCGCTCGTGAGCATCCGCGAGCAGGCCGCCATCGTGGTGACGTTGCTGCGAGGGGCCGAATCGATGAGCTTTCGCGAACTGATCGCCGGCGTGCACGAGCCGGGCGTCGTGGTGGCGCGCTTCCTCTCCGTGCTGGAGCTGTATCGGCACGCCGCGATCTCGTTCGAGCAGCTGGAGCCGCTCGGCGAACTCACGCTGCGCTGGACCGCCACGACCTGGAGCGACGAGTCGCTCGCCACGCTTGGAGCCGACTATGACAATTGACGAGATGCGCGCCGGCGAGCTGCCTGCCGCCGACGCCGACGCATCCGCCCCCGAAACGGCGCCCGCGACGGCGCCCGCGAACGCGCCCGTGACGACGCCCGAACCCGGCACGGCGCTCGAGCGCCGCCTCGAGGCGATCCTGATGGTGGTCGACGAGCCGCAGAGCACCGTGGCGCTCGCCGCGGCGGTGGGCGCCCCCGTCGGCGCGGTCCGGTCGGCGATCGCCGCGCTGTGCGCCGACTTCGACGGTGAGGGCTCCGGGCCGCGCCGCGGCTTCGAGCTGCGCGAGGTCGGTGGCGGCTGGCGCATCTACGTGCGCGCCGAGCACGACGCGCTCGTGACCGACTACGTCACGACGCAGACGCCGTCGCGCCTCTCGCAGGCCGCGCTCGAGACGCTCGCCGTGGTCGCGTACAAACAGCCGATCACCCGCGGCGCGATCGCCGGGATCCGCGCCGTGAACGTCGACTCGGTCGTGCGCACATTGGTGGCGCGCGGCCTGATCACCGAAAAGTTCACCGATGCCGAGACGGGCGCGATTCACTACGGCACCACCGACGCGCTGCTCGGGTATCTCGGGATCAACTCGCTCGACGAGCTGCCACCCATTTCGCCGCTGCTCGACGACGGCACGCAGGGCTTCGGCGGGATCCCGGGAATCGATGATGCACATGCCGGCGAAGGGATGCCACGATGAACGATGTCAACGCAGTGACCGACCCGCGGGGAACCGAGGGGGAGCGGCTGCAGAAGGTGCTGGCACACGCGGGCGTAGCCTCACGCCGGGTGTGTGAAGACATGATCGTCGCCGGCCGCATCGAGGTGAACGGCGAGATCGTCACCGAGCTCGGTCGCCGCATCGACCCGGCGGTCGATCTCGTCGCGGTCGACGGCATCGCCGTGCAACTCGACGCGTCGAAGCGGTATGTGCTGCTCAACAAGCCCACCGGCGTGGTCAGCTCCATGCGCGACGACCGTGGCCGGCCCGATCTGCGGCGCTTCACCGAGCGATTCGAGGAGCGCCTCTACAACGTGGGTCGCTTGGATGCCGACACCAGTGGCCTGCTGCTGCTCACGAACGACGGAACGCTCGCGCACGTGCTGGCGCATCCTTCGTTCGAGGTGTCGAAGATGTATATCGCCAAGGTCGCGGGCAAGGTCACCCCGCAGACGATCGCGAAGCTCACGCGCGGCATCACGCTCGACGACGGCCCGATCAAGGCCGACAAGGCTCGGCTGCTCGGCGTCTCGGAGGGGCGCGGGCGGGGCGACGGCGCGACCAGTCTCGTCGAGTTGACCTTGCACTCGGGGCGCAATCGCATCGTGCGTCGCATGATGGATGCCGTGGGGCATCCGGTCGTCGAGCTCGTGCGACGCCAGTTCGGCCCGCTGCACCTGGGGTCACTCCCGGTGGGGAGGACCCGCGAGTTGACTAAGGTTGAACGCGGAGCCGTGTTGACGTTGTCGCGCGGCGCGGATGGCGTGCGCGAGGCACGTACACAGCGTGACGCGGGCGAGATGCGAGATGCGGACGCACCAGACGGGCGAGAGGCCCACGAGCAGGAGTCGATGTGAACGGCATGGCGCGCACACAGGGCACCGTGCGCATCGTCGGCACGGGGCTGCTTGGCGCGAGCATCGGGCACGCGTTGACCGCGCTCGGCGTCGACGTCGCCCTGGTCGATGCCGCCCCCACCCAGCTGCGCCTCGCAATCGACTACGGCGCGGGCCGCGCGGCCCGCGATGACGACCAGCCGGGGCTCATCGTGGTGGCTGTGCCGCCGGATGTCACGGCCGAGGTGATCGAGCGCGAGCTCACGGCCTTCCCGAACGCGGTGGTCACCGACGTGGCAAGCGTCAAGCTCGCCCCGCTGCACGAGCTGCGCGCACGCGGGGTCGACCTCACGCACTACATCGGCTCGCACCCGCTCGCCGGGCGCGAACGGGGCGGCGCGATCTCGGCCCGCGCCGACATCTTCATCGGCCGGCCCTGGGTCGTGTGCCGCGACGACGAGACGCCGCGGGATGACCTGGCGATCGTCGAGGGCCTCGCGCTCGATGTCGGCGCCATGCCGGTGGAGATGACGCCCGAAGATCACGACCGCTCGGTCGCCCTCGTCTCGCACGTGCCGCAGCTGGTGGCGAGCCTGCTCGCGAGCCGGTTTGCCACCGCGCCGGAGGGTGCCCTCCGCCTGGCGGGGCAGGGCGTGCGCGACACCACTCGCATCGCCGCCAGCGCGCCCGAGCTGTGGGTACAGATCCTCGGCGCCAACGCGGCGCCCGTCGTCGAGGTGCTCGACGCGCTCGCCGCGGATCTCGCCGGTGTGGTCGACGCGCTGCGCGAGCCGGATGCCGCGGGCGCGCGCCGCACGATCGCCGAGACCATCCAGCACGGCAACGAGGGGGTGGAGCGGCTTCCCGGCAAGCACGGGCAGAACCGTCGCTTCGACACTGTGATCGTGCGCGTCGATGACCGCCCGGGCCAGCTCGGCAAGCTCTTCGCCGACCTCGGTGAGCTCGACATCAACATCGAGGACTTCCGCCTCGAGCACTCGCCAGGGGCCCAGTTCGGCCTCGCCGAACTCAGCGTCGTGCCGCAATCGACGCGCGATGCCCTCGACGGCCTCGAATCACGCGGCTGGAAGATCGCGGGGAGCACCCATGACTGAGGCCATCGTCCTCCACACCACCGTCGTCGCCATCGACGGCCCCGCGGGCAGCGGCAAATCGAGCGTCTCCAAAGAGATCGCCCGCCGGCGCGACTACGCGTACCTCGACACGGGTGCCGCGTACCGGGCCCTCGCCTGGCACGTGCTCGCCCGCGGCGGCGACACCGCCGACGCCGACGCCGTCATCGCGGCGACCGGCGCGTTTCCATACGCCATCTCGACCGACCCCGACGACTACTGGGTCCGGGTCGGCGACACCGACATCACCGAGGCGATCCGCGACCCCCGCGTCTCGGCCGCGGTCAGCGGTGTTGCCCGGGTACCCGAGGTGCGCGCGCACATCACCGGGGTGTTCCGCGGCATCATCGCGGCGACCGAGCGCGCCGGCATCGTCGTGGAGGGCCGTGATATCACGACCGTCGTCGCCCCCGACGCGCCGGTGCGCCTCCTGCTGACAGCCTCGCCCGAGGTACGCGCCGCGCGCCGCAGCGCCGAGGTGCAGACGCAGGATGCCGCGACCGTCGCCGCGGCGATGCACAAGCGCGACGCATCCGACAGCGCCGTTGTCGACTTTCTGACGGCCGCCCCCGGCGTGACCGTTGTCGACTCGAGCGAACTTGATTTCAACCAGACCGTGGATGCCGTCCTCGGCGTCATCGACGAACGTATCGCAGGGAGCACCCATGGCTAACGAAGAATACGAAGGCCACGACGACAAGCTCGCCGAGCGCCTCGCCGAACTCGACGATGAGCTGATCGCCCAGCGCGCGGCGACGCTGCGCGCCGGCCTCTCAGAGTACGAGCTCAATGAAGACGACGCCGAGTTGCTTGAGGGCGTCTCCGACGACCCGAACGCGGTCACGTACTCGCCGGCGCTGCCGGTCATCGCGATCGTCGGCCGCCCGAACGTGGGCAAGTCGGCGCTGGTCAACCGCATCCTCGGCCGTCGCGAGGCCGTCGTCGAAGACACCCCCGGCGTCACCCGTGACCGCGTCAACTACAAGGGCGAGTGGGCGGATCGCCGCTTCACGCTCGTCGACACCGGCGGCTGGGAGCCCGACGCGCGCGGCATCGACGCCTCCGTCGCCGCGCAGGCCGAGGTCGCCATCGAGCTGTGCGATGTGGTCGTGTTCGTGGTCGACGCCATGGTGGGCGCGACGAGCACCGATGAGTCGGTGGTGCGGATGCTGCGTCAGAGCGGCAAGCCCGTCTTCCTCGCCGCGAACAAGGTCGACGATGTGCGTCACGAGCCGGAGGCCGCGGCGCTGTGGAACCTCGGCCTCGGCGAACCGCACCCGATCTCCGCGATCCACGGGCGCGGCGTCGCCGACCTGCTGGACGAGATCATGAAGGTGCTGCCGGAGGTCTCGGCCGTCGCCAAGGATGAGGTCGGCGGGCCCCGCCGCGTCGCCATCCTCGGGCGGCCCAACGTGGGCAAGTCGTCGCTGCTGAACAAGGCCGCCGGCGAGGAGCGCGTCGTTGTGAACGACCTCGCGGGCACCACCCGTGACCCGGTCGATGAGCTCGTGGAGCTCGGCGGCAAGATGTGGCGCTTCGTCGACACCGCCGGCATCCGTCGCCGCGTGCACCTGCAGCAGGGCGCAGATTTCTACGCCTCGCTGCGCACCACCACCGCGCTCGAAAAGGCCGAGGTCGCCGTCGTCATGATCGACGTCACCCAGGTGATCAGCGAGCAGGATGTGCGCATCATCGACCTGGTGCTCGAGTCTGGGCGCGCGCTCGTGCTGGCCTTCAACAAGTGGGATCAGCTCGACGACGACCGCCGTCGCTACCTCGAGCGCGAGATCGAGCAGGACCTCGCGCACGTGGCGTGGGCGCCGCGGGTGAACATCTCGGCGCGCACCGGGCGCCACCTCGAGCGGCTTGTCCCCGCACTCGAGAAGGCGCTCGACTCGTGGGATCGCCGCATCCCCACGGGCAAGTTCAACGCGTTTCTCGCCGAACTCGTCGCCGAGCACCCGCACCCCGTGCGCGGTGGCAAGCAGCCGCGCGTGCTCTTCGGCACGCAGGCCGCCTCGCGCCCGCCGACATTCGTGCTGTTCACCACCGGGTTCCTTGACCCGGGCTACCGCCGGTACATCCAGCGGCGCCTGCGTGAGCTGTACGACTTCGAGGGCACGCCGATCGTGATCAACATGCGCGTGCGCGAGCGGCGGACGCGCTAGTTCGACCCGTGAGACCGCACCCGCGCGCGACGGTGCGCGCGGGAACACCCAGCTGAGGAGCACCGTGAGCGAGATCGATCCAACCACCGGCGCGATTCGTCGCGCGAACGAGCCGAGCCTGTCGGGTGACACCTGGGTGACCTCCCCGACCGGGGAGCGCTACTGGGGCCGTTTCGGCGCGGCCGGGCTGCTGGCCGTCGACGCGCAGCGCGGCGTCCTGCTGCAGCACCGCATTCCCTGGAGCCACTTCGGCGGCACGTGGGGGATCCCCGGCGGCGCGCTGCAGCAGCACGAGTCGGCGGTCGACGGCGCGATCCGCGAGTCGGAGGAGGAGGCGGACTCGCCGCCCGACGCCCTCGCGCCCCGCGCGACAAGCGTGCTCGATCTGGGTTTCTGGTCGTACACGACCGTGATCGCCGACGTCATCACGCCGTTCGAGCCCTACATCTCGGACTACGAGAGCCAGGCACTCGAGTGGGTGCCGATTGAGAAGGTGGCGGAGCTGCCGTTGCACCCCGGCTTCGCCGACTCGTGGCCGGCGTTGCTGCAGGTGGTGCCGAGGCATCCACTGCTCATCGTCGATGCCGCGAACGTCGTCGGCGCCCGCCCCGACGGCTGGTGGAAGGACCGCCCCGCGGCGGCCGGAAGCCTGCGCGACGGGCTCGCTTCGCTGCGCGCCGCAGGGGTGGATGCCGCGGCCCTCGGACTCGGCGCGACCCGCTGGTTCGCCGACATGACGATGGTGATCGAGGGCGAGGCGCGTTCGCTGGCGGCCGACGACGGGCCGGTCGGCCGGGTCGAGGCCGCGCGCGACGGCGACGGCGAGCTCGTGGCCGAGGTGGAGCGGCAGCTTGCCGCCGGGCGCGCCGCCGCCGATGTGATCGTGGTGACCTCGGACCGCGAACTCGCCGATCGCGTCGGTGCCCTGGGCGCGAGCGCGCATGGCGCGTCGTGGCTGTGGGAGCAGTTGGACGGCCTGGAGGAGGCGTCGGCCTAAGCGCGCTTGCTGCGGCGCTGCGGCGCCGCGGCGCCCCGGCGTTCGTCGCGCTGTGGCCGCATCACGTTCGCGACGGCGTGTTTCGTGCGGATTGCGGGTGCAGGCGTGATGTGCCGACGGGGCGCCATCGGCGGGACGCGTCGCGCCACGTGGGCGGCCGGGCCTCGGGCGCGCCGTGGCGCATGCGGACCTCCCAGCTGTCGAAGCCGCCGAGGGCACGATGGTGCCACCAGCACAGCAGCACCCCATTGTCGGTGTGCGTGGGTCCGCCCGCTGCGTGGTCGACGACGTGGTGGATCTCGCACCAGGCTGCGGGGACCCCGCATCCGGGGATGACACAGGCGCCGTCGCGCAGCACGATGGCCTTGCGTTGCCAGTGGTCGAACACCCGGCCGGTGATGCTCAGGCCGTGAATGCGCCCGCGCTCGATGCGCACCCGCTGGATCACCGAGCCGCAGCCGATATGGCGCGCGGCAGCGACGGTGAGCGGCTCATCGATGCCGTCGAGCACCGCGTGGCCATGCCCCGACTCGAGGTCTGCCGCGCTCACGGCGACCACGAGCGTGGGGGTGGCGCCGCCGATTGTGGGCAGGTCGCCGCTGCGGGCCGCGACGGTGAGGATCGTGGCGAGCACATCGTGCTGCTTCTGCGCGCGAGAGCGCAGGTCGGCTGCGTTGTCAGCGATGTCGGTGTTGGCGTCGACGTTGGCACCGGCACCGGCACCGGCACGGGCACGGGCACGGGCGGCGTCGTGCTCGGCGCCGATGGGCTGAAAGCGCGGGCCCTGCAGCTTCGGGTTGTTCATGGCGTCGCTGATGCGCTGGAACTGGGCCGCGACGTCGACAAGCAGGTTGCCTGAGACGGGGACGAGCCCGTCTCTGGGGATGCCAAAGCTGACTCCGCGCTTGCGGAGCGCTCGAGCCTCGATCGGCTCTGCGCCGTCGGGATCGAGGCGCAAGGCGAGTTCGCGCGCGAGGGAGCGCAACTCTCGCACACCACACGGCCAGGGAGCCTCGCCGGAGCACTCAGGGGACGCGCACGTACGTTCGCCGCCGCTGGCACCGTCGGCAGCAGCGATACCGGCGGGGCAGCACGCGCCGCGCGCGGCCGCGGCGAGGTGTGCTTCGGCGACACGCATGCGCTCGCCGCCGACGGCGACGTCAAGGTCGCGCAGCGGCCCGAGCACGCCAGCGATGCCGTCGACGCCGACCGCGCCGTCGAGCAGAGCGGCGTGCAACGCGGGGAGTTCGGGCGGGAGCAGCTCGCCCGACGTGAAGCTCCGCGCAGCGCGCAGCTTGCGTGCGACTTGCACCGACGCGGCGATCGCCTGGGGCGAGGCGAGGGTGACCGCTTGGAGGAGGTCGTTCACGTTGCGGCACCCGACGCTCGCGGCGATCCCTGCGGTGCCGGGCCGGTGGGTCGCACGCGCATCGACCTCCCCGGTCAGCTCGGTCATCAGGCCTTCGATGCGCCGCTGCAGGCGCGCGGTCACCGTCATCGCTTCGAGCAGTGCGTGATCGTGCGAGAGGCCGACGAGATCGGCATCGATGACGCGCCGCACCAGCGCCTCGCACGCGGCATCTACGCCGTGCGCAAGCTCGACGAGTGCGTCCACCGGCGAGAGGTCGCGGTGCTCGGCCGGAGCGGCATCGGGTTGCGGGGTCATGGCTTCATTCAAGCGTGAGCCACCGACATTCAGGCGCGAAGAATCCCCAGATCCAGGGCTGGTTCAAAAGTTGTGGAGCAGCAGTTTCTGCCGCGCCTGGGGAGGAGAAGTGGGGCGGTTGCTGGCCGAGCGCCGAGGCACGCCCGGGCCGAGCGGTGAGGCAGCTGTGCTCACTCTTCCGGCAGCCACGGCTCGTGCGCGTCGCGGCCGCGCAACTTGTCGATGTCGCGCCGTTCGCGCTTCGTCGGACGGCCGGCGCCGCGGTCGCGCTGCGGTACGAGAGCGACCGTCTCGGGCGAGGGCGGCGGGGGCGTGAGATCCTCCATCGCGGCGGCCGCGAGGGGAGCGCCGACGCGCTTGGTGATCGTCTGTCGCACCACGAGGATGCGGTCGAAGCCGGCGATGCGCACCCGGAGCTGGTCGCCTGCCCGCACCGGCTGGGCTGCCTTGGCCCGTTCGCCGTTCACACGCACATGCCCCGCACGGCATGCCGCAGTCGCGGCCGAGCGGGTCTTGAAGATGCGCACGGCCCAGAGCCAAGCATCCACGCGCGCGGTGTCGCTCATGCGACGCGGGGGAGGTCGGCGGCGGCGGTGGCGGCGGCTCGACGGCGCGCCCGGACGATGCCGACCGCGCCGATCGCGATGAGTGCCTGCCCGAGCGTGTAGGTGAGCATGACGGCGGGGTCGGTGAGCGGTGGCACGAGTGTCGGGGTGAAGAGCAGGAACGCGAGGATCGTGTCGGACGCGAGGAAGAACACCCCGCCCCAGGTGACGATCGTGCCGGCCCGGGTCGATGCCGCGGCCGTGCCGCCGAGGACGAGCCCATACGCCGCCACGGCGAACGCCAGGGCGCCGAGCGCGGGCCACAGTGCGATGAGCAGCACCACGTACCAGACGACGTAGACGAGCGACCAACGGGCCGTGCGGCGAACCGCGAGGTCTCGCAGGAACAGCCAGATGTAGATGAGGTGCGCGATCGCGAAGAAGAGGATCATCATCGGCACGGTGGGTAGGAACGGGAAGAACACGCCGGCGGAGTCGCCGAGCCAAGACGCGGTGATCGCTGCGAGCAGGAGCGCGACCACCGGGCCGCGTGGCTTCGGCACCGCGAGCGCCACACCCAGAAACAGGGCCGGCATGAGCATGATCTTGCTCGGCGTCGAGATCGCAGTTGCGCCCATCGCGAGGGCGACGATGTGCACGATCGCGACGAGGGCGTAGGGCGCGAACGCCCACATCCAGGTGCGGCCGGGGCGCGGGATCGGGGGCGTGGTCACGGCACCATCGTATGGCGCGGCAATGGCGTGGTGTGACGGGGGTCGTCGGGTCGCGACGCCCGCGGTTCACTAGGCTGGTGGCGTGACCGCGCATCCACCCGCTCCCGCGCGCAAGAGGCCGGCACAATGGACGCGAGCGGCGATCGATCGGGTGCCCACGAAGTGGCTCATCACTGCGGCCACCGGGGTGTTTCTCATCGCGACCGCCGCGTTCGGTGGCCTGGCGACCGCCGCCACGCCGCCTGCGACCACCATGCGGGTCGGCGAGACGTTCACCTCGCCGCAGCTCTCGCTCACGGCCTCCAAGCTCGTGCTGCTCGACAGTCTTGACGAGTTCTTCATCACTCTCGAGCCGGGGGAGCGCGCTGTCGCGGTGCTCGCTGAGGTGACGAACGCCTGGACGGAGCCCCAGCTGGCCGCGGCCGGCTCGGTCGGGGTCCGTGACGTGGTGGCGTTGCGCATCGGCGACAGGACACTGGGATCCGACGAGATGGTTGCCATCGTGCGCACCGATGACCCGCAGCTCTCACCCACACTGCAGCCCGGCGTTGCCGCGCCGCTCGCGTTCATCTGGGCCGTGCCCGCGCACGCGCTCCGCGCGGGAGACGAGCTGACCGCCGAGTTCTTCACGCAGCGGCTCTACACCGGAAAGGTCACCGTCTCGGGGCAGTGGTGGGACGACCCGGCGCTCACCGCGACGATGCCGCTTCGCGCCGAGGAACGCGCTGCGCTCTCACCGGCACCGCGTCCACCCGACGCTGATGAGAGCGAGCGCACCCGGTGAACGCTGCAAGCACCCGCACCCGCACCCGCACCCGCGCCCGCGCTGTGACGGCCGCCGGCCTCGCCGTGCTGCTGCTCGCCGCGGGCGTCGTCGCCGCCACCACACCGACGGCCGCCGAGTGGGAGCAGCCCTTCGTCGTGCACGCCGCCATCGGAGAACAGGCACAGGGACGCAACATCGTCGCGACCGTGCGAGACGTCGCGATCGCGGAGCGCCTGGTCGACGCGCGGTGGCGCAGCGACAGTGGCGGCGGCAGCGACAGCGACCGGGCCCGCGCCACCGCCAGCGCCGACGACACTGCCGCCCTCCGCGCCGGCACCCCCGGCAGCACCTGGGTGATCGTCGACGCCTCGGTCGCGGCCGTGCACACCGAAGTCGGGGCGATCCTGGGTCGCGCGGCACTGATCGTCGGCGAGCGCACGTACGTGGCATCCAACCGACCAGCGGTGTTCACCCTCACGGACGCTGCCCTCTCGATCGAGATCCCCACGCGGGGGACGCTGGTGTTCGAGTTGCCCGGGGACCTGCTCGCCGACCCGGCCACCGCGTCGACGGCGCGGCTCGAGCTCGCGATGCACGCCGATCCGCGGCTGGACTCCATGCTGGTGATTCCCATTGACCTCACGAAGGCAGCGTTGCTCGACGAGGTCCAGCTCGAAGACGCGCAGTGGGGTGAGCGACGATGACGACGGATGCCTCGGCCCAAGCCCAGACCCCGGCCCCGGAGCCCGCACCGCAAACGCCGGCCTCGGCGCGGCCGGGCTGGTGGCGCCGCAACGCGCTCGCGCTGGCGCTCGCCGCGGTGCTACTGGTCGCGACCGTGGGCATCACGTCGTGGAAGGAGTGGAGCGACTACTTCGGCACGCGCCCCACGCAGCCGACCACCGTCGATGTGGGCATCGCCGCCGAGTTCGGCGGCGCGAGCTGGCAGCTGGTCGACGTGCTCGCCGGTACCTCCGACGACGTCGAGCAGATTCCCGAGGGCACGACCATGATCCTCGCCCGGGTCAAGGTCACACCGGGCGCCATGGCCGATGCGGCCGATACTGCGGAGGGGGCAGAGGGGGCAGAGGCAGTGGGTGCGGCAGAGGCGGCAGAGACCGGGTCACCGGGGTGCATGCTCCGCCTATCCGAAGAGGGGAGCGGCCGCGAATGGCACAGCGCGGCGCTGCGCCCCATCGACTACCGCACCACCCCGGGCTACGAGTCGTACTGCCTTCCCGGTGCCACCGAGCCCTACCTGCTCGAGGTGCCGTTTGTGGTGCCCACGGGCGCGAGCGGCGAGCTCAGCGTGGTGATTGAGGTTGCGCAGCTGTTGCCGAGGTACCTGCGGCTGGCGTTGCCGGCGCTGTAGTGGCATCCGCGTCGCCTGATGCTGCCGGCGACGCCTCGCGCGACGCGCCCACCGAGTGGTCGTACGCCGCGGCGACGAGGGTGACGCGCACGGGCTCCAGCACCAGCATGACGGCGAAGGCGATGAGGGCGTCGACGATCATCCAGAATGTGCGCAGATCGTGCGGGCCGATGGCGGCGATGATGCCCCACGTGAGCCAGCCGTGCAGGGCCGCGACGATCGTGTAGGCGAGGATGTACACGCCCATGGGGATGGCGCCGGCATGCCAGATCGTGCGCATTGCGCGCCACACGGGGCGGAAGCGGCGCACGAACTGCATGCCGAGGTCGCCAAGCCGGCGGCGCAGCCATGCCGGCACGGTGTGCTCGTAGCGCTGGCGGGCCGCGGTCAGCGGCGCCGGGGCGGCCACCGTGCGCGCGGGCAGCGCGTGCCCGTAGATGACGCCGGCGATAGTGAGCCAGGCCAGGGGGAGGAGCACGAGCACCCCGACTTCGCCGACTGCCCGGGCCGCGGTATCCCACACCCAAATGAGCGGCGATGCGAACTCGGCGAGCCAGCCGCGCATGTCGTCGAGCCAGACCATCGCCTGGCGCGTGTCGAACCACGTCGTGATCGTGCCGATCACGTCGGCGATCAGGTAGACCGACATGAAGACCCAGATCGCTTCGAGGTAGACGCCGATCAGGGCGCACCAGCGGGGGAGCCGCGACGCGTAGCGGGCGAGGGCCCAGCGCCCGGCGAAGGCCACGACGATCAGCGAGATGGTGATGGCGTCGAAGCTCAGCTGGTCGATCTCGCTGAAGCTGGTGCCCGTGGTGAACGCGTTCTGCGCGGTGAAGTTCTCGATCGCGCCGCGGCTGTATTGGTGCATGTCGTCGCGCAAGAACCCCCACGCCGCGTAGAACGCGAAGAACGGCAGGATGCTGGCGAGCAGGGCGGGAAGGAACCCCGATGTGGCGTTCTGCTCGGCGCCCTTGGCCGCCTGCAGATTGGGCATGCCCGGTCGCAGCACCAAGAACATGGCGACGAAGCTGATGAGGCGCGCGAGGATGGCAAGCGGCATGATCAGCAGGCCACCGAGCAGCGTGGATGCTCCGACCCACGCCGCGAGCTCGATCAGCAGGTAGCGCGCCAGCCAGCCGGCGAGAAACCAGGCCAGCAGCGCCGGCCAGTGCGCGGCGGCCAGGCGTCCGGCGCGGGCGAGGATCGAGAGCACGCAATCACGCTACCGGGGTGAGGTGCTCCGGATGCCTCGGCGGCGCCGTTGCGCGGATTCTCCGGCCGCGCGGGGCTCGCCTTGCGCTCGGTTTCGCGGTGGGCGGTCTGGCCAGCTAAGATGGACGAGTTGCCTCCGCGAGGCAGCAAGCCACGGGCTGTGGCGCAGCTTGGTAGCGCACTTGACTGGGGGTTAAGGGGTTTACCCCTCCCGGACGGCCCAAAACAACTGAAAATCGATGCCACGGGCTGTGGCGCAGCTTGGTAGCGCACCTGACTGGGGGTCAGGG
>Ga0073899_10003333_pt1 | contig 14238 bp, 11 predicted proteins | sample KloWWTmetaKNB5Ph_FD_88975 | JGI IMG/M metagenome (GOLD analysis project Ga0073899, IMG submission 88975) | Active sludge microbial communities from Klosterneuburg, Austria, studying microevolution and ecology of nitrifiers - Klosterneuburg... | ecosystem: Engineered > WWTP > Aerobic digester >... | reverse complement strand
GTGGTCCTCGGTCGAGTCGTCGCCGCACAGCCAGATCACCGCGGCGTACGGCGCGAGGTCGACGGCGTCCTCGCGGATCGCGCTGGCGCTGACGGTGGCCACGTCGGCGAGCCCGGCGCCCGCGCGCGCCGCGGCGTCGTGGGCGAGGCCGCCGTACGAGCCGTCGACGACGCGCTCGAAGCCGTCGACGATCAGCACGCGCGCGGCGCCGCCCACAACGAACGTGTCGCTGGGCTGGCCGGCGTCGGCGGCCAGGCCGGCCACCTGCGGCCGGACCCGCACCCGGGTCGGCCCGCTGATCGGCACGGTGGCCTCGGTGGCGTCGGCCGCGACCGCGACGGTCGTCGTCGCGCCGCTGGCGTCGATCAGCTCGAGCTGCCAGCCGGTGACGTCGGTGTCGACCGGCGCGCGCCAGCGGACGCGGGCGTGGCCGGCGTCGATCGCGGTGGCCGCGCGCAGGTCGACCCGCGGGCCGCGGCGGCCGTGCGGCGCCATCCACCGCAGCGCCTCGGTGTACGCGTCGTCGTCGCGGGTCGAGCCCTCGTGGCTGGCGGCGGTGAAGGCGATCACCGGCGCCGGGCTGGTCAGCGTCAGCGAGGTGGCGGCGTCGGCGACCGCCAGCCCGTCGGCGGCCAGCGTCGCGGCGAGCTGCTGGTTGTTGGCGAGCGTGCCACCGCCGCTGGTGTAGTTGGAGCGCAGCGGCCGACCGCTGCGGGCGAAGCCGCGGAACACCTCGAGGTAGCCGTACAGCGAGTCGTATAGATCGACCTGGCCGACGGCGAACGGCGCGTCGGCGGCGAGGTTCTGGGCGGTGGCGACGTAGCCGCCCGAGTGCGCGGTGAGCGTGACCTGGCCCAGCGCGGGGCGGGTGACGACGCCGGCGCGGTACAGCGCGATCAGCACCTCGGTGAACAGCGCGGCGGTGCCGGCGGGATCGGCGAGCTTGCCGAAGTCGCCCGACGCGGCGTTCACCGGCCCCTGGGGCACGATCAAGATCGCGTCGGCGCCGCTGGCGTAGAGCTGCTCGCGGTAGCGGTGCGCGGCGATCGTCGCGGCGATCGTCGTGTTGTGGCCGTGGAAGTGCAGCACGACGTCCTGCGCGTCGCGCTCGCGCCAGTCGACGGGCACGAACACGTGGACGCGGTCGTCGGTCCAGGCGCGGCCCGGCGCGGGGTAGGGCGCGGTCGGCAGGCGCGGCACGGCGCTCTTGCCGATCGTGACGCCGCCGGCGCCGGTCACCGGCTCGAGCGTGAGCGGCGCCAGCCCCGGCGCGCCCGCGACCGCCCAGACCTCGGCGGTCGAGCGGCCCGGCGCGCCCTCGACGGTGAGCGTGGCGCCGGCGATCGCTTCGGCGGCGGCGCCTTGCCAGCGCACGGTGACGGTCGCGGTGGCGCCGGGCGCGAGGCTGCTCGGCCCTGTCACCGTGAACGCCGGATCGTCGACGCGCCACGCCAGCGCGGCGCCCGCGTCGCCCACCAGCGCGGCGTCGCCGACGTTGGCGACGGTCACCGCGACCTCGCTCGCGCCGGCGCCGGCCTCGACGTACGGCAGGTCGATCACCGCGGGCAGCTCGAGCTGCGCGGCCGGGACGCCGGCCGGATCGTCGCCGCACGCGGCGAGGCCGACCAGCGCGACCAGCGGCCAGAACGCGCGAGGCATCACCGCATCCTACCGCAGGGGCGCCGCCGCCTTCGCCGCCGCCGTCATGGCCGCGCGCACACCGCCGAGCGGATCACGAAGCGCACGCCCTCGGGGATCTCCAGCGAGAAGCTGGCGCCGCGGCCGGGCACCACGTCGAGCGTGATCGCCGTGTGGTCCCAGCGCGCCCACTGCTCGCCGCCGATCCAGAAGCCGTGGCCGTCGACCTCGCCGAGCTTCACGTCGCGCTCGCCGAGCCGGAACTCGCCGGCCGCGAAGCACATCGGCGCCGACCCGTCGCAGCAGCCGCCCGACAGGTGGAACATCAGCGGCCCGTGGGCCGCCGCCAGCCGGCGCACCAGCGCCAGCGCCGCGTCGGTCACCGCGACGCGCGCCAGCTCGGGGACAGGCTCCTGGGTCTCAGCCATTTGAAATGCCTCACGAATTCGCACCAACCGCGCAACACTGACGTCCGAAAAGCGGACGTCCTGGCGAAGTGCGCGGTAGGGCTGATTACCAACGTGATGTCGATGGCTTGGAGGGGTAGAGCCTGTCCCCCGATCAGAAGAAGCCCATCGGCTTGGGGTCGTAGGAGACGAGCAGGTTCTTGGTCTGCTGGTAGTGGTCGAGCATCATCTTGTGGGTCTCGCGGCCGATGCCGGACTGCTTGTAGCCGCCGAAGGCGGCGTGGGCGGGGTAGAGGTGGTAGCAGTTGGTCCAGACGCGGCCGGCCTGGATGGCGCGGCCGGCGCGGAAGGCGGTGTGGAAGTCGCGGGTCCAGACGCCGGCGCCGAGGCCGTAGAGCGTGTCGTTGGCCTGGGCGATGGCGTCGTCGAAGCCGTCGAACGAGGCGACCGAGACCACCGGGCCGAAGATCTCCTCCTGGAACACGCGCATCTTGTTGTGGCCCTCGAAGACGGTCGGCGCGACGTAGTAGCCGCCGGCCAGGTCGCCGCCGAGGTTGACCCGCTCGCCGCCCATGCGGACCCGCGCGCCCTCCTGCTTGCCGATGTCGATGTAGCTGAGGATCTTCTCGAGCTGATCGTTGGAGGCCTGGGCGCCGACGCGGGTGTCGGTGTCGAGCGGATCGCCGGGCTTGGACGCCGCGGCGCGCATCACCGCGAGCTCGAGGAACTGGCCGTAGATCTTCTTGTCGACCAGCGCGCGCGACGGGCAGGTGCAGACCTCGCCCTGGTTGAGCGCGAACATGCCGAAGCCCTCGAGCGCCTTCTGCCGGAAGTCGTCGTCCTGCGCGAGCACGTCGGCGAAGAAGATGTTGGGCGACTTGCCGCCCAGCTCGAGCGTCACCGGGATCAGATTCTCCGACGCGTACTGCATGATCAGCCGGCCGGTCGTGGTCTCGCCAGTGAACGCCACCTTGCTGATGCGGCGGTTCGACGCCAGCGGCTTGCCGGCCTCGATGCCGAAGCCGTTGACCACGTTGAGCACGCCCGGCGGCAGGATCTTCCCGGCCAGCTCGGCGAACAGCATGATCGTCGCCGGGGTCTGCTCGGCGGGCTTGAGCACGACGCAGTTGCCGGCGGCCAGCGCCGGGGCCAGCTTCCACGCCGCCATGAGCAGCGGGAAGTTCCACGGGATGATCTGGCCGACCACGCCCAGCGGCTCCTTGAGGTGGTAGCTGACGGTGTTGGCGTCGAGCTCGGCCATCGACCCCTCCTCCGCGCGCAGGCAGCCGGCGAAGTAGCGGAAGTGATCGATCGCCAGCGGCAGGTCGGCGGCCAGGGTCTCGCGCACCGGCTTGCCGTTGTCCCAGGTCTCGGACACCGCGAGCATCTCGAGGTTGGCCTCCATCGCGTCGGCGATCTTCAGCAGCGCCGCGCTGCGGTCGGCGACCGAGGTCTTGCCCCACGCGGCCTTGGCGCCGTGGGCCGCGTCGAGCGCGAGCTCGACGTCCTCGGCGCTCGACCGCGCGACCTCGCAGAACGGCTTGCCGTTGACCGGCGAGATGTTCTCGAAGTAGCGCTCCAGCTTCGGGCGGACGTAGTCGCCGCCGATGAAGTTGTCGTAGCGGGTGCGGTACTGGACCTTGGAACCGGGGGTGTTGGGCTTGGCGTAGCGCATGGTGCCTCCTGGCGCGGACACCTCAGCAGCGGGCGTGCCAGCCGCGGCGGCGACGCGCGGTCGCGGGGTTGGCCGTCGCACGCGCTGCGTCATGGAGCGAAACGCTCCACCGCGACGTCGCGGGCGTCGCGTGGCGCTCCAACCGCGGCCGGGCCTCGCGCTACATTGGCGGCGCGATGGAGGTGCTGCTCGACGACGTGCCGGCCTGGCTGTGGCAGCGGTTCCACGACCACGCGGCGCGCTTCGAGGTGCCGCAGGCGTTCGCGCCGGTGGTCGAGCGCTGGCAGCGGGCGCACACGCTGGGCGCCGCCGCCGACGGCGCGGTGCCCGACGATCACCTGCTGCGCGGCGCGTCGCTGCGCGAGCACACCGAGCGGGCCGGGCTGATCGCCGCCGCCGCGACCCGCACGCTCGACGAGACCCAGGCGTTCCTGGCCGAGCGCGGCTTCCTGCTGGTGCTGGCCGATCCCGACGGCGTCGTGGTCTCGACCCGCGGCGGCGGCGCGTTCGCCGAGGAGGCGCGCCGGCTGCGGCTGATCGAGGGCGCGTGCTGGAGCGAGGCGGCGCGCGGCACCAACGCGATCGGCACCGCGCTGACCGAGGGCCGGCCGACCGCGGTCAAGGGCCACGCCCACTACGGCCAGCGGTTCCAGAACCTGGTGTGCTACGCGGCGCCGGTGCACGGACCGGACGGCCGCGCGCTGGGCGTGCTCGACGCGACCTCGACGCTCGATCGGGTCGACGACGTGGTCGGCTTCACCGTCACCGCGGCCGCCCGCGCGCTCGAGGACGCGCTGCGCCAGGGCGCCTACGCCAGCGCCGGCGCCGCGGTCGCCCGCGCGCTGACCCAGGCGTTCGAGCGGGTCCGCGGGCCGGTGCTGCTGATCGAGCCGCCGGGCCGGATCGCGCGCGCCAACGCCGCCGCCCACGAGGTGCTCGGCGGCGTGCCGGTCGGCGCCCGGGCCCAGGCGGTGCTCGGGCTCGGCTTCCAGCCGCTGCTGGCCGAGGCGCTGGCGCCGGCCGCCCACGGCGTCGAGCTGACGGTGCGCGATCACGCCGGCCGGGTCCGGCCGTGGCGCGCGTTCGTCGATCCGATCGCCACCGTCGACGGCAGCGTGATCGCGCTGGTGGTCTACCTCGAGGATCGCCCGACCCGCGCCGCGGCCCGCGCGCTGGCGGCGCCGGCCGACGATCCGTTCGCGGCGCTGTTCTCGGCCGATCCCGCGGTCGACCGCGCGCTGGCGTTCGCGCGCACGATGGCGGCGTCGACGGTGCCGGTGATGATCCTGGCCGAGACCGGCGCCGGCAAGGAGCTGGTGGCCTCGGCGATCCACCGCGCCAGCCCGCGCCGGGACGGCCCGTTCGTCGCGGTCAACTGCGGCGCGATCGCGCCCGGCCTGCTTGAGAGCGAGCTGTTCGGCTACGCGCCCGGTGCGTTCTCGGGCGCCGAGCGCGGCGGGCGCAGCGGCTACCTGGCGGAGGCCTCGGGCGGCACGCTGTTCCTCGATGAGGTCGCCGAGATGCCGGCGGCGATGCAGGCCGCGCTGTTGCGGGTGCTGGAGAACGGCACCTACCGTCGGGTCGGCGAGGCCCGCGCCGCCCACGCCGACGTCCGCATCGTCACCGCGACCTGCCGCGACCTGCCGGCGCTGGTGGCCGACGGGCGGTTCCGCCAGGACCTGTACTACCGGCTCAAGGGCGCGACGGTCGCGCTGCCGGCGCTGCGCGCGCGCGGCGATCGCGTGGCGCTGGCCGAGCACCTGGTCGCGCAGCTCGCCGCGCGCCAGGGCCGCGCGATCCCGCCGCGGATCGATCGCGACCTGGCGGCGTGGATCGAGGCCCACGCCTGGCCGGGCAACGTGCGCGAGCTCAAGACCGTGCTCGACGTCGCGCTGGTGATCGCCGCCGGCGCGCCGAGCTTGACCTGTGCCCACCTGCCGCCCGACGTCGCGGCGCCGGCGCCGCCGCCGGCGCGCCTCGAGGACGTCGAGGCCGCGACCCTGCGCCAGGCGCTGGCCGCCGCGGCCGGCAACATCAGCGCGGTGGCGCAGCGGCTGGGCGTGGCGCGCTCGACGGTGTACCGGATGATGCGCCGGGCCGGGCTGCGCGCCGCCGACGATCCCGACGCGTGACGCGCGCCGCGGGTGGTGGCGCTAGGCCGCGCCGGGGGTCGCGATCGCCGCGTGGTCGCCGTCGAGCCGCGCGCCGGGGGGCGCCGCGAACGCTAGCTCGGTGAGCGCGCGGGCCACGTCGGCCATCCGCGGCCGCATGCGCAGGTCCTTGGCCAGCATCCGCATGATCAGGCGCTCGAGCTCCTCGGGCAGCTCGCGGCGGGCCGAGGGCGGCACCGGCAGCTGATCGCAGTGGCCGGCGCGCAGCTCCGCGACCGAGCCCTCGAACGGCGTGCAGCCGGTCACCAGCTCGTACAGCGTGCAGCCGAGCGCGTAGACGTCGGTGCGCGCGTCGACGTGGCCGGCCCACTGCTCGGGCGCCATGTACCCGGGCGTGCCGGCGATCTCCTCGAGCGCGGCGCCGGCGCGGCGGGCGACGCCGAAGTCGACCACCTTGGCGGCCGGCCAGCCGGCGAGGCCCGGGCGGTACAGCAGCATGACGTTGTCGGGCTTCAGATCGCAGTGGACCAGGCCGGCGTCGTGGATCGCCGCCGCGGCGTCGGCGACCTGGGCCACGATCGCCACCGCGGCGCCGATCGCCAGCGGGCCGCGATCGAGCAGCGCGCCGAGGTTCTCGCCGTCGAGCAGCTCCATCACCAGGTACGGCAACCCGGCCTCGGTCCGATCGGCGTGGTCGATGCGGACCACGCCGTCGTGGTGGACGGCGTGGGCGAGGGCGTGCTCGGTGAGCAGGCGGCGCGCCACCGCCTCGTCGCCGATCCACGGCGTGCCCGGCAGCTTGATCGCCGCGCGCGCGCCGGTGGTGCAGTGCTGGCCGAGGTACACGCCGCTCATGCCGCCCTGCGCGAGCTGGGCGATCAGCGCATATTCACCCACCACGGGCGGCGGCGGCTCGGGCAGCGGCGGCGCGAGCCGCGGCGGCGCATCGGCGAAGAGCCGCAACGTGACCGCGGTGCCCGACCGCGTCGCGGCCGCGTCGTGTTGGTGACTCTCGAGACTGAGCGTCGACATTGCCGCTGCTCCCCAGTGCAGAACGCGGGCCAGCGCGGTCACAATGATCTCGCCGGCCTTGGAGCGTTAGGTCGACCACACGCCGGCATGTTTGACGGGGTGTGGAACACCTCCCTGCGATCAGCCGAGGCCCGCGATCAGCTCGTGCGCCAGCTGTTGACCCTCGACGCCCCGCGCCAGCGCCTCGCCAGGCGCGATCCCGAGCCGCGCGCACAGCGGCGCGACCTCGGGGCCGAGGACGTCGGGGTCGAGGGCGTCGGGGTCCAGGACGTCGGGGCCGAGCGCGTCGAGGTCGACGGCGTCGGGGGCGAGCGGGGCGGCGCGGCGCGGCGCGGTGACGGCGCGGGCCAGCGCGACGATATCGATCGCCGCGCGGGTCGTCCGCGGCAGCGTCTGGGCGAGCGTGGCGTCGGGCCGGTGGTGGAACTGGGCGACCGGGCCGAGCTCGGGGAACAGCCGCCAGCGCGCCGCGACCAGCGCACCGACGTCGCCGTGATCGAAGCCGAACGCGTCGCGCTCGATCTCGACCTGCGCGTCGTCGCCGGGCGCGAACCCGGCTCGCGTGTAGCTCGGGCCGAGGAACCGCTCGAGCGCCATCGTGCCGACGTCGTGGAGCAGCCCGCACAGGAACGGATCGGCGGCCGGGCTCGACGCGACGTGGCGCGCCAGCGCGTCGCTGGTGCAGGCGATCCGCAGCGCGTAGGCCCACAGCGCGCGGGTGAAGGGCGTGCCGCCGCCCGCGAACTGCGCCGCGACGACGACGCGCCGCAGCTGGTCGCTGCCCAGCGCCTGCACCGCGTAGCGCAGGCTGGTCACCTGCCGGGCGCAGAACGCCGACGTCGAGGCCAGCCGCAGCACCCGCGCCACCAGGCCGCCATCGACGGCGAGCGTGCGCTCGAGCTCGACCCACGAGGCGCGGCCGTCGAGCAAGACCGCGAGCAGGCGCTGCACGACCGTCGGCGCCGGCGCGCAGACGTCGAGGGTGTCGACCGCCTGCTCGAAGCAGGCGAGCGGGTTGGACGCGACGGTGGGGCGCAGCGGCATGGGGCCTCGGTGGGCGGCGATCGCGACGTGGCGACCGCCCGCGAGCGGATCAGGTCGGCGCGGCGCGAGGCACCTCGACCACGAAGCACGAGCCGGTGGGCTCGCCGCGGCGGTAGGCGACGTCGACGCCGATGCCGCGCAGCGTGTACGCGGCGATCGCGAGGCGGATCGGCAGCTCGGTCGGGCGGTTCCAGCTCAGCGGCTCGAACAGCGCCGCGGCCATCGGGGCCGGGACGCCGGGCCCGTCGTCGATGATCGTGAACCGCACCCGGGCCGGGTCGGCGTCGACCCGCAGCTCGAGGTGGGCGCCGGCCGGGGCCAGCGTGCTGGCGGCGGTGACCAGGTCGGCCAGCGACCGCACGAACAGCGTGTCGGCGAGATCGAGCTCGAGGTCGGCGTCGACCACCACCCGCAGCTGCGCGCGCTCACGCACCGCGCCGCCGCAGTGGCGCACCACCCGCTGGACCAGCTGCGCCACCGGCACGCGCCGCGGCTTGACCACGCCGTCGCTCAGGAACTTGCGGGTCGCGACGAACAGCTCGAACGCCTCGCGGGTCACCGCGGTGACGTCGTGGGCGGCCTCGATCAGCTCGGGCGCGGCGCCGGCCGGGAGCTCGTCGACCAGCGCGGCGACCGCGCCGTCGACGCTCTGCAGCATCGACGCGACGTCGTGCAGGAGCGAGCCGGTGAGGGTGCCGATCGTCGCGTGGCGCATCAGCTCGTCGATGCGCGAGCGGGTGACGCCCGGCGCGTGGGCGCTGACGACGATCGCGCCGGCGCGGCGCTGCGCGGACTGGATCAGGTGCTCGACCATGTCGCGGGCCAGCGCGCCGGCGCCGACCGCGCCGATCCGGATGCGGCCGTCGCGGTCGATGGCTTGATCGATCTGCCAGCCGCCGGGCGCCGCCAGCTGCGGCTGCCCCACCTGGACCTCGCCGTCGCGGCGCAGCCAGGCGGTCTCGACGTTGGCCAGCTGGGCGATGCGCAGCGTCACCACCTCGCCGAGCTCCTCGAGCGAGCCGACCGCGGTCAGCTGGGTGTCGACGTCGCCGAGCCCGATCGCCGACTCGAGCGTCGAGGTGAGGTCGTTGGTGCGCTGGCGCTGCTCGAGCGCGCGCCGCAGCACGACCTCGATCTCGTCGTACCAGGGCTTGCCGACCTTGAACGGCGCGTCGGGCCGCAGCAGCGCGGCGTGGGCGCGCTCGTCGGCGTAGCCGGTGAGCAAGATCCGGATCACGCCGGGATCCTGGACCCGCGCGAAGTCGAGGACCTCGATGCCGTCGTGGTCGGGCATCTTGAGATCGGAGATCACGACGTCGTAGGTGCGGCTGGCGAGGGCGGCGAACGCCTCCTCGCCGCAGGTGGCCGACTCGACCTTGTAGTCGCGCGACAGCTCGTCGTAGAGCGCGGCGCGGACGTCGTCGTCGTCGTCGACGATGAGGATGCTGACGGGGCTGGTCATGCGGCCCTCGCGGGGACGGAGATCTCGAAGCACGCGCCGACCGGGCGCACCTGGTAGGTGAGGTCGCCGCCCCAGGCGCGGGCCAGGCGCTGGGCGGTCGCCAGGCCCAGCCCGGCGCCGGACGGCCGGGCCGTCACGATCGGCTCGAACAGCCGGGCCGCGACGTTGGGCGCCAGCCCGGCGCCGCTGTCGGTGACCGCGACGATCCACGCCGCCTCGGCGCGGCGGACGTCGACGTCGAGGGTGCCGCCCTCGGGCATCGCCTTGATGGCGTTGTCGAGGATGTTGGCCAGGACGTGGTGCAGCGGGTCCTGGGGCACGGTCGCCGGCAGCGGACCGCGGTATCCGCGGCGGACCTGGATGGCCTGCAGCCGCGCCGACGCCAGCGACAGCGCGGTGTCGACCTCGCGGGCGAGGTCCAGCGCGCCCGGCGCGGCGTTGTTGGCGCCGACCCGATGGACGTTGACCACCGCCGCGACGTGCTCCTCGATCCGGCTGGCGGCGCCGCGGGCGCGGGCGACCAGCCGGGTGATCTCGGCCGCGTCGATCGGCTCGGCGGTGCGCCGATCCATCGTCCGCAGCGTGCTCAGCAGCGCCGCGACCGGGTTGTTGAGGTTGTGTGCGACGGTCGCGCACAGCTCGCCGATCGCCGCCCGCCGCCCGAACTGCGCGACCTGGCCCGCCATCGCCGCGATCTCCTGGTTGCGCAGCTCGAGCGTGTGCTGGGTCTGGCGCAGCTCGCCGACCAGCCGCTCGAGCTCGGCGTGGGCGGCGTGCAGGGCGCCGTGCTTGGCGATCAGCTCGCGCTCCAGCGCGTGCCGCGCGGTGGTGTCCCGCGCCACGCACGCCGCGACCGGGCCGCCCCGCGGGTGGTCGACGTGCGCGATCGTCAAGGTGACGTGGCGCGGCGGCGCGTCGGGCTGGCGCAGCGCGACGTCCTCGTAGTGGCCGGCGTGATCGAAGATGCTGGCGTCCCGGCCGTCGCTGTCGTCGGTGTCGAGCAGCGCGGTCACCGAGGCCCCGACCAGATCGTCGACCGGCACGCCGAGCAGCTCGACGCAGGCCGGGTTGGCGGCGACCACGCGGCGCTCGCGCCGCTCGACCAGGAACGTGGCCTCCAGCCGCGCCGTGAACAGCAGGCCGAAGACGTCCTGGGCGAGGTCGAAGCTCGTCGCGCCGGGGTCGAGTCGCATCGCACGGTGAATCGGCCAGGCGCGGGCCCTGTCAACCCCGCCGACATCGCGAGGGCGCGGGAGGTCGGTGGCCTGTGAACGTGCGGCCTTGCGCTGGGCCTGACGCTTGCAATGCCCAGCGACGTGTCGCGGATCTACGATGCGGTCGACCGGCTCGAGGTGGCGATGTCCTACCACCGCGACCGGCACAGCGTCCTCGCGAGCAACGTCGCCCACCTCGACACACCCGGCTACCGGCCGCTCGATCTCCAGCGGACCCCGGCGCCCGAGGCGACCCGGCCGTGGCTCACCAACCCCGCCCACCAGGCCGGCGCGGCCGGCGGCGTCGAGGACCGCACCGTCGTCGACGACGGCGGCGCCCTGGCCGGCCCCGACGGCAACGCGGTGCAGCTCGAGCGCGAGCTGGCCAAGATCGACGCGAACCGCGTCCGCTACGGCACGTCGACCGAGCTGGTGTCGCGGCGGATGGCGCTCCTGCGCTACGCGGCCGGCGACGGCAACTCCTGACCCACCACGAGGCAGCCATGGACTTCTTCACCGCGATGGAAGTATCGGCGTCGGGGCTCTCGGCGCAGCGGACGCGCATGACGGTCTCGTCGTCGAACCTGGCCAACGCGTCGACGACCCGCGGGGTCGGCGGCGGCCCCTACCAGCGGCGCGACGTGGTGCTGGGCTCGGTGCCGATGAACAACGGCGGCCTCGGCGTCAGCGGCGTCGCGGTCCAGCAGATCGCGACGGATCCCAACCCGCCCCGCCTCGAGTACGACCCCGGCCACCCCGACGCCGACGTCGACGGGTACGTCGCGTACCCCAACGTCAACCCGGTCGAGGAGATGGTCGACATGATCACCGCCTCGCGCGCCTACGAGGCCGGCGTCACCGCGCTGTCCACCGCGGTGTCGATGGCCGAGCGGGCCCTGGGGATCGGCCGATGAGCGTCGCGCCCATCGCCCCGATCGCGCTGCCCACCGGCAGCGAGGTCGCGGCCCCGCGCCGCGTGGGCGACGGCGCCGCGTTCGGCGACGTGCTCGGCGACGCGATCGCCAGCGCCCGCGCCACCGAGGCCACCGCCACCGACCTGGCCGCGCGCTTCGCCGCGGGCGACACCTCGGTGGGCATCCACGAGACCGTCATCGCCGCCGAGAAGGCCAACGTCTCGCTGCGCTACGCGACCACGCTGAAGAACAAGCTGATCGAGGCGTACCGCGAGCTGATGGCGACCCAGGTGTGACGCCGAGCTGAGCCATGCCCGAGCCGACCTCTCAACCCACCAACCCGCTGCTCGCGATCGCGAGCCAGGCGCGGGCGCTGTGGCAGCGGCTGCCGAGCCGGGCCCGGCTCGGCGCGATCGCGACGGTGGTGGGCATCGTCGGCGTGATCGCGTTCCTCGCGCTGCGCCCGGGCCCCGGGCCGTGGCGGCCGGTGGCCGAGCGGCTGACGCCGGCCGACGCCAGCGAGCTGAGCAGCGTGCTCGCCGAGCGCGGCATCGAGCACCGGGTCGGGCGCAACGGCACGACCGTCGAGGTGCCCGCGGCGCTGGTCGCGCAGGCGCTGGCCGCGGCGCGCGCGGCCAACGTCCCGCACGGCGGCGTCGGCTTCGAGCTGTTCGACGGCACCAAGCTCGGGCGCTCGGACTTCGTCGAGAAGGTCGACCTGCGGCGCGCGCTGCAGGGCGAGCTGGCCCGGACCATCGCCACGCTGGCGCCGGTCGAGGCCGCGCGGGTGATGATCGCGCCGGGCACGGTGTCGGTGTTCAAGGACGTGGCGAAGCCGGCGACCGCGTCGGTGACGGTGCGGCTGCGGCCGGGGCAGTCGCTGGCGGCGGCGCAGGTGCAGGGCATCAAGAACCTCGTGGCCGCGGCGATCGACGGGCTCGAGGCCGAGCGGGTCGTCGTGGTCGATCAGCGCGGCTCGATGCTGGACGCCGACGACCAGGACCACTCCGACGACGCCGCGCAGATCGAGCAGGGCCTCGCCGCCCAGGTGCGGGCGTTGCTCGAGCGCGTGCTGGGCGTCGGCAAGGTCGAGGTCGTCGTGCGCGCGGACGTCGATCGCTCGAAGATCACCCGCAGCGAAGAGCTCTACGACCCCGCGGCGACCGCGCTGCGCAGCTCATCCGAGCTGCTCGACGCCGCCAGCGCGGCCGCCAACACCGCCACCGCGCCCAGCACCAGCGGCGTCGCCGGCGTCCAGGCCAACCTCCCGGGCGGCCCGGCCGCCACCGCCGGGCCGGGCGGCCCCACCGCGCCGACCGCGGGCACGATCCAGGCGACCAAGAACTACGAGGTCAGCCGGAAGGTCAACACCATCGAGGAGGCGCCGGTCCGCATCAAGAAGCTGCAGGTCGCCGTGCTGGTCGACTACCGCGCCGTCGACGGCGGCGACCCCGAGCCGCTGACGGCCGCGGAGCTCAAGGAGTACACCTCGATCGTCCACGCCGCCGCCGGCCTCGACGACGCCCGCGGCGACCAGCTCGAGATCCGCTCGGTGCCGTTCGCCATCGAGCCCGAGCCCAAGCTCGCGCCCACGCCGATCGCGAAGCTGCCGGTGCCGCTGCCGGCGCTGCTGGGCGGAGTGGCCGCGCTGGTCGCGGTCGCGGTGGTGGTGATGACGATGCGCCGTCGCCGCAAGGCCGCGGTGGCCGCCGCGGCCCCGACCCTGGCGCTGCCGGCGTCGCTGGCCGAGGTCGAGCGCGCGCTCGACGCGCCGACCGACGGCACGGTCCCGGCGCTGCCGGCCGCCGGGCCCGAGCGCTCGATCGAGGAGCGCGTGCTGGCCGCCGTCAAGACCGATCCTGCGCGCGCCGCGCGGGTGCTCGCCAGCTGGCTGAGCGAGCCCGACGCGTCCGCCGCGACCGCCAAGGGAGGCAAGGCCGCATGACCATCAGCACCCGCCACGGCACGCCGATCGGCGCGCGCCACAAGGCCGCGATCGCCGTGCTCGCGCTCAACGAGGAGGTCGCCGGCGAGATCCTGGCCCAGCTCGACGACAAGGAGCTGAAGGCCCTGGCCGCCGCGGTCGACGAGCTCGACCTCGTGCCGAGCGACGCGCTGGTGGCGGTGCTCGACGAGCTGGTCAAGGCGATGGCCGGCCCAGTCTCGGTGGCGCGCACCGGCGGCGCCGCCTACGTCCGCAAGCTCGCGACCCAGTCGCTGGGCGCCGACCGCGCGCAGCGGCTGTTCGCGCCGTTGACCCCCGCCGAGCCGTCGCCGCTCGAGCTGGTGCGGTCGGCGCGCGTCAAGTCGCTGGCCGAGCTGCTGGCCGAGGAGCACCCGCAGATCGCGGCGGTGGTGCTGAGCCAGCTGCCGGCGCGCACCGCGGCCCAGGTGCTGCGGGCGATGCCCGACGAGCGCGCCGCCGATCTGACCGCGCGCGTCGCGGCGATCGAGGAGATCCCCGAGAGCGCGGTCACCGAGGCGTCCGAGGCCCTGGCCCGGGCGCTGGCCGCCACCGGCGGGCTGTCGTCGTCCGACCAGCGCACCGAGTTCGACGGCCTGGCGTTCGCCGCGGCGCTGCTCAACGAGCTGCCCGCCGAGCAGGGCGACGCGCTGCTCGATCGGGTCGGCCAGCAGGACGCCGCGATCGCGACCCGCGTGCGCGAGGCGATGTTCACCTTCGAGGACCTGCTGCGCATCGATCAGCGCCAGATGTCGCCGCTGCTGCGCGCGGTGCAGAG
>Ga0073899_10003332_pt1 | contig 14241 bp, 15 predicted proteins | sample KloWWTmetaKNB5Ph_FD_88975 | JGI IMG/M metagenome (GOLD analysis project Ga0073899, IMG submission 88975) | Active sludge microbial communities from Klosterneuburg, Austria, studying microevolution and ecology of nitrifiers - Klosterneuburg... | ecosystem: Engineered > WWTP > Aerobic digester >... | reverse complement strand
GTTCGCCATGGAGCCGCCGCTGACGAGCAGGCCGCTCGATTCCGCTGGGAAGCCGGCGATCTCCTTGCACCAGTCGACGACCTGCGCCTCGACATGATTCGGCGCGTGGTTGCCGCCCCCCATGTTGGGGTTGAGCACGGCCGCCAGGAAATCGCCGACGGCCGCGAAGGGAGTGCCGTTGCCCATGAACCAGGACCAGAAACGCGGATGCGTGTTGCCCATGGCATAGGGCATCACCAGTTCCTTGAACTCGCCGTAGGCCGATTCGGCGCCCTGCGGCGACCTGGGTGCGGGCTGGCGCAGTCGCGCGACGATCGCTTCTGGCACCGGCTGCCAGACGGGCCGGTCACGGGCACCCTGCAGGTAGTCGAAGCCATCGTCGATTGCCTGATGCGCCAGGCGGCGCAATGCCTCCCAGTCGGCCGGGTCGAGCGATTCTTCGGCGGGGGAATTGTTCATCGGCTGGGCTCGGCATTGGCGGTGCGGAGGGTCCGCCCGGGCGCAGCCTACTACGAGCCCGCACCGGTACCGACGCCAGTCATAAGATCGCGCGTCAGTTCAACTGACGATGCTGTGGCGCAGCGCGTGAGCGACGATCAGGAAGGCAGCGGCAACGGCGGCGGCCAGCCAGAACGCCAGAACCCAGGGATATCTTTCAGTGAGCTTTTCCATACGACCTCCTGCAAGGATCGCAAGGTCGGAGTCGGTGCCGCCCCACGGGAGGGGGGAGGGGTCGAGCGAGGTGGTTGACCAACTCACGACCGGGCGATCGAGGCATAGTCTAGCGCAAATCGTGCTGCGGCGCAGCAGAGCTACAGTACTATGTATTTATTGAAGTTTTTGTTCAATAAACGCACCGGAATCGCCGCAGGTGAGCGATTCCAGCGGGGTTTGCACATGCCTCAGAGATAACTCTGCATACCCGCCACCGCCTCGACCAGGACCATCACCACGAAGGCGACGGACACGACCAGGCTGGAGCCGATGGCGAGCTGGAAGAACGAAACCTGGGACTGCTTGCGGTTGAACATGACGAGCCTCCTGCGTTTGTGAGGCACAAGGTACGCTCGGTCTTTGTGGTAATAAATCAGAATAACCGTTGCACTCTATTTCATTTTTCAGAACAATCGCAACATGGACCAATTGCTCGCAATGCGGGTCTTTCTCCGCGTCGCTGAACGCGGCTCGTTCGGCCAGGCTGCCGATGAGCTGGAGATCTCACGACCCGCAGCCAGTTCACACGTCGCGGCACTCGAAAAGCACCTCGGCGCACGCCTGCTCAACCGGACGACGCGCCGGGTGTCGCTCACGGCCGAAGGCTCCGAATTCCTGCGCCGCACGCGCCGCATTCTCGAAGAACTGCATGACGCGGAGGAGACGGTGCGCGACACGCGCTCCAAGCCACAAGGCAAGTTGCGCGTGGACGTGCCCGTTGCCTTCGGGCGCTACCTGTTGCTGCCTGCCCTGCCCGAATTCACGCGACGCTACCCGCTGATCGAACTGGACCTGCGCCTCAACGATCGCGTCGTCGATCTCGTCCCCGAACGCGTGGACGTGGCGCTGCGCGTCGGGCCGATCCGGCAGGCTGGCCTTGCTGCGCGGCGTGTGTCGCAGGTGAGCATCGTCACGTGCGCGGCGCCCGCGTACCTGCAGGACCACGGCGAACCGCAGACACCCGACGATTTGCGTGAGCACAGGCTCGTGGGCCTCTCCTCGCCTTCCGGCGCGCCGCCGGAGTGGTCGTTTCCACCGCCGTACACGCCAAAGCGTCTAGGGCTGAAATTCTCGATGTTGTTCAACTCGGTCGAGGCGCCGATCATCGCGGCGACCGCGGGGCTCGGCATCGCACACACGGGTGACTTGCTCGTGGCCGAGTACGTCGGGCGCGGCGAACTGAAGCTGATCCTCGAGGACTTCGTGGTGCCCGGCCCGTCCGTTTCACTCGTCTACCCGTCTGCGGGACACCAGTTGGCCAAGGTTCGCGTGTTCTCGGATTTCGCCGCGGACCTGTTGTTGCGCTGGAACGTGGAAGTCCGCCGCTGGATCAAGCAACCACCCCGGCTGCCGGCCCCCGCGTCAGCTAGACTCGTGCAAGACCCAAGGGAGCCCACATGACGTACCTGGTTGCCGGCCTGCTGCTGTTCTTCGGCGTGCACTCGGTCGCGATCGTCGCGCCCGCGTGGCGGGACGGCATGGCCGCGAAGCTCGGCGATGCGCCGTGGAAAGCCATCTACTCCCTGGTCTCGGTCATTGGTTTCGTGCTGCTGGTGCACGGTTATGGTCTCGCACGCGCGGAACCGACGGTGCTCTACACGCCGCCGGCGTGGCTGCGCCACCTTGCCGCGTTGCTCATGCTGCCGGTGTTTCCGCTGCTGCTGTCGACGTACCTGCCCGGCTCCATCAGGGCGGCCGTGAAGCATCCGATGCTGACGGCGACCAAGGCCTGGGCGCTGGCCCACCTGCTGGTCAATGGCAACCTCGCCGACGTGCTGCTGTTCGGCGGCTTCCTGGCGTGGGCCGTGGCGGACCGCATCGCGGTCGGCAAGCGCGTCGTGCAGCGCAAGCCGATGGTCACGGGAGCACCGTCGCGAATGAACGACGTGCTCGCGATCGTTGGCGGCCTCGTACTGTATGCCGTGTTCATCGTCTGGGCGCACCAACGATTCATCGGCGTGCCGCCGCTGCTGCCGCACTGACCCCGCGCGTCGACGCCCCTCACCTTGCGCCTCGCGTCCCTGTCACTGTTCGCACTGGCACTGCTTGCGGTCGGCACCGCGCTCGCGGCTCCGTCCGCCCTGGAAAAGCGGATTGCAGCTGCCGTCGATCGGCGTGCCGACGCGGCGCTCGAACTGCTGGCCGAGACGGTGAACGTGCAGAGCGCCACCGAAAACCTCGCCGGAGTGCGCGCGGTGGGCGAGATCTACGCTCGCGAGTTTCGCGCGCTCGGCTTCGAGACCCGCTGGGTCGGCGTAACCCCGGAGATGAAGCGTGCGGGGCACCTGGTTGCGACCCACCGCGGCAAGCGTGGCGGTCCACGTCTGCTGTTGATCGGCCACCTCGACACGGTGCTGCAGGGCGAGCCGTTCCGGCGCGACGGCAGCCGGGCTTACGGCACGGGCTCGTCCGACATGAAGGGCGGCAACCTGGTCGCGCTCGAAGCCTTGCGTGCGCTGCAGGCCACGGGCGCGCTCCGCGACATGAACGTTGCGGTCGTCTTCACGGGCGACGAAGAAGACCCGGGGTCGCCGCAGCTCATTTCGCGCGAATCGCTGCTGGCGGCGGCTGCAGATGCCGACATCGCCCTGGCCTTCGAAGGGTCGGCGCCCGGCAAGGCTGTCATTGGCCGCCGCGGCATCGGTTCGTGGCGCCTGCACGTGACCGGGGTGCAGGGCCACTCGTCCGGAATCTTCGGCGACACGCGGGGGTACGGGGCAGTTTTCGAGGCTGCACGCATCCTCGACCAGTTCCGGACCGAATTGCGCGAGCCCAACCTGACCTACAACCCGTCGGTGATCGTGGGCGGCACTAACGTCAGCTACGACACGGCGACCAGGAGCGGCACCGCGCTCGGCAAGACCAACGTGATCCCGCGCGAAGTCCGCGTCGAAGGCGATCTTCGCTACCTCGGCGCCGCCCAGTTCGAATCGGCACGCGCCAGGATGCAGGCAATCGTCGCTGCAAACCTGCCGCGGACGTCGGCAGAAATCGTCGTCGAGAACGAGTATCCCTCGATGGCGCCTAACCCGGGCAGCGAACGCATCCTCGGCGTCCTCGACTCGGCCAGCCGTGATCTCGGCGCCGGCCCCATCGTCGCCCAGCCGCCGATCGAGCGTGGGGCGGGTGACATCGCTTTCGTGTGCGGCGATGGACGCCTCGCCTGTCTCGATGGTCTCGGCACGGACGGTGAGAACGACCACGCGCCGGGTGAGTACGTGCTGCTCGACTCGCTGCCGCTGCAGGTGAAGCGCGCGGCGCTGCTGATGCATCGACTGACCCGCTGATTCGACGCGCGGGGGCACGTTCGTCGCGGGCTCTGGACGTGCGATGGGCATCGACCCGAAGGATATCCGGCGACTGGCACAGACAGGCTGCATCCCTGCCGGTGCAGCGGCACGGCTGGCGCGACTCAGGTGTGACCCTGCTCGTACTGCGATGGCGTGCAGCGCGCGTGCGCGAGGTATTCGCGCAAGTGACGGACCGCGCTCTTGTCTAGCGTGTTGCCGTGGTGCGGCCGGTGCAGGATGCCCTCGACGCCGTTCAGCTTCACGCGCAGGCGGGCCCCGGACAGGGACTCGATCTCCGCCGCGAGGTGATGCAGCAGGGACTCGATCTCACGCCAGTGGATGTTGGCGCTGATCGGATCGTGAAAGATCGTGCGCAGCAGGCTTTGGTGCTTGTGGCTCACGCGGATCGCCTCCCGGCAAGTGGCGGCGGCGGAGTGCAGCTTACCGCAGGAGCCACGACGCGGGATGCGGGTTAGTCGCGATGCCGCCTCGGCTCCGCGCGTGCACAATCTGCTATCGGGCCGGGTCCGCCGTTGCCCGCTTGCGGTTGGCCGAAATGACCCAACGACGCTCCGTGGGTTGGCTTCCCTGGCTGCTCGGCGCCGCAGGGGTCATTGCCGTCATCTTCGTCGCGCTGCATGCCGCCGAAGAGCGCGCGATTGTGAAGCTGATGCACGACGCGCGACCCGCCTGGCTGATCCTGGCTCTCCTCCTGCAAGCCGGAACTTACGTGGCGCAAGCCGGCGTCTGGCGCGTCGTGCTGCAACGCGCCGGCGCGTCCGTGCCCTTTACGTTGGCGTGTCGCCTGAGCCTCGCCAGGCTGTTCATCGACCAGGCCGTGCCGGCCATGGGTGTGAGTGGTGCCGCGCTGGTCGCGCGCGCCCTCGGCAGGCAGGGGGTGGCACGAACCACGGTCATGTCAACCGTCGCGGTGGACGCGGCATCGTTCTACATCGCCTACGTCATCGATCTGGCCATCGCCCTGGCGCTCCTGCGCAGGGAAGGCCACGTGAGTCCGCTGATCGTCACGGCTGCCGTGCTGTTCCTGTGCTACGGAAGTGCACTGATTACGGCCGTCCTGTCGCTGACTCGCACCCGGCCCGGGCGGCTGGCCGCGCGCCTGCAGGAATGGCCAGTGGTCGGCAGGGTCGTCGAACCGCTGCAACAAGGCAGTCCGCGCCTCGTCCACGACCCGGCACTGCTGGCGCGCGCGACTGCGCTGCAGATGCTGATCGCGCTGCTCGACGCCGCCACCGTCTGGATTCTGCTCAAGTCGCTGGGATCCGACGCCAGCGCCGGCGCGGTGTTCGCGAGCTTCGTGATTGCCTCGGTCATGCGCAGCATCGGGTTCCTGCCCGGCGGGCTCGGCACTTTCGAGGCGGCTTCGGTGGGAGCGCTGGCGCTCGCCGGAGTGCCGGTCGCAGCGGGCCTCTCGGCAACCTTGCTGTTCCGCGGCCTCAGCTTCTGGTTGCCGATGATCCCGGGGCTGGTGCTGTCCCGCACGTTCGCCCTGGAGCCGGCGGACAGCGCCGGCGATGCCGATGCCCCGCCCTACTGGTCGCTGCCCGCGGCCGACGTCGTCGCGCGGCTGTCCTCCACGCCGGTTGGCCTGTCGTCGCTGGAAGCGGCCGGGCGACTGCCGAGCGTCGGACGCAACGCCATCGGTGAATTCGAAGGCTTTACGCGGCTGGGTGTCGCCTGGAACCAGTTGAAGAGCCCACTGCTCCTGCTGCTGGTCTTTGCCGCGATCGCCTCGGTCGCCACCGGCGAATGGATTGACGCCCTCATCGTGATCGCCATCGTGCTGGCGAGCGCCGGCATCGGTTACTCACGTGAGTACCGGGCGCAAACGGCAGCCGCGGAGCTGCGCGCCCAGGTGCAGGTGCACACGCAGGTCCTGCGCGACGGCGTGCCACGCTCGGTGCCGCTCACGGAAGTCGTGCCGGGCGACGTGACCCTGCTCTCGGCCGGCAGCGTCGTGCCCGCGGACAGTCTCCTGCTCGAGGCCACGGATTGCTTCGTCAACGAGGCGGTGCTCACCGGCGAGAGCTTTCCGGTGCAGAAGCAGCCAGGGACGGTGGATGTCGCCGCGCCGCTGGTGAGGCGCCACAACTGCCTGCACCTCGGCACCAGCGTCCGCAGCGGCAGCGCCCGCTGTCTCGTCGTCGCGACGGGAGAAGACACGGCGTTCGGCGCCATCGCGCACCGGTTGAGGCTGCGGCCGCCGGAGACGGAGTTCGACCGCGGTATCCGGCACTTCGGCTATCTGCTCACGTCGGCGATGACCGTCATGACCGTGGTTGTGCTGGTCGTCAACCTGTTGCTCGGCAGGCCACTGGTCGAGACGCTGCTCTTCTCCATCGCGCTTGCCGTGGGTCTCAGCCCGGAACTGCTGCCGGCCATTCTCAGCGTCAATCTCGCGCGCGGGGCACGCCACATGGCCGCGCATGGCGTGCTGGTGCGCCGCCTCAATGCCATCGAGAACCTCGGCAGCATGGACGTGCTCTGTACCGACAAGACCGGCACGTTGACGGAAGGCGTCGTGCAACTCGACGGCGCCTGGGAGGTTGCAGGAACGCCCTCGGCCGCGGTGCTGGAGATCGCCGCAATCAACGCGGCACTGCAGGCGGGTCTCGTCAATCCGCTGGACGAGGCGATCCAGAAAGCGCACCAACCCGAACTCGACGGCATCGAGAAGATCGCAGAGATTCCCTACGACTTCGTGCGCAAGCGCCTGAGCGTGATCGTGCGGCAGGATGCTGGTACGCGCCTGCTCATGAAGGGAGCGGTCGAAGCCGTATTGTCGGTCTGTGCCAACCAGCCCGACGGACGGCCGCTCGACGACCAAGTACGCGCGCGGCTGCGTGAGCGCGCGGCAACATGGAACAACCAGGGCATCCGCGTGCTCGCAGTCGCGACTCGAGAGATGCCGGCGCAGGCGGGTTACGGCCGTGACGACGAGTCCGGCCTGACCTTTGCCGGCTACCTGACGTTTCTGGACCGACCGAAGGCCGGCATTCGCGACACGCTGCTGGAACTCGGGCAGTTGGGCGTCGCCGTGAAGATCATCACGGGCGACTCCGCGGCAGTCGCGCAGCACGTGGCGACCAGTGTAGGGCTGCACGCCGGGCGGATGCTGACCGGCCTGCAACTCGACGAACTGCACGACGACGCGCTCTGGCACGCCGCCGAGCAGACGGTGGTGTTCGCAGAGGTCGACCCGAACCAGAAGGAACGCATCATCGTTGCGCTGAAGAAGACCGGGCACGTCGTCGGCTTCCTCGGCGACGGCATCAACGACGCGCCGGCGATGCATGCGGCCGACACCAGCCTCAGCGTGGAGGGCGCGGCGGACGTCGCGCGCGAGGCCGCCGACTTCGTGCTGCTGGAACGCAACCTGGGCGTGATTCGCAGAGGCATCGAAGAGGGCCGGCGCACGTTCGCCAATACCCTCAAGTACATCCTGACGACGACCAGCGCCAACCTCGGCAACATGATCAGCATGGCGGTGGCTTCGCTGTTCCTGCCGTTCCTGCCGCTGCTCGCCGGTCAGATCCTGCTCAACAACTTCCTGTCGGACGTGCCGGCCGTCGGCCTTGCCGGCGACAGCGTGGATGCCGAGCTGGTGGATCGTCCACGCCGGTGGGACATGCGCTTCCTCGGCCGGTTCATGGTCGAGTTCGGTTGCCTGAGTTCGCTGTTCGACTTCCTGACGTTCGGCCTGCTGCTGTGGGTCTTCGCGGCGCCGCCGGATCTCTTCCGCACGGGCTGGTTCGTCGAGTCGCTGCTCACGGAACTCGTCATCGCTCTGGTGGTGCGAACGCAGCGCCCGTTCTGGCGCAGTCGCCCGGGCAACGCGCTGTTCTGGAGTTCAATCGGGGTGATGGCGCTGACTTTCGCCATCCCGTACCTGCCGTACGCGTCTTTGCTCGACTTCACGCCGCTGCCAGCGGGCGTGATGCTGTCGCTGGTCGCAATCGCAGCCGTGTACGTCGGTGGAACCGAAGTCCTGAAAGCGAGCTTCTACCGACGCCACGGGGCATGGAGTCCCACTGGCACCGCCGCGCGCTAGCTCGCGACCGCCAGCTGGCCGCGCTGGTAGTCGATCACGGCCTGCTGGATCTCCTGCGGCGTGTTCATCACGAACGGGCCGTACTGGACCACCGGCTCACCGATCGGCCTGCCGGCGAGCAGCAGCAGCCGCACGCCCTGCTCGCCCGCGCGGATCCGCACGGAACTCCCGGGCGTCAGCAGTCCAGCTGCACGGAACGGCAGCGGCTTCGCCTCGTCGCCGACCACCGCATCGCCTTCGTACACGTACAGGAACGTATTGTGCGAAATCGGCGTCGGGATCGTGGCTTCGCTGCCGTGCGGCAGGCGGAGGTCGTAGTACAGCGGTGTGGTGCTCAGACCGCCGATCGGACCCGCCGTCTTCGTGCCGCCTTGCTCGAATTCGCCGGCGATGACGCGCAATTCGCCGCCGCCCGCGAGCGCGACCGTCGGAATCTCGCGCGACGGAATGTCGCGGTAGGCCGCCGGCTTCATTTTCTCGCGCGCCGGCAGGTTGATCCATAACTGGAACCCGCGCATGCGACCCGCGGTCTGTTGCGGCATCTCGGAATGAATGATGCCGCGCGCCGCTGTCATCCACTGCACGTCACCGGGACCGAGGTCGCCCCGATTGCCGAAGCTGTCCTCGTGCCGCATGTGCCCGTCGAGCATGTAGGTGACCGTCTCGAACCCGCGATGCGGGTGCGAGGGGAAGCCCGCCAGGTAGTCATCCGGGTCGTCGGAGAAGAACTCGTCGAGCATCAGGAACGGATCGAATCGCTGGTTCTGGCGACTGCCGAGGCTGCGGCGCAGCTTGACGCCGGCGCCATCGGAGGCGGCCACGGACTCGATCACGGCCTGCAGCTTGCGCGAAGTGGTCATGGTTGCTCCTGTCGTGTGACGAGATCGTGTGCGGTGCGGCGCAGCGACGTCAGATGCGCACGTCCACGGAACCAGGCGACGTCAAGCGTTCACGCCGTGCATCCACGGACCAGTCGCCCGCGCCGCGCGCAACCAGGAACAGGAACCCGCCCGCAACTGCCACGTTCTTGAGCAGCATGATCTGCTGCAGCGGGTCGGCGCCGCTGTGGAAGATGAAAGCCGCGGCGAGCGTGAAACACGCGAGTGCGGCGGCGACGAGCCGCGTCCGGTAACCCAAGATGATCGCGATCGCGCCGGGAACCTCCAGGGCTATGACCAGCGGCAGCAGCGCGCCTGGCACTCCCATCGACTGCATGTAACCCTGCGTGTCGACGTACCCCGAAATCTTGCCGATGCCGGCGATCAGGAACATGGCTGCGATCAGTACGCGGCCCATGAGGTCCGCGGTGTTGCCCAGGGTCTTCATCGTCGGTTCCTCGCTTGTGAGATTGAAAGTGCTTGCCTGGTTCGGCGCTGCAGCAGCGCCGAATCGCGCGCTGCGTCAGGCGGCGAGCTGTTCCATGCGCTTGCCGGCCGCGTCGAGTGCGGCAAAGGCTGGCCGGCAAGGTCGCGCACGATGTTGCGCGAACCTGCCCCGGCTCCGTCCACGACGCGATCGGACTGCGCCAGGGTTGCGATGAACTCGCTGGCCAGACGCGAAGACCGGGACCCGGCACCGTGGAGGCTGGTGTTCAGCTGCAGGTGGTTTTTCATGCTTGTTCAGGCCGTGTTTGGTGAGAAAGTCGGTGAGTGCTATTTTGCATCTATGAATTGAATTAAAAAGCCGGTAATTTCGATTATATCTATCGAAGAAATCGATTTATGCCAAATCCTCGCATCACTTTGGACCAATGGGCGGCCCTGGTCGCGGTCGTCGAACAAGGGGGGTACGGGCCGGCCTCCGCGCGCCTGCACCGCACACAGTCGACCGTCACCTACACGATCAAGAAACTCGAGGATCAGCTCGGGCTGAAGGTGTTCGAGCGACAAGGCCGGCGCGCCGCACTGACACCGGCCGGCCAGGTGCTGTATCGCCGCGGCAAGTCCCTGCTCGACGACGCGGTCCGCCTCGAGCGGTCGGCCGCGGGGCTCGCGCAAGGCTGGGAGGCGGAAGTGCGGCTGGCGGTCGACGCCATTTTTCCAACGTGGTTGCTGCTGCGCGCACTCGCCGAGTTCGGGAACGAGCATCCGGACATCCGTGTGGACCTCATCGAGGCCGTGCTCGGCGGCGTCGAGGAAGCGCTCACCGAAGGTCGCGTCGACTTCATCATCGGCACGCTCGTGCCTGGCGGCTTCATCGGCGATGCACTGACGCAGGTGCGCTTCGTCTGCGCCGCCGCGCCGACGCATCCACTGCATCGACTCGGACGCCCCGTGGAGACCGAAGACCTGCGCGCCCATCGTCACCTCGTCGTGCGCGACTCGGGCATGCTTCGCACTCGCTCGGGCGGCTGGCTCAACGAGCGTCGCTGGACCGTCTCGAACAAGGCGACGTCGATCCGCGCGGCATGCATGGGACTGGGTTTTGCCTGGTACGCCGAGGAGAACATTCGCGAAGAGCTGCAGGCGGGCTCGCTCGAGCGCTTGCCGCTGACCGCCGGCGCCGAGCGTTTCGCCACGCTGTATCTCGTGTACACGGACCGCGTTGCTGCCGGTCCCGGGACGCGACGACTGATCGCCATCATTCACGCACACGTCGCGGAGAACTGTCGCGTCGCAGACGAGTCCGGTCACCCGTAGGCTACTGACATGCGCCTGCGCGATCCCCGCGTCGTTCATCTGCTGGCCCTCTACGCACTGCCCATCGTCGTGGCCGCGGCCGGCTGGGCGTTGCTTATGAAGAAGTGCCGAAGGTCGGCGTGCTCGGCGTGCTGCTCACGGGACGCACCGTGCCGTGGCTCGAGGTTCCACCGGACCTGACACGCGTCAGCGATTCGGCGCGCATCCTGCGTTACCTGTGGGCGAATATGCCGGACGGTTGCCCGGTGACCGCGACCTGAGTTTCCGTTCGTGGGGTATCGAAGAGCCAGCGATTCGACGCTGGCAACGCGTCATGCTGCTGGCAGTCAGGCCGGCTCTCGCCTTTGCCGTGCGCCGGATGCTCGCAGACGGCCGGCGTTACCTCACCGGTGAGACGCTGACTTTCGCCGACATCACCTTCGCGAGCCTCGGTGCGCTGGCTTGCCGAGGTCGAGGAACTGCGGGCGCGGCCGTCCGGCCAGTTCATCCTGCGGCTGTACCGGGAAGAACGGACCCGCCTGCCGGCCTGACCTTTGCAGTTCACTCTTCCGGTTCGTTCTCTTCGGCACTCCAGCGCTTGCGATGCTCGAGTTCCGCTGCGGCACGCACGCCAGCGTGTCGATTCGAGAGCAGCAGCGACGCGGGATCACACACGCGCGCGCGGATGACGCCGAGATCCACGGCGGCATCGAACAGACTCGGGTACCAATGGGCCCAGTCCGGAAAGAGTTCCTCGACTCGCTCACGCAACGTCATGGACCGAAGTCTAAACCTGCCCGGCGGTGAATTCCGCGACCGGACTCAGCGGAGCGTGAACTGCGCGCACTCCGCGGCCGCGTCGGCCGGAACCGCCTCGATCTGGTCCGACAGGTCGCGGACCGTCTGCTGCAACACAGGTTGCAGCGGGTCGTCGGCCGCCACGTGGACAGTGCCCTGCTGCAACAGTAGTCGAGCCGCAACGGGACACCCCAGTTGCAGCAGGGCTTCGGCGCGATTGTTGAGCGCGGCGGCCTGCGTCGGATCGTCGGCGAGGACTGCGCGATACCAGCGTTCCGCTTCGGCCCAGTCGCCTACGGCAGCAGCCAGGTTGCCGAGACCGAGGCGCGGCAGCGGCGCTCTGGGCCAGCGGTCCGCTGCGGCCACGTACGCGGCCTTGGCAGCCGCAGGATTCCCTGCGGTCTCGAGTGCTGCCGCCGCGCTCATGTAACGCGCCGCATCCGGCTGCGCCGGCATCGTGCCGGGTTCGAGCAGGACGAGCCCCCAGTTCCCGCCCCGGTCCCACGTCGCTTCGAACAGTGAGGCGCGCAGGGCCTGGCGCTGCTCGGTACCGGATCGGAGCAACAACTTGCCACGTTCCTTGTCGTAGCCGATGACAACGGCGTAGTGCCAAGACGGCCACGGACCCGCGCCGAGTTGCTGCAGCACGAGAACCGGTCGTCCTGCGGCAACCTCCGCCAGCAGATCGGACAGCAACGGGCCCGCTTCGTAGACGAGCAGTCCGCGCGCGCGCGCCGCCGCGGCAAGTTCGGGTTGCAGCGAACCCTTCCGGCCCGGCAGGTAGACCTCGGTTGCCAGCGTTGTCGGATCGACGTCGTGCCCCGCCGCACCGAGCACTGTCGCCAGCGCCGCGGGACCACACTGATGTTCGGTCTGCGGGTGAAAGGGCGTCGCCGTGAGTTCAACCCGCTCGGGCAACCCGGTGGGCAACTGCGCGAGTCGTGACGGCCCGGCGCAACCGACGAGCAGCAGCAACACCAGCAGCAGCGCGAGCACGGCCCACGCGCGTGCGCGACTCACGGGTGCAACGGGCACTGCAGCCGTGCCGGGACGGTGCGTCAAGCCTTCTTGAAGATGTCGATCACGCCGACGAGTTCGAGGATGATCAGGATCACGAAGACGATGCCAATGACCGCAAGGGCATCGCCGCCCGCCGGCATCTGCTCCATGCGATCGGCCAGCGAGCGAAGTTCGGAGTCCGTGAGACGCGCGACACGCGCATCGACCGCCGACGGGTCCACGCCCATGGCCTCCATCTGTCCGCGCACCTGCTCGCGCGCGAGCGCCGCGTTCACGATCGCGAGGTCCTGCGCGCGCGTGCCCGAGGCCTCCACGGCCTGCAGGGTGCCCACGAGCGCGGCCTGCGCGGTCAGCGGCGATGCCAGGTTCAGCAGCGCCAGGCACAGCGCATAGACAAGAATTCTGTTCCGCATAAAATCCCTCCGGAGGCAGACGAGGCACACAGATATCGCGCACCCAGGCGCTTGCGCGCATGGTACTCAGCATTCTCCCGCACAAAGGGACGCAGTTCTCGCTTTGGCGCTCAGCCGAAGATCGTGCGCAGCAGTTGCGCATAGGCGCCGGGATCCGTCACCAGCACGAACGCCAGGCCGACCAGCGCACCGATGAGGTGCGCGTCGTGATTGATTTTCTGTCCCGCCATGCCGCTGGAAAAGCGACCGCCTTCCTTCGCGTACCAGGAGTAAGCGACGTACGCGACGGCAAACAAGGGCGCGGGAATCGGCACCGGTATCGGCAGGATGAACAGCTTCATCGAGGGGAAGTACACGATTGCCGCGAACAGCACGGCCGCGATTGCCCCGGAGGCGCCGAGCGTTGCGTACTGCGGATCCCTGCGGTGCTTGAAGTAGGTCGTACTCACCGCCAGCACGAGGCTGCCGAAGTACAGCAGGCCGAATGCCACGCCGCCGATCCGGCGTTCGAGCAGGAACGCGAAGAACCAGAACGTCATCATGTTGAAGATGAGGTGCATCAGGTCGCCATGCACGAAGCCGTGCGTGATGACCGTGTAATAGACACCCCGGCGCTGTGTGTCGTACGGCCGGAAAATGAGGCGATCCATCAGCTTGGGCGCGGCAAAGAGCGCCACGAGGCTCACGACGATCGTCGTGACGAAAATCAGCAGTGCGATGCTCACGGACGGGATGACCTCTCGCGCGGGTGAATGGCGACCACGATCTCAGTGTTGCACGCAGATCAACTGCCAGGTGTCGCAGCCGAGTGCTTTGGCCTTCGCCACGAACCGCGCGACTTCGGCCCCGGGCGGTAACCACGGTTCAGGACGGCCACCTCGCACCAACGGCCCATGTACCGCTCGACCTGGAAGCCCGTCACCGGCTCGATTCCCTCCGGGACGCCGACGCAGCCCGCGATGACCGCGATGGCGTCGAGCGCGAAGATCCGGGCATGAAAAGTGCGCGCATGAACGTCGCTTCCTGCTTTGCAATGGAGTCGTATACACATGCCGGGCCCGGCATGCCATCCCTGCGCGCGGTTCAGGCTGGCGCAGTCGACGGTGCGGCCACGCCTTTCGCGCGCGGCGGTATCTTGGCGATGCGGGCGGCAGCCTCGGCCTTGACCCGCCGCAGCAGGGCGTGATCGCGCCGCAACTCCCCGGCACGCGCTTTTTTTTCCGCCACGAGGGCGTCGCTCAGCAGCGCGCCGAACGTGCGCAAGGGTGCAATCTGGAAGCCGTGCCTGCGGAACAGCCGGTAGATTTCCTTGACCT
>Ga0073899_10003329_pt1 | contig 14248 bp, 10 predicted proteins | sample KloWWTmetaKNB5Ph_FD_88975 | JGI IMG/M metagenome (GOLD analysis project Ga0073899, IMG submission 88975) | Active sludge microbial communities from Klosterneuburg, Austria, studying microevolution and ecology of nitrifiers - Klosterneuburg... | ecosystem: Engineered > WWTP > Aerobic digester >... | reverse complement strand
TTTGAGCGCAGTGAGCGCAGCGAACGAAGCGAGTTATGCGGCACCCCCTCGAGGCGAGCAGCGCAGGGCAGTCTGAGCGCAGCGAAGACCGCCACAGTCAGCGCCCCCGCCGGGCACCGCCTGCCGCGACCCGCGCGAAACGACGAGCGCACGAAGCAGACACCCACCAACGTCCGCAACGGGCCGCGAGAACCCTCCTTGCGAGTGCCGGCGTCGATCGTCTCCCGGATCACGTGCAGCAGAGTGGAATGGCTCACATGACCTCGCCGCTGCTCGAAGTGCGAAACCTGCGCGTCGAATTCCCCACGCGCCGCGGCACGCTGCTGGCGCTGGACGACATCTCCTTCGATATCGCTCCGGGCGAGATCCTCGGCGTGGTGGGCGAATCGGGTGCCGGCAAATCGCTCACCGGCGCGGCCATCATCGGCCTGCTGGAGCCGCCCGGGCGCATTGCCGCCGGGGAGATTCGCCTGGCCGGCCGTCGCATCGACAACCTGCCCTACGAGCAGATGCGTGCCATCCGTGGGCGCCAGATCGGCGCCATCTTCCAGGACCCGCTGACCTCGCTGAATCCGCTGTACACGATCGGCCGCCAGCTCACCGAGACGATTCTCACGCACCTGCCGGTGAGTGCCGAGGAAGCACGCCAGCGCGCCATCCGGCTGCTGCAGGAAACCGGCATCCCGGCGGCCGAGCAGCGCATCGACCAGTATCCGCACCAGTTCAGCGGCGGCATGCGCCAGCGCGTGGTCATCGCGCTGGCGCTGGCTGCCGAACCGAAGCTCATCGTCGCCGACGAGCCGACCACGGCGCTGGACGTGTCGATCCAGGCGCAGATCATTTCGCTGCTCAAGCGCCTGTGCAAGGACCATGGCGCCGCGGTGATGCTGGTCACGCACGACATGGGCGTGATCGCCGAAACCTGCGACCGCGTCGCCGTGCTGTATGCCGGCCGCGTGGCCGAGATCGGGCCCGTGGGCGACGTCATCCACCGCCCGAGCCACCCCTACACCACCGGGCTGATGGGATCGATCCCGGCCATGGACGAGGACCGCGAGCGCTTGCTGCAGATCGACGGCGCCATGCCGCGTCTGAATGCCATTCCCAGCGGCTGCGCCTTCAACCCGCGCTGCCCGCAGGTGATGGACCGCTGCCGGCGCGACCGGCCGGAGCTGTTCGACGCCGGCGCCACGCGCGCGGCCTGCTGGCGGGTGGCCGAGCACGAGGTGCGGACATGACGGCGTTGCTGGAAGTGCGCGACCTGGCCAAGACCTTCGAGGTCTCGGCGCCCTGGCTCAACCGCGTCATCGAGCGCCGGCCGCGCCTGTTCGTGCACGCCGTGGACGGCGTCTCGTTCAGCATCGAGCGCGGCCGCACGCTGGCGCTGGTGGGCGAATCGGGCTGCGGCAAGAGCACCGTGGCGCGGCTGCTGGTGGGCCTGTACCAGCCCACGCGAGGCGACGTGCGCTTCGACGGCCAGCCCACCGACAGCCAGCAGAACGCCGCCGGCTTGCGCACGCTGCGGCGGCGCATGCAGATGATCTTCCAGGATCCCTACGCCAGTCTCAACCCGCGCTGGAAGGTGCTGGACATCGTGGGCGAGCCGCTGCGCGAGCATGGACTGGCGCCCACCCCGGCGGCGCTGCGCGCGCGCGTGGGCGAACTGCTGCACTCGGTGGGCCTGGCGGCGGCCGACGGCGAGAAATTCCCGCACCAGTTCTCGGGCGGGCAGCGCCAGCGCATCAGCATCGCCCGGGCGCTGGCCACGCAGCCCGAATTCCTGGTCTGCGACGAACCCACTTCGGCGCTGGACGTGTCGGTGCAGGCGCAGGTGCTCAACATCATGAAGGACCTGCAGCGCGAGCGCGGGCTGACCTATCTCTTCATCTCGCACAACCTGGCCGTGGTGCGCCACGTGGCCGACCAGGTGGGCGTGATGTATCTCGGGCGGCTGGTCGAGCTGGCCGACAAGGCCGAGCTCTTCGCCCGCCCGCGCCACCCGTATACGCGCATGCTGCTGGACGCCATTCCCGACATCCACATGAGCGGCCGCTCGCGCACGCCGGTGCAGGGCGAGGTACCGAACCCGCTGCAGCCGCCGTCGGGTTGCGCCTTCCACCCGCGCTGCCCGCACGCGAATGCGCGCTGCGCCGCCGAGCGGCCGGCATTGACGGTCTTCCAGGGCGTGCAGGTGGCCTGCCACGCGGTGCAGGAAGGGCGCCTGTAGCGTGCTGCAGCGCCGCCATCTCGGGCAGCTCAGGGAATCAGTCGTTCCTGCGCGAACAGCGCTTGCACCGTTTCGCGTTCGCGGATGAGGTGCACCTGCTCGCCGTCGAGCATGACCTCGGCTGCGCGCGGCCGCGTGTTGTAGTTGCTGGCCATGGCCATGCCGTAGGCTCCGGCCGAGAGCACGGCCAGGATGTCGCCTGAGGCCACGGCCAGCAGGCGGTTGCGGCCCAGCCAGTCGCCCGACTCGCAGACCGGGCCGACCACGTCCCAGCGCCGCGGCGGCGTGGCGCGCTGCACGCAGGGTTCGATCGCCATCCAGGCTTCGTACATGGCTGGCCGCAGCAGGTCGTTCATGGCCGCGTCGACGATGCAGAAGTTGCGGCCCCCTTCGCCCACGTATTCTTCGGGGTCGGGCTTGAGATACAGCACCTCGGTCAGCAGCACGCCGGCATTGCCCACCAGCGAACGGCCGGGCTCCAGCAGCAGTTCGCGGCGGCCGTGGCCGCGCGCGTCCAGCCGCTGCAGCAACCGCGCCACCAGTTCACCAGCCGCGGGCGGCTGCTCGTCGGTGTAGGTGATGCCCAGGCCGCCGCCGACATCGACATGGTGGATCGGAATGCCCGCGGCTTCCACCGCCTCGACGAGGTCGAGCACGCGGTCCAGCGCGTCGAGGTAGGGTTCCAGCTGCGTGATCTGGCTGCCGATGTGACAGTCGATGCCCACCACCTGCAGCCCGGGCAAGGAAGCCGCATGGCAGTAGGCCGCCAGCGCCTGGCCGTGGGCGATGCCGAACTTGTTGTCCTTCAGCCCGGTGGAGATGTAGGGGTGCGTGCCGGCGTCGACGTCGGGGTTCACGCGCAGGCTCACGGGCGCGCGCCGGCCCAGCGCGCGCGCTTCTTCGTCCAGGCGGTCGAGTTCGCCCAGGCTCTCGACGTTGAAGCCCCTCACCCCGGCCAGCAGGGCCTGCCGCATCTCGGCGCGCGTCTTGCCCACGCCGGAAAAGACCACGCGAGCGGGGTCGCCGCCGGCGGCCAGCACGCGCGCGAGTTCGCCGCCGGAAACGATGTCGAAGCCGCAGCCGGCCTGCGCGAAGGTCTGCAGCACGGCCAGGCTGGAATTGGCCTTCATCGCGTAGCACACCAGGTGCGGGCGGCCGCGCAAGGCGTGCTGGTAGGCCTGCAGCGCCGCGAGCATGGCGCGCCGCGAATAGACGTACAAGGGGGTGCCGAAGCGCCGGGCCAGGTCGGCCAGGGCGTGGCCTTCCAGCCGCAGGTCGGCCCCGTCGCGCGCCAGGAACGGGGCGCCGGGCAGCGTCATCGGACCGGCGCCGGTGCCGATGCGGCCGCCGCCACGGGTGCAGCCGCAGCAGCCGGCAGCGTGAGTGGCCCCTTCTGGCCACAGCCGGCGAGCAGTGCCGTGCAGGCCCCTGCCACCAGGGTGGTCACCCAGCCGGCCGCTACACTCGTTTTCAACACCTTCCGCATGCGAGGATTCTAATGAGCACGGTCCCTGCCCCCCCTGCCCCATCCACGCTGAGCGACGCCGATTACCGCCGCGAGACCGACACGCTGCTGGCCCGCATCGAAGCCACCACCGACCGCTGGCTGGACGAGGACGTGGTCGACATCGACACCCAGCGCACCGGCGGCCTGCTCGAACTGAGCTTTGCCGACGGCAGCAAGATCGTCGTCAATACGCAGCCGCCGCTGCACGAGGTGTGGCTGGCGGCGCGCGCCGGCGGCTACCACTACAAGTGGGTGCAAGGCCGCTGGCTCGACACGCGTGATGGCAGCGAATTCCTCGCCGCGCTGTCGCGGCATGCCAGCGCGCAGGCCGGCAAGGCGCTGCAGTTCGACGCCGGTTGAGGCGGCCACTCGATCACGGCACGCCACGGCCGCGAAGCACCGTTCAGCGACGGAAGAGGTCCAGGATGCTGCGCCGCTCCTCGGTGGACGGTGCCTCGGGAATCTTGTCTTCCAGGCCCACGCTGCCGATGCCGCGGCCCTGGGCAAATTCGTCGAAGGCCCAGTAGCCGTCGGCCCAGACCACGCCTTCGGGGGGGGGCAGTTCCTGCACCGGCACCCCCTTCAGCGCGTGCTGCATGAGCTCGATCCACACCGGCAGCGCCAGGCCGCCACCGGTTTCGCGGCTGCCCAGCTTGCGTGGGTTGTCGTAGCCGATCCAGACCACTGCCGCCAGCGTGGGCTGGAAGCCGGCGAACCAGGCGTCCATCGAATCGTTGGTGGTGCCGGTCTTGCCGTACAGGTCGGGGCGCTTGAGCGTGGCCTGCGCCCGCGCGCCGGTGCCGCTGCGCGTGACCTCCAGCAGCATGGTATTCATCACGAAGGCGTTGCGCGCCGGCAGCGTGCGCAGGCTCTCGTCCAGCACCGGCGGCGGGCTCTCCAGCAGGACCTGGCCCTTGCTGTCGGTGACGCGCTGAATGAGCAGCGGCGCCACACGGTAGCCGCCATTCGCGAACACGCTGTAGGCGGTGACCATCTGCAGCGGCGTCACCGAGCCGGCGCCCAGCGCCATCGGCAGGTAGGCCGGGTGACGAGCGGTCTCGAAACCGAAGTTCTGCAGCCAGTTCTGCGCGAAATCGACGCCCGTGCCCTGCAGCACGCGGATCGAGACCATGTTCTTCGACTTCGCCAGCGCCGTGCGCAAGGGCATCGGGCCTTCGAAGGTGCCGTCGTAGTTCTTCGGTTCCCACGGTTGGCTGCCGGTCTCGGCGGCATCGAAGAACAGCGGCGCGTCATTGACCACGGTGCCCGGCGTGAAGCCCTTCTCCAGCGCCGCCGAATAGATGAAGGGCTTGAAGGCCGAGCCCGGCTGGCGCCAGGCCTGCGTGACGTGGTTGAACTTGCTCTTGCCGAAGTCGAAGCCGCCCACCAGCGCGCGGATGGCACCGGTGCGCGGGTCCATCGCGACCAGCGCACCTTCCACCTCGGGCAACTGGGTCAGCAGCCAGGCGCCCTTGGCGTTCTTCGCTGCGCGCACGACGGCGCCGCGGCGGATCTGCACCTTGGGCACGGCCTGGGCCGACAGGCCCGAGGCCACGGGCCGCAGGCCGTCGCCGGTGACGGTGACGGTCTCGCCCGACTGCAGCATGGCCACCACCTTTCCTGGCGAAGCCTGCAGCACGACGGCCGCCCGCAGGTCGCCGTTGTCGGGGTGGTCGTTCAAGGCCTCGGCCACGCGTGCATCGACGAGCGCAGCGTCGGCCGGCAGGTCGATAAAGGCCTCGGGTCCGCGGTAGAACTGGCGCAACTCGTAGTCGAGCAGTCCCTTGCGCAGGGCGCGGTAGGCCACCACCTGATCGGCGGCATTCAGGGTGAGGTGGACATTGAGGCCGCGCGTGTAGGCCTCTTCGCCGTACTGCGTGTAGACGAGCTGGCGCGCCGTTTCGGCAGCGTATTCGGCGTGGACGGCGTCTTCGGGCTGCTTGCGGTAACTCAGCTCCTGCGCCAGCGCCTCTTCATGCTGGGCCTCGGTGATGAAGCCGGTCTCGAACATGCGGTCGACGATGTAGCGCTGGCGCTGCGTGGCGCGCCTGGGGTTGGAGATCGGGTTGTAGGCCGAAGGCGCCTTGGGCAGGCCGGCCAGCATGGCGGCTTCGGCCACCGTCACGTCCTGCAGCTTCTTGCCGAAGTAGATCTCGGCGGCAGCGGCAAAGCCGTGCGCACGCTGGCCGAGGAAGATCTGGTTCATGTACAGCTCCAGAATCTGGTCCTTGGACAGCAGGCGCTCGACCTTCAGCGCCAGCAGCACTTCGTAGATCTTGCGCGTGAAGGTCTTCTCGGTGGAGAGATAGAAATTGCGCGCCACCTGCATGGTGATGGTGCTGGCGCCCTCGCTGCGCGCGTCGCGCAGGTTGGCCAGCGCGGCGCGCGCCACGCCCTTGTAGTCGACGCCACCGTGCTCGTAGAAGCGAGCGTCCTCGGCCGCCAGCACCGCATCCTTCATCACCTGCGGCATCAACGCGATGGGCACGAAGTTGCGCCGCTCCTCGCCGAATTCGCCGATCTGCACGCCGTCGGCCGAGAACACACGCAACGGCAGCTTGGGCCTGTAGTCGGTGAAGCTGTCGATGGCGGGCAGGTTCGGGTAGGCCACGGCCAGCGCGAGCCCCACCAGGAACAGCAATCCCGCCAGACCCGCCAGCAGCAGACCGAACAGCCACGTGGCCCCCTTCAGCAAGCCCCCGGCCCAGGGCTCGCCACGCTGGCGCCGACCCGGGCGGGCAGGAGAATCGTTGGCAGGCTCGGCTTGGGTCATAAAGATCCCGGCATCCGGGCCGAAGAATTATAGGAAGCGCGCAACCGCTGGCCGGTACCGCACCAGTCGTGCCGGCGGTGGCACGGTTCGTGAGATTGTCCACAGTGTGGGCGCGGCGCTTCGGGTTGTGCCCCCAAGATCGGTTTGCGGCTTGTTTCATATGCCCCAAGAGGCGTGCGACCCGAGCAACGAAGATGGCCGGTCTAACCCGGCTTTTTCTTTGGTGCACAAGGGCTTTACTGCTAGCATTCAAGTAACTTCTTAACAAGCAGGAAGCCTTCGCCGCAGTGGGCTTGCGGCTGGGGTCAAGTGGCTGGGGAGCAGGGTTTGTCATTACTGGACGTTTTGCTGGGTCGCAAGCACCCGCCGATGATCGGACTGGACATCAGTTCGTCCAGCGCCAAGCTGGTGGAACTCGGCCAGACCGCCAACGGCGAATTCGTGCTCGAGCGCTTTGCCTCCGAGCCCTTCGAGAAGGGCTGGATCACCGACGGCCAGATCGAGAAGTTCGACGAGGTCGCCGCCGCCGTGCGGCGCGTGGTTTCAAAGAGCGGCACCAAGTGCAAGCAGGTCGTGATGGCCATGCCGCAGTCGGCCGTGATCACCAAGAAGATCATGCTGCCGGCCGGCCTGCGCGAAGAGGAGATGGAACTGCAGGTCGAGAGCGAGGCCAACCAGTACATCCCGTTCTCGCTGGACGAGGTGAGCCTGGACTTCTGCGTCATCGGCCCCAGCCCCACCTCGGCCGGCGACGTGGAAGTGCTCATCGCCGCCAGCCGCAAGGACCGCGTGCAGGACCGCCAGGGCCTGGCCGAGGCCGCCGGCCTGACACCCACGGTGCTGGACATCGAATCACACGCCTCGCGTCTGGCCATGAGCCGCGTCGTCGCGGCGCTGCCCAACGAGGGCCGCGACGCACTGGTGGCGCTGTTCGAGATCGGCGCCGACACCACCAGCCTGAAGGTGCTGCGCGACGACGAGATGCTGTACGACCGCGACCAGGCCTTCGGCGGCTCGCAGCTCACCCAGCTCATCAGCCGCCAGTACGGTTTCTCGTTCGAGGAAGCCGAAGCCAAGAAGCTCAGCGGCGACCTGCCCGAAGACTATGAAGCGGCCATCCTGGCGCCCTTCGTCGACAGCCTGTCACAGGAGATCGGCCGCGCGCTGCAGTATTTCTTCACCAGCACGCCGCACCACAAGGTGCATTACGTGATGATGGCCGGCGGCACCGCCACGCTGCCTGGGCTGAAGGACCGCGTGACCGAGCTGACCGGCTTCGCCTCGAGCATCGTCAACCCGTTCGACGACATGCAGCTCGGCTCGGCCGTACGCGAGAGCCGCGTGCGCCGCGAAGCCGCCTCCTACCTCACCGCCTGTGGCCTGGCCATGCGGAGGTTCATGCAGTGATCCTCATCAACCTGCTGCCCCACCGCGAGGAAAAGCGCCGCCAGCGCAAGCGGGCGTTCTTCGTCGGCCTGGGCGCCTGCGCCGCCGCCGGCGCGGCCGTGGTGGGCTTGTGGTTCTCTCTGCTGCAGCAAATGACTGCGGCGCAGGAAGCCCGCAACGACGTCCTGAAGACCGAAATCGCGCGGCTCGACGTGCAGATCAAGGACATCGCCACGCTTCGCTCCGAGATCGAGGCACTGAAGGCACGCCAGAAGGCGGTGGAAGACCTGCAGACCGACCGCAACGTGCCGGTGCACTTGCTCAATGAACTCGTCGCGCAGACCCCCGAAGGCGTCTACCTCACCAGCATCAAGCAGACCGGGCCGGTGGTGGCCGTCAAGGGCGTGGCGCAGACCAACGAACGCGTCTCGGAATTGCTGCGCAACACGTTGTACAACTCGCCTTGGCTGGAACGACCCGAACTGGTGGAGATCAAGGCCGTTTCGATGACCACGGCCAACCGCGAACAGCGCCGGCTTTACGAATTTTCGATGCGCGTCACGCTCAAGCGGCCGCAGGCCGCGGCCGCCGCTGCGGCCGGTGCCGCTTCGGGCGCCGCGGCGCAGCCGGCGGCCGCACCCGGCAAACCCTCCTGAGGTGGCCATGGCCAAGGCATCGACCCTCAATTTCGAAGTCACCACGCTGCTCGACCAGGCGGCGGCGCAGTTTCGCAACCTCAATACCAAGGAGCCCGGCCAGTGGCCGGCGCTGCCCAAGGCTGCCGCCTGGCTGGCCGTGGGCGCGGCCGTGGTGGTGGCCGGCTGGTTTGCCCTGCTGACGGACGCCACCGACGAACTGGAAGCCGCGCGCCAGCAGGAACCACAGTTGCAGGCCACCTTCCGCGACCGCCTGGCGCAGGCCGTCAACCTGGGCGAGCTGCGCAAGCAGAAGCTGCAGGTGCAGGAATACGTGACCCAGCTCGAAAAGCAGCTCCCCGGCAAGGCCGAGATGGATGCGCTGCTGTCCGACATCAACCAGGCCGGCCTCGGCCGCGGCCTGCAGTTCGAGCTGTTCCGACCCGGCCAGGTGCAGGTCAAGGACTACTACGCCGAGCTGCCCATCGACATCCGCGTGAGCGGGCGCTACCACGACATCGGCTCGTTCGCTGCCGACGTGGCCAACCTGTCGCGCATCGTCACCCTGCAGAACCTGAGCATCGGCCCCTTGCAGGCGCGCGACGCCAGCGGGCTGCTGGCCATGGAAGCCACTGCCCGTACCTACCGCTATCTGGACGAGGTGGAGATCGCCGAACAACGCGCGGCCGCGGCCGCCAAGAAGACCGCGGGAGCGCGCAAATGAGGCATGCAAGCTGGAGCGCCACCCTGCTGGCCGCCGCCTTGCTGGCCGGCTGCAGCGCCGAGCACGAGGAATTGGGCGAATGGATGGAGCGCGAGCGCCGCGAGGTCAAGCCGAAGGTGCCGCCGCTGCAGGCGCCGAAGCGATTCGACCCCCAGCCCTACCAGTCGGCACTGGCGGTGGACCCGTTCAGCCCGCAGAAGCTCACCGTGGCCCTCAAGCAGGAGGCACGGGCGCCGAATTCACTGCTGTCCGCTGAACTGAACCGCCGCCGCGAGCCGCTGGAGGCCTACCCGCTGGACAGCATGAACATGGTCGGCAGCGTCAGCAAGCAGGGCCGGCCCTTTGCGCTGCTGCGCGTGGACAACCTGCTGTACCAGGTGAAGGTGGGCGACTACCTGGGCCAGAACTACGGCCGCATCACCCAGATCGACGAAACCCAGATCGCGCTGCGCGAGATCGTGCAGGACGCCGCCGGCGAATGGATCGAACGCCCCGGTGTGCTGCAGCTGCAGGAGAAGGCGCGATGAGCCCACGCTTGGAGACCCCCACCATGTTGCACTGGCGAGCCGCACTTGCCGCCCTGGCCCTGGCCGCCACCGCCATGGCGCCGCTGGCCGCCCGGGCGCAGAACGCCATCCAGTCGATCACCAGCAGCCAGCAGGCCGGCACCGAAGTCGTGCGCATCGAGCTTTCCGAGGCACTGCCTGCGGTGCCCAACGGCTTTTCGGTGCAGGCGCCGCCGCGCATCGCCATCGACCTGCCCGGCGTGGCCAATGCCATCGGTCGCAACACGGTCGAGATCAACCAGGGCAACCTGCGTTCGGTGAGCGTGGCCCAGGCCGGCGAGCGCACGCGGCTGGTGCTCAACCTCAAGCAGGCCTCGGGCTACCGCGCCCAGGTGCAGGGCAAGACGCTGCTGGTGGTGCTGGACGTGGCCGGCCCGCCCGTGGCCGCCGCCGCTGCGGCCGACCAGCCGGTGCACTTCGCGCCGGCGCAGAACGCGGTGTCGCAAGGGCTGCGCGACATCGACTTCCGCCGCGGCACCGACGGTGCCGGCCGCGTCATCGTGAGCCTGCCCAGCACGCAGGTCGGCGTCGACATCCGCCAGCAGGGCCAGAGCCTGGTGGTCGACTTCCTTCGCTCCACCCTGCCCGACGCCCTGCGCCGCCGGCTCGACGTCACCGACTTCGGCACCCCGGTGCGCACCGTGGCCACCTTCCAGAGCGGTGACCGCGTGCGCATGGTCGTCACCCCCACCGGCGCCTGGGAGCACAGCGCCTACCAGAGCGACAACCAGTTCGTGCTGGAGGTGCGGCCACTCAAGCTGGACCCGAACAAGCTCACCCAGGGCGCCGGTTTCACCGGCGAGAAGCTGAGTCTGAATTTCCAGAATATCGAGGTGCGGGCACTGTTGCAGGTGATCGCCGACTTCACCAATTTCAACGTCGTGACCAGCGATACCGTCACCGGCACCGTGACGCTGCGGCTGAAGGACGTGCCCTGGGACCAGGCGCTGGACATCATCATGCAGAGCAAGGGCCTGGGCGTGCGCAAGAACGGCAACGTGCTGTGGATCGCGCCCAAGGACGAACTCGCCGCGCGCGAACAGGTGGACCTGGAAGCGCAGAAGAAGGTGGCCGAACTGGAGCCGCTGCGCACGCAATCGTTCCAGCTCAATTACGCCAAGGCCGAGGACATCATGAAGCAGATCGCGGCCAACCAGGCGCTGGCCAACCAGCAGTCGGGGGGCTCGGGCGGCAGCAACCGCATGCTGTCGCCGCGCGGCGCGGTCAATTTCGACATGCGCACCAACCAGGTCTTCGTGACCGACATCCCTTCCAAGCTGGAAGAGATCGCCGCTGTCATTGCCAAGATCGACATCCCGGTGCGCCAGGTGCTGATCGAGGCGCGCATCGTCGAGGCCGTGGACAGCTTCGGCCGCGCGCTGGGCGTGAAGCTGGGTTATGCCGACCTGCGCGGCGCACCCACCTCGGCCGGTGCCAACGTGGGCGGCAATTACAACGCCATCGGCGCGCAGACCGGTCAAACGGGCAGCGTTGACTTCATCCCCAACAGCCAATTCGTAAACCTGCCAGCCAATGTGAGCAACCTGGGCGGCGCCAGCGCCGCCACCTTCGCGCTCTCGCTCTTCGGCTCGGCAGCCAACCGATTCCTGAACCTGGAACTCTCGGCGCTGGAAGCCGACGGCAACGGCAAGATCGTCTCCAGCCCGCGCGTCATCACCGCCGACCAGGTGGAGGCGCTCATCGAGCAGGGCGAGGAACTGCCCTACCAGGCCGCCACCAGCAGCGGCGCCACGCAGGTGCAGTTCCGCAAGGCGAACCTGGCGCTGAGGGTCACGCCGCAGATCACCCCCGAAGGCAACGTGATCCTGGACGTGGACGTGAACAAGGACAGCGTCGGCCGCCCCACCCTTGCCGGCTTCGCCATCGACACCAAGCACGTGAAGACCCAGGTGCTGGTGGAAAACGGCGGCACCGTCGTCATTGGCGGCATCTTCACGCAGACCGACCGCGACACCGTGAACAAGGTGCCGCTGCTGGGTGACATTCCGGTGCTGGGCTGGCTGTTCAAGAACACCGAACGCACCACCAGCAAGACGGAACTGCTGGTCTTCCTCACCCCCAAGATCGTGACCGACCGCTCGGCGGTGCGCTGAAGGCGGCACGCGCGGCCGCTGGCCGCCCGCCGCACCCGCACACCCCACGGTCCGCTCCAGGAAACCGACCATGACGATGTTTCGACGCCTGCTTTCCATCATGGCCCTGCTGGTGCTGGCCGCCTGCGGCGGCGCCGGCGGCGACGGCGGTTCGCCGTTCGGCGGGCCGGTGCCGGGGGGGGACGGCAGCGGTTCGGATGGTGGCACCGCGACCGCCACCGATCTGGTGCTGGTGCTCAGCTCGCCAACGATCGCCAGCACCGGCGCCGAGACCGTCACGGCCACGGCCACTGCGCTCGACGCCAACCGCAACGCGCTGGCCAACGTGGCCATCAGCATCAGTGTCGACAGCGGCGGCGTGGCCACGACCGACGGGACGGTCACGGGACCGGAAGGCACACTCAGTTCCGCCATCGGCATCGGCGCCGACAGCAGCGTGCGCACGATCACCGTCACGGCCAAAAGTGGCGGTCTGGTTCGCACCGCTCCGCTGAGGGTGCAGGAAGGCGTCAGCAGCGGCCTGCTGCCCACGCTGGACATAGCCCTAAGCAGTGCTTCGATCAGTTCCGCTGCGCCGGCCACCGTGACGGCGACGCTGCGCGACGCGCAGAACGCCCCCCTGGCCGGGCAGCTCGTCGGCTTCTCCGTGGTCCGCGGTCTGGGCGTGACAAATGTCCGCACCGCACTGACACGGGAAGACGGTACCGCCGTGGTCATCCTTTCGCCGGCCAGTTCCACCGGCGCAGGGGCTGACGAGGTGGTGGCCACGGCCAGCGTGGCCGGCGCTGCGCTCAGTGCCACCCGCGGGTTCACCGTTCAGGCCACCAACGTCACCATCACCAGCTTCACTTCGGCCGTGGCCACGCTCGGTGCCTATGGTCAGACCAGCATGGAAGTTGGCCTGGACGGCGCCAGCGTCGGCTCGCCGGTTCAGGTCACGGTCTCCTCGGCCTGCGTGACGGCAGGCAAGGCCACACTGTCGCCAACCAAATTCACCGCCACCACGGCCACCGTGACGCTGCAATACCGTGATATCGGCTGCGGCGCGGTGCAGGCGGCCGACGCTTTGCAGGCCGTCATCGACGGTTCGGCCAGCACGGCATCGCTGGCGCTGCCGATCGCCTCGCCCGTGGTCAGCAGCCTGGCCTTCATTTCATCCACGCCGGAGCAGATCTACTTGCGGGGTTCCGGCTTCGCCGAATCGTCGAGCGTGATCTTCGAGGTGCGCGACGCGAATGGCAGTCCGCTGCCCAACGTGAATGTCGCGATGCGATTGCTCACGCTCACCGGCGGCGTCACCATCGACGGTGGGACGGCCGACGTGATTCGCGCCTCCGACGCCCAGGGTCGCGTCACCGTGCGAGTCAACTCCGGCACCCTGCCCACCCCGGTGCGGGTGGCCGCTTCGCTGCAGAACGATGCCTCCATCGCCACGGTGTCCAGCAATCTCAGCGTAGCCGTGGGCCTGCCCTCGCAGCTCAACTTCTCGCTCTCGCAGGGCACCAAGAATATCGAGGGCTACAACATCGACGGCACGGCCAACACCTACCAGATCATCGCCGCCGACCGCAGCGGCAACCCGGTGCCGGCCGGCACTTCGATCAACTTCGTCACCGAAGGTGGCCAGGTCGAGGCCGTCAAGCAGACGCAGATCGTGGGTGGTATCGCGCGCACCGTGGCCAATTTCGTCTCGTCGGAACCGCGTCCGGTGGACGGTCGGGTCACGATCACCAGCTATGCACTGGGCGAGGAATCGTTCCTGGACACCAACGGCAACAACGTGCGCGACGCTGGCGAGTCGTTCCAGGACCTGGGCAATATCTTCAAGGATCGCAACTTCGATGGCCGTTTCGATGCGGTGGTCGACGAATTCGTGCCGCTTGAAGTCGACAATGCTTCGGCCTGCGCCGCACCCGGCAACAACCTGCTGCTGCTCGACGCCAGCATCCCCAGCATGCCGGCCACCTGCGACGGCGCCTGGAGCGGTGCCGGACAGGTGTATGCGCGGCGCGCCACGGAGACGGTGCTTTCGACTTCGGCCGCACGCCCGCTGTGGGCCAGTACGAGCGGGCTGGACGCCAGCTGCCAGAAGATCACGCTGCAGGTGGGCCCGAATCCCAACCAGACGGCGCCTTTCACGAGGGTGGCGGGTGACACCTGGTACGGCGGCAGCAGCGGTACGCTGAGTTTCGTCGTCGGCGACGCCAATCCTGGCAGCTTGGCCCAGGGTTTGCCTCCGCGCCTGAATCCGATGGCCGCCGGCACCGTGATCAGCGCCAGCACACCCACGACCGGCCTCACGGTGACGCTGGGCGG
>Ga0073899_10003328_pt1 | contig 14249 bp, 10 predicted proteins | sample KloWWTmetaKNB5Ph_FD_88975 | JGI IMG/M metagenome (GOLD analysis project Ga0073899, IMG submission 88975) | Active sludge microbial communities from Klosterneuburg, Austria, studying microevolution and ecology of nitrifiers - Klosterneuburg... | ecosystem: Engineered > WWTP > Aerobic digester >... | reverse complement strand
GGCCACGAAGCGCTGGCCAGCGGCCGCGTGGCCACGCTGCAGACCGTGGGCTCCAGCGGCGGCCTGAAGGTCGGCGCCGACTTCATCAAGCGCTGGCTGCCGGCCAGCGGGGTGTGGGTCAGCGACCCGACCTGGGACAACCACCGCGCCATGTTCGAAGGCGCCGGCGTGGCCGTGCACACCTACCCGTACTACGACGCCGGCACGGGTGGCCTGAAATTCGAAGCCCTGCTGCAAACCCTGCGCGGCCTGCCGTCGCGCAGCGTGGTGCTGCTGCATGCCTGCTGCCACAACCCCACTGGCGTCGACCTGACGCGCGCGCAGTGGGAGGCGCTGATCCCGGTGCTGCGCGAGCGCGAACTGCTGCCCTTCCTGGACCTGGCCTACCAGGGCTATGGCGACGGCATCGAGGAAGATGCCTTCGCAGTACGCGCACTGGCGTTGGCGGGCCTCACCCTCTTCGTCGCCAATTCGTTTTCCAAGAGCATGAGCGTGTACGGCGAACGCGCCGGCGCACTGAGCGTGGTCTGCGCCAGCGCGGCCGAGGCCGAGCTCGTGCTCGGCCAGCTCAAGGCCACGGTGCGGCGCAACTATTCCAGCCCGCCGATCCACGCCGCCGGCATCGTCAGCCGCGTGCTCGGTGAGCCCGCGCTGCGCGCGGCCTGGGAAGCCGACGTGACCGCGATGCGCACCCGCATCCAGGCCATGCGGCGCAGCCTGCACGCGGTGCTGCAGGCCAAGCGCCCGGGGCGCGACTTCGGCTATTTCCTCACCCAGCGCGGCATGTTCAGCTATACGGGGCTGAGCGCGGCGCAGGTGGACCGGCTGCGCGAGGAGTTCGGCGTCTACCTGGTGCGCTCGGGCCGCCTCTGCGTGGCCGGGCTGAATACCGGCAACGTGGAACGCACCGCCGTGGCGATGGCCGCCGTGCTGGGCGACTGACCGGCCGGCCCGGCCGGGCGCACTCGCGGCGCCCGGCCGTTTTTCAGGCCGCCTTTCGGGCTGCGCCTCAGGCCAGGTCGAAGCGGTCGGCGTTCATCACCTTCGTCCAGGCCGCCACGAAGTCGCGCACGAACTTCTCGCGGTTGTCGTCCTGCGCATAGACCTCGGCGTAGGCGCGCAGCACCGAGTTGGACCCGAAGACCAGGTCCACCCGCGTGGCCGTCCACTTCACCCGGCCGGTCTTGCGCTCGCGCACCTCGTACAGGTTCGGGCCCGTGGGCACCCAGGTATGGGCCATGTCCGTGAGGTTGACGAAGAAGTCGTTCGTCAGCACGCCCTCGCGGCTGGTGAAGACGCCGTGCGATGTGCCGCCGTGGTTGGTGCACAGCACGCGCATGCCGCCCACCAGCGCCGTCATCTCGGTGGCGGTCAGGCCCATCAGCTGCGTGCGGTCGAGCATCAGTTCCTCGGCGCCGACGGCGTAGTCCTTTTTCAGCCAGTTGCGGTAGGCGTCGTGCACGGGCTCGAGCACCACAAACGACTCGACGTCGGTCATGTCCTGGGTGGCGTCACCCCGACCTGGCGTGAAGGGCACGTCGACGTCGAAGCCGGCCGCCTTCGCCGCCTGCTCCACTCCCAGGTTGCCGGCCAGCACGATGACATCGGCCACGCTGGCGCCGGCACCCGCCGCGATCTCTTCGAGGACCCGCAGCACCTTGGCCAGCCGCTGCGGCTCGTTGCCTTCCCAGTCCTTCTGCGGCGCCAGCCGGATGCGCGCGCCGTTGGCGCCGCCACGCTTGTCCGAACCGCGGAAGGTGCGGGCGCTGTCCCAGGCCGTGCAGACCATCTCGGCTGTCGTCAGGCCGCTGGCGGCGATCTTCGCCTTGACCGCTGCGACGTCGTAGTCGGTGCGGCCGGCGGGCACCGGGTCCTGCCAGAGCAGGTCTTCCTGCGGCACCTCGGGGCCGATATAGCGTGCCTTCGGGCCCATGTCGCGGTGCGTCAGCTTGAACCAGGCGCGGGCGAACACCTCCGAGAAGTAGGCCGGATCCTTGTGGAAACGTTCCGCGATCTTGCGGTATTCGGGGTCGAACCGCATCGCCATGTCGGCGTCGGTCATGATCGGCTTGCGGCGGATCGAGGCGTCCTCGACATCGACCGGCATGTCTTCTTCCTTGATGTTGACCGGCTCCCATTGCCAGGCCCCGGCCGGGGACTTCTGCAGCCACCAGTCGTAGCCGAGCAGCAGCTCGAAGTAGCCGTTGTCCCACCGCGTGGGGTGGGTGGTCCAGGCGCCTTCGATGCCGCTGGTGACGGTGTCGCGGCCCACGCCACGGGTGCTGTGGTTGATCCAGCCCAGGCCTTGTTCGTGCACGTCTGCCGCTTCAGGCGCCGGGCCCAGGCTGGCCGCGCTGCCATTGCCGTGCGCCTTGCCCACCGTGTGGCCACCGGCGGTCAGGGCCACGGTTTCCTCGTCGTTCATCGCCATGCGGGCGAAGGTCACGCGCACGTCGCGCGCCGTCTTGATCGGGTCGGGTTTGCCGTCCACGCCTTCGGGGTTGACGTAGATCAGGCCCATCATCACGGCGGCCAATGGGTTGTCCAGATCGCGCTCGCCTGAGTAGCGGCTGTTCTCGCCGCCACTGGGTGCCAGCCATTCCTTCTCGGAGCCCCAGTAGATGTCCTTTTCCGGGTGCCAGATATCTTCGCGGCCGAAGGCGAAGCCGAAGGTCTTCAGGCCCATGGATTCATAGGCCACGTTGCCGGCGAGGATGATCAGGTCGGCCCAGCTCAGCCGGTTGCCGTACTTCTTCTTGATCGGCCACAGCAGACGGCGTGCCTTGTCCAGGTTGGCGTTGTCCGGCCAGGAGTTGAGCGGTGCAAAGCGCTGGTTGCCGGTGCCGGCACCGCCACGGCCGTCGGCAATGCGGTAGGTGCCGGCCGCGTGCCAGGCCATGCGGATCATGAGGCCGCCGTAGTGTCCCCAGTCGGCGGGCCACCAGTCCTGGCTCTGGGTCATCAGGGTGGTGAGGTCCTTTTTCAGCGCCGCCACATCGAGCTTCTTCACCTCGTCGCGGTAGTCGAAGTCCCGGCCCAGCGGATCGGTCTTGGTGTCGTGCTGGTGGAGGATGTCGAGGTTGAGCGCCTTCGGCCACCAATCCATCTTCGTCTTGCCGACGGCCGTATTTCCACCGTGCATCACCGGGCACTGGCCCGCCGCGCTGTGCTGCTTCGAGTTCATAACCACCTCCGTTCATGGTTGGGTTGAGGGACCCCCGCGGACATGGTGGTCCGACGGCGGGAAAACCGGCATGAATCACCGCTTTCGCCGCGGCAGTGCGGCCTCTGGCACGGCGGTGAATTCGAAGGCAGTCTATCCACCCGCGCAGGGCATCGGCGGTTGCCTTTGCCAATCGTTCCCATAGCCGAGCCGCTCGGCCCGCGGCGACGGCGACACTTGGCCGACCGGTGCCACACTCGGGTCTGCACAAGTGATGGAGGAAGAGTGCATGGACGGCCGGCCAGACCCCGAAGCGAGCCCCAAGGCCAGGCTCGTGTACCCGTTTGCAGGACCGCCGGCGCGCGGGCAGACCACCGAGGTGGCGCCGGGCGTGCACTGGATCCGCATGCCGCTGCCCTACGCGCTGAACCACATCAACCTCTGGGCGCTGGACGACGGCGACGGCTGGGCGCTGGTGGACACCGGCGTGCGCACCGAGGACACGGCGCTGGTCTGGCGCGAGCTGTTCGCGAATGCGCCCGACGAGCGTTCGCTGTCGCGCGTGATCGTCACCCACATGCACCCCGACCACGTGGGCATGGCCGGCTGGCTGACGCGCAAGTTTGGCGTGCGGCTGTGGATGACGGCGCTGGAATACCTGAGCTGCCGCGCCATGGTGTCCGATACGGGCCGCGAGGCGCCGCCCGACGCGATCGACTTCTACCGTCGCGCCGGCTGGGGCCCGGCCGCCATCGAGGCCTACACGGCGCGCTTCGGCAATTTCGGCAAGCACATCCACCCGCTGCCCGACAGCTTCAGGCGGCTGGACGACGGCGACGAGCTGGCCATCGGCCGGCATGTCTGGCGCGTCATCGTCGGCACCGGCCATTCACCGGCGCATGCCTGCCTGTACTGCCCGGCGCTGAAGCTGCTGATCTCGGGCGACCAGGTGCTGCCGCGCATCTCGTCCAATGTCTCGGTCTACCCCACCGAACCCGACGCCGACCCGATGCGGGGCTGGCTGGATTCGCTGGCCCGGATCCGGCGCGAGGTACCCGACGACGTGCTCGTGCTGCCGGCGCACAACGAAGCTTTCCGCGGCCTGCACGCGCGCATCGACGCGCTGGCCGGCGGCCAGCAGCATGCGCTGGAGCGGCTGCGGCGCACGCTGCACGAGCCCCGGCGGGCCATCGATGTCTTCGCCGCCTTGTTCGCCCGCCCCATCGGCGAGGCCGACATGCCGCTGCTGGGCATGGCCACCGGCGAGAGCCTGGCCTGCCTGAACTATCTGGTGCATCGTGGTGAAGCGGTGTGCAGCGTCGGCGCCGATGGCGTGGCCTGGTTCCGGCTGGCGCAGACCGGCTCGAAGCCGCCCCCTGGCGCCGGCACCGCCTGACCCGGCCCAAGGACGACGGTCGACGGCCGACGTTCAGGGCACGAGGGCAGCGGTCGATGTCAGGGCTGCGGGACCGGTTCGCCTCGATCGGCCAGCCGGACCGCGTTCGCTGGCCCGGCCGAGCGCGCCATCTCGACGGCCGCCTGCCGCAACGTGTCGCGCAGCCAGCGTTGCGCCGCGTCGCGATCGTGGCGCCGATGCCACAGCAGCGCCACGTCGATGCCGGGCATCTCGAACGGCAGCGTGCGGCAGGTGAGCTCGTCCGCGAAACCGGTGGCCGGCACGAAACTGCGCGGCAGCACCGTCAGCAGGTCGGACTGACGCACGACGCAGCCCGCGCTGTGGAACTGGTTGACGGTGATCATGACCTGGCGCTTTCGGCCCAGGCGCTGCAGCGCGTCGTCGACGAAGCCGCGCGGCCGCCCGGCGAAGCTGACCCGCAGGTGCTTGGCCGCGCAGAACGCATCCAGCGTCAGCGTGGGATGTGCGGCCAAGGGGTGGTCATGGCGCATCACGCACACGTATCCACAGCTCCACAGCTGCTCGAGTTGCATCGAACCACCATCGCCCTCGGCGGCGATGGCCCCGGGCAGTTCGGGAAAGAAGCCGAGCGCCAGGTCGGCCTTGCCCTGCTCGAGCAGCAGCCGCGGGTCGCGCGACGCCAAGGGGACGAAGCGCAACTCGATCTTTGCCTGTCCGGCGTCCAGCGCGCGCACGAGCGGCGGCACGATGACGGCGGCGGTGGCATCGGCCATGGCCAGGGTGAAGCCGTGCGCGTCGCGCCGGGGGTCGAAGTCCTGCGGTTCGAAGACCTCGCGCAAACTGTCGAGCGCAGCGCGTACGCTGGGCCACAGGGCCTGGGCCTGCCGCGTCGGCGTGACGCCGGTCGGCGTGGGGGTGAACAAGTCCTGTTCCGTGGCCTCGCGCAGCCGGCGCAGCGCGTTGCTCACCGCCGGCTGCGTCATGGCCAGGCGCTCCGCGGCGCGCGTCACGCTGCGCTCGGTCATCACGACGTCGAAGATGCGCAGCAGGTTGAGGTCGAGGGTGCGGAAGTTCATCGGCGGGGTGGGGCGCTTCCGCCCGGTGGGTCATTCGCGGCCGGAATGACCGGATTTCGAATCTGAATTGGCGAATTGTAGGTATAAACCCTAATCTACGTTTCGACGGGACCATCGGTCCCGACCGCAACGAAGAGGTTTCTCATGTCCGTGCAATCGATCAAGGTTCATTTCCCGTCATCGCTGCCCCAGCCACGAGGCGCCGACTGGGCACAAGATCTGTCGAACTGGCTGGCCCACGCCGGCCGGGTGGTCTGGAGCTCGATCGAGGCGTCCGGTCGGGCGCGCGCCCGCAGCGAACTGCAGCGGCTGGCGCGGCTGCATGCGGACCGCCCTGAATTCGCGCAGGCGCTAAACAACGCCATTCAGGCCGACCGTCCGCGCGCCTGACCCGCGAGTTCGCTTCAAGGGCGGGCTCACCTGCGCGCCGCCTTCGATCAGTCGTGCTTGATGGCCACCGTCTTCAGCGACGAGAAGCCATACAGCGCCTCGAAACCCTTTTCGCGGCCATGGCCGGAGTGCTTGACGCCGCCGAAGGGCAGTTCGATGCCGCCGCCGGCGCCGTAGTTGTTGACGAAGACCTGGCCGCATTGCAGCCGGCGCGCCAGGCGCAGCGCGCGGCTGCCGTCGCGCGTCCACACGCCGGCCACCAGGCCATAGGGCGTGCCGTTGGCGATGGCCAGCGCCTCGGCTTCGTCGTCGAAGGGGATCAGCGCCTGCACCGGACCGAAGATTTCCTCCTGCGCCAGGCGGTGCGCGGGGTTCACGTCGGCCACGAGCGTGGGCCGCACCCAGCAGCCGCCGGACGGCAGCCCGGGCGGCAGGGGCGCCTGCGCTGCGATGTGCAGGCCGCTGCCGCGCACCAGCGCCAGGTAGCCCTCGACGATCTCCTGCTGCCGGCTTGAAATGACCGGGCCCACGTCCGGGTCGTCCAGCGCCGGCCCCACGCGCAGTGCGCGGTAGCGCTCGGCCATGCGCTGCACCACGGTGTCGAAGACCGGCCGTTGCACGAGGATGCGCGACGCCGCCGAGCAGGTCTGCCCGGCATTCTGGATGCCGGCATTGACCAGGAACGGCAGTGCGGCTTCGAGGTCGGCGTCGGCGAAGACCAGCTGCGGGCTCTTGCCGCCGAGTTCCAGCGTCACCGGCACCGCGTTCTTCGCCGCCGCGGCCTGGATCAGCGCGCCCACGGCCACCGAGCCGGTGAACGAGACGTGGCGCACGCCGGGGTGGGCCGACAGCGCCGCGCCGGCCTCGTCGCCCAGGCCGGGCACCACGTTCAGCGCACCAGCCGGCAGTCCCGCCGCTTGCGCGATGCGCGCGAAGGCCAGCGCGGTGAGGCAGGCTTCCTCGGCGGGTTTGAGCACGCAGGCATTGCCCATCGCCAGCGCCGCGCCGACGCTGCGGCCGATGATCTGCATCGGGTAGTTCCAGGGCACGATGTGCGCCGTGACGCCGTGCGGCTCGCGGAGCGTGAAGGCGGTGTAGCCGTTGGCGAAGGGAATCGTCTCGCCGTGCACCTTGTCGGCCGCGCCGCCGTAGAACTCCAGGTAGCGCGCCAGCGCCACGGCGTCGGCGCGGCCCTGCTTTAGCGGCTTGCCGACATCCAGTGCCTCCAGCCGCGCCAGTTCGTCGGCCTGCGCCAGCACGAGCCCGCTCATCTTCAACAGCAGACGGCCGCGCTCGGCGGCGGTGAGCGCGCCCCAGTCGCCTTGCAGTGCCGCCTGGGCGGCGGCCACGGCGGCGTCGACATCGGCCGCCTGGCCGCGTGCGATCTGCGCCAGCGACGAGCCGTCGGACGGGTTGGTCAGCGGCAGCGTGCCACCACCCGCCGCGCCCTGCCAGCGGCCGGCAATGAACAAGGGCGTAGTGTCGAACGGGATCGCGCTCATCGTCGGGCACCTACGGCAGCCAGGACTCGACCGATGATAGTGGGCACAAGGACACGGCCGCGCAGCCGCGGCATGCGCCAAAGCAATCGCCGGGCCGCGCCGCGGCCGTACAGTCGCCGCGCAAGGGAGGCCAGGCCAGTGGACGGCGACGAACCGCGCATCCGCGTCATCGAAGGACGGGGCAGCTGGCGCAGCCGGGCGCTGATCGCGCTGCTGCGTCTCGCGTCGCGCGGGCCGCTGCCACTCGACGCCGATCTCGCGGCGCTGCGTCGCCGCTACGAGACGATGGACGCGCGGCATTTCCCGCTGGACCCGGCGGTGCGCAGGGAGCCTGTGCGCTGCAACGGTGTGGCGGCGGAGTGGATCAGCGTGCCCGAGAGCCGTCCCGGCCGCACGCTGCTGTACCTGCACGGCGGTTCGTTCGCCTTCCGCTTCCCCAACACCCACGCGGCGTTTGCGGCGCGGCTGTGCCGCCGGCTCGGCACCCGGGCGCTGATCCCGGACTACCGGCTGGCGCCCGAACACCCGTTCCCGGCCGCGCCCGACGACTGCCATGCCACCTGGCGCTGGTTGCTGGCCAACGGTTGCGATCCGGCCGACAGCGTGTTTGCCGGTGACTCGGCCGGCGGCAACCTGGCGCTCGTCACCCTGCACCGCGCGTGCCGGGCCGGCGAACCGCTGCCGGCCTGCGCGGTGCTGCTGTCGCCGGCCGTGGACTGCACGATGACGAGCCCCAGCATGGTGGAAAACGAGGACCGCGATCCGCTGTTCCAGTTGCGCAACCTGCTGGTATTCCGGCGCCACTACGTGGCGTCGCCCAGCCTGTATACGAACCCCGACGTATCGCCGCTGTTCGCCGACTTCCACGGCTTCCCGCCGCTGTTCCTGCAGGCCGGCCTGGCCGAGATGCTGCGCGACGAGGCCTTGCGCACGGCGCAGAAGGCGCATGCCGCGGGTGTGGACGTGGAGCTGGAACTCTGGCCGGGCACGGTGCATGCGTTCCAGATCGCCTCCTTCCTGCCCGAGGCCGGGCTGGCGGTGGACGAGATCGTGCGCTTCGTGCTGGCACGCACGCGCTGGGAATCGCCGGCCGGTGCCGGCGCTCCACCGCGGCCCTGAGGCATCATCGGCGCCGATGCCGGTCTTCCTGCTCAAGCGCTTCGCCAGCTTCCTGGCCACGCTCGCCGCGGCGTCGGTGGTGGTCTTCGTGGTGCTGGAACTGCTGCCCGGCAACGCGGCCGAGCTCATCCTGGGCGACACCGCCACGCCGGAATCGCTGGCCGCGCTGGAGGCCCGGCTCGGCCTGGACCGGCCGCCGCTGGAACGTTATGCCGACTGGGTGGGCGGCCTGCTGCGCGGCGAAACGGGCTCGAGCACCAGCTACGACACGCCCACCGCGGAGTTGATCGCCGAGCGGCTGCAGGTGACGCTGCCGCTGGCGCTGCTGGCCATGGGCCTGACCGTGGTGCTGGCGCTGGCGCTGGGCCTGTATGCCGCGTCGCACCACAACAAGCTGGGCGACGTGGGCGTGATGGCGGCCAGCCAGCTGGGCATCGCCATCCCCAACTTCTGGTTCGCCATCCTGCTCATCCTGCTCTTCGCCGTGCACCTGCAATGGGTCAGCGCCGGCGGCTTTCCGGGCTGGGTCGACGAGGACAGCGGCGCCGTCACCGCGACGAGCCTCTTCGAAGCGCTGAAGGCGCTGGTGCTGCCGGCGATTGCGCTGGCGCTGGTGCAGGCGGCGATCCTGGCCCGCGTCACGCGGTCGGCCGTGCTCGAGGTGATGCGCGAGGATTTCGTGCGCACCGCGCGCGCCAAGGGCCTGACCCGGCGCCAGGCCTTGTGGCGCCACGTGCTGCGCAACGCCATGATCCCGGTGCTGACGGTGGCCGGGCTGCAGTTCGCCAACCTGATCACCGGCACCATCGTGGTGGAGAACGTCTTCGTGCTGCCGGGCGTCGGGCGGCTGGTGTTCCAGGCCATCAGCAACCGCGACCTGGTGGTGGTGCGCGACGTGGTCATGCTGCTGGCCGCCGTGGTGGTGGTGGTGAACTTCGTCGTCGACCTGCTGTACGCTTGGGTCGACCCGCGCCTTCGCGTGGCCTGAGGCGCCCTTCGTGACGGGTGCTGCATGACGGGTTTCTGGCGGCGCGCGCTGCACCACCGCAGCTTTGCCGCCGGTGGCCTGCTCACGGCGCTGCTGGCGGCGGCGGCGCTGCTCTCGCTCGTCTGGTCGCCCTACCCGCCGGCCGAGATCGACATCCCGAACAAGCTGCAGGGGCCGAGCGCCGCGCACTGGCTGGGCACCGACAGCCTGGGGCGCGACATCGCCTCGCAACTGCTCGTCGGCGCGCAGAACAGCATCGTGGTCGGCGTCGTCGCGGTGGGCATCGGCCTGGGGCTCGGCGTGCTGCTGGGCTGCATCGCTTCGGCGCGACGCGGCTGGGTGGAAGAGCTGATCATGCGCGCCAGCGACTTCACCTTCGCCTTCCCGGCGCTGCTGAGCGCCATCATGCTCACCGCCATCTACGGCCCCGGGCTGGTGATGAGCATCGTCGCCATCGGCATCTTCAACATCCCCGTCTTCGCGCGCATCACGCGCGGCGCGGCCAATGCGGTATGGGCGCGCGACTACGTGACGGCGGCGCGCGCGGCCGGCAAGGGGCCGCTGGCGATCACGCTGGACCACGTGCTGCCGAACATCGCCAACCAGTTGATCGTGCAGGCCACGATCTCGTTCGCCACCGCCATCCTGGCCGAGGCGGCGCTGAGCTACCTGGGCCTGGGCACGCAACCGCCGCAGCCGAGCTGGGGCCGCATGCTCAACGAGGCGCAGACGCAGATGTTCCAGGCGCCGCTGCTGGCGGTGTACCCGGGTGTGGCCATCATGCTGAGCGTGCTGGGCCTGAACCTCGTGGGCGACGGGCTGCGCGACCTGATGGACCCGAAGCTGGCGCGGCGGCGATAGCAGCGGCAGCGCAGGCGGCGGAAGACTTCAGCCCGGCTGTACCCGCGCCTGCGCCGCCAGCGCGGCGCCCACTTCCTTGCGGTAGCGGTTCAGTTCCTGCACGCTGGCGAAACTGCGCTCCATGAGCAGGCTCATGTTGTGCAGGATGCGTTCGACGACCTTGTTCTCCCACACGCTGTCGAACTGGATCTGCTTGTCGAGCCACGCTTCCAGCCATTCCGGATTCGGCAGCCGGCTCTGGATGGTGTCGCGCGGGAACAGCTGCACGTTGACATGCAGGTTGGTCGGGTGCAGCGCCTGCGCCGTGCGGCGCGCGCTGGCCATCAGCACGCCGACCTTGGCGAAGGCGGCGCGCGCCTCGTCGCCGAACTTGGCCAGCGCGCGCTTCATGTAGCGCAGGTAGGCGCCGCCGTGGCGGGCCTCGTCGCGCGCCAGGGTTTCGTAGATGGCCTTGATGACGGGTTCGGTGTGCCATTCGGCGGCGCGCCGGTACCAGTGGTTCAACCGGATCTCGCCGCAGAAGTGCAGCATCAGTGTCTCCAGCGCCGGCGCGGGGTCGAATTCGAAGCGCACGGCGTGCAGTTCCTCTTCGGTGGGCACCAGGTCGGGCCGGAAGCGGCGCAGGTATTCCATCAGCACCAGGCTGTGCTTCTGCTCCTCGAAGAACCACACGCTCATGAAGGCGCTGAAGTCGCTGTCCTCGCGGTTGTCGCGCAGGAACATCTCCGTGGCCGGCAACGCCGCCCACTCGGTGATGGCATTCATCTTGATGGTCTGCGCCTGCTCCTCGCTGAGCTGGTCGGGCTGGAAACGGGCCCACGGAATGTCCGTGTCCATATTCCAGCGCACGGCTTCGAGTTGCTTGAACAGTTCGGGGTAGAGCATGGCGGTGGCCGCAAGTGGTCCAGCAATTCTAGGCAAGCGGGGGCGATGCTGCCGGCGGCCGCGAACCGGCCCTTTCGCGCCAGTGGCGCAGCGCGGCGGTCAGTTCCTGCAACGACCCCAGCGGCAGCACGCCCGGCACGGTGCGCCGCACCAGCACCGGCGCACTGCCGCCGGCCCATAACTGCACCACGGTCGGCAGCTTGCCGCGCAGTTCGACCAGGCTGTCGACCACCTGGTTGGGGTTCAGGCACCCGGTGAAGCCCAGCACCACGATATCGGCGCGGTAGGCGCCCGCCGCCAGCACCATGTCCCATAGCGGCGTCTGCACGCCCAGGCTCACGCAGCGGCAGCCCTCCAGCGCCAGCAGGGCCTCGGCCATGAGCAGGCCCAGGCCGTGCGGCTCGCCCGGCAAAGTGCTCAACAGCACGCAGGGACCGCCCGCCGCGGCCGGCGCGGGGATGGCGGCGATGGCCTGGCGCAGCACCGCCTGCAAGGCCTCGGTACAGGCGTGTTCCTCGAAGACCTCCATCTGCCCGCGCAGCCAGGCCTCGCCCACGGCGGCGCCGAGCGGGCCGGCGATATCGAGCACGAAGCGCTCCACGCCCAGGCGGGCGAGCGCATGCGCCAGCTCGGAGCGCAGGGCGGCGATGTCGTGCCCGCGAACGAGCGCCAGGCAGGTGCGCAGGTCGGTCGAAACCGTGCTCGGCGGGGTCGCGCGCAGCGGCAGGTCCAGCGTCTGCTCGGCGAGCTGCTGCAGCGCCGGCAGGGCCAGCGGCACGATGCGGCCGGGACGGTGGCCCACGTCGAGCAGCCGCTTCAAGACGCGCAGCTTCTCCACGTCGGCCAGCGAGTAGGAGCGCTCGCCGCTCGCGTCGCGTTGCGGCGCCGGAAAGCCATAGCGGCGCTCCCACACGCGCAGCGTGTCCTTGCTCAGGCCGGTGTCGCGTTCGACGGCGGCGATCGACAAGCTGAGGGTGTTGAGGCGCAAGCGCTGGTTCATATTCGTGCCGTGGCAACCGCGGACCGGGACGGCATGGGCAGCGCCCATCGCAGCGGCAGGTCGATCATCGCTTCATCTGTCATAGACAACTCGCCGCTATTCCCTGCGCATTGTGAAAATATAGGGCAATATTCGGACTTTGAACAAGACAGATCTTGTACATCTCGGCCACAACAACAAGACCTGGATACAACAAAGGGCTTTCGCCCACTCGCCTCGCGTTTGGATACCATCTGGTCGAATTGTGACTGATTAGTCTTTTCTGCGGGTACCAGCCTGCCTTGCCGCCCGAAACCGACGCCATGAAAACGCCTGCCACCTTCACCCCCTTTGCAGTTCGATACGCATCCCTGCGCACGGCGCCGGAACTTCGCCGCGCGGCACCGGTCACAGCGGCATCGGCATGGGTGTCGAAGGAGCCCTCCCAGACCATTTCCCTGTTGTGCAGCCGACCAGTCAAGCTGGCCGAAATCCCTGAGCGCTTCTCCTCCTCCTCCCTCCCTCCCTCGTTCGCTCCGGGGCGCTGCACGACAGTCTTTACTCCCAGGGGTGCCGCCCGTCACGGTACCCCTTCGTCGTTGCCGCGGGGGGCACGATGAGGCGCGTGGCCGTCGTCGGCTCGGGCATTTCGGGCCTGGCCGCCGCGCACGCGCTGGCCGGTGAGGCCCGGGTCACGCTGTTCGAGGCGGGCGACTATTTCGGCGGCCACACGCACACGGTGGACGTCACGCTGCCCGGCCCCGGTGGCACCGTGACCCACGGCGTGGACACCGGGTTCCTGGTCTTCAACCACCGCACCTATCCGAACTTGGTGCGCCTGTTCGAAGAGCAGCAGGTGCAGACGGCGCCGTCGGACATGTCGTTTTCGGTCCAGGTCCATGAAGCCGGCCTGGAATGGAGCGGCAGCGACCTCAATACCGTCTTCGCGCAGCGCCGCAACCTGCTGCGCCCGCGCTTCCTGCGCATGCTGGCCGAGATCGTGCGCTTCAACAAACTGGCCACGGCGCTGGCCGAGCGCGGCGTCGAGGTCGAACTGGCCGAACCGATCGGCGATTTCCTCGACCGCGAAGGCTTCGGCGCCACCTTCCGCGACTGGTATTTCCTGCCCATGATCGGCTGCATCTGGTCGTGCCCCACCGACCAGATGCTGCGCTTCCCGATCGCCACCATGATTCGCTTCTGCCACAACCACGGGCTGATCCAGGTCGCCGACCGGCCGCAGTGGCTCACCGTGCGCGGTGGTGCGAAGCACTACGTGGCCAAGCTGCTGCAGGGCATTCCCGACGCGCGGCTGAACACACCCGTGCGTGGCGTGAAGCGGCTGCCGCCGGGCGACGGCCGCGGCGGCGTGATGGTGGCCACCGAAGCAGGGGCCGAGCGCTTCGACGAAGTCGTGCTGGCCTGCCACAGCGACCAGAGCCTGGCGCTGCTGGACGACGCCACAGCGGAGGAGCGTGCCGTGCTCGGCGCCATCCGCTACCACCCCAACCGTGCCGTGCTGCACACCGACGTCTCCGTGCTGCCGCGGCGCCGCCTGGCCTGGGCGGCGTGGAACTATGCGCGCGCAGCCGACACCGGGCGCGAGCAGGCCGCCGTGTGCCTGCACTACCTCATCAACCGGCTGCAGCCGCTGCCCTGGGCGCAGCCGGTGCTGGTGTCGCTGAACCCCGATCCGGCGCGGCCCATAGCCCCGGCGCAGGTGATCGGCAGCTACGACTACAGCCACCCGGTCTTCGACCTCGCGGCGATCCGCGCGCAGCAGCAGTTGCCGGCGCTGCAGGGCCGTTCGCACCTGTGGTTCTGCGGCGCCTGGACGCGTTACGGCTTCCACGAAGACGGCCTGAGTTCGGCGCTCGACGTCGTGCAGCGGCTGCGCGATCAGTGGCG
>Ga0073899_10003326_pt1 | contig 14254 bp, 11 predicted proteins | sample KloWWTmetaKNB5Ph_FD_88975 | JGI IMG/M metagenome (GOLD analysis project Ga0073899, IMG submission 88975) | Active sludge microbial communities from Klosterneuburg, Austria, studying microevolution and ecology of nitrifiers - Klosterneuburg... | ecosystem: Engineered > WWTP > Aerobic digester >... | reverse complement strand
GCTCATCAGCGATGAACGCGACGAACCCATGTCCGAACAGTTCGTGCGCCATGCGCAGGAGGAGGTGGAGTCGCGGGAGGCGATACGCACCCTCAAGGAGCGGTTGAGCGACCTGTTGAAACGCAAGAAGGACTGATGCACGCCAACCCCATGTCACGATCGACCGTTCATCCCCACATCCTGCTCCTTGTCGCCCTGCTGGCGCTGTCATCCTGCGTGCCGGCGTTGAAGGTGCGCGAGGTGCGCCGGGACATGCCCGCCACGTTCGGGGGCGGCACGGACAGCATCAGTTCCGCGGCGACGCCTTGGGCGCTGTTCCACAGCGATCCCGACCTGCGGGCCCTGATCGACAGCGCCCTGGCGAACAACCAGGAGCTCAACATCATGCTGCAGGAGATCGAGGTGCTGCGCAACGAGGCCCGCGCACGCAAGGGCGAGTATCTGCCTTTCGTGGGGCTCACCGCAGGCGCCGGGTTCGAGAAGGCCGGTGAGCACACCCGGAACGGCGCCGTGGAACGCTCCCTGAACATCGCCGAGGACACGCCGTTCCCCGATCCGCTGACCGATCTCGGGTTCGGCCTGCGGGCGTCGTGGGAGCTCGATGTGTGGAAGCGCTTCCGCAACGCGAGGAAGGCCGCGACCCTGCGCTATCTCGGCGGCATCGAAGGGCGCAACTTCATGGTGACGAACCTGGTGGCGGAGATCGCGAACAGCTACTACGAACTGCTGGCGTTGGACGCCCAGATGTCGATCCTGCGCGCCAACATCGCCATTCAGCAGGACGCTTTGGAGGTGGTGAAGCTGGAGAAGGAGGCCGCGAAGGTCACCGAACTGGCCGTGCGACGCTTCGAGGCCGAGGTGCTCAAGAACCGGAGCGATCTGTTCGACATCCAGCAGCGCATCGTCGAGACGGAGAACCGCATCAACTTCCTCGTGGGGCGCTACCCGCAGCCGGTGCGGCGGGCGTCCGCGGGAGCGCTGGACCTGGTCCCCGCCGCGGTGTCCATCGGACGGCCCACGGACCTGATCACGCATCGTCCGGACATCCGAAGGGCCGAGCTCGAACTGGACGCGGCGAAGCTGGACGTGCGATCGGCCCGGGCGTGCTTCTATCCCTCCGTGGGCATCACGGCGGGGGTCGGCTTCAACGCGTTCGATGCCGCCCTGTTGCTCGAGTCACCCGCCTCACTGGTGTACTCCGTGGCGGGCGACCTGGTGGCACCCTTGGTGAACAGGAACGCCATCAAGGCGATGTACGCGACCGCGAACGCCAGGCAGCTGCAGGCGGTGCATGCCTACGAGCGGACCGTATTGGCCGCGACCGTGGAGGTGATGAACCAGCTCTCGCGGGTCGCCAACCTGGAGAACAGCTATGACCTCCGCAAGCAGCAGGTGGACGCGCTCAGCAGGTCGATCACGATCTCATCGAACCTCTTCCGCTCCGCGCGCGCCGACTACATGGAGGTGCTGCTCACGCAACGCGATGCTTTGGAGTCGAAGTTCGAGCTCGTGGAAACGCGCAAGCAGCAGATGAACGCGATGGTGAACGTGTATCAGGCCCTTGGAGGGGGATGGAAGTAGCCGTTCGCCCGCGCAGGCGTGCGGCGGTCGTGCCTCAAGGCACCACCACCCGCACCGTGGCCGGTGTCCCCGAGCCGTCACGCCAGGTGATGAGGAACACACCCGTTCCGGGCAGGCGGAGCACGAGCTGGTCACCGCTCAGGGCCCAACGGCCCAGGATGCGCCCCAGCACGTCACTGACCTCGAGCGATGCCGGTCCCATCGGCCGCCTGGGGCGGATGGTGAGCGTGCCACCGGGCTCCACCGGGTTGGGCCACACGTCGAACGGGCGGTCGTCTCCGAGCTCTTCCAGGCCCACACTGAGCGCGCATTGGGCGAACTGGGGGTTCAGCCAGGTGATGTCGGGGTCGGTATAGCAGCGCAGGGGACCGTTGAGCTCGCCATCGCAGGCCCCGAAGATCCACGGGAACAGGTAGGGGAAGGGACCGAGCCGTTCCACGATGACCTCGTCGCTCAGGGGTGCGGTGCCGGCGTTCTGGGTGGACTGCACCGCCACCTCGAGCGTGTGGAGGGTGAGGCCGTCGATCACGGTGCTGCCGGTGTCCGTCACGGTCCACGTGAGGGTATCGCCGTTCATCCACGAGCCGTTGTAGTCCGCCCGCATGCTCCAGCTGTCGCCGATATCGGCGCCGATGTCGAAGAGCGTCTGGAAGCTGCTGTCGGCCCCGCACCAGAAGAGCACCGAGTCGCCCACGGTGGAGACGTACCGGTGGAACGGCATGCAGCCCCCGGCTCCCTGGGTGGGCTCGAGGATCGAGCATGTGAGGCCGTCGATCACCGTGTCGCCCACGCATTCGATGACCATCAGCGCGCTGTCCGCTGAGAAGGCGTAGTGCTGTGTGTAAGTCCATGTGGCCCCGATCGGTGCGAAAACGGTATTGGTCGCTTCCGGCGCGCAGTCGGTGATGCCCGGCCGCAGGAAGGTGCCGAGCGAAGTGTCCGTGTAGCAGCGCAGCGGCCAGGGCACCATGGCATCGCAGAACGCGGCCAGCCAGGGGAACAGGAAGAGGGTGTCGCCGACGTGCTCGACCAGCACGCCGCTGCTCTGCGCCCATTGCTGCTGGGTGTCGGTGGCCGACACGTTCAGCGTACGCAGCGTCTGGCCGTTCACCGTGGTGGTGCCGGTGGACAGCACGGTGTAGGTCACGGTCACCGGCCCGTTGCTCCACACATCCCAGCTCTCGCCGGGCTGCGCGTTCCAGCGGTACAGCTCGAAGAACTGGGGCAGGTATGGATCATCGCTCCAGTACACCGTATCGCCGCTCTGGTAGGTGTAGGCCTGCGACTGCCAGCAGATGGAGGGGGACGATCCTTCGATGATGGAGCAGGCATGACCGTTCAGCACCGTATCGCCCACTACGGTCATGGCGTAGGTGCCGCCTTCCTGGTCGTAGGTCCATTGGGCGCAGGGTGGGGCGAATTGGGCATGGACCAGGAAGGTCAGGAACAGGCCGATCGAGGAAAGGGACTGGCGCATGACGGACGGACGGGCGGTCGGGTCGGAACGCTGCCTGAAGCTACGCGGCTTCAAGCCATCGTCACCACCACGCTGCCAGTCTTCCGCCAGCTCTCGGCCCGCGCATGTGCCTCAGTGATTCGCGCCAACGGGTAGGTGCTGTCGATTACCGCGCGGATCTCCTGGCGTTGCCAGAGCTCGGCGAGGTGCCGCATGTCATCGGCGCTTTCCACCGCTGTACCGCCGACCACTGTCACGTTCTTGCCACCCTTGCCAGCGAAAGCGCGGACCATCATTTGCGCGGGCATTTCAGAGCCGGTGATGACGATTCCCTTCGACTTCACCAATGAGACGCAGTCCTTGAACGGCAGCTTGCCCACGGTCTCGAAGACCACGTCGAACTGATCGCGATGGGCGAGGAGATCATCCTTCGTGTAGTCGATCACTTCACTGGCGCCGAGCGAGCGCACCAGCTCCACGTTGCGCGTGCTGCACACGCCGGTCACAATCGCGCCCAGGCTGCGCGCGAGTTGCACGGCCGCGCTGCCCACCGCGCCCGATGCGCCGTAGATCAGCACGCGTTGCCCCTTGGATACGTTCGCCTTGCTCAGGAAGTGCCGCGCCGTTCCGAAGCCGAAGGGGATCGCCGCCGCGTCGGTGAAGCTCATTTCCGAAGGCATCGGGGCGAAGGCACCGTTCTCCGGCAGCGCGATGAACTGGGCATGGCCGCCCAGCCCCATGATGCTGGTCCAGCCGAAGAGGCGGTCGCCCTTCTTGTACTTGGTCACATCCGCGCCGGTCCCTACCACTTCCCCAGCGAAGACCACGCCCAGGATCGACCTACGTGGCTTGAACAACCCAAAGACCAGCCGCACGAACCAGGGGTTGGCGCGACGAAGCCGCCAGTCGGCCGCGTTCACCGCGGAGGCATGGACACGGATGAGCACTTCGTTCTTCTTCGGCGAAGGGGTGGGCACTTCGGCGATCCGGATCACGTCGGGACCTCCGTAGGCGGTGGCGAGGGCGGCTTTCATGCGGGCAAAGATCCCATCCGCTAAGCTTCATGTCATGCCGTTCATGGATCTCGGGGGGGCATTCATCCTATGGCTGGCATCAAGCGGGGACACCTTTTCCAACCACGCTCTCCATCGCCTCCTTCGCCGCATGGATGTTCTTCACATCCCGCACGCTGATCCGCAGCGTCCCCGCCAGCTCCTGGACCTTCAACTTACGGGGCACCGACCGATCAAGCCGCCTTGCCTTGTGCCTGTGGGATCTCGTTCAGTTCCTTGCGTTTCGCGGTCATTTCCTCCTCCAGATCGAAATCATCTTGCAACCCCAGCCAGAACTTGGCCGAGTTGCCGAAGTACTTGGCGAGGCGCAGGGCGGTATCCGCTGTGACGCGGCGCTCGCCCTTGATGATCTGCGATACACGTGTTTGCGGGATGCCGATGTCCTTCGCGAGCCGGTAGGCGCTTATGCCCATGGGTACCAGGAACTCCTCTTGGAGTACATCGCCAGGGTGGATGTTCGGGAGCTTCTTCATGGGGCTTTTCAATGGTAGTCGATGATCTCAACCTCGAAGGCATTACCGCCCTGCCACTTGAAGATGATGCGTCGATTCAAACCGCCCAGCTTGGTATGTATGATGCATTCCGCTTCGAGACACTGTCAGGATCACTGGGTACGATCACCCCGGCTTCAAGTGCTTCGCTGATATAGCGGGATGCCATGGGATGATTGTTCTCGGCGATGTTGAATCGTTTACGCAACGTCGCGTTGGTCATCTCCTGATGGTTCACATACAAAAGACATGCATGCTGATAGATGGCGCGGATCCGATCTTCCTTCCGCATTCTCCCGGTTGGCGACGGCGCGAAAAGCGTCACACGCATGTGGTCGTTCTCGCGCTGGAACTTAGGTGCAGGCAGTTGGTGTTCCTCTATTGCTTCGATAGCCAGATCGACACCACTACCCCTCTCTTCACAGATGTGCATGCGGCGCATGAGGGCCGCCATGGACTCATTACGTGATCGGGGCGAAGAATCGATGAAGCGTTCAGGGTCTACCAGTGGGCGGCCTGGGTTGGATATTTCGATGCGGTCCTTGAACATCTCGATCATCACGCTGCTGCCGCTCATCTCCAAGTCCTGATGGATGAGCGCATTGGCCACGAACTCACGGATGGCGACCTCCGGATAGAGCTTTGGGGCTTCACGCAGAGCGCTCCTGATGACCTCGTTCGGCGGTAGCAGGTCGTGGATATACTTGACAAGTCCGGCAAATCCGCTTGCGTATCCACGTGAGCCTATGATCTCCTTGCTCTCTGACCGGGAGCGCTTGGTGCCACTGTAGATGATCAACCGGACCATCTTTCGTTTGAGGGTATCAAAACGGGCGATGTCTCTTGCGAACAGCAGCGCACCCAGATTGGTGATGTTCCAACCCCGACTACCGGAACGGATGATCTTGTCTTCCGACAAGGCATCAATGATGGCCTTCTTGGCTACCGGTGGCCTTCTTCCCTCCAGGCGGAAGAAACTATCGTGGTCGAGCAGATCAAGGACTTGTTCCGCATCCAGGTCATGCAGGGCCAGACGTTCTTCGAATGGATCACCTCCGGATGACGCTATCGCTCTGGCGATCTCCTGTCGGCTCATCTTCTCGGAGCTGCCTGCCGAACGGATGTAACTGTGGTAGATGTCTTTGCCCCTGAGATGTACCGGACGTGAAGGGTGCTCGGGGATGTGGATCAGCAGGACAGGGTTCCCGCGATGCTCGAGGATGGTATGGTCCAACTCCACCGGTGGTTCCACTCCGGTCCGTGCGATCTGTCCGAGCCGCTGAACGACTTGGTCCATTGCCTCCCGGTTCAGGGGGGAAGGGGAGCCGTCATTGGCTATGCCGAATGCGAGGTAACCGCCTCCGTCCAAGTTGCTGAATGCGGAGAGGTGTTGTGCCAGCTTCTCTGTATTCTCGGAAAGCTCTGATTTCCAGTCCAGTTCGTTCCGCTCACTGGGTACGGGGGTGAGGCTTCGCTCCAGTGCTGCTAAAGCGCGGTGATGCCAAGCGGGTGCCGCCATTTCGGATCGGGAGTTACATGTGAAAGTGTCTGATCGACAGACATGTATACCGCAAGATGGTGTTGTGTGACCAAAATTAGTTACATAAGTCTATCGGTCGGAGCAGCTTATCAACAGCCATGCTCTATGAATAGTTACATGGCTGTTACATACATAAGATATTGATAGTCATGGTTTTAGGATGGACTTAAGTCCTTTGGTCGCTTGTCTGTTACATAGAGCGTATGTGAAGAGTTAGCCCTGTCTTTCGCGTGAGGGGCCGCAGTGGCAGCCCGGCGCCGGAAGGGCCTTGCAGCCACGAGCAGCTAGGAGGCGACCGGAGGAAGCCACCGCAGCGCCGTGGATGCTGGCCCAAAACAAGTCCGGCTAAAGCGGAGGACCCGACCTGTGCGTGGGCTTGAGCGTTGAAAGGGGCACGCCCCCTACACCTCCTCCTTCACCCCAACCACCCCCTCCATCGCCGCCTTCGCCGCATGCACGGCCTGCCCGCGCTTTTGGCGGGGTCCTTCAGGTCCTGCGCGCTGATGCGCAAGGTGCCGGCCTTTTCGTACACCTGGATCATTCGTGGCTGCACGAAGGCTGAGCGCAGTGGGCTGGTGCATGTTCCGCTGAGGGAGGGGTCTTGCCTCGCATCGGCGGTGATCCCCGGACCTGGTACTCCTCGGTTCAGTGCACAAGGATCCGCCCCACGAGCATCTCACCGATTGCCGTTGAAGCCCTCAGATAATACGTGCCGGGTCGATCGAACCTAATGACCTGTTCGCCATGGACGTTCTGCGCGCTCAATTGCCGTCCGGTCGCGTCGAAGACGGTCATGGAGCCTTCAACCCCAGTGATGAAGACCGGCTCACCGCGGGAGGCCAGGGAAGGTCTGATCCACGATCCGGCCTCTTCACGCTCTCCGATCCCGACCCCCAGGGTGCATTGCGCGACCAGTGGGTTCTGCCAGTGGATATCCGCATCCTCATAACACCGAAGACCCGCGAAGACCTCGCCGTCGCAGACGCCATAGAGCCAGGCGAACGGCGCGATCAGACTTCCGAGCCGCTCCGTGACCGTACCTCCGAAACCGAAGCTGGACCACTGTCTGGACTCCACGCTCACTTCCAGGCTGCGCAGCGAAAGTCCATCCACCCAGATCAGGCTCGTATCCAGCACGGTCCAGTCCAGGGTATCGTGCTGGCCGAACTGGTGCACCGGTGTGGACCACGAATCCCCAGTGACCGCGTTCCATCGAAAGACCAGATGGTGCTGGCCCGTGGTCGAAGCGAAGTAGAACAGTGAATCCTGCGACTCCGACAGGAACCGGGCAAGTTGATGACAGCCCAGATACATACCCTCATTGATCTGGAGCCTCCTGTATGTGCGTCCAGCAATGAGCGTGTCGCCTATCGCCTCGATCACCATCAGGGCGGTATCGGGACCGCCCCAATGAGCCTGCTTGTAGGACCACTTCGCACCGATCGGTGCGAACGTCGTTTGCGCATGGATCGAGGTCGCGAATAGAGCGGAGCTGAACGCGAGGATCGCTCTGACGGTCATGACATGGTGAATATAGACCAACTGGACGCGCTTCCAGGGCCAAGCGCTGCCTTGGATCAGGCCGGAACCCCTACCACCCCCTCCATCGCCTCCTTCGCCGCGTGGATGTTCTTCACATCCTGCACGCTGATCCGCAGCGTCCCAGCCTTCTCGTACACCTTGAAGCATTCATGCCCGCTGCTCGGGGTGAATAGCAAGGATCTGACTTGGTTACTTTGCTGCCGTGGTGCATTCTCTCCTTTAAGCTGCGCAATGATCCGGTTACGCTTCATTGGACTCGCACTAAGCCTTGGTGCATGCATGCCGGGTACGGACCGTGAACTGACCGTAGTATCCGGGCCATCTGACGATGATGAGGTCGTGTCGAGGGAGACTACTGCCCGTGACCCAGCCGGAGCATGGCTGTTGTCGGAGTTCCATGACAGCATTATTGTGCATCGGCGGGTCGGGCGTTACAGGCGCCCCGTTCCTGTCTGGACAGCGCTGCTGCTACGAGTTGACAGCACCGTCGTTAGGTGCAACGGTATCCTGCTGCCGCGAACGGAGCGATACACACGATGGGGGAGTGACACTTTGCTGGTACTTGACAAGTATGGCCAACAGACCTTCGTGTATGACGCCATGCAGGATAGGCTGCGGGTCTTCTTCGGGGATGATTCCAATTTCAAGGAGATGTCTATGGAATACCGGCGCCTAAGGCCGGATGAGCATCACTTGCTCACGGGTATTGACTCACAGCTCAGGGATAGCGCCTTCGCGTTCGAGGAGAACTATCACAAACACCTTGTTGAGCTTCTGTTCGCCGGTCGCTTTGAGCCATTGGACATTGGTCAACATGGATTCGGCATTGACGGCAATGGGCGCGTGACAGGCCATCCGGTATGGAATGAATTCTGGTTCCATGACTACTTCGGCACCTTGCATCCATTTGAGAATGATGCGGATGGCTTGGTCTTTACTGATACGACAAGGAAATGGCCTGAGAACACATTCCCATTCGATTGGAGGTTCTTTGGTGACACGCTCGTGCTTCGGTCGATGACCACAGATGGCGACCGTTACTATCTCTCCAAAGGAGAGTTGCGCTACATAAGGAGACCTTAGGCCGATCGTCCGCGTGAGTGATTGAAGCGGCACCCCGCAGCGAGGAACGAGCAAGGAGTACAGCGGAAAGCGCGACCCGGCTGCTTTTGAGCCGGGACACGCCCAAACCTCCTACACCACCTCCTTCACCCCAACAACGGACTCCATCGCCTCCTTCGCCGCATGCACGTTCTTCACGTCCTGCACACTGATCCGCAAGGTCCCCGCCTTCTCGTACACCTTGAACCGGCGCGGCTGTGCTTGGACCGCGCGCAGCACCGCATTGAAGCCATCCCCCTCGAAGAACGGGTGTTTCTGATCCGCGATGAAGGTGCCGATGAGCGTGCCTTTCTTCAGCACCATCTTCTCCAGGCCCATGCGTTGGCCCAGCCAGCGCAGACGGATGCCTTCGAGCAGTTCATTCACAAGTGGTGGGATGGGGCCGAAGCGGTCGGTGACCTCTGTGGTGAACTTCTGCAGTTCCGCTTCGTCCTTGATGTCGTCCAGGCGGCGGTAGAGCGCGAGGCGTTCGGCGGTCTCGCTCACATAGCTGTTGGGGATCAGCATGGTGAGGTCGGTCTCGATGATGCAGTCGTCGCTCTGATCGCGGCGTGATCCGCGGGCGAGGGCGTGGCTGCCTTCTTGTGCATCCTCGAAGAGGTCCTTGAAGTGCTGGTCCTTCAGCTCGCGCACGGCCTCCTCCAGGATCTTGTGGTAGGTCTCGAAGCCGATGTCGTTGATGAAGCCGCTCTGTTCCGCGCCGAGCAGGTCGCCCGCGCCGCGGATGTCGAGGTCCTTCATGGCGATGTGGATGCCGCTGCCCAGGTCGCTGAATTGCTCGATGGCCTGCAGGCGCTTCCGCGACAGGTCGGGCAGCAGGTGCGGGCTGGGTGCGAGCAGGTAGCAGTAGGCTTTCTTGTTGCTGCGGCCCACGCGTCCGCGCAACTGGTGCAGATCGCTGAGGCCGAAGTTCTGCGCCTCGTTCACGATGATCGTGTTCGCGTTCGGGATGTCGAGGCCGTTCTCCACGATGGTGGTACAGACGAGCACGTCGGTGTTGCCCTCGATGAAGTCGAGCATCACCTCCTCGAGCTGGTGGCCTTCGAGCTGACCGTGGCCCACACCCACGCGCGCACCCGGCACCAGCTTGCGGATCATGTCGGCGATGAACTCGATGTTCTTCACCTTGTCGTGCAGGAAGTAGACCTGGCCGCCACGACTGAGCTCGTATTCGATCGCGCCGCGGATCGTCACCTCGTCGTAGGGCTGCAGCATGGTGGCCACCGGATAGCGGTTCGGGGGCGGCGTGCTGATGATGCTGAGATCGCGCGCGCCCATGAGGCTGAACTGCAGCGTGCGTGGGATCGGTGTGGCGGTGAGCGTGAGCGTGTCCACCGTGGCGCGCAGCGTCTTCAACTTGTCCTTCACGTTCACGCCGAATTTCTGCTCCTCGTCGATGATCATCAGGCCGAGGTCCTTCCACACCACGTCCTTGCTCACCAGCCGGTGCGTGCCGATAAGGATGTCGATCTTCCCTTCCTTCAGGTCCTTGAGGATCTGCGTTTGCTGCGCGCTGCTGCGGAAGCGGTTGATGTAGTCCACGCGCACGGGCAGGCCCTTCATGCGGTTGGAAAAACTCTTCCAGTGCTGCAGCGCCAGGATGGTGGTGGGCACGAGCACCGCCACCTGCTTGCCGTCGCACGCCGCCTTGAAGGCCGCGCGGATCGCCACCTCGGTCTTGCCGAAGCCCACATCGCCGCACACCAATCGATCCATCGGCGTGCCTTTCTCCATGTCGCGCTTCACGTCCTGCGTGGCCTTCAGCTGGTCGGGCGTGTCCTCGTAGATGAAGCTGGCCTCCAGTTCGTGCTGTAGGTAGTTGTCCGGCTGGTAGGCGAAGCCCGGCTTGCTCTTGCGTTGGGCGTAGAGATTGATCAGGTCGAAGGCGAGGGCCTTCACCTTGGCCTTGGTCTTCTCCTTCAGGTTCTTCCAGGCGGGCGTGCCGAGCTTGCTCACCTGAGGGGCCTTGTCGCCCTCCCCGCCGCTGTACTTGCTCACGCGGTGCAGGCTGTGGATGCCCACGTACAGGATGTCGTTGTCGCGGTACTTCAGGCGGATCGCCTCCTGCAAGCTGCCGCCAGCATCGATGGTCTCCAGTCCGCTGAACACCCCGATGCCGTGGTCGATGTGCACCACCAGGTCGCCGGGCTTCAGCTGCGTGAGCTCCTTCAGCGTGAGTGCCTGTGAGTTTTTGCGGAAGCCCTCCTTCAGCCGGTAGCGGTGGTAGCGCTCGAAGATCTGGTGGTCGGTGTACAGCGCCAGCTTCAGCTCGGGGTCCACGAAGCCCTCATGCAGGTCGAGCACCAGCGGCGTGAAGGCCACCTCATGCTCCATGTCGTTGAAGATGGTGTAGAGGCGCTCGCTCTGCTTGGCACTGTTGCACGCGATCAGGTTGGTGTAGCCCGCGTTCTGCTTGTTGTGCAGGTCTCCGCTGAGCACCTTGAACTCCTTGGCGAAGGTTGGTTGTGGTCTCTGTTGGAAGTCAACGATCACAGATAATTGCTGATTCGCTGATTCCTGATCCGCGCTGCGGATGAAGACCTTGCGGAAACCGAGTGTGCTCTTGATCAACTCCGTGTCGGTCGCAAGCAATTCGCCAGGCGTGGGATGCTTGTCCTTCTCGGGAAGACGCTCGTACACGTCGTTCAACAATTTCAACTGCTTGGTAGCCGCATCGCCGATGGCCTGCAGGTCGCGGAGCCAGATGACGGTATCCTCTGGCAGTTGCGCGAAGAAGGTCTGCTGCCTCGCTGCATCCTCATCCTGAAGGTCGGGCACGATCACCGCTTCGGCGAGGAACTCCACGGTCAATTGGTCCTGCGGGTCGAAGCGACGCACGCTCTCCACGCAGTCGCCGAAGAGCTCGATGCGGTACGGCTTATCACTGCCGTAGCTGAACACATCCACGATGCCACCGCGGATGCTGTACTGCCCCGGCTCGTAGACGAACTCCACGCGGGTGAAGCCGGTCTCTTCCAGCCATTCCTGCAGCGTGTCGATGGGCAGCTCTTCCTTGCGCTTGACGGTGAGCGTGTTCTTCGCCATCTCTTCCTTGCCGATCACCAGCGGGACCAGCGCTTCGGGGTAGGTGATGATGACCAGTCCTTTGGGCTGCTTCATGAGCGCCTCAAGGACTTCCGTGCGGGTCACACGCTCTCCGTCATGGTGCCCTTCGGGGTCGTAGGCTGACCGCGAGGGTGCGGGATAGAAGAACAGGTCGTCATGCTTGCGGTCACCTGTCGGTCGACCCGGTGGGTCGACGCTACGCGCGTTGCTCCGAAACGCCTCCAGGTCGTTCAGGAAATACGCGGCCTCTTCGCGGTCGGTGAGCACGAACACGTGCACACCACCGTGTTGCTCGATCACGGCGTTTGCGATGAAGGCTTGCGCCGAACCGATGGTGCCGGCGATCCGCACGCGGGCGGACTTCTCGCGCAGGCCATCGGCCACGCGGGCCACGCGGGCATCGGAGCGGTAGAGGGTGAGGAGGTCCGCAAGGCTGCGGACGGGGAGGGAGGTGATGGACATGGACGCTGAAAAGCCCGAAACCCGGTGCCGGCATTTCCGGGCATCGGGTTCGGGGACCGGGCAAAGCTACGGGTCAGGTCACCTGTGCAAGGCGGGCCGGGGGGGCCGGACCATGTCGCGCTTCTTCCGGTTCATGTCATCCGGTGCGGGGCGGAGGGGCCGCCCGTCCTCCCTTTGGCCCGGAAACCAACGGACATGCTCGCTACCCTGCCCCTCAGCCCCTGCCTGGAGCCGCGCCACGTGGCCATGCTCGACACCGTCGCCACGCACCTGCTGGTGACCCACGCCACCCGGCGGTCCAGGCTCCCCGAGGCCGTTCCGTCCAGCGACCTGCGCATCGTGCGGTCCACCCCGACGGCCGATCCGGCCGCGCGGCGCATGGACCCCGCGGCCTACACCCATGCCGTGAAGGCCCATTCGGACGCCCTCCTCCGGTTCGTGGCGAAGCACCTGCGCGACCGCGACGAGGCGAAGGACATCGTGCAGGAGAGCTTCCTGCGGCTGTGGACGCGGCTGGACGCGGTGACGGTGACCGGGGCCCGGAGCTACCTGTTCAGCACGGCGCACCGCCTCATCGTGGACCGGACGCGTCGCCGGAAGTACCTCGACCGCTACGAGGACCGGCACGAGGCGGTGCTCACCGTGCAGCAGCCCAAGGCCGGCCTGCGGGGCGCCCTGGATGCGGCGTTGGCCCGGTTGAGCGAGCGTCAGCGGGCGCTGGTGCTCCTGCGCGACCGCGATGGGCACAGCTACGCGGACATCGCCACCCTCACGGGGCTTGACGTGGACCGGGTGAAGGTGTACCTGTTCCGGGCGCGGCAGGCGATGCGGTCCCAGCTGGGCGGCCTGGAGCAGTGGGTGTGACCGGGCGCGGGCAGGGCCGGCTCACGCTTTCATCGCCGCCTCCACCATGTTCCTGCTGCCGATGTAGAGCGGGCAGCGCTGGTGCAGCTCGGTGGGCTTCAGGTCGAGGATGCGGGTGGTGCCATCGGTGGCCATGCCGCCGGCCTGTTCCACCAGGAAGGCGAGCGGGTTGGCCTCGTACAGCAGGCGCAGCTTGCCTTTCGGGGCCTTGGTCGTGCCGGGGTACAGGTAGATGCCACCCTTCAGCAGATTGCGGTGGAAGTCCGCCACCAGGCTGCCGATGTAGCGGGCGCTCATCTTCTTCCGCTTGCAGGCGTCGATGTAGTTCCGCACGCCGTCGCTGAACTCGGTCCAGTTGCCCTCGTTGATGGAGTAGATGGTGCCGTCCGCCGGGGTCTTCATGTCCGGATGGCTCAGGCAGAAGGTGCCGATGCTGGGGTCGAGCGTGAAGCCGTTGACGCCGTGGCCGGTGCTGTACACGAGCATGGTGCTGCTGCCGTACACGATGTAGCCCGCCGCCACCTGCGCCGTCCCGGGCTGCAGGAAGTCCTCCAGGGTGGCCTTGGGGCCGGTGCTGATGCGCGTGTAGATGCTGAAGATGGTGCCGATGCTCACGTTCACGTCGATGTTGCTGCTGCCATCGAGCGGGTCCATGGTCACCACGTACTTGCCGCCGTTGTCGAAGTGCACGATGTCGTCGTTCTCCTCGCTGGCCACCGCACACACCGCCCCTTGGGTCCTCATCATGCGGATGAAGAGGTTGTTGGCGTAGACATCGAGCTTCTGCTGGGCCTCGCCCTGCACGTTCTCGTTGCCTGCGGCGCCGAGGATCTCGGCCATCAGGCCGGCCTTGTTCACTTCGCGGTTCACGATCTTGCCGGCGAGGCGGAAGGCGGTGAGCAGGGAACTGAGGTCGCCCGATGCGCCCGGGAACTCGGCCTGGCGTTCCACGATGAACTCGGAAAGGGTCTTGATCTCGGACATGGGGCAAAGATGCGGCACCGCTTTCTTTGCACGCATGCAGGTCACGGTGCGTCAGGCCGAGGAGCGGGATGTG
>Ga0073899_10003325_pt1 | contig 14259 bp, 16 predicted proteins | sample KloWWTmetaKNB5Ph_FD_88975 | JGI IMG/M metagenome (GOLD analysis project Ga0073899, IMG submission 88975) | Active sludge microbial communities from Klosterneuburg, Austria, studying microevolution and ecology of nitrifiers - Klosterneuburg... | ecosystem: Engineered > WWTP > Aerobic digester >... | reverse complement strand
TGCGAGCCAGTTCACTTGCAGCGGGGGCAGGGCGAAGTCGCGATGGCGCGCCGCCAGGGCCGCCACCGCTGAAATGAAGTGGTCCTCGCTGTCACCTGGGCGCAGCGCCATCGGCGCCTTCAGCGTGGCGTGGAAGCCATAGCGCCAGGGGTCGCGCGCGTAGGTGGGCGGGCGCTGCCCCAGCGCGTTGCTCCCCCCGGGGTCGCGGCCCAGCCAAAGGCAGCCGGCTTCCCACAGCGGGTGATCCGGCGCCGGCAGCCAGTAGATCGCCAGACGGGCAGTCGTCACCGGCCCAGCATGGGAAAGACGCGTGGAGTCCGCGGGCTCCCGTAAGGCTCTGGGCGGTGCCGACGCTTGCATGTGTGCCGTGGTCCTTCAATAAACCGTCACGACTGGTCCCGATACTGCGACGCGATGGTAGACGCAGCAGGATGACGACGACGTGACACGAGCGCAACGCCCGCCGCGGCAGGACTGGCTGTGGGCCCTGGTGCACGCCCCGCGCGAGCGGCTGCAATCGGCGGCTGATCGGATGCTGGCGCCGCATCGCTTCGAAGGCCTGCGTGAGCCTGAGACCGGGCTGGTCATGGTGCGCGGACGCGTGGGTGGCACCGGCGACTCGTTCAATCTCGGCGAGGCCACGGTGACCCGGTGCGTGCAGCGGCTGATCGACCCGCAGGGCATGCACTGCGTGGGCGTGGGCTATCGCCTGGGTCGGGACCTCGAGCGGGTGCGCTGGATTGCCCAGTTCGACGCGCTGCTGCAGCATCCCGCATACCAGGCGGACCTGCTGCGCTCGTTCATCGATCCCTTGCGCGACGAGATCCAGGCGATGCGGTCTGCACGCTCACGTGAGATCGAGGCCAGCCGCGTCCAGTTCCAGACCCTCGACCCGCAGGTGGCATCGTGATGTCCGGCACTTACACCGATGAACTGGACGTCCGATCCGGCTGGGCCGATCCGGTTGCCGACGCGCAGGCCGTCTTTCGCGCGGTATTGCTGGCGATGTCGTTCCCCGGTCGCATCCAGTTGCTGCCGGCGCGGGTGGCCGCGACCATCGGCGTGCCGCAGGTGGCTACGCCAGCGGCGTGGCCGGCGGCACTGGCGGCTGTGTCGCTGTGCCTGATGGACGCCGACTCGCCGCTGTATCTGCACGGCACGCTGGACCAGCCCGGCGCGCGCCGGTGGTTGAAGTTCCATGCCGGGGCGAGCGCCTGCGACGAGCCCGGCGCAGCCGCGTTCTGGCTGGCCCGGGCCAGCGAACTCGCCACGTTGCCATGGGACGCGATGGCCCTGGGCACCGACGATGCGCCGCAAGTGGGCGCGACGCTGTGCGTGGAGGTCGACAGTCTTGCCGATGACCTCGTTGAAGATTTGCCACTCGCCGCCAGCGAGCCGCTTGCGCTACGCCTGCTGGGCCCGGGAATTGCTGTCGATCCAAAGGCCACCCGATCACTGGTGGTGGCGGGTCTGTCGCGCGGCATGTGGTCGCGCCGCGGGGTCATGGTGGAGTCGTTTCCACGCGGGTTCGATCTCATCCTCACCTGCGGATCGAGATTGGCTGCCTTGCCGCGCACCACGCGAGTGGAGCTGGCCTGATGTATATCGCAGTCACCGGCGGTGAACGCGCGATCGAGGCATCTCGCGAGCTCCTGGCACAGGCTCGCCGTGGCGACCCATTGCTGCCCGAACTCGACGTGGCGCAGCTGGCCGCCCAACTCGGCATGGCCGTGGCACGGGTCATGGCCGAGGGTTCGCTGCACGACCCGGAGTTGGCGGCCCTCGCGCTGAAGCAGGCACTGGGCGACGCGGTCGAGGCCGCGTTCCTGCTTCGCGCCTATCGCACGACGCTGCCCCGGTGGGGCTACACCGAGCCGGTGCAGACGCAGTCGATGTCGGTCAGGCGTCGCGTGTCGGCGGTGTTCAAGGACCTGCCGGGTGGCCAGGTGCTCGGCGCGAGCTTCGACTACACGCAACGATTGCTCGACTTCGACCTCCTGAAACCGGCGCCGGCCGGTCCGCCGATCGCGATTGGGGCAACGGCGGGTGACAAGACGAGCGAGTTGCCTGCGCAGCCACTGCCCGATGCGTTGCATTCCCTGGTGGCCGAGGGGCTGCTGGAGCCGGCCGTCGTGACCACACAGATCGCACCACCGGACATCACGCGTGAGCCGCCGCACTTTCCGCTGCCGCGCAGCGCCCGCCTGCAGATGCTGGCGCGCGCAGACGAAGGCTGGCTGCTCGGGCTGGGCTACGCGACGCAGCGTGGCTATGCCAATGCTCATCCGTTCGCGGGCGAACTGCGTGTCGGCACGGTTGCGGTGGAGTTCGTGCCAGACGAGCTGGGTTTCCCAATCGAACTGGGAGAGATCGACCTGACTGAATGTCAGATGTTGGCCCAGTTCATCGGCCGCGACGAGGAACCGCCGCAGTTCACGCGCGGCTACGGCCTGGTCTTCGGGCACGCCGAGCGCAAGGCGATGGCAATGGCGCTGGTTGACCGCGCGCTGCGCGCCACCGAGCTCGGTGAGGCCGCCGAAAGCCCCACGCAGATGCAGGAGTTCGTCCTGTCGCAGGGCGATGCGGTCGAGGCATCGGGCTTCGTGCAACACCTGAAGCTGCCCCACTACGTGACCTTCGAGTCCGAGCTGCAGCTGCTGCGAGCCTTGCGCGCGCAGCCCGGGGACCAGGAGCCACAGGCATGACCGCCACGGGCTACAACTACGCCTACCTCGACGAGCACACAAAGCGCATGATCCGGCGCGCCGTGCTCAAGGCCGTGGCCTTGCCCGGGCACCAAGTGCCCTTCGGTTCGCGGGAGATGCCGCTGGCCTACGGGTGGGGCACGGGCGGCATCCAGGTCACAGCGGCGTTGATCGGGCCCAACGATGTGCTCAAGGTGATCGACCAAGGCTCGGACGACACCACGAATGCGGTCAACATCCGTCAGTTCTTCGCTCGCACCACGAACGCAGCGACGACCACGCGCACCGGCGAAGCCACGCTGATCCAGACGCGGCACCGCATACCCGAGCGGCCCTTGCACGAAGGTCAGATCCTCGTCTACCAAGTGCCGCAGCCCGAGCCGCTGTTCCGGCTGGAGCCCAGGCGTGCGCAGACGCTGGCCTTGCATGCGTTGCAGGAGTACGGACTTGTGAACGTCAAGCTGTATGAGGACATCGTGCGCTGGGGTCGCATCGATGCAAGCTACGATCATCCGGTGCGCGTGCACGGGCACTACGTGATGTCGCCCTCGCCAATTCCGGCACGCGACAACCTGCGGATGCACCGGATGGCCGCGCTGCAACTGTTTGGTGCCGGTCGCGAAAAACGCATCTACGCCATCCCGCCCTACACCGACGTGCGCAGCCTGGACTTCGAGGACCACCCGTTCGAGGTGCAGTCGCCGGAACATGCCTGCGCCCTGTGCGGCAGCCGCAGCGGCTACCTCGACGAAATACCCCAGCCCGACGGCAGCCGCCGATGGAGCTGCTCCGACACCGACTGGTGTCGCGAGCAGCGCGAACGATGAGATCGCCCGCGCACGGGCACGCCCAGGTGTCGGCCAGCCTGATGCAGCCACTGTTGCGTGCGCAGGGGCTCGGGCTGCGCTATGGCGCGGCCGGGCGCAGCGACTGGGCTCTGCGCGACGTCGACATCGAACTGAAGGCCGGCGAAGTGCTGGCGGTGGTGGGCGAGTCCGGCTCGGGCAAGAGCACGCTGCTGGGTTGCCTCGCCGGTCGGCTGCAGCCCACCTGTGGCAGCGTGCACTACCGGGACGCCCAGGGGCAGTGGCTGGACCTGCGGCAGCTCAGCGCGCGACAACTGCGCCTGCTGGCCCGCACCGAGTGGGGCTACATGCACCAGCACGCCGCCGATGGCCTGCGCATGGATGTCAGCGCCGGCGCCAACGTGGGCGAGCGCCTGATGGACCAGGGGGTGCGCCACTACGGGCGGCTGCGATCGGTTGCGCTGCACTGGATGGAACAGGTGGAGCTCGATGCCGCGCGCATCGACGACACCCCGCGGGCTTACTCCGGCGGCATGCGCCAACGCCTGCAGATTGCCCGCAACCTGGTCACGCGGCCCCGGCTCGTGCTCATGGACGAGCCCACGTCGGGGCTCGACCTGTCGGTGCAGGCACGCCTGCTCGACTTGATTCGCTGTCTGGTCGATCAACTCGGCGTGGCCGCCGTGATCGTCACGCACGACCTGGGCGTGGCCCGTTTGCTGGCCCATCGAACGCTGGTCATGCGCCAGGGTTGCGTGGTCGAGCAGGGCCTGACCGACCGCGTGTTCGACGACCCGCGCCATCCCTATACCCAGCTGCTGGTGGCTTCGGCACTGACGCCATGACCAACCAACCCGTGCTCGACGTGCAGCAGCTCGCCAAGAGCTTCCATCTTCATTTGCGTGGTGGCCTGCACTTGCCGGTGCTGCAGGGTGTGTCGTTGCAGGTGCGTGCTGGCGAGTGCGTGGCCCTCGTCGGGCCGTCCGGGCGCGGCAAGAGCACGCTGCTGCGCTGCCTCTACGGCAGCTATGGCAGCGATTCGGGCCATGCCTGGCTACGCCCTCGTGCCGGCATAGGCGAGGCGGCGCCGCCGGCGGTGGATCTGGCGCAGGCACAGGCGCATGAGGTCATCGAACTGCGCCGGCGGGCGCTGGCGCATGTGAGCCAGTTCCTGCGTGTGGTGCCGCGGGTGCCTGCGCTCGACATCGTGGCCGAGCGCGCATGGCAGGCTGCCGATGGGTCGATTGCCCGAGACGACGGCCGCGAACAGGCCCGCGCAGCGGCAGCCGAGCTGCTGCAGGCGCTGAATCTGCCGCGCCCCCTGTGGTCGCTGCCCCCGGCAACGTTTTCCGGCGGCGAGCAGCAGCGGGTGAACATCGCGCGCGCGCTGGTCGTGCCCTCTCGCCTGCTGCTGCTGGATGAACCGACCGCTTCGCTGGACGCGAGCAACCGCCGCACCGTGGTCGACCTGATACGGCGCGTGATGGCAGCAGGCACCGCGGTCGTCGGCATCTTCCATGATGAGGAAGTGCGCGACGCGCTGGCCACACGGCAGGTCCACCTGGGCGAGTCGGCCGATCGGATGCATGCATGATGGATGAACAGATCTACACCGGTGCTCGCATCGTGTTGAACGACCGTGTGCTTGCGCACGGCAGTGTGTGCGCGCGGGGGGGGCGCATACACGACGTGAGCGATGCGCCGAGCCAGGCCCGGGGCGCTCTCGACCTGGATGGCGACTGGCTGCTGCCCGGCCTGGTCGAGGTGCACACCGACAACCTGGAGCGCCATGTCACGCCACGGCCGAAGGTCGTGTTCCCGATGCACGGTGCCGTGCAAGCGCACGACGCGGAGATCGCCGCGGCGGGCATCACCACGGTGCTCGATGCAGTCGGCGTGGGCGACCCCTACGGCGATGGGTTTCGTGCTCGGGACCAGAGCGCGCTGCTCGATGTGCTCGACCGCATGGAATCGGCAGGTCTGCTGCGCGCTGAGCACCTCATCCATGTTCGATGCGAGTTGCCGGCCGACAACGCACGCACCCTGTTCGCGGCGTTTGCCGGGCATCGCCGCTTGCGACTGATCTCGCTGATGGACCACACGCCTGGTCAACGTCAGTGGAGCGATATCGCCCACGCCCGCATCTACTACACCGGAAAGAAGGGCTGGAGCGACGAGCAGTTCGAGCGCGAAGTGGCGCTGGCTCCGCGCCGACAAGCGCAGCATGCGGCACCCAACCGGGCCTGGTTCGCCAGCTATGCCCGTGCCCATCGAATCGCGCTGGCCACCCATGACGACACGACCGCCGACCATGTCGACGAGGCCTGCGCGCTGGGTGCCATGATGAGCGAGTTCCCGACCACGCTCACCGCGGCGCGGCGGGCACGAGAGCGTGGACTGCACACGGTCGCGGGCGCCCCCAATGTCGTGCGCGGCGGGTCGCACTCGGGCAATGTGGCGGCGCTCGACCTGGCCCTCGCAGGTCTGCTCGACGCTTTGTCGAGCGACTATGTCCCGGGCAGCCTGCTGCAGGCGGCCTGGTGCCTGCATCGGCAAGCCGACTACACGATGGCCCAGGCGGTGGCCGCGGTCAGTCTGGGGCCGGCGCGTGCCTGTGGTCTGGGTGATCGCGGTGCCATCGCGCCGGGGCTGCGTGCAGACCTGGTCCGGGTGCGCGAGCTGTCAGGGATGCCAGTGGTGCGTGAGGTCTGGCGCGAGGGCCGACGCGTGGTCTGAGGTCGCACCAAACCGACCGGATCGACTCGCGCCCGATCAGGCGTCGAAGGCGCCGACGATGGTGCGCCTGGGCAGGCGTGCCCCATCCCTCAGGTCGTCGAGCAGGGTCAGGTAGTACGCCAGGGGCGGCGTGCGCCGGCCAGGAGTCTTGGCCTGGTCGTCCCACCGGCGCAGCATGACCGCGGCTTCGGCATGCGGCTGGTCCTCGAACTGGTGCATCTGAGCGGCATCGAAGGGGCCACCCTGCAGACGCAGGCTGTGCGCCGACGCCGGTGTCAACTGTCGGTCGTACGAAGGATCGAGCGTCACCAGATAGCGCTTGGCCTGCACATGCAAACGTATCGGCTCGAGCACGGCCGCCGGGAACGACGAAGCCAGCAGGCCGACGCTGCGCAGTTCATGCACATCGTCGACTGCGTCACCGCCGCTGCCGGTGTCGATCAGGTGCCCGATGTCATGCAGCAGGGCAGCGGCCACCAGGGCCATGTCGGCGCGGGCCCACTCGGCCAGTTGCGCACACTGCAGCGCGTGCTCCAGCGCGGTGACGGGCTCCACGCGCGCCCCGTCGTAGCAGCGGCTGCCATGGCGCCGGAAGATCTCTTCGATCTGCTCGATGATGTCCATGCCCAAGACCGTTTGAACCGCTGGGTTTCAGACGAAGCGCTTGCGCAGCGCGGACGACGCGAGGTCGATCAGCGCCACGCTGACCACCAGCATCAAGAGCACGGCAGCGGTCTGCGCGTACTGGAAGCCGCGGATCACGTCCCACAACACCATGCCGATGCCGCCGGCACCCACCATGCCGACCACCGATGCCGACCGGACGTTGGCTTCGAATCGGTACAGCGTGTAGCTGATCCACAGCGGCATCACCTGGGGCAGCACGCCGTACATCACCTCTGCCAGCGGATGTGCGCCCGTGGCACGGATGCCCTCGACGGGCTGTGGGTCGATGGCCTCCACGGCCTCCGAGAACAGCTTGGCCAGGGTGCCGGTGGTGTGCACCCAAAGCGCCAGCACGCCTGCGAACGGACCCAGCCCGACGGCGACCACGAACAGCAGTGCGAAGACCATCTCGTTGATCGCCCGGCAGGCATCGAGCAGCCGCCGCACTGGCTGGTGCACCCACCAGGGCGTGAGGTTACCCGCTGCCAGCAGAGCCAGCGGCACCGAGCCGACCACGGCGAGCGCCGTGCCCCAAAGTGCGATCTGCAGCGTGATCACCAGTTCGGCCAGGTAGTGCCGCCAGTCCGTGAAGTCCGGAGGCAGGAAACCCTGGGCGTACTCGGCCATGTTCGCGCCATCGCGCAGCAGGTCGAGCGGCCGCATGTCCGCACCGCGCCAGCTCGCGGCCAGCACAGCGGCCAGCAACCCCCAACCCAGCAGCCGCCACACCGACGCGCTCGGTGGTACGGGCATCGGTGGCACGGAGCGGGTGGAGGCTTGCACGGGCAGACCCAGACTCAGTTCGCTGCGGTCATTTGGCGGCTGAGGTCGGCCAGCCGGGCGTCGATCTCTTGCAGGCGCTTGTCGCGAGCTTCGGTGGCCATCTGCGCATCGGCCTGCACCTTGCTGCGTTCGCGCGCCAGCTCGAGCTGGCGGATGGGCAGCAACTGGTTGTTGTCCGAAGGCACGAACCCGCCGAAGGTCAGGGTGTTCATGATCGCCTTCTCCCGTGCATCGCGGCCGTAGCCCAGGAAGAACGCGCGCACCTTCTGCTTGGTGTCGGCGTCGAGATCCTTGCGCCACAGCATCGGGTCGCTGGGGATCAGCGGCGAGCGCCACACTTCCCGCAACTCGGCGGCCTTCTCCGGCTGCTTCATCTTCATGCGATCGATGCCGTCGCTGGAGACCGTGGCCACATCGATCTGCCGGTTGGCCACCGCCAGGATGTTGGTCTCATGGTTGGCGCGCAGGGTGCGCTTGAAGTCCTTGACCGGGTCGACCTTGTTCTGCGCGAACGCATAGTAGCCAGGCACCAGCGATCCGCTGGTGGAGTTGGGGTCGCCGAAGCCCAGCGTGAGGTTGGCGCGCGCAGCCAGCACATCCTGCAGGGTGCGCAGCGGGCTGTCGCGGTGCACGATCATCACGCCCCAGTACCCCATCGCCCCGTCAGACTGGACCACCTTGGAGAACACCTCGCCACCGGCGCGATCGACAGCCTCCATGCCGGACTTGTTGCCCATCCAGGCGACCTGCACCTTGTTGAAGCGCATGCCTTCGATGACGCCGGCATAGTCGGTCGAGAAGAACGCGTTCACCTTCAGGCCGGTCGCCTTCTGCATGTCTTCCAGCAGGGGCTGCCAGGCGTTCTTGAGGTTCGCCGACGACTCGGTGGAGATGATTCCGAAGCTCACTTCCCGGACCTGGGCATGAGCCGGCGCGAAGGTGAGGGCACTCGTGAGTGCCAGGCCGATCAGTGCGGTGCGACGTCGCATATGGGTTCCTTGGGCGGGTGGTGGAAACGGTAGCGTTCAGTGCGTGGCCGCGTTTCAGGCAGCCTGCAACACCGACGGCAAGGGGAGCGCTTCGATTGCCGAGGGCGGGCCGGCGGGCAGCAGCAGTTCGTCACTCTGGGCGCCGTACAGCGCACGCAGCCGGCCCGCATCGAGCGCGCGGGTCGGTCCGTCGTACACCACTTCTCCGGCGCCCAGCGCGACGGTGCGCGGGCAGTACGCGAAGGCGTACTCCACCTGATGCAGCGATACCAGCACCGTGGTGCCAGTCTCTCGGTTCACCTCGGCCAGCAGTTCCATCACGCGCCGACTGGCTTCGGGGTCGAGCGAGGCTATCGGCTCGTCGGCCAGGATGACCTGCGCGCCCTGCACCAATGCGCGCGAGATTGCCGCGCGTTGCTGCTGGCCACCCGACAACGTACCGGCACGCTGGTGGGCGCATCGCTCGATCCCCACGCGGCACAGCGCGGCCCATGCGCGCTCCTGCTCATGCCGCGGGAACCGGCCCAGGGCCCACCGCCATGCCGGCATTCGGTGCAGGCAGCCGGCCAGCACGTTGGTCAGCACCGGAAGCCGCTCCACCAGGTTGAACTGCTGGAAGATCATCGCCACCCGGGCCCTCACCTGCCGCGCATCGGGTGACAGGCGCCCCGCAGCCTGTACGAGGGCCCCCAGCACTTCCACGCGGCTATGTGTGCGGGCATCTGCGCGCTGCAGCCCGGCCACGTGACGCAGCAGTGTCGATTTGCCTGAACCCGATGCACCCAGCAGGGCCACCATCTCGCCTGCTCGCACCTTCAGCGACACGTCCGCCAGGGCACGATGCGTACCAAAGTGCCGCGTCAGTTGCGTCACCACCACTGCCGGATCGGTCATTCCTGCTCTCCACCCGCCGCGCCACGAAGGTTATGGCGATTGGGGCGGAATGATCCGGCCGGCACATGACACGGCGGTGAAGCGTGGCCGCTGTTGCGCAGCCTCCGGGTCCGCGGGTGACCGGGCTCGATCGGGCGGTTGCGGGCATCAACGGGTCTTCAGCGAGCAGAATGCGGGACCGTGGCGTGTCGGCTGCTGGGGGCCAGGGCCGGCGTTCGCCGCCGCCCGGGCGCTGGTGGCCGGGGGGCAGTGGATTCGCCGAGCGTCAAGCAGGAGGCAGGATGACTTCACGCGGGATTTCTGCAGGCCGCGTCGCGCAAGTCTGGCGCGCGGCCTGGGTCGCGGCGGTGCTGGTGGCAACCGCCGGGGCGCAGGCATTCGACCTGCAGGGTCATCGAGGCGCGCGCTGGCACCGGCCCGAGAACACTCAGGCTGCCTTCGAGCTGGCCCTTGCCCAGGGGGCGACCACGCTCGAGACCGACATCGCGATCACCCGTGACGGCGTGCTGGTGCTGCACCACGACCGGGCGCTCAACCCGGACATCACCCGCGATGATCAGGGACGCTGGCTGGAACCAGGGTCGCCGCGGTACATCCACCACATGGACTGGGCGCAAGTGCAGCGCCTGGATGTCGGACGCATCCGGCCGGGTAGCCGCTATGCCACGCAGTTCGCGCAACAGCAGGCCGTGGATGGGGCACGCATCCCCACGCTCGCGCAGTTGTTCGATCTTGTGCGACGCGATGAGCACCGCCACGTGCGTCTCGCGCTCGAAACCAAGATCAGCCCATTGGAACCCGACAGTACGCCCGCGCCCGAACCCTTTGCCCGAGCGCTGGTGCAGGCGGTGCGCGAGGCCGGCCTTCAGCAGCGCGTGCAGATCATGTCGTTCGACTGGCGCACCCTCCAGGTCGTGCAACGCATCGCGCCCGAGATCCCCACGGTCTATCTCAGTGCCCAGCAGCGCTGGCTCGACAACATCGGTGCCGGCGCCGCCGAAACGTCGCCCTGGACTGCCGGCATGGGTTGGCGCGAACACGGGTCGGTACCGGGCATGATCAAGGCCGCCGGTGGTCGCATCTGGAGCGTGTTCCAGGGTGATCTCGACGACGAGCGCCTGAAGCAGGCGCACGACCTGGGCCTGAAGGTGCTGGTGTGGACGGTGAACGACCCGGCGGCGATGGATCGCTTCATAACCATGGGTGTGGACGGACTGATCACTGACCGGCCCGACACAGCGCGCGAGGTGCTGCGTCGGCGCGGCGTCACGCCGCGCTAGTCGAGCCCGTCGCGCGGCGCACGCCAGAACTTGAACGTTCCCATCGCGCTGGCCACCCGCGCCCCGCTGGCGTCGTAGACATGGGCCTCGGTGGTGCACAGCGATGCTGCCATGTGCAGCACCATTCCCTCGGCGCGCAGCGGGCCGCGGCCGGGCCGAACGAATCGAGTGGACATTTCCACTGTGACCACGGCGCGCGTGGGTGCGTCGGGATGCGAGGTGGCGGCCCGTGCCATGGCCACGTCGAGCAACGTCATCAGCACGCCGCCGTGGGCCGCCGGCAGCAGGTTGCACAGATCCGGACGCAGTTCGGGCAGGCGCAGTTGCGAACATCCTGGCGCTGCTTCGTCCTGCACCAGACCCAGCAGACGCAGGAACGGGATCTGGTCGATCGGTGTCGAGGCAGTGGGTTCGGTCATGGGCTCAGACATGTGCGCGCGCATGCATCAGCACCCTGCCGTTTTCGTCGGTCGCCCACAGATCGATAGCGTTTGGTGTGACAGCGGGCGCGCCGTTCAGGTGCAGCAGGCCGGGCTCGAACGCTGGGTTCAGGGCACGGTACTCCAGTGAAAGCAGGCGCGGTTGGCCGCCCTCTCGGCGCAGCAGCTGCAGCAGCAGCGTGACGATCAGCGGACCGTGGACCGCCAGGCCCGGATAGCCCTCGACCTGGCGCGCGTACTCGCGGTCATAGTGGATGCGATGGCCGTTGGCCGTGAGTGCAGAGTAGCGGAACAGCAGCACGGGATCGGGCGCCACGGTGTGGCGCATGCGGGGTGCGACGATCGATGCGGCTGGTGCCGTGGCCGAAGTGGCCGCGGGCGCCGGGGTCGGTGTCGAGGCATGGGTTGCGCCCATCGGTCTGTAGACAATGTCGTGCTCCTCGGTCAGCACCGGAGAGGCCCGGCGGCCGCGGTGAATGAGGTGGCGCACAGTGACGAACACCAGCGTGCCGCTGCGCCCGGTCTTCATGCGCACGCCGGTCACCTCGGAGGTGCGGCGCAACGACTGGCCCACACGCATTTGCGCATGGAACTGCAAGCGGCCACCTGCCCACATGCGCCGGGCGTGGGGCACCGGCGGCAGGAAGTCGCCCAGCTGCGGATGGCCGTCGCGGCCGAGGTCCGCAGGTCGCCTCATCGGTGCGAACAGCATCCAGTGCCACAGCTCGGGCAGGGGCTCGCCGCGCGCCGGCGTATGCGCTTCGTCCAGCGTGGCGGCGAGATCGGCGACCCGGCGTTCGTCGACGACGTCGACTGCAACTTCGGTGCGCCTGCCGATCCAGCGGCGCAAGGATTCTTCGCTCAGCATGGTCAAACGTGGCTGCGCCAGGCCTGGCCAGCCCAGACCTGCGCGCTGGAGGATCGACGGCGCATCACGGCACTGTGCAACGCCACCCGCCCATGCGCAACCCCAATCACACGCGGGGCCAGCGCCTGGGTGATAAGCTGGCCCGTTTCCGACTGCGAGTTTGCTGACCATGCCTGCGCTGTTGCCCGACGTCGATCCCGATGGCCTGCTCGAGTATTCGGTGGTCTACACCGATCGAGCGCTCAACCACATGTCCCGCCGCTTCCAGCAGGTGATGCGCGACATCTCCGAGGTGCTGCGTCAGGCCTATGGCGCGCGCTCGGCCATCGTGGTGCCGGGCAGCGGCACCTTCGGCATGGAGGCCGTGGCGCGTCAGTTCGCCGGTGGACAGCGTGTGCTGGTGCTGCGCAACGGGTGGTTCAGCTACCGCTGGAGCCAGATTCTCGATACCGGCCGGTTTGCCGCCGACCACCAGGTGCTGTGCGCCCGCCAGGCGTCGCCCGGGCACCAGCAGCCCTGGGTGCCGGCACCACTGGACGAGGTGTGCGCGGCCATACGCGAGCAGCGCCCGGGCGTGGTTTTTGCGCCCCACGTCGAAACGGCCAGCGGCATGATGCTGCCCGACGACTACCTGCGCGCCGTCGCCCAGGAGGTCCACGCCGCAGGCGGGTTGTTCGTGCTCGATTGCATTGCCTCGGGGGCGATGTGGGTCGACATGGCGGCGCTCGGGGTCGACGTGCTGGTCAGCGCGCCGCAGAAGGGCTGGAGCGGATCACCCTGCGCGGCCTTCGTGATGCTGGGCGAGCAGGCGCGTGCGCGTATCGACGGCACGAGCAGCAGCAGCTTTGCGGCCGACCTGAAGAAGTGGCTGCAGATCATGGAGACCTACGAAGGCGGCGGCCACGCCTATCACGCGACCATGCCCACCGACGCGCTGGCCCGCAGCCGCGACGCGATGGTGCAGTCGCGCGACCGCGGCTTCGAGGCCTTGCGCCTGGCCCAGGCCCAGCTCGGGCGTCGGGTGCGCGATCTGCTGGAGTCGCGCGGCATTCCAAGCGTGGCCGCTGCCGGCTACGAGGCTCCCGGTGTGGTGGTGAGCTACACCGACGACGACGCCATCCACACCGCACGTGCCTTCATCGCGCAGGGGCTGCAAACGGCGGGCGGCGTGCCGCTGCAGTGCGGCGAGCCGGCCGACTTCAAGACGTTTCGCATCGGCCTGTTCGGACTGGACAAGCTGGCCGACATCGATCGCACCGTGGGTCACCTCGCGCGTGCGCTCGAGGCGACCCAGGGGGCGCCGGCGCGCCAGGTCGCGAACGCCTGATCAGTTGCCCGGCTGAAGCTCCCACACGCCGCCGTCGTCGGCGTGGTCGACCAGCAATCGACGCACACGATCCTGCCAGTGCGCGCCGAACGCCTGGCGTTCCTCTTCGGTGGCCATGCCGGCCAGGCAGCGCTGCAGCAGGGGGAAGGTGTCGGGATGCGCCGGTACCCGCTGGGCATGGCCCTGGGCGTCGACGGTCTGGCCGGTGTCCAGGCGCGTGTAGCGCAGCTCCAGCGGCTGTTCCTGACCCCACAGCATCCGCTCGCGCCGCACGAACTGCCCGGCCAGGCCCTTGAAGCCGCCGACACCGGCAGCGCCGGTCAGCAGGCCCGCGACAGCACCCACCACGCCTGCTGTACCGGCCTCCAGCGGCTCGGCCAGGCTCACCCGCACCTGCCCCCGCACCGGTGTGGCGTCGGCGTACAGGCGCTGCAGCGCGAGCCGGGTGAGGGTGTAGGCGCTGGCCACTGTCGGGCATGAGTGACCGGCCAGTCGCACGGCGTCGGCATAGCGGTAGTGCACCAAGCCGCCTTCGGACGAACCCAGCAACTGCGCCAACGGGTCGTGCAGCGTGATGCCGGGCACCTGATCGAAGAAGGTGGGGAAGCGCTCGTGACCTGGCGCGGCGCCAGCACCAGTGGACGGGCTCATTGCAGCGGTCACTGGCGCACGAAGTCGATCACGATCGCGCCGGGCTCGCGCTGCAGGTACTCGATGCGCACCGAGTCCCCATACCGCACCTGCAGCTGATGCAGCAAGGGCAAC
>Ga0073899_10003322_pt1 | contig 14261 bp, 11 predicted proteins | sample KloWWTmetaKNB5Ph_FD_88975 | JGI IMG/M metagenome (GOLD analysis project Ga0073899, IMG submission 88975) | Active sludge microbial communities from Klosterneuburg, Austria, studying microevolution and ecology of nitrifiers - Klosterneuburg... | ecosystem: Engineered > WWTP > Aerobic digester >... | reverse complement strand
GCGGGCCGCTCCGGGCTTGGCCCTGCGCAGCCCGCCGCAACGCAAAAGCGGCCCTGACCTCCGCCGCCCTCAAGGGACATCTCTATCTGGTGCGAAGGGGGACATTTCTACTTTGGGTTGACAGCCAGCTGCAATGATCGATCTTGCCGTCAGCAGCGATCAGCAACCGTCATGACGATCCAAAACGGCAGGCCTTCACAGTCAGGCGCGCCTGTGGCACCTCGTGCGACGGGTCGCTCTGCCCAAAGCAACCCTACTTCAAACCCATGCCCTTGCTGATGTCGGCCGGTGCCAGCTCAGGCGCCGAGGCTGCCTCGGCGCCAGCCGACGCGGCGGGTGAACTGGCACTGCCCGGCCGCGGGCCTTCGGCGAACTTGCCGAAGTATTCGATCTTGGCCGCCGTGCGCATGGCCTTGATGTCGTCCTCGACCAGCTTGCGCTTGCGCTCGTTGAGCAAGTACTGCTCGATCGCCGGACGCGCCTGCTCCTCGGTCACCGGCTGGCTGCGCGAGCCCGCCAGCACCACCACCTGTGCGCCGTTGGCGCCCTGGGTCACAGTGGCCTGGCCGTCCTTCATGCGCGACAAGGCGTCCAGGGCGGCCAGCGGCAGCTGTTCGGCCGCGCGCACCGCCTGGTTGGCCGCAAAGCGGTAGTCGTTGGCTTTCAGGAAGTCGACGAATTCGGTGATCGACTTGGCGGCGGCCAGGCGATCGCGCAGCACCGGCACCTGCTCGGGTTTGGCCTCGATGGCCAATTCCTGGATGCTGTAGATGCGCCGCTGGCTGAACAGCGCCGGCTTGGATTCGAAGTAGGCCTTGATCTCGTCGGGCGTCGGCTTGCCGGCGGCTTCTCCGACCTTCTCGACATAGGCGCGCGCGATCACTTCGCGCCTTGCGGCCTCGATCATCTGCACCACGCGCGGGTCGCGGTCGAGCTTGAGGTCGACCGCCTTCTGCACGGCCAGTTCCTGGTCGATCAGCTTTTCCAGGATCTGCCGGCTGGCCGCGTCGGCCTGTTCCGGACGCAGGTTGCGTTGATGCTGCAACACCAGGTTGATCTGGTGCACCGTCAGCTCTTCCTTGTTGACACGCGCTGCGGCCTGGGTCGCCAGGCGGTCGGCCTTCTTCTCGCCGCAGCCTGCAACCAGCACGAGCGCGCCCACGCCCAGGGACAGGCAGGCCGCGCGCAGGGCCGGGGCAAAAAGTCGATGAAGCAGTCGGGTCATGGGCGATCCAGAGGTGGGCTCGAAAGTGCAGGCACGCGCAAGGCCGCGCCCCGGGTCGGGCTCAGGGTGGGCCTGACCATGCCACCGACCCGCCCGGGCGGCGCAGTTTAACGCCGCGCCGCACTGCGGCAGATCACGCGCTGACTCAGGACAGGGCCTGCACCCGGGCCACGCGCCAGCTGGGGTCGGGCCCCTGCAGGCGGGCCAGCATCCACAACTCGCGGAACGGTATCGGCAATGCGTCTTGCTGCTCGCGGATCAGGCCCGAGAACTCGACGCTGGCGACCTGCGCCTCTCGCAGGTCCTCGACCCCGAGCAGCCGGGCCTCGATGCGGACCACCTCGGTGTGATTGGGCCCGGGGCCGCGCTCGGCGAGCTGGCTGCGCAGCTCTTCGAACAGCGGCTCGGTGGCGAAGGCCGACAGTGCCGTCAGGTCGGCCCGGTCCCAGGCCTGCTGCACGCAGACGAAACTGCGCCGCGCCACGTCCAGAAATGCGGCCATGTCGCCGTTCGGCGCTGCGCTGCAGCGCCGGGTGGTCAGCCGCCGCCGCAGCTGGGTCAGCACTTGATCCCCACGTGCAGGGCCACCGCACCGGCTGCCAGGTTGTGCACGTCCACGTGGCCGAAGCCGGCGGTCTTCATCAGGCTCTTCAGCGCGGCCTGGTCGGGGTGGACCCGGATCGATTCGGCCAGGTAGCGGTAACTGTCCTCGTCCCTGGTCACGAGCCTGCCGATCAGCGGAATCACGTTGAACGAGTACCAGTCGTAAGGCCGGCGCAGCGGCGCGGCGATCTTCGAGAACTCAAGCACCAGAAGCCGGCCGCCTGGGCGCAGCACGCGCGCCATCTCGGCCAACGCCAGGTCCTTGTGCGTCATGTTGCGCAGGCCGAAAGCCACCGACACGAGATCGAAGCTACCGTCGGCAAAGGGCAGTTGCTCGGCGTCGCAGGTCAGCGTGGGCAGCGCCAGGCCGTCGTCGAGCAGGCGGTCGCGGCCGACGCGCAGCATGGCTTCGTTGATGTCGGTGTGCACCACCAGCCCCTGCGCGCCCACCAGCGGCGCAAAGGCCCTTGCCAGGTCGCCGGTGCCGCCGGCAATGTCCAGCACCTTGTCGCCGCGTTTCAGGTTGGCCACCGCCACCGTGTAGCCCTTCCAGGCGCGATGCAGGCCGAACGACATGAGGTCGTTCATCAGGTCGTAGCGTTGCGCCACCGAGTCGAACACACCGCGCACACGGCGCGCCTTGTCCTGGTCGTCGACGCTCTGGAAGCCGAAGTGGGTCTGGGCCATGCCCGTGCCTCAATGGCTGCCGCAACCGTGGCCGCCGGCCGCCTTCATCGGTGCATCGCGGTCGATGCCGGCGCTGCGCAGCCGCTCTTCATACTGGGCCCACTTGGCATCCGCATCGGCGCCCAGGTGGTACAGGTATTCCCACGAAAAGATGCCGGTGTCGTGCCCGTCGGAAAAACGGGGCTGCAGCGCATAGTGGCCGACGGGCTGGATGTCGGTGATCAACACGTCGCGCTTGCCGGTCTGCAGCACCTCCTGCCCCGGCCCATGCCCCTGCACCTCGGCCGACGGCGAAAAAATGCGCATCAACTCGAAGGGAATGCGGAAGTTGCGGCCGTCGTCGAAGCCGATCTCGAGCACACGCGAGGCCTCATGGACGGTGACGGCGGTGGGGTTTGCAGCGGCAGCTGGCATGGTGGGCATCACACGCAAGTCGAAAGGGTGCCCAGTCTAGCCGCGCGCCCGCTGCGCACCCCGATTTGCAGCGGCTCACCCGTGTCGGCAAAAGGGCTGCCTGCTGGCAGGGGCAAGTGCAAGGGACAGCCGCGGGTGTGGCCTCGGTGGCGGTCACCGTCGCGGTCGCTAGACCAGCACGCGCTCGATGCCACCCTGGTTGGCCTTGGCCACGTAGTCCTCGAGCCAGGTTTCGCCCAGGATCTTGCGTGCCATCTCGATCACGATGTAGTCGGCCTCGAGCAGCCCGCTCTTCAGATCGTCCTGGTAGCGCCAAAGCCCTTGCAGGCAACTCGGGCAGCTGGTCAGGATCTTCAGGTCCTGCTGCGCCGTCACGCCGGGCAGCGCCCGCAGCGCAGCTTCATCGGCGCGAATCTCTTCTTCCTTGCGAAATCGCACCTGGGTGCTGATGTCAGGGCGGCTCACGCCCAGCGTGCCGCTTTCGCCGCAGCAGCGCGCATTCTTCAGCACCCGATCGCCGACCAGGGCCTTCACCGTCTTCATCGGGTCCTGCAGCTTCATCGGGCTGTGACAGGGGTCGTGGTACAGATAGGCACCGGCGCGATCCCCCAGCGTGATGCCCTTTTCCAGCAGGTACTCATGGATGTCGATGATGCGGCTGCCGGGGAAGATGTCCTCGAACTGGTAGCCCTGCAGCTGGTCGTAGCAGGTGCCGCACGAGACCACCACGGTCTTGATGTCCAGGTAGTTCAAGGTGTTGGCCATGCGATGGAACAGCACTCGGTTGCTGGTGATCATGGTTTCGGCCTGATCGAACTGGCCGCTGCCACGCTGCGGGTAGCCGCAGCACAGGTAGCCCGGCGGCAGCACGGTCTGCACGCCGGCGTGCCACAACATGGCCTGCGTGGCCAGGCCGACCTGGCTGAACAGCCGTTCCGACCCGCAGCCGGGGAAATAGAACACCGCCTCGCTCTCGCTGCTGGTCTGCGCCGGGTCGCGGATGATCGGCACGTAGTCACGGTCCTCGATGTCCAGCAACGCGCGTGCCGTCTTCTTGGGCAGTCCGCCGGGCATCTTCTTGTTGATGAAGTGGATCACCTGCTGCTTGATCGGCGCCGCCCCCAGCGTCGGCCGCGGTGCCGCGGTCTGCTTCTTCGCCACCGGCTTGAGCAGATCGTTGGCCAGGCGCTGCGCCTTGAAGCCCACGCCGACCATGGCCGTGCGCATCAGCTTGATGGTCTGCGGGTTGGTGGCGTTGAGAAAACCCATCGCCAGCGCATGGCCCGGGCGCCAGCTCTTGTGACCCATCTTGCGCAACAGGTTGCGCATGGCCATCGAGACGTCGCCGAAGTCGATATTCACCGGGCAGGGCGACAGGCACTTGTGGCACACCGTGCAGTGGTCGGCCACGTCCTCGAAGTCGGTCCAGTGCGCCAGGCTGACGCCGCGGCGGGTCTGCTCCTCGTACAGAAAGGCCTCGATCAGCAGCGAGGTGGCCAGGATCTTGTTGCGCGGGCTGTACAGCAAGTTGGCGCGCGGCACGTGGGTGGCGCACACCGGCTTGCACTTGCCGCAGCGCAGACAGTCCTTGATGCTGTCGCTGATGGCGCCGATGTCGCTGCGCTGCATGATCAGCGATTCGTGGCCCATCAGCCCGAAGCTCGGTGTGTAGGCGGCGCTGAGGTCGGCCGCCCAGCTGTCGCTGTCACCGCCACCAGCTGCCGCACGCAGCAGCTTTCCCTTGTTGAAACGGCCCTCGGGGTCGATGCGCGCCTTGTACTGGGCAAACGGCGCCAGTTCGGCGTCGGTCAGGAATTCGAGCTTGGTGATGCCGATGCCATGCTCACCGCTGATCACACCGTCCAGCCGACGCGCCAGCGCCATGATGCGGGCCACCGCCTCGTGCGCGGTCTGCAGCATCTCGTAGTTGTCGCTGTTGACCGGGATGTTGGTGTGCACGTTGCCGTCGCCGGCATGCATGTGCAGCGCCACCCAGACGCGGCCTTGCAACACCTGCTGGTGGATGGCCTGGCAGCGCTGCAGCAGCGGTGCGAAGGCGGCGCCCGAGAACAGCAACTGCAAGGGCTTGAGGATCTGCAGCTTCCACGACGCGCGCCGGCTGTAATCCTGCAGCTGCGCAAACAGGGTGCGGCCCTCGGCCGCCTGCACCTGGTCAAGCTGTTCGAGCCAGAAGCGCCACAGTGTCTGCACCTCGCGCAGCAGCACCAGCGCCTGCTGCACACGGCCTTCCAGCAACTCGGCGCCAGGCACCTCGGCGGCGTCGTCGCCCTGCGCCAGCGGCAGCGCGCCCTGCGTGAAGAGCTCGATCAGCCGCTCGACCAGCTGCAGCTTGTTGCGCAGCGACAGCTCGACGTTGATGCGCTCGATGCCCTCGGTGTACTCACCCATGCGCGGCAGCGGGATCACCACGTCTTCATTGATCTTGAAGGCGTTGGTATGGCGCGCGATGGCGGCCGTGCGCTTGCGGTCGGCCCAGAACTTCTTGCGCGCGTCGGCGCTGACGGCGACAAAACCCTCGCCGTGGCGGCCGTTGGCGATGCGCACCACCTCGCTGGCGGCACGCGCCACCGCGGCCTCGTCGTCACCGACGATGTCGCCGATCAGCACCATCTTCGGCAGGCCGCGGCCGTTGCTGGCCGCCAACGCGCGCTTGCTCTTGGTAGCGTAGCCCACGGCCTTCAGATAGCGGTCATCCAGATGCTCCAGGCCGGCCAGGATCGCGCCACCCGGGCGGGTGAACAGGTAATCCTTGATCTCGACGATCGAAGGTACCGCGTCCTTGGCGTTGCCGAAGAACTCCAGGCACACCGTGCGCACATGCGCCGGCATGCGGTGAACGATCCAGCGCGCACTGGTGATCAGCCCGTCGCAACCTTCCTTCTGCACCCCGGGCAGTCCGGCCAGGAACTTGTCGGTGACGTCCTTGCCCAGCCCTTGCTTGCGAAATACAGGGCCCGGAATGTCCAGTCGCTCGCTGCGCAGCAGCGTCTTGCCGCTGGCGTCGAAGGTCTTGAGCTCGAAGCTGGCTGTTTCAGCGTCGTGGATCTTGCCCAGGTTGTGGTTCAGCCGCGTCACTTCCAGCCACTCGGCTTGCGGGGTCACCATGCGCCAGCTGGCCAGGTTGTCGAGCGCGGTGCCCCACAGCACGGCCTTCTTGCCGCCGGCGTTCATCGCCACGTTGCCGCCCACGCAGCTGGCCTCGGCCGACGTGGGGTCGACTGCGAAGACATGGCCCGCGCGCTCGGCCGCGTCGGCCACGCGCTGGGTGACGACACCGGCTTCGCAGAACACCGTGGGCACGGGCTGATCCAGGCCGGGCAGGCTGACCCACTCGACCTCGCTCATCGCCTCGAGCTTCTCGGTGTTGATGACCGCGCTCTTCCAGGTCAGCGGCACCGCGCCGCCGGTGTAGCCGGTGCCACCGCCGCGCGGGATGATGGTCAGCCCGAGCTCGATGCAGCCCTTGACCACGGCCGCCATCTCGGCTTCCGAGTCGGGCGTCAGCACCACGAAGGGGTACTCCACCCGCCAGTCGGTGGCGTCGGTGACGTGGGACACACGCGACAGGCCGTCGAACTTGATGTTGTCCTTGACCGTGGCACGGCCCAGCACACGGCGCGTGCGCTGCCGCAGCCTGGCCACGGCGTCGAAGCGCGCGGCAAAGCGGTCGACCGCCTTGCCGGCGGCGTCCAGCAACTCCCCGACATAGGCGTCACGGCCGCGGTCGACATCGGGCGTGCGGCGTTTGCCCACCTCGCCCAGGTGATGGTGCAGCGCGTCGATCAGCTGGCCGCGTCGCTTGACACTGGTCAGCAGGTCGTCTTCGAGATACGGGTTGCGCTGCACCACCCAGATGTCGCCCAGCACCTCGTACAGCATGCGCGCCGAGCGGCCGGTGCGGCGTTCGTCGCGCAAGAGATTCAGCAGTTCCCAGGCGCGTGCGCCCAGCAGCCGCAGCACGATCTCGCGGTCGGTGAACGAGGTGTAGTTGTACGGGATCTCGCGCAGCCGAGCCACATGCGCCGGCGCGACCGCGACGGGCCGGTCGGACGAATCCTGGCGCATGGCCAGCGCTTGGTCCATCGGTTGTGAAGCGTTCATGGGTAAGCCCTGAATCCTACCGCAGTGCAGCATTTTGAATCCGCCAGCCCCATCGGGCCGAATCGTGGCAGAGGGGTAATCCCGCTTGCCCACACAGGTGCTTCCATGACAAAAAAGCCGGCTGTCACAAAGCGCCGGCAAACTGGCGCCTTCGTCTCGTCGACTTCACGGAGCATCCATGTCACGCAAGTTCTTCACCGCCACTGCCGTCGCCACGATCGTGGCCTTCAGCCTGCCTGCGCAGGCGCAGACCGAGATCCAATGGTGGCATTCGATGACCGGCGGCCTCAACGACTGGGTGGTCGGCCTGGCCAATGGCTTCAACGCCAGCCAGAAGGATTACAAGATCGTGCCGACCTACAAGGGCCAGTACGCCGAGTCGATGACCGCCACCATCGCCGCTTTCCGCGCCGGCAATGCGCCGCACATCGTGCAGGTCTTCGAGGTCGGCACCGCCACGATGATGGCCAGCAAGGGCGCCATCGTGCCGGTGGGCAAGGTGCTCGCCGATGCCGGCTACAAGTTCGACCCCAAGGCCTACATCCCGGCCGTGGTCGGCTACTACACCGCGCCCAGCGGCCAGATGCTGAGCTTTCCGCTCAACAGCTCGACCACGGTGCTGAACTACAACAAGGACCTCTTCAAGAAGGCCGGTCTCGACCCGAACAAGCCGCCGCAGACCTGGCCCGAACTGACCTTGGCCGCGGCCAAACTGAAGGCCTCGGGCGTGGCCTGCCCGTTCACGACCAGCTGGGTGGGCTGGACGCAGCTCGAGAGCTTCTCGACCTGGCACAACACCCTGTTCGCGACCCAGAACAACGGTTTCGGCGGCACCAACACCAGGCTGGTGACCAACAGCCCGCTGCACGTGCGGCACATCGAGAACCTGGCGAACATGGCCAAGCAGGGTCTGTTCATCTACCGCGGGCGCGACAACCGCGGCGACGCGCCCTTCTACTCGGGTGAATGCGCGATGGCGACGGCTTCGTCGTCGACCTATGCCAGCATCAAGAAGAACGCCAAGTTTGATTTCGGCATCGCCACCCTGCCCTACTACCCCGACGTGCCTGGCGCGCCGCAGAACACCGTGATTGGTGGCGCCTCGTTGTGGGTCATGTCAGGCAAGCCGGCCGCCGACTACAAGGGCGTGGCTGCTTTCTTCAACTACCTGACGTCGCCCGAGATCCAGGCCAAGAGCCACCAGGCCACCGGCTACCTGCCGATCACGCTGGCGGCACTGGCCCTGACGGAGAAGTCGGGTTTCTACAAGGCCAACCCGGGCACCGACACCGCCGTCAACCAGATGATCCGCAAGACGACCGACAAATCGCGCGGTGTGCGCCTGGGCAACATGCTGCAGATCCGCACCATCGTCGACGAAGAGCTCGAGCAGGTCTGGGCCGGCAAGCAGGACGCCAAGACAGCCCTGGACGCCATCGTCAAGCGCGGCAACGAGCAACTCGAGCGCTTCCAGAAGGCGAACAAGAGCTGATGTTCCAGTTCGTTTGGCGGTGACGTCAGTCGGCGTCGCCGCCACGCGAACGCGCCCCCATGACAATTGCAAAGCGCGTCCGCTTCAAGAGCTGGTGGTTGCCCTGGGTGCTCGTGGCACCGCAGATGGCCATCGTGCTCGTGTTCTTCTTCTGGCCCGCGGGGCAGGCGCTGTTCCAGAGCGTGCTGCAGGAAGACGCCTTCGGCACCAGCAGCGAATTTGTCGGGCTGCAGAACTTCAGGCGGCTGTGGCAAGACGCGTCCTATCTGGCCTCGTTCAAGACCACGGCCATCTTCTCGGTGCTCGTGGCCACACTGGGCCTGGCGCTGGCGCTGGTGCTGGCGGTGATGGCCGACCGCGTCGTGCGTGGTGCCAACACGTACAAGACGCTGCTGATCTGGCCCTATGCCGTGGCGCCGGCGGTGGCCGGAGTACTTTGGTTGTTCATGTTCGCGCCCTCGGTGGGCATCGTCAGTTTCTGGTTGCGTGCGGCCGGCATCGACTGGGATGCCCTGCTGAACAGCCGCCATGCGATGACCCTGATCGTGATGGCCGCAGTTTGGAAACAGGTGTCCTACAACTTCCTGTTCTTCCTGGCCGGCTTGCAGAGCATTCCCAAGAGCCTGGTTGAAGCAGCGGCCATCGACGGCGCCGGACCCTGGCGGCGCTTCTGGACGGTGCAGTTTCCGCTGCTCACGCCAACCACCTTCTTCCTGCTCGTCATCAACATCATCTACGCCTTCTTCGACACCTTTGCCATCGTCGACGCCGCCACCGAGGGTGGCCCGGGCAAGGACACCGCAATCCTGGTCTACAAGGTCTATTACGATGGTTTCAAGGCGCTCGACCTGGGTGGATCAGCGGCGCAATCGGTGGTGCTGATGGTCATCGTCATCGTGCTCACGGTGATCCAGTTCCGCTACGTCGAGAAGCGCGTCAACTACTGAAGGGCGGGTCTGCAAGATGGTTGAAAACCGCCCTGTCGCCGATGCGCTGGCGCACCTGGTGCTGCTGCTGGGCGTGCTGATCGTCGCCTTCCCCGTCTACATCACCTTCATTGCCAGCACGCAGACGGCCGAGGCCATCGTGCAGAACGTGCCGATGTCGCTGCTGCCCGGCGACCAGTTGATCTCGAACTACACGCGGGCCCTGGTCGGCAGCAACACGCAGGGCGGCAGCAACCCGCCGGTGGCGCCGATGATGACGGTCAGCCTGATCACGGCGCTGGTGATCGCGGTGGGCAAGATCGTGATCTCGCTGCTGTCGGCCTTTGCCGTCGTGTACTTTCGTTTCCCCGGCCGCAGCATCGTGTTCTGGATGATCTTCGTGACGCTGATGCTGCCGGTGGAGGTACGCATCCTGCCCACCTACAAGGTGGTGTCCGACCTGGGCATGCTCAACACCTACGCCGGCCTGACGGTGCCGCTGATTGCGTCGGCCACGGCCACCTTCTTGTTCCGCCAGTTCTTCCTGACCGTGCCCGACGAACTGGTCGAAGCCGCGCGCATCGACGGCGCCGGCCCGCTGCGCTTCTTCTGGGACGTGCTGCTGCCGCTGTCGCGCACGTCGATCGCCGCGCTGTTCGTGATCCAGTTCATCTACGGCTGGAACCAGTACCTGTGGCCGCTGCTGATGACCACCAGCGAAGACATGTACCCGGTGGTGATGGGCATCAAGCGCATGATCACCGGCGGCGATGCCGCCACCGAATGGAACGTGGTGATGGCCACCGCCATCCTGGCCATGATCCCGCCCGCAATGGTGGTGATCCTGATGCAGAAATGGTTCGTCAAGGGCCTGGTCGATACCGAAAAATAGAAGGCAACAGATGGGCGCCATTTCCCTGCGCGCGGTCGAGAAGGTCTACGGCCACGGGCCCAAGGCCAACAAGGTGATCCACGGTGTCGACGCCGAGATCGCCGACGGCGAGTTCATCGTCATCGTCGGCCCCAGCGGCTGCGGCAAGAGCACGCTGCTGCGCATGGTGGCGGGGCTGGAAGAGATCAGCGCCGGCGAGGTGCACATCGGCGGCCGCCTGGTCAATCGGCTCGAGCCGGCCGAGCGCGACATCGCGATGGTCTTTCAGAACTACGCGCTGTACCCGCACATGAGCGTGTACGACAACATGGCCTATGGCCTGAAGATCGCCAAGGTGCCCAAGGCCGAGATCGAGGTGCGCGTGCAGAAGGCCGCCAAGATCCTTGAACTGGGCACGCTGCTCGAGCGCACGCCACGCCAGTTGTCGGGCGGGCAGCGCCAGCGCGTGGCGATGGGGCGTGCCATCGTGCGCCAGCCGGCGGTGTTCCTGTTCGACGAGCCGCTGTCCAACCTGGACGCCAAACTGCGCGCACAGACGCGGCTCGAGATCCAGAAGCTGCACCGCGAACTGGGCGTCACCTCGCTGTTCGTCACGCACGACCAAGTCGAGGCGATGACGCTGGCGCAGCGCATGGTGGTGATGAATGCCGGCCGCATCGAGCAGATCGGCACGCCCGAACAGGTGTACGGAAAACCCGCGACCACCTTTGTTGCCAGCTTCATCGGCAGCCCGCCGATGAACCTGCTGGCCGGCAGCGCCGACGGCTCGCGCTTCACGGTGGGCACGCAGACGCTGAAGCTGCCGCAGGCCGCGCCGCGCGCAGGCGCGCTGGTGCTGGGTGCACGCCCTGAACATGCCGAGTTGTCGGCGCAGGGTGCGTGGCCGCTGACGGTGGAGATGCTGGAGATGCTGGGCGCCGAGCGCCTGGTCTACGGCCGCCTGGGCAACGCGGCGTTCACGCTGCGCATCGACGGCACGCTGGTGCCGCCACGGCCCGGCGACGTGGTGCCGCTGCACGTGGCGCCTGAACACCTGCACTGGTACGACGCCACCACGGGTCAGCGCGTGCCGTGAAACCCTGGCCCTACCCACTGTGGGTGGCACATCGCGGTGCCGGCACGCTGGCCCCCGAGAACACGCTGGCCGCGTTTCGGCTGGGCGCGCGGTACGGCTATCGGGCCTTCGAATGCGACGTCAAGCTCAGCGCCGATGGCGTGCCCATGCTGCTGCACGACGCCACGCTCGAGCGCACCAGCAATGGCACCGGCCGGGCCGCCGACCTGCCTTGGGCAGCGCTGTCGCAGCTGGACGCCGGCGGCTGGCACAGCCGCGCCTTCGCCGGCGAGCCCATGCCCACGCTCGAGGCCATCGCACGCTTCGTGCGCGGCAACGGCTTCGTGCTCAACATCGAGATCAAGCCGACGCCTGAGCACGAGGCCGCCACCGGCCGCACGGTGGCCGAAGCGGTGCGCCGACTGTGGCAGGGTGACGCCACGCCGCCGCTGCTGAGCTCGTTCACGCCGGACGCGCTGTACGCGGCACAGGCGGCCGCCCCCAACCTGCCGCGCGCACTGCTGCTGGACACGCTGTGGCCGGGCTGGCCGGCCGTGGTGCAGGCACTGGACTGCGTGGCCGTGGTCACGAACCACGAGTTGATGGACGCCGACCTGCTGGCGCAGGTGCATGCCCAGGGCCGGCGCGCGCTGTGCTACACGGTGAACGAACTTGCCGATGCCGAACGCCTGCGCGCACTGGGCATCGACGGCTTGATCACCGACGCGGTCGACCGCTTCGCGCCGGCCGCGTAAAAAGCCAAGCGCAGTGGCCAGACCGGCGGCGCTCAGTGCGCTGCCACCGGCGCCGCGGCGATAGATCCCAAGACAGGCTGCGGCGTCGGCAGGGCCCGAAGCTGCCGGATCAAGGGCCACTGCCAGGCCAAGGCGGCCAGCAGCAGCGACACGATGCCGGCAAAGGCCAGCGCCGAACGCAGTCCGACATGTTCGCCCAGCCAGCCACCGAAGAGCGAACCCGCCGGCGCCATGAGCAGGCTCAGCCAGCGCATGGTGCTGGTCATGCGGCCCAGCAGCGGCGCTGGCGTGGCGGCCTGACGCAGGGCCAGGAAGTTGATGAAGATGAACACCGCGCCCATCGTGAACAGCATCATCATCGCGGCAAAGGCGGCCACTCCCCAGCGGCCCGCCGGTGCCACCGCCGGCAGCAGCCAGCCGATGCCGGTGACCGCGTAGCCCAGCACCAGACAGGGCCCGGGGCCGATGCGCTGGCTGATGCGGCGCCCCCAGATGCTGCCGCCGATGGTGCCCAGGCCCATGCCCATGTAGCACAGGCCCACGGTCTGCTCGGACATGCCCAGCGTGCGCGTGGCCACCAGGATCTGCACCACCAGCGCGGCGTAATGGCACATCTGCCAAACCGCCATCAGCACCGCCAGCGCCACCAGCAGCGGCGTGTTTGCCACGAAGCGCAGGCCTGCGATCAGGTCGCGCCAGAAGCCGGTGCCGTTGCGCGGGCCGGGCTTGTCGTCGACATGCACGCCCCGCAGGATCCAGGCCGACCCGATCAGCAGTACGGCGTTGACCAGCATCGTCCAGGGTGCGCCGAACAGCTTGATCAAGAAACCGGCGAAACCTGGCCCGGCCACCTCAGCGCCCGACGTGGCCAGCGCGTTCTTGGCGTGTGCCTCGACCAGGCGCTCGCGCGCGACCACCTGCGTCAGCACGATCTGTGCGGCGGTGCCCGACACCGCATGCACGCTGCCGACGATGAAGCCGACCACGTACAGCCAGGCCATGCCCAGGCCACCGGCCAGCCAGGCCAGCGTGACACTGGCTGCCGCCAGCCCCACCAGCACCTCGCCGACCACGTACACCGGCAGCTTGCGCACGCGGTCCAGCCAGACCCCGGCCGGCAATGACAGCAGCAGAAACGGCGACAGCTCGACCGCCGTCAGCAGCCCCATCTGCGTCGGCGTGGCCTTGAGCAGCACTGCCGCCGTCAAGGGCAGCGCCAGCAGCATCACCTGGCCGCCGAACGAACTGGTCAGGATCGACAGCCACAGCCGCCGATACACCAGGTCATGCCAGAGGTCGCCGTCCGACAGGCGAAACTGGCGCAGCACGGTGTTCAGCGCGGCGTTCATCGACTGCGCCGCCGCGTGCGATGGGCAGCAGCCGCGGGCCGCTTCGGGGGGATCAAGATCGGTAGTCGGCGTTGATGCTGACGTAGTCGTGCGACAGGTCGCAGGTCCAGACTTCGGTGCACGCCGGCCCGCGGTTCAAGCTGACGCGCACCGTGATCTCGGCCTGCTTCATCACGCGCTGGCCGTCTTCTTCACGATAGGCCGGGTTGCGACCGCCTTGCACGGCCACCAGCACATCGTCCAGGTGCAGGTCGATCAGCCCCTGGTCGAGGTCGTCGATGCCGGCGTAGCCCACCGCGGCCAGGATGCGCCCGAGGTTCGGGTCACTGGCAAAAAACGCGGTCTTGACCAGCGGTGAATGCGCGATCGCATAGGCCACCAGCCTGCACTCGGCCTCGTCGCGGCCGCCTTCCACCCGCACGGTGATGAACTTGGTCGCACCTTCGCCGTCACGAATGATGGCCTGCGCCAGCTGGCGCGACACGTCGATCACGGCATCGGCCAGCGCCTGGCCGTCGGCCGATGCCAGGTCGCTGATCTCGGCATGCCCGGCGCGCTGCGTGGCGATCAGCATGAATGAATCGTTGGTCGAGGTGTCGCCGTCGATCGTGATGCGGTTGAAGCTGGCGTCGGCCGCCTGACGCACCAGGGTGGCCAGCAGCGCGGGCGCGATCACGGCGTCGGTGGCGACGAAGCCGAGCATGGTCGCCATGTTCGGCCGGATCATGCCGGCACCCTTGCT
>Ga0073899_10003320_pt1 | contig 14262 bp, 15 predicted proteins | sample KloWWTmetaKNB5Ph_FD_88975 | JGI IMG/M metagenome (GOLD analysis project Ga0073899, IMG submission 88975) | Active sludge microbial communities from Klosterneuburg, Austria, studying microevolution and ecology of nitrifiers - Klosterneuburg... | ecosystem: Engineered > WWTP > Aerobic digester >... | reverse complement strand
CACGAGGTCACGCGCGGCGAATACGATGGCTGGCTCGCCACGAGCCCGAAGCCCCAACCCGGCTCGCAGTGCGTCTCGTATCAGCCCGATTCCGCCTGCATGGCGTTGCCCGAGGTCTGCAAGACGGGCTGTGGAACGCACCCACAGGTGTGCGTCTTGGGTTGCCAGGCCACGGCTTTCTGTGCGGCGAAGGGTGAGTCGGTCTGCAGCGCCGAGCAGCTCGCCGAACCATGCATCGCGAGCTACCCGTACGGCGGGACCTACGATCCGCTCGCCTGCAACGGCTTCGACTCGGGCGTCGGGACGACCGCACCCGTCGGCTCGTTCCCGAAGTGCGCGGCGACCACGCTCGGCGGACTGGTCTTCGACCTGTCCGGGAACGTCGCCGAGCGGAGCTACTTCTCGGGCAAGTACGCCCACTCCGGAGGCAGCTACGCGGACCCGAAGAGCGCGCTGAGCTGCGCGCCCACTGCCGCTCCGACCGCCGGTGAGCCCTCTCCGACCATCGGCTTCCGCTGTTGCACGCCGAAGTAGGCTGCGCGTCGCCGAGCTAGACCAAAGGTCTTGTTCAGCGCCAAGTCCCGTGCCGATCTCGAGGACTTCGACCTGATAGGCCGGGTCACGGGCCAACCCGTGGAGTGGGTCGTCCCCGCCGGCAGCGTGCCGTGACGCGCACGGGCCCGTGGCCGGTGAAGCCGCGGCCACGCACCGCGGCGCCTGCGGTCGCGCCGGCGTGGAAGCGCGCGCCAAGAAGCGGCTGGCGGTGGTGGGGTAGCGGGGTACAATCGACGGGCGATGGCGTCCAAGAAGAAGAACGGTGGTCCGCTCGACCTCACGACCCAGGTGCTGATCGAGATCCGGGACGAGGTTCGGCGCACCAACGACCGCTTGGATCAGACCAACGAACGTCTGTCGCAAATCGATCATCGCCAGGCCGAGACCGAGATCCGGCTCGCCACCGAGCTCGTGGCCGTCGCTCGCGCGGTGGGTGAGGTGCGGGACCTCTTGCGCGAAGAGCGCATCCTGGCGCCGCGGGTCGACGATCACGAGAAGCGGCTTGCGGCGCTCGAGCAGACCGTCGGCGCCGCGCGCTGAGCACCCTCCGCTGCTGCACGTCGAAGTAGGCTGCGGGTAGGTAAGGGGTGGAGCTGCGCACCGCCTCCTGATACGCGTTTCCGGGGTGCCCGTCGCATACTGACCCATGCATCGAACCACACTAGTCATCGACCCCCGAGAGCTGAGCGCGGCGCGTAAGCTCTTGGGGACCAAGGGCATCATGGACACGATCGAACGCGCGCTCGACGAGGTGATCGCCCATGGGGCGAGGCGCAAGGCCGTCGAGCAGCTGCGAGCGATGACGGGTCTCGAGCTCGACGACCCCAAGGTCATGGCCCGTGCATGGCGCTGACGTCTGTCGCGGACAAGAGCGCGCTCGCGCGGGCGGCGCTTGCCTGGTTGGCGGTGGTTGGTGCGGTCGCCGCGAGCTGTGGCGAAGTGAGCAGCGACCCGGTTGCAGCCCAGGACTCGGGCGCCGACGGAGCGCCCGACGGCTTCGGGGCCGATGCGGGGGATGCGGCGGCTGACAGCTCGGACTCGGAGGCGAGCCCAGCCTGCCCCGTCAGTCCTCCTCCGCACCCGACTCCCTGCGACGCAGCCGGCATCTCGTGTACCTACTCGAGCGCGGACGGCTGCTGCGGGGAGGCCGGCACCGGGAGCTTCCACTGCAACGGATCCTGGTGGTCGCTCGAATCGACCACCTGCATGCCGCCGACCGAGTGGTGCCCCGACGCCGAGCCCGACGCGGGCGGCCCGTGCTCGAACTGCGCGACGCTGGGCTACCCGACGAGCTGCTCGTGGCTTCGCTGTCCGCAGGGCGAGCTGCACAGCGCGAGTTGCAGCGGTGGCGAGTGGGAGATCCTGGTCACCTCCGACTACCTGTGTCCGCCCGCCGACGCAGGTCCGGGTTGAACGCTTGCTGACCCAGCCCCGGCCGGTGGTGCGCTCGGGCCGCGAGTGCTACGTCACTGGGGGTGCTGTGCGTCGCGTTGCTGCTGCAAGCCGGGGCTCCGCCTCCCACCGCGGCCACGCCGCCCGTGGGGTGGACGGACTATCCGCCCCCGGCGTGGCACGCGCCTGCGCCGCCACCGCCACCGCCTGCCGAGGACGAAGCCCGGTCCGAAACCAAGCAACGCGTCGAGCACACGTTTCTGCTGCGCGCGGGGCTCGGCGTCGGGTTCCTGCGGCCCAGCGCGCATGATGAAGTCCTCGAGGCCGACGGCTACGATCTCGATTCGCGCGCGGAGCTGGTGCTGGCGGGTGCCGGCGTGGTCGCGGGCCGCGTGGCGCTCGGCGCTTATGTCGGCATCGGCCGGGGCACGGCGTCCCCGACGTCCGAGGCGCCCACCTTGCGACAGACTGTGGTTCGAGCGGGCACCGAGATCTCGCTCGTGCTTCAGCCCAGCGCGACCACCACGCTGCTCTTGGGGCCAGAGCTGGGGGTGTTGCAGGGCACGCTTTCGGTGCAAGGCGACGGGCGCTCGCAGACGGTGCTCGAGTACGGCGGCAAGCTCGGCGCGTACTTCCGCGTGAGCGACGCGCCGCCGGTCTGGTACCTGGGCTCGACCTTGGGGTACACGCTGGCGCCGGCGGACCCCCCGGGGGCACTGGGCCGCGACTACGACTACGGTGCGCTGCACCTCGACTTCACGGTGGTGCTCGGTGGCTGAGCGACGGCGTCGCGTGGGGCTGCTGCTCGGCGTGGTGGTGTGCAGCGCGTGCTTCGACTTCCAGGACGCCGGCCCGGGCGATCCGCGCCTGCTCGACCGCGCGTGTTTGGGGTCCTACCGGTGTACCACCAGCGGGAAAGCGCGACGGACCACCGGAATCACCGCCGACAGCGTCGGGTTCGAGCTGGGGCCCGGCGGCGGCAGCGTCGTGATCCCGCTGGTCGCCGACAGCAGCAGCCACGAAGTCTCGGTCGAGGTGCTGGTCGCTGGCTCGGGAAAGGTCGACGTCTCGTCGAGCGAGCTGTCCGCGTCCGACAGCTTCACGCTCAGCGACGACTACGAGTGGTTCCAGGTGGGCGGCGCGATCTCCGGCTCCAGCTCCGGCTCGGTGAAGCTCCGCGTGGGCGTCACGGGTGAGTCGCGCGCCGAGCTGCTCGACATCCGAGCGCGCGGGCTCGACCACGCGGGGTGCTCCGTGGCGGCGGTCGGGCGCCGGGCTCACTGAGGCTCGAGGGCCTGGCAGCCCTCGCGCTCCGCCGCGTCGTCCAGGCTGCAGCCCGAGACCGCGTCGGCTTCGCACTCGTAGGTCAGGCTGCGGCCGCAACCGCTGGCGGTGAGCCGCGTGTCCGAGAGGGCGTTCAGCGTGATGGGCCCGCTGCAGTCGAGCTCGCGGGCTGCCCGCCGACGCACCACGTCGCGTGCCGGGTAGTAGTCCGCCGCCTCGCCGGCACAGCCCTTTCCCGTGGCGGACACCGGAAACACCGTCATACAGCCCGCGGCGGCGACCAGCGCGGCCAAGCAGAGAAGCCGGCGCACGGGTTCAGCTGCCGATCATCTGCCGGAAGCGCTCGAACAGGTACAGCGCGTCGTGGGGGCCGGCGGCCGCCTCGGGGTGGTACTGCACGCTGAAGGCGTTCGCGTCGGGCGCTTCCAGCCCTTCGCTGGTGCCGTCGTTCAGGTGCACGTGCGTCGAGCGCGCGCGACCCGCCAGCGAGTCGATGTCGACCACGAAGCCGTGGTTCTGGGTGGTGATCTCGACCCGCCCGGTGGTCAGATCTTTGACCGGCTGATTCAGACCGCGGTGGCCGAACTTGAGCTTGTAGGTGCGCCCGCCGAGCGCCAGCGACAAGAGCTGGTGGCCCAGACAGATGCCGAAGATCGGCTTCTTGCCCAAGAGCTCGCGGATGGTCGCGATGGCATAGGTGACTGCCGCTGGGTCGCCCGGGCCGCTGGACAGGAAGATGCCGTCGGGCGAGCGCGCGAGGATGTCCTCTGCGCTGGTGGTCGCGGGCACCGCCGTGACGCTGAAGCCCGACTCGACCAGACAACGGAAGATGTTGCGCTTCGCGCCGAAATCCATCGCCACCACCCGGGGGCGCTCGCTGCCCTTGGGAGCGGGCAGCACGTTCCATTGGCCGGCGCCCTCGGTGAAGTCGTAAGGCGCCTGCGGGGTCACGCGAGCGGCGAGATCCAGTCCCTCCATGCTGGGCGCACGCCGGGCGCGGTCGACCAGCACGTCCGGCGGCTCGGTGCCGATGGCGCCGTTCTGCGCGCCGCGGTCACGGATGATGCGCGTGAGGCGCCGGGTGTCCACGCCGCCGATGGCGACCACACCGTGGCGGGCCAGGTAGGCATTCAGCGTCTCTTTCGAGCGCCAGTTCGACGCGATCGGGCTCGCGTCGCGCACCACGAAACCGGCCACCTGCGGCCGGCAGCCGACGGCCTCGTCGTCATCCAGGTTGATGCCGGTGTTGCCGATCTGCGGCGCCGTCATCGTGACGATTTGCCCGGTGTAGCTCGGGTCGGTCAGCACCTCTTGGTAGCCGGTCATGCCGGTGGTGAACACCACCTCGCCGGTGGATGCCCCCTCGGCCCCGAAGGCTTCGCCCTCGAACAGCGTGCCGTCGGCCAGCGCGAGGTGGGCCCGGCGCGCGGCGCTCATCGGTCCGCCCCCGCCCGGTCGAAGACCACCCGCCCCCCGGAGACCGTGCAGAGCACCTGGCCGCACAGCTCGCGACCCCAGAACGGCGTGTTGTCGCTCTTCGAGCGCAGCGAGCCGCGTGCCGGGGACCAGCGTGCCTCGGGATCGACCAGGGTCAGCTCGGCCAGCGCGCCTTCGCGCAGGGTGGGCGGGTCGATGCCGGCAATGCGCGCCGGCCGGGTCGAGAGCGCGTCGATCAGCCGCCCCAGGGTGAGCCCGTTCTGGCCCACCAGCCCCAAGAGCAGCCCGAAGCACAGCTCGAGGCCGATCACGCCCGGCTTCGCGTACGAGAACTCGCAGTCCTTCTCGAGCGAAGTGTGGGGCGCGTGGTCGGTGGCAATGGCGTCGATGGTGCCGTCGGCCAGCGCCGCGCGCAGCGCCTCGATGTCGGCCTCTTCGCGCAGCGGCGGGTTGACCTTGCAGAACGTGTCGTAGCCGATGACGGCCGCGTCGGTGAGCAGCAGGTGGTGCGGCGTGACCTCGGCGGTCACGGAGAGCCCGCGGCTCTTGGCCTCGCGCATCAGCCGCACCGAGCCCAGCGTCGAGGCGTGCGCCAGGTGGTAGCGCGCGCCGGTGTACTCGGCCAGGAGCAGGTCGCGGGCCACGATCACGTCTTCAGCGACCCGGGGCCAGCCCCGCAGCCCCAGCCGAGCGCTGACCGCGCCCTCGTGCATGTCGGCGCCGGCGGTCAGCTCGTGGTCCTCGGCATGCTGGATCACCGGCAGGTCGAAGGTCTTGGCGTATTCCAGGGCGCGCCGCATCACGGCGCTCGACATCACGCAGACGCCGTCGTCGCTGACCGCCACCGCGCCGGCTTCGCGCAGCTCGGCCATCTCGGTCAGCTCTTTGCCCTTCTGACCGACGGTGATGGCGCCGATGGGGTGCAGCCGCGGGCCGCCCACCTCGGCGGCGCGGCGCAGCATCATCTCGGTGACCGCGCGGGTGTCGTTCACCGGCTTGGTGTTGGGCATCACGCACACGTGGGCGTAGCCGCCGGCTGCCGCCGCCGCGAGCCCGGTGCGGATGTCTTCCTTGTACTCTTGACCCGGCTCGCGCAGGTGCGCGTGCAGATCGACGAACGCGGGCAACACCCACTTGCCCGAGCCGTCCACCACCCGGGCGCGCTCGCTCTTGGCGGGCTGGGTGCCGGCGCCGGCACCCAGCGCGGTGATGCGCCCGTGCTCGATCACCAGATCGACCTCGGCGTCCAGCCCCAGCGCGGGATCGACGGCACGCACGCTCTTCACGACCAGAAGCTCGACGGGCGACGTCACGGCCGCCCTTCCTAGCATGCTCGGCCGAGCTCACACCAGCCGCTCGGCCGCCAGCCACGCAAGCGCGCAAATGCTGTGCTGCGGGTTCACCCCCATGTTGGTGGGGAACACGCTAGAGTCGATGACGAACAGGCCCGGGAGGTCGTGGGTCTCGAACCGGGGCCCCACCACGCTGCTGAAGGCCGACCCGCCCATCAGCGCGGTGCCGAACAGGTGAGCCGCGATGGTGTGGAACAGGCGCGGGTCGTCGGGCGCGTCGAACATGGGTGAGAGCTCGTCCACGCTCGAGATGGCGTGGGGTAGGCCGTGCACGCCGGGGAGCACCTGACGGGCGCCGGCGGCGAACATCATCTCGGTCAGACGCCGCACGCCCAGCTTGAGCACGCGGATGTCGGCATCGGTCATGTCGTACTCGATGTGCGTGCCGCCGAAGAGGCCGGCCCGGACCGAGCCGTGGGCCTCGGCCCGGACCTGAACGCCCCACACCGCGAGGTGCGCATACTGGGCGAGCTCGCGCATCAGCTCGGGGCCGAGCCCCGGCAGCCGCGCCATGGCCAGCTCGGGCGGCATGGCCACGGTCTCGAACTTCATGCGCTCGTCCCAGTAGTGCACGCTCTCGTACCCCTGGGTCGCGCCGCGGTACATCTCGACGGGCGCGTCGAAGACGCCGACCACGGCAGTGCCGGGATGGGCCTGCAGGCGCTTGCCCAGCACCCCCGCGCCGACGCCGATCCGATTCTTCGCCAGGAAGAGGGGCGTCTGGATGGCGCTGGCCGCGAGCAACACCGCGCGGCGAGCGTGCACCACCAGCTCGGGCCCGCGGGCGCCGGTCAGCGGGTCGCGGAACTGCCCGACGACGCCGGCGGCCCGGCCGCGCCGCGTGATCAGCGAGCGGGCAGGACAGGTAGCGTACACGCGGGCGCCGGCCGCCACCGATCGCGGGACGTACGACACGTTCATGCTCTGGCGGCGCCCCGTGGGGCAGCCCTGGTTGCAGTGCGCACTGCCCTCGCAGCCGTTCACGTTGCGGCGGATCAAGTTGCCCGCGATGCCCAGCCGCTCGGTCGCGGTGCGCATCAGGGAGTTGTTCTTCCCCAGGACGCCCTCGGGGGCCGGACCGACGAACAGCTCACGGTCGAGGACGTCCCAGATGCGTTCGAGCTCGGGGTAGGGCAGGGCGCTGCCGAGCCCGAACTCGTCGCGCCAGCGGGCCCAGATCTTCTCGGGCATGCGGTGGATGATGGCGCCGTTGATGGTCGTGGTGCCGCCCACGCAGCGGCCCTGCAAGACCGGGGTGAACGCGCGGCCGCTGGCCACCTGGAAGCCCAGATCGCGCCAGACGTGCTTGAAGCTGGACCACATGTCGCTGCGCAGCTGCTCTTGCCGCACGTGCGCGCCCTCTTCGAACATCACCACGTCGAGCCCCGCCTCGGTCAACACTCGCGCTGCCGTGGCGCCCGCGGCACCGGTGCCGATGATCACCACGTCGGCGGCGTCTTCGACCCGAGCCTGGTCCCGCACGTCGGCCAGCTCGACGATGACGCCGCTCATGGCTTGGGCTCCCCGGCCCAGTCCGGCGCGCTCGAGTCCCGCACGGCGAGGCCCATCTCGGCTTGAACCGCCGGCAGCCCGGCGAAGCCCAGGGCACCCAGCATCTTGAACAGCGTGGGCAGCTCGCGAACCAGGTAGACGTCGCTTTGGCCCAGCTTTGCCAGCACGGCCAGCCGCTCTTCTTCCGCCAGGGCCGGGAACAACCGAGGCCTGCCGATCACGAACAGGGGGCAGAAGGTCAAGAGCCACACGCACAGCCGCGCGCCCAGCGTGACCCGGCGCGGCGCGCAGGCCAGAAGCTCGTCCAGGAAGCGATCCATGGGCACGTCGCGCGCGCCGAGCGCGAGCCCGCCGGGGGTGCCGCTCGGCAAGAGGGTCTGCCAGATGACGGCGAGCCAGCGGCGCTCGAAGGACCACCAGCTCATGGGCTCACCACACCGGGGTCCGCGGGTAGTCCACGTCGCCCGAGACGTTGCGTTCGATGGCGGCCATCAGCGCAAGGAGCGTGCGCTCGCGCCACGGCGGGGCCACCAGCTGCACCCCCACCGGCAGACCGGCGCTCTGCTCGTCGATGCGGCGAGCGAGCCGCCCGAGCTGCCCCTTGACCCGATCGCGGCGCGCCTCGGCCCCGTGCACGCGGGTGACCGGAACCACGCCCGCCGGCAGCCCGGCCGCGGTCCACGGCAAGCTGTAGCAGCTCGCGATCGCGAAGTCGGCAGACTGCCCGTGGGGCACCGCGGGCGTCGCGTACGGCGGGCACAGAATGGCGGCGAGCCCCGCGGACTGCCAGCCCTCGAGCAGCGTGCGGCCCAGCGCGTCGATCTGCTCGCCGAGCGCTCGATACTCGCGTCCGGACTTCTCGTCGATGGCGGCGATCACCCGCGCGGTCTCGGGATCGCCGGCCAGCCGCGCCATCTTCTCGAGGCCCGCGCGCACAGCGCGGGGAACGCGCGCCAGCTTGTGGAGCGTGCGCAGCGACTCGGCGACGGGCTCGCCGGCGAGCGCCTCGATCAAGGGCCGGGCGCCGTCGGCCAGCTCGCGCTCGACGGCGGCGAAGAACAGCGGCTCGAGATCGCGCAGCATGCACGGCTCGACGCGGGCGCCGGCTGCTCGCAGGGCGTCGCCGGCCCGTTCGAGGGCGCCGATCAGCGCGCTGGACGGCGCGAGCAATCCGAAATCGTGCACCACCCCCACGGTGACGCCGCGGAGCGGCAAGGCGGGCGGGTCGAGCAGCGGCGGAATGCGGGGGTCGAGCTCGGCCAGAGTCGCCGCGGGCAGCGCGTCGAGCACGAGCTCGAGGTCGCCGGCAGAGCGCGCAATGAGCGAGCACGGCCCCGAGTGCGACAGCCGCCCTGGCGTGGGGGTGAGCGCCGCGACGCCGCAGAAGTGAGCGGCCACGCACCCCTCGCTGGCGAACCCCAGCGGCGACAGGCCGGCGCCCAGGGCCGCGGCCTGGCCCCCCGCGGCATGCCGCGGGCTGAAGGGGTTCGAGGTGCGACCGAAGAGGGGGTTGTCGCTCTCGACCGAGCGCAAGAGCTGCGGCAGGTTGGTGCGGCCGAGCACGACGGCGCCAGCGTTCGACAGCGCTCGCACCCAGAGCGAATCCCGCGGGGCCGAGCTCGACTGGCGCGCCACCAGGCCCAGGGTGGTGGCTCGACCTTCGAAGTCGAACGACTCTTCGACGCTCACCGGCAGGCCATGCAGCGGCCCGCGCAGCGTGCCCGCGCGCCGCTCGTCGTCCAGGCGCTCGGCCCGCTCGAGCGCGGCGTCGCGGAACACCTCGGTGAACGCTCGGATCTCGGGATCGATCTCCGAGATCCGGTCCAGGTGCGCTCGAACCAGCTCCCGGCTCGAGAGGGCGCCCGAGTCGAGCGCCGCACGCATCTCGCAGGCGCTGGCGCGGTGCCATTCGCGCGGTCGTTTCACGCTCGAGGGGCGCTGTAGCGAGTCGGGGCTCTCTTCCACGCGGCCGGAGGCTAGAACATTTTCGCGCCCGGCGTGCGCACCAACTTGATGCTAGCCTCGGCGCCATGGCGACGCCGGACCGCTTCCGCAGGCTCGACCGAGACCGTTGGGACGTGATCGTGGTGGGGGCCGGGATCAGCGGGCTCACCACCGCGGCGCTGCTCGCTCAGCGTGGGCTCGGCGTGCTCTTGGTCGATCAACACTACGTGCCGGGCGGGAACGCCACCATCTTCAAGCGCCCCGGCTACGAGTTCGACGTCGGCCTGCACTACATCGGTCAGTGCGAAGGCGGGCTGTTTCCGCGGGTTCTGGCGGCGGCGGGGGCCGATCCGGTGCGCTTCCGTCCGATGGACCCCGACGCGTTCGACACCGTGGTCCTGCCGAAGCGCGAGATCGGCGTGCCGCGTGGCATCGAGCGCTACCGGTTGCGGTTGCTCGACGCCTTCCCGTCCGAGCGCGCCGGCATCGACCGCTACGTCGCGTTCTTGCGGCAGCAGAAGAAGCTCGAGCCGGCGCTCTCGCGGCCGAGCCGCTTACCCGGGGTGCTCTTGAGCTCGCCGCTCTTGCTGCGCTACGGCACCGGGACGCTGGGCGCATTCCTCGACAGCTGCACGCGTGATCCCGAGCTTCGCACCTTCTTGGCCGCCGAGAGCGGCGACTATGCCGAACCCCCCAGCCGCGCTTCGCTCGCCTTGCACGCAGGGCTGATGCTTCACTACCTGGACGAGGGCGGGTTCTATCCCGAGGGCGGCGGGCAGGTGATGAGCGATCGGCTGGCCGAGGCCCTCGAGCGGCACGGCGGCAAGATCCTGCTCTCGACGCGGGTCAGCCGCATCTTGGTCGAGGCGGGGCGCGCGGTCGGCGTGCGCGTCACCAACAAGCACCTGGGCGAGCGCGAGATCCGCGCCGGCCGCGTGGTGGCGGGCAGCGACATCAAGAAGCTCTATCTGGAGCTCTTGGGCCCCGACGTGGTCTCGCAGAAGACGATCCGCAAGGTGCAGCGCTGGGAGATGGCTCCGGCGCTGGGCATGATCTACCTCGGCGTCCGGCGCGAGGCGCTGGCCGGGCGCACGCGCAACACCAACTACTGGATCTACGGCAGCACCGATCTCGAGGGCGCCTACGCCGACACGCGGGCGGGCCGCATCTCGCGTGAGCCGATGGCCTATGTCTCCATCGCCTCGCTGAAGAACCCGGAAAACCCCCGGGTCGCGCCGCCCGGCATGGTGAACCTGCAGGTCATGGGCCTCGCGCCCAGCGCACCCGAGGCCTGGGGGGTGAACGAGGTCGACGTCGTCACCGGCAAGTATCGGGACAACCCGGTGTACCTCGCGAAGAAGCGGGCCTACACCGACGCGCTGCTCACCACCGCCGAGCGGGTCTTCCCGGGGCTGCGGCAGCACATCGTGTTCGAAGAGACGGCCACGCCGCTCACCCACACCCGCTACACGCTCTCGACCGGTGGCACCTCGTACGGCCTGGCGCTGGTCCCCGAGCAGTTCCTATGGCGGCGGCCCGGCCCCAAGACCGAGATCGAGGGGCTGTATCTGTGCGGGGCGAGCCTGATCACCGGCCACGGCATCGCGGGCGCCATGGCGTCGGGGGTGAACGCCGCGGCAGCGATCTTGGGCAAGCAGATCTGGGGCGAGGTGCGCCGGGCGCGCCCTGCGCCACCCGGGCCCGAGCCAGCGGCACGCGCCGCCGCCGCGGAATCGGTCACGACCGCGTCGCCCGCTTAGTCGAACACGCGCTCGCCTGCCACCACCACCGCGCGCACCGGGTTCTGGCCGAATGCATAGCCCAGCCAGCGATGGTCCGGCACGTCGCACACGATCACGTCGGCGCGCTTGCCGGGCTCGAGGCTGCCGATCTGGGCGCCGCGCCCGAGGGCGTGCGCCGCGTTGATGGTGCAAGCCACCACGGCCTCACTGGCGGTCATCTTCAGTGACCGGCAGGCCAGCGCAATGCACATCGGAATCGAGGGCGTGAACGACGACCCCGGATTGAGGTCGGTGGCGATGGCCACCGGAACGCCCGCTTCGATCAGCCGGCGTGCCGGCGCGTGATCGGTCTGGGCCAGGTGGAAGGGCACCCCGGGCAAGAGCACGCCCACCGGCGGGCGCGGCGCCCCGGCCAGGGCCGCAATCGCGGCGTCGTCGACGTGCTCCAGGTGGTCGACGCTGACGGCGCCGAGCCGGGCGCCCAGCTCTGCTGCGCCGCTCGAGGTGAACTGCTCGGCATGGAGCTTCAGACCGAACCCCAGGCTCTTGGCGCGGATCAAGATGCGCTCGGTCTCGTCGAGGGTGAACGCCTCTTGTTCGCAGAAGACGTCGACGAAGGTGGCGAGCTGCCGCTCTCGGATCTCGACCATCAGCGCGTCGAGCAGCTCGAGATAGCCGGTGCGGTTCTGCTTGAATTCGGGCGGCACCACGTGGGCACCGAGGAAGGTGCTGACGATGCTGATTGGCAGCTCGCTCTGGACGGTGCGCGCCACATCGAGCAGACGCAGCTCGCCCTCGCGGTCCAGGCAGTACCCGCTCTTCGCCTCGAGCGTGGTCGTGCCGTGCTCCATGCACGCCGTCGCCCAGCGCACCGCGCCCGTCACCAGGGCACCGATGGCCGAGGCGCGGGTCTTCTTCACGGTGCTGAGGATGCCGCCACCCTCTTTCAGGATCTCGAGGTAGGGCTTGCCCTGCATGCGCTGCTCCCACTCGATGGCGCGGTCGCCCGCGAACACCAGGTGAGTGTGGCAGTCGACGAAACCCGGCAGCACGATGCCGCCCGCCGCGTCGATGATCTGGTCTTCCCCCACATGGTGCTCGCGGCGCAGGCGATCACTGGCCCCCACGGCCAAGATGCGCCCGTCGGCAATGGCCACCGCGCCGTCGCGCACGATCCGCACCACGCTCTGGTCGGCGCCACGCGCCGGGGCATCCGAGAAGCCGGCGCAGGTCACCACCTCGGCGGCGTTGACGATCAAGAGGTCGGCGCGGGTCATGCGGCGGTGTTCCCCGCGGGGGCCGGCGGCTCGGCCGAGCTGACGATCTGCACCTAGGCCATGGCCGGGAGGTTAGCACTACGCTCGCCGTCGAGGATCTCGCGAAGGAGCACGAACCCGGTCGTCGCTGGCGGCGATTCGAGCTATGGGAGGCCGTGACGAACCACCGCGCCATGCTCGCGGGTCTGGCTTTGGGCGCGGGCCTGGGCCTGGCGGCCAATGCGTTCGCCCACGACGCGCGCTGGGTGCGTGTCTTCACCGACTACGCCGCGGTTCCGGTCGGGCAGATCTTCCTCCGGCTGCTGTTCATGCTGGTCATCCCGCTGCTCTTCTCGGCGCTGGTGCTGGGTGTGTGCGAGCTCGACCTGTCACACCTCGGCCGGCTTGGTGGCCGCATGCTCGGCTACACGGTGGTCGTCTCGGCCATCGCGGTCACCATCGGCATCACCCTGGTGAACGTGATTGGTCCGGGGCGCGGCGTGTCGACGGCGGGGCTGGCGCTCGGCGCGCAGGCTGCGACGCTGAAGGCCGCGGCAGCCCCGACGGATGCCTCGCCGGTGGCGCTGATCGTCGGGCTCTTTCCAGACAACGCCATCAAGGCCTCTGCCAACGGTGACATGCTGGCGGTGATCGCGTTCTCGCTGATCTTCGGCACGGGCCTGGCGCTGACCAAGACCGAGGGCGCCGCGCGGCTCAAAGAGGCCATCACCGGGGTGTACGACGTGAGCATGCGCATCATCCACGGCGTGCTCCGCCTGGCCCCGCTCGGGGTGTTCGCCTTGATGTTCACCTCGGGCTCGCGCCTGGGGCTCGACCTGCTCCGCGTGATCGGGATGTACGTGGTGGTGGTGCTGCTCGGCCTCTCGCTCCACATGTTCGTGGTCTATTCGGTGAGCGTGAAGCTGTTCGGCGGCCGCAGCCCCCGGGAGTTCTTCCGCTCGTCGCGCCTGGCGATGGTCACGGCGTTCTCCACCGCCTCGAGCAACGCTTCGCTGCCTGCCGCGCTGGAGGTGGCCGAGCACAACCTGAAGCTGCCGCGCCACGTCAGCCGCTTCGTGCTCACCGCCGGCAGCAGCATGAACCAGAACGGAACCGCGCTGTTCGAGGGCGTCACCGTGCTGTTCTTGGCTCAGGTCTACGCGGTGCCGCTCAGCTTTGGCCAGCAGGTGCTGGTGGTGGTGATCTGCATCCTGGCGGGCATCGGCACGGCGGGCGTTCCGGCCGGCTCGCTGCCCGTGATCGCCATGATCTTGGGCATGCTGAAGATCCCGGTCGAGGGCATCGGCCTGATCCTGGGCGTGGACCGCTTCCTCGACATGTGTCGGACCACGTTGAACGTGACCGGCGACCTGGCCGCGGCGGTGTTCGTGGCGCGTGGGGAAGGGGAGCCTGCGCGGTGACGCGCGTGGCTCGAGCGCTGGTGCTGCTGGCTGTCGGCTGCAACCCGACACCGAGCGCGGCGCCGTCGGCCGAACCCGTGCGCTCACCGCCGCCCTCGGCGAGCGCGGGCTGCGTCGAGGCCTGCGTCGCGCGCCGGCAGATGCAGGCCGTGAGCCCGCAGCAGATCGAGGCCACCTGCCGCGCGGCGTGCGCGGGCGACGCCGGGTGAGCCTTCGGCCTCGTGGCGGACAGAAAGCGAGGAACACGGGGCGTGTTCCTCACCTGGAGTCCGTGTGGCGGACAGAAAGCGCGGAACACGGGCGTGTTCCTCCGGTTGTGTCCTCGTGGCGGACAGAAAGCGCGGAACACGGGGCGTGTTCCTCACCT
>Ga0073899_10003319_pt1 | contig 14263 bp, 10 predicted proteins | sample KloWWTmetaKNB5Ph_FD_88975 | JGI IMG/M metagenome (GOLD analysis project Ga0073899, IMG submission 88975) | Active sludge microbial communities from Klosterneuburg, Austria, studying microevolution and ecology of nitrifiers - Klosterneuburg... | ecosystem: Engineered > WWTP > Aerobic digester >... | reverse complement strand
GCTGTGCCCAGAATTTCTTCGATCGAGACGTTGGTGCTTTGTCTGTTCATCTTTTACTCCATGCGCGTCGCCGGCCATTTCTGCTGAATTCGGGTGTCTTTCCGAAGGGCAGGGTACTGTCGAATCATCAGCTAATCGGGCCGGATCGTCAACAGGGTGATTCCGGCGACGCCCCCGATTAGTCGGATGTGGCCAATTGTCTTGATATCAGGGATTTTGGTCTTTGAAACAGTTGACAATGATCCCGGTTTCACCTATTCTATTTGCAAACGCTTGCATAAATCAAGGGGAAAACGGGTGGCTCGAAAGCGGACATCCAACGAAATCACAATTGTCGATGTGGCTGATGAAGCCGGTGTTTCCTACTCGACAGTGTCGAGGGTGGTCAATAACAAGACCTATGTTAAACCGGAGACACGCGCCCGCGTTGTAGAGGCGATGGCCCGTCTCGGCTATCAGGCAAACTTGCAGGCGCGCAGTTTAGCAAGCGGTCGTTCAAATGTGATCGGTCTCCTGGTGACGGAACTGACCACGCAATACATGGGGGAGATCGTCAGTGGCATTGAAGAAGTCCTGACTGCCAACCAGTACGAACTCATGCTATACACAACGCATCGGCAGAAGACCAAAGAGTCGGCATACATCAACATGATGGCTCGCGGCCTGGCGGACGGCCTGCTCATCGTCTTGCCTCGCGAACCGGAAGCTTATTTGCGATCGCTGCGCCAGCGCAACTTTCCATATGTCCTAATCGACCAATTCGGAATCGATGATTCGGACCTGTCGGTGACTTCGGCTAACCGTGAGGCCGGATATGTGGCGACAAAACACCTGATTGACCTTGGCCACCGTCGAATCGGGCTGATTACCGGCTGGCTGGACATGATCAGCGCGGATCACCGCATCGCAGGGTATCGTGCTGCGTTGGCCGATCACAACCTGCCGTTTGACAAGAGCCTGGTATATACCGGGGATTTCACCCAAACGGGCGGCTTTCTGGGAGCCGGCTATCTTCTCGATTTGCCGCAGCCACCCACCGCGATTTTTGCGTCGAACGATATCTCCGCCGTCGGCGCAATGGATGCGGTACGCGGTCGCGGGATGAAAGTCCCGCTCGACATCTCCATTATCGGTTTTGATGATATTCCTCTGACCACTGTGGTCACACCGCATTTGACGACCATTCGACAGCCTCTTACAGAGATGGGGTCGCTTGCCACCCGAATGCTTATAAACCTTATTCAAAAACCGGAGGAATCACAGCAGAGTGTGATTCTGCCGACAAGCCTGGTGATCCGAGGGTCCACGGCGCCGCCTCGCGGCTAGGCGCGCCGGTTTGGCCCTGTTTTTTTGATATATATTGCAAACGTTTGCGAGCGGCGCGCCTGGTCGACCCCGTTGCCCGTTTCAGGGAAGCGAAGGAGATCACAACGCAACAGGGAGGTAGCACAATACTTGAGGAAATGAAACAGATAGCCAAGCCTGCGATTACACTGTCCACATTCATGAAAAGGAGAGAAAGATGAAAAGGCTCGTGTTCATATTGATTGCTCTATTGCTGCTGGCAGCCTGTTCGCCCGCGGCCCCGGTTGAGGTAACCCGTGTCGTCACTGAGGAAGTCACACGAGTTGTGACGGAAACGGTTGTGGAACAGGGCGCGGAGGTCGAAGTAACCCGCATTGTCACGGAAGAAGTCATCGTCGAAGTGCCGGCCGAGGAAGAAGTGGAAGCGGTCGATGCCGCCCCGGTGCTCGGCGAGCTTCCCCGCAACCAGACGTTGATCGCCGGAATGCTGACCGGCCGCGCCGGAACACCCAGCAACTTCAACGAGTGGGTGGGCTGGAAGAATCGCGACCGCGGCATGCAGAACCTGGCCAATGAGCCGCTCTGGTCGGTCGACTTCGCCACCGGCGAGATCATCAACGGCCTGGCGACCGGAGACCCGGTCTACAACGAGGATTTCACCGCGCTAACAATTCCGCTGCGCGAAGGAGTTACTTGGAGTGACGGCGAGCCGTTCACCGCGGCCGACGTCGTCTATACGGTAGAGACGCTCATGGCCCACGAGGGTTTCAATGCCCACACCTTCTTCGTCGAGAACGTGGCGTCCGTGTCCGCGCCCGACGACTATACCGTCGCCTTCGAACTATTGCAGGCGAACTCGCGCTTCCATACGACGTTCCTCGACCGGTGGGGCAGCACCTGGATCATGCCCCAGCACATCTTTGAGGCCGTGGACGACCCTGTGACCTTCGAGTTCAACCCGTTCGTGGGCACCGGCCCCTACAAGCTGCACAGCTTCGACGAGCAGGGCTTCTGGACTGTGTGGGAGAAGCGCGAGGACTGGCAGAACAGCCCGACCGGCATCCTCTACGGCGAGCCGGTGCCGCAATACATCGTCTTCCAGGCGTTTGCCAATGAAGGCGCCAAGGTCGTGGCCCAGCTGACCCATCAGCTTGACGCCGTGGACCTCTCGGCCGAAGGCCTTTCGGCCGCGCTGGCCCAGGGCGATACCATCCGTGCCTATCAGCCCAGCTTCCCCTGGGTTGTGAATAACGATCCGGCCATGACCGGCATCACCTTCAATACCAAGGTGGCCCCGTATGATGAGAGCGACATCCGCTGGGCGCTGCTGCTGTCGATCGACATCGCTGAGTACGTCGGCCAGGCGGTTGACGGCACCGGCACTCTCAGCCCCGTCCACATCCCGTCCCTCGGTTCCTATCCGGAGGACTTCATCGGCCCGATGGAGGAATGGCTGGCCGACTTCCAGCTGGACCTGGGCGATGGTGAGATGTTCAATCCGTATGACCCGGACGCGCCGCAGCGGTTAGTCGAATACGCAGAGGGCCGGGGTTATGTCGTACCGACGGATCAGGCGACCATCGATCAGACTTTCGGTCTGGGGTGGTACAAGTATGATCCCGAAGCGGCCGGGAAGCTGCTCACAAAGCATGGCTTCTCACAGGACGCCGACGGGATGTGGCTGCTGCCCGATGGCACGCCGTGGAAGATTGAGGTGCTCGATCGGGTCGACACGTCGCACCATGCGTTCAAGAACTGCAATGCGGCCGTCCAGCAATGGAAGCAGTTCGGAATCGATGCGGTGTATATCGCCAACGACGCCCACGTCACGCTGTCGGATGAGGGTAATTTCCAGGTTACATGTGCCTGGCCGGCGTTTGAGCCGTGGGGCGCCGGAGTTGACCTAATCAGAACCCTCGACGTCTTCAACTCCGCTTTTGTTGCCGACTCAATCGGCGAGGCCACATCCGGCCATGAGTCCCGTTGGTCAAGCCCGGAAATGGACGCCGTCCTGGAGACGCTGCGCACCACCGATCCGGCCGATACCGAAGCGGTACGTCTGGCCGGCATCGAGGGCCTGAAGCTCCTGGTCGCCGAGATGCCCGGTATTCCGACCTATGGTTATGCCGGTTTCCTGACCTGGGATGACTACTATTGGACGAACTGGCCCGGCTCGGAGAATCCGTATACCCAGCCATACGTGCATTGGGGACCGTTCAAGTATATGACGCCTTTCCTTCAAGCGACAGGAAGGTAGAATTCGGTAGCCGCGGGTTGGGCGCCATCGCGGCGCCCAACCCGCCAGGCTTAATTGCTGCGCTTCTTCAGGCAGGTAGGGATACCTCCTGCCTGAAGAGGTTGCTACCTGCCAATTCCCGGCTCGCCGGCCACGAATGGAGGAAACAGCGTTGACATTTGTAAAAGGCTACCTCATACCGCGGCTCATCCAATATTTCCTGGTCATCTTTGTGGGTGTTACGGCCGTGTTTATCCTGCCTCGCCTGGCCCCGTCCGATCCGGTGCGACAGACGATCGGGGCCTTGCAATCGCGCGGAACTTCCCTTGAACCGGCCCTGATGGATGAGTTGGTACAGGATTTGACCGAAATGTACGGGCTGGATGGATCGTGGCTGGATCAATACCTCGCCTTCTGGGGCAGGCTGTTCCGCGGCGACTTCGGCGTTTCCTTCTTTCAGTTTCCCACGCCGGTCAATCAGCTGATTAGAAGAGCGCTGCCCTGGACGCTCGGATTGCTGCTGACGACGACGTTCATAGCTTTTATAACAGGTATCCTGTTGGGTGGTCTGGCCGGGTACTTCAATCGTAAAGGCTGGTCGCGGGCGCTCGACACCGGGGCCATGATCATACGACCCTTTCCTTATTATATCTTCGCCTTCGGCATCCTCCTGTTGTTCGGCTATGTCTTTCAATGGTTCCCAATCGCCGGCGGAACCGATATCGGCCGGGTTCCTTCCTTTAGCTGGCCTTATATCCAGGATGTGCTCCGGCACTCCTTTCTCCCGGCGTTGTCTCTCATTCTTCTTGGATTTGCCGCCTGGTTCCAGACGATGAAACTGGTCGTCCAGAACGTGAACTCCTCGGATTTTGTGCGCTACGCCAAGATGGGCGGGGTCAAGGAAGGGCGAATCGTCAACCAATACGTCATTCGCAACGGCCTGTTGCCGCAGATTACGGCCCTGGCCCTGGTGATCGGGCAGATATTCGGCGGCGCGCTGATCACGGAGATCGTCTTCTCATATCCGGGTCTGGGTTCGCTCCTGTTCAATGCCATCGTCAACGGCGACTATAACCTGATTATGGGGATAACGATGTTCTCCATCGTCGGCATATCGACGGCCATCCTGATTATCGATCTGACCTATCCGCTCTTTGATCCCCGGATCAGATACAGCTAAGGAGACGGGGCCATGAGTACTTTCAAAGATCTATCTCAGGATTACCGTTTCAAAATCAGTTTTACAATCCTGTGCATCCTGTCCGTATATGCCTGTCTGTCGTTCTTTTCGCCTTATGACGTTTCGATGTGGCACGAAGTCCCCCGAGACATGCCGCCGTCGCGGGAGCATCTGCTCGGCACGGATTCCAGAGGCATCGACATATTCTGGGCGGGGTCGTTCGCCGTTCGCAACTCGGTCATCGTCGCCCTGATCGCCGGGATCATCTCGCGGATGATCACCGTGCCCGTGGCCATGCTTTCCGGCTACAAGGGCGGGACGACCGACCGGGTGCTGATGTTCATCAGCGACAGCTTCCTGGTCATCCCGCTGTTCCTCATCCTGGTCATGCTGACCCTGCTGGTGCGCGAATCGATGAACCTGCTCACCCTGGGCCTGCTGCTGGCCTGCTTCGGCTGGGCCTGGGACGCGCGGGTGATTCGTTCGGAGATATTGAGCCTGCGCGAGCGGGAATTTACCCGGACAGCCATCCTGTCGGGGACGGGCACACTGCGCATGGCGATGAATGAGTATTTCCCGTTCGTCATGCCCCTGGTGTTCGCCACGCTGATCAACGTCATGGCCTGGGCCATCGGGCTTGAAATCACCCTGGCTATCCTGGGTCTGACCAACCTGGACATTCCCACCCTGGGCACGATGATATTTTGGGCGCTCAACTACCAGGCGGTGCTGCTCGGCTACTGGTGGTGGTTGCTGACGCCGGTCATCCTTTCGATACTTCTGTTCGTGTCCCTCTACTGGCTCGCCTCCAGCATCAGCGAATATCTCGATCCGCGTTCACGCGTCCAGCGGGTGGGGGCATAGCGACAATTACGATGAATAATATCATTCTGAGCACCGAGCAACTGAAAACCTTCTACGTCCTGGAGGTCCGCGGCGACCGGAAGGTGGTCAAGGCGGTCAACGATGTCCGGCTCGAGATTTACGAGAACGAGATTTACGGCATTGCCGGCGAAAGCGGGTGCGGGAAGTCGACGCTGCTGAAGGCTTTGGCAGGGGTGATCGAGCCGCCGCTGAGGCTGATCGAGGGCAAGGTCATCTATCACGTGAACGGGGAGGCGGTCGATATCTCGACGCTCGACGCCGAAGCCATGAGGCGGCTGCGCTGGGAATATGTTTCCTACGTGCCCCAGGGTTCGATGAGCGTTCTCAATCCGGTGAGGAAGGTGAAGGATACCTACCAGGACTTCATCGTCAGTCATGTCGATTCGAAGTCGCGCGATGAAGCTTTTACGCTTGCCGGGGAGCACATTGCCGCTCTGGGCTTGCCGCCCCAGGTGATGGAGGCCTACCCGCATCAGATGTCCGGCGGCATGCGCCAACGCGTTACGATCGCCCTCGCGGCATTACTTAAACCAAACATCATCATTGCCGACGAGCCGACCACCGCTCTCGATGTGGTTGTGCAACGCGGGGTCGTGCAGCTTCTCGTGGATATCCAGCAAAAGCTGGGGAATACGATCATCCTGGTTACCCATGATATGGGCGTTCACGCCAATGTGGCCGACCGAATCGGCATCATGTACGCCGGCAAGATAGTGGAAGAAGCGCCGACAGAGATCATATTCAGTGAATCGCTTCATCCCTATACCCAGTACCTGATCAACTCCCTTCCCAGGTTCGGCGACAAATCGACGCGGGAGAGCGTGCCCGGAAGCCCGCCTTCCCTGATCGACCTGCCGTCCGGATGCTCTTTTCATCCCAGATGTCCGTTTGCCATGGATATCTGCCGGGAAGAAACGCCGGCCACCGTCGCGGTGAACCCCCACCACAAGGTCGCGTGCTGGCTGACAGAGGAGGGATATGGAAGACTTGCTTAGAGTCGAGCAGCTGACCAAGGTCTATTCATTCGGGAGCATCACCTCACGGGTGCAGCTGTTGGCGGCCGACAATGTCTCGTTCGCCATCAAGCCGGGGGAGATATTTGTCCTGGCAGGCGAGAGCGGTTGCGGCAAGACGACGACCGCCAAGATGATCCTGGGCTTCGAGGAGCCTACGTCGGGCACGATTGTATATAAGGACCGCGAGAAGGTGAAGCACGAGAAGGTCTGGTTCACCGAGGCTGTACAGGCGATCTTTCAGGACCCATTCGGCACTTTTAATCCCCTCAGGACGGTCGATCGCTACTTTTTTGAGACCGTACAGAACTACAAACTGGCCCAGGGCGAGGAAGCTGCCATTCAGTTCATCGACCGAACATTGCGGATGGTTGGACTCACGTATGGGGAATTTGCCGGCAAATATCCGAGCGAGTTTTCCGGCGGACAATTGCAGCGAATCTCAATCGCCAGGGCGCTGCTGACAAGTCCCACCTTGCTGATCGCCGACGAGCCGGTTTCCATGGTGGACGCATCCCTCAGGATGTCGATTGTAAACCTGTTCAACAAGCTCGCAGCCGAGCTTGGCATGAGTGTTCTCTACATTACCCACGACCTGGCGACAGCCTACTATGTGTGCGATCGAATTGCGATCATGTTCCGGGGAAATATCGTCGAGATGGGGGGTGTGGAAGAAGTGCTGATGAACCCCCGGCACCCGTATACACAATTATTGAGAGAGTCCATTCCCCAGGCGGATCCTGCGATGCGATGGAAAGGGAGGGTAAATCTCAATGAAACGGAGGAAACGGAATACCTGAGACAAGGGTGCAAATTTGCCGGAAGATGCCCGGCGGTCATGGACAGATGCATCCATGAAGTGCCGGCCGATATCCACGTTGGCGATGTACTTGTCAAGTGCCATTTATACGCCGGGAACGGGGCGCCCGAACAAGCCGAAAAGATTGGATTGCACGGGAGCTTCTCCACTCCATAATAAAACAGGTAAGGACAAGTTATTATCCGCGCAGTGCCACGTTCGCCCTTTCGATTCCCGACATCCGCGGCCATATAACCCAGAGGTTTTAGTCTCATGACAGCTTACAGGAACAGCAGTTTGCCAATCGCTGATCGGGTTGACGATTTGATCAGTCGAATGACTCTCGACGAGAAAATATTGCAGATGATCTATGATGCTCCGGCTATCGAAAGGTTGGGGGTGCCGGAATACAATTGGTGGAATGAAGCGCTCCACGGCGTGGGCCGCGCCGGTGTGGCAACCGTGTTTCCCCAGGCAATCGGTTTGGCCGCCACCTGGAATCAGGAACTGATGCATCGGATCGCCACCGTCATTTCCGATGAGGCTCGCGCCAAACATCATGAGGCGCTCCGCCGCGATGTCCATGCCATTTACACCGGACTCACCTACTGGTCGCCCAACATCAACATCTTTCGCGATCCCCGGTGGGGGCGCGGCCAGGAAACTTTCGGCGAAGACCCCTATCTGACGGCATCGCTCGGCGTCGCATTTGTGAAAGGATTACAGGGTGACGATCCGGACTATCTGAAGCTCGTCGCCACCCCCAAACATTTCGCGGTGCACAGTGGGCCGGAATCGACACGCCATTCTTTCGACGCGCGAGTCAGCGAGCAAGAATTACGCGAGACCTACCTGCCGCATTTTGAAGCCTGCATCAAGGAAGGCGGGGCCTATTCCATCATGGGCGCCTATAACCGCACGAACGGCGAGGTGTGTTGTGCCAGCGAGACATTGCTGCAAAAAATCTTGCGCGACGAGTGGGGGTTTGAGGGGTTCGTGGTCTCCGATTGCTGGGCCATCATCGACTTCTATGCTCATCACAAAATCGTCGCCACGCCGGAAGAAGCCGCGGCGCTGGCCGTCAACAACGGCTGTGATCTGGAATGCGGATGCACCTATCCACACCTGACAGGGGCTATCGAACAAGGCCTGATCACCGAAGAAACAATCAATCGCTCCGTTCGGCGTCTGTTCACCGCCCGCTTCAAGCTGGGCATGTTTGATCCGCCGGAACAGGTTCCATACGCTCAGATCCCCTACGAGATTGTCAATTGCGAAGCCCACCAGGCGCTGGCACTCGAGGCCGCCAGAGAGTCCATCGTTCTACTGAAGAACGAAGCGGATCTTCTGCCTCTTTCCAAAGACATGAAATCGATCGCCGTCATTGGCCCAAACGCCAATTATGTGGAAGTTCTGCTGGGCAACTATCACGGCTCGCCCGCGAATCCGGTAACGCCGCTGATGGGGATTCGCAAGAAGCTGTCGCCTGCCACGCGGCTGTATCACGCTCAGGGCAGCCCGCTTGCCGACGGTGTCTTGCCGCTGGAGGTCATTCCGCCCAATTACCTGTACCCGGCCGATTCATTCGCCCATGAACAGGGTCTGGACGCCGCCTATTTTGACAATCCTCATTTCAATGGCCGGCCTGTACTGCAAAGGATTGACAGCCACATCGACGCCAACCGGCGAGGCATCAGCCCGATAACAGACCAATGGGGCGATGGCTTTTCCGTCCGCTGGAGCGGTTTTCTTTGCCCGCCCGCGAGCGGTCTGTGCCGCATCGGGGCCAATGGGTTCAATGCCTACAAGCTCTACCTGGATGACGAGCTGATCGTTGAGTTCGATGGCCCGCACGATCATCACGTGACGACCCGGGATGTCGAGCTGGAAGCCGGCCGGTTCTACAAGCTGAGACTGGACTATAGCAGCCTCGGCGTCGATTCGCGGGCGCAGCTTCTGTGGTCGTGGCCGAACGTCGACTACAAGGCCGAAGCGCTGGCAGCGGCCGCCAAAGCCGACATCATCGTCGCGGTCATGGGCCTGTCGCCGCTGCTGGAGCGCGAGGAATTGGCGGTTGACGTCGAAGGGTTCCTCGATGGTGACCGAACCGCCATTGATTTGCCGGCGCCGCAAGAGGACCTCCTCAAGCAACTTCACGCGCTGGGCAAGCCGGTTGTGCTGGTGTTATTAAACGGCAGCTCGCTGGCGGCAGGCTGGGCGGCTGAGAACATTCCGGCCATAGTCGAAGCGTGGTATCCCGGCCAGGCCGGGGGAGACGCTATCGCGGATGTGCTGTTTGGCGATTATAATCCCGCGGGTCGGCTGCCCATCACTTTTTACGAGTCAATCGACGACCTGCCCCCCTTTGAGGATTATCGAATGGACGGCCGGACCTACCGCTTCTTCCAGGGCGCGCCTTTGTTCCCGTTTGGTCATGGCCTGAGCTATACCTCCTTCCGCTACGACAACCTGAGCATTGACCGTTCTGCCGCCGCAGCAGGGGAAAGCGTCAACATCAGCGCTGAGGTCACCAATGCCGGCACGCGCGCCGGTGATGAAGTGGTTCAACTTTATATACGGCAGGCTTCGGCCGCAGACCGGCTGATTAAAGAGCTGAAAGGTTTCAAGCGCATCAGCCTGATGCCGGGGGAATGCAAAAGGGTGACGTTTACGCTGTCCGTCAACCAACTCGCGGATTATGACGATGAATTGCTGGCCGCTGTTCGCCCGGGACAGGTCGAGATCATGGTGGGCAATTCGTCGGCAAACCTGCCGCTCAGGGGATCGTTTGAGATCGCCGGCCCGACGACCGGCGTTCGCGACGAGAAGGTGTTTTTCAGCCGGGTGCAGGTGAGCTAGGCCTGCCTGACAGGTTGGCGAATGGCGATCCGCTCGCAACCTGTCAGGTTTGGCCCCCTAGATCGCGTTCAGCGCGGTGAAGGTCTCCCGCAGCGCGGGATACAACCCCCGATAAAGGCCATAGATCGGTTCATAAGCCGCCACTGCAGCCGCATTCGGCGTCGTGTGTCCGGTCAATCGGATGGTCTCCGCGCAGGCCGCATCCACATCAGGCCAGACGCCCGCGCCGACGCCCGCCAGCAGCGCCGCGCCATAGGCCGCGCCCTCAGTGGTGTTGACTGTCACCAGTTCCGCGCCGAGCACATCGGCCAGAATCTGCCGCCAGAGTCGGCTCCGCGCTCCGCCGCCGGAAATGCGCACCTGATGGATGTCACCCGGACCGGCCTCGCGGATCAACGTGAGACTGTCGCGCAGGCCAAAGGCCACACCCTCCAGGACCGAACGCGTCATGTGGCCGCGACCGTGGCGGACTGTCAATCCCACCCACGCCCCGCGGGCCAGCGGGTCGGGATGGGGCGTGCGTTCGCCGGTCAGATAAGGCAGGAACAGAAGGCCCTCGCTGCCGGGCGAAACGTCTCCGGCCTCGGCATCAAGCGCTTCAAAGGGGATATCCGGTACCAGCTTATCCCGATACCATTGCAAGCTGCCGGCCGCGCTGAGCATGACGCCCATGAAATGCCAGCGGCCGGGCACGGCGTGGCAGAAGGCATGGAGCCGGCCTTCCGGCTGCACCAGGGCGGTCTCCGTCGCGGCGAAAACCACGCCGGAAGTGCCCAGCGTCAGGGCGACGATGCCCGGAGTGACCGCCCCAACGCCGACGGCCTGCGCCGCCTGGTCGCCACCACCGCCGACGATGGGCGTGCCGGCCCGCAGGCCCGTCTCGGCCGCCGCGCCGGCGTTGACGACCCCGGTGATGGCGGGGCCTTCGTAGACGGCCGGGAACCACGCGGCGGGTAGCTCAAGCGCGTCGAGCAGTTCGGCCGACCAGGCGCGTCGGGCCAGGTCGAACAGCATCGTCCCCGACCCATCGGCGCAGTCCATGGCAAAGTCGCCGCTCAGGCGATAGCGAATGTAATCCTTCGGCAGGAGGACGTGCCGGGCCTTGGCGTATAGCTCCGGCTCGTGATCGCGCACCCAGAGGATCTTGGGTGCGGTGAAACCCGTCAGCGCGTCGTTGCCGCAGATACGGATGAGCCGATCGCGGCCGACGCGGCTCCGAATTTGGTCGCATTGGGCAGCGGTGCGCTGGTCGTTCCACAGTATGGCCGGGCGGAGCACCTCGCCGGCCGCGTCCAGCAATACCAGCCCATGCATCTGCCCGGTCAGGCCGATGGCGGCGACGGCCTCGCCGGTGATCCCGGCCTCGCTCAACGCGCGGCGAATGGCGACAGCCATGCCGGCCCACCAGTCCGCCGGAGCCTGCTCCGACCACAACGGTCGCGGATTGGACACCGGCAGGGGCGACAAGCCGACGCCGGCCACCCGCCCTTCGGAATCCACCAGCAGCGCCTTCGCCGCCGTCGTCGAAATGTCAAGGCCCAGGAGGTAGCGTGACTCGTTCATGAGACTCACCGCACGCCGAGAATAACTTCATTCGTCAGCTGATCCAGCCGTTCGTAGCCCAGGCCACGCGCCCCCAGCGCCGCCCGGTCGAATTCCATCGCCTTGAGACCCTGGGCTTTTGCCGGCTGGTATGCCCCGGTGAGATGAGATAGCGACCCGTCATCGGCGTTGATTTCAGCCAACAGCGCCCGGATGTCCTCGTCGGCATTCCAGCGCGCCGCTTTATCCTTGAGGATCAGGTAAGTGCGCATACAGCCGCGGGCGAACGCCTTGACGCCCTCATAATCCTCGGTGCGATAGGCATGGGCGTCGAAGTGGCGGCTGCCGGCATAGCCGGTGTCTTCCAGGAACTTGACCAGAAAGAAGGCTGCCTTGAGGTTGACGGCCCCGAAGCGGAAGTCCTGATCATAGCGGCCGAACGACTGGTCGTTGAGGTCTATGTGCCACAGCTTGCCGGCTTCCCACGCCTGGGCGACGTTATGCAGGAAGTTGAGGCCGGCCATGTGCTCGTGAGCCACTTCGGGGTTGACGCCCACCATGGACGGGTGCTCCAGCGTCTCGATGAAGGCCAGCATATGCCCGGTGGTGGCGTTATACATGTCGCCACGCGGCTCGTTGGGCTTGGCCTCCAGGGCGAAGCGCAGCTCATAGCCCTGGTCGATGACATAGTTGCACAGGAAGTCCATCGCTTCGCGGTTGCGCTTGATCGCCGTGACGGGGTCTTTGGCGGCGTCGGTCTCAACGCCCTCACGGCCGCCCCAGAATACGTAGAGCGACGCCCCCAACTCAACACCAAGGTCGATGCCGCGCAAGGTCTTCTGCAGTGCGTAGGCTCGTACCTTGGGGTCGTTGGACGTGAAAGCGCCATCCTTGAAAGCCGGGTCGGTGAACAGATTGGTTGTCGCCATAGGCACGACCAGACCGGTTTCGCGCAAGGCATTCCTGAAATCAGCGACGATGCGCGCGCGCTCGGCCGGGGTCGCGTCGATGGGCACCAGGTCGTTGTCGTGGAAGTTGACGCCATAGGCGCCGACCTCGGCCAGCAAATGGACGATCTCGACCGGGCTTAACTTGTGGCGCACCGGTTCTCCGAACGGATCGCGGCCCATATTACCGACAGTCCAGAGACCAAAGGTAAACCGCTGTTCGGGTTGGGGTGAATAATCAGCCATGGGATTATGGTTCTCCTGTTGTGGAAAGGTAAGGTGTGGCAGGCTGCGGCCGCGCACTTCTGATAGTAATGAGCAACCGTAGCTGCCCATATGATCGCCCATTTACGACTGCGCGGCAAATCAGATCGGCATATGGACCGCTGCCGGATTCACGCGGAAAAGTACGATAAGAAATGCCGAATTTGCTGATTTGGGGACGGAATTTGCGACAATGTGCGCCCTCAGGGTTAAATACTCCAGCATCTACTGTGGACACCCGACCACATGAAAGGGGGGCTTCATCACCAATAGTGCAAATACGGGATTCGCACACGCCAACGCTAGAATCGCGTGATGAACATTTCATCATTCATCCCGTCGCTGCTCCTCCCAGGATTAAAAACTACAGACATGGAAAGTGTGCCTGAGATGATCTGACCCCCATATCGTAGACAGTGAGTTAAGCGGCACGATAAAGGGCCTTAAAGTCAGTCGGTATCCGGTAGCTCAGGGCCCAATGGATCCGCTGACGATTATAGAATATCTCCATATAGTCAAAGAGGGCAGCCTGAGCTTGCTCTCGGGTATGGAACCGGCAATGATAAACCAGTTTGGTTTTCAAGGTAGCGAAAAGGCTCTCCATGGGCGCGTTGTCATAGGCATTGCCGGTCCAACTTATACTGGGCAGAGCCTTGTGTTTGCTCAGCAGCGCTTGGTAATCATGACGGACGCCCAGGTCGAAGGCGATGTCCCGCACCGGTCGCCCCGTCTCTTCGATTTGGCGTACTGCCTCCAGTTTGAACTCCTTCATATATCGCCGTCTCAACCCCAATACCTTGGCTGCTTGCTGCCCAGTGAATCGCCCGGCTAGCACTTCGTTGAGTACCATCAATCGCTTCTGTTCCTTGTTGTTCAATGTCACCTTGTCCGTGAGGGTGACATTTCCCCCTTTTCTCTTAGCTGGTGTCAGATTCCCTGAACAATAACATAGAATTTATCAATCCATTGACAAAAATGGCAGTTTCGTATAAACTACAAGTTCGCGCAAGACCGTCTCTTGTTCGCGAGCAAAGGGATTGACCGTACAGTGAAAGAGTAATCGAGCAGGTGCAAACATAGGTTGCACCTTTTCTGTGTTAGGTGGTTGGCAAGTTATTCCAAGGCGATTGGTTATTCGTCCGCCAGGGAGTAGGTGACCCTATATGTCCAGTATTTATACTAAAAGCTACGCTCGTACAACGAAACCGATGGAATTGCCGACGTTGATCGACG